>ERZ1066136.638-NODE-638-length-23625-cov-13.249682_pt1 | contig 23625 bp, 20 predicted proteins | sample MGYA00382783_ERZ1066136 | MGnify/ENA primary metagenome ERZ1066136 (study PRJEB33369, sample SAMEA5778366) | biofilm metagenome | biome: Industrial cooling water; feature: Water cooling tower basin; material: Biofilm | place: United Arab Emirates | collected... | reverse complement strand
TGGCAGCGGATCGCGCCCTGGCCGAAGATCATCAGCGTGCGCGTCAGGATGTTGGCGCCCTCGACCGTGATGCTGATCGGGGTGCCCTGGTAGGCGTTGGCCAGCAGGTTGCGCGGGCCGCGCGAGATGGCCGCGCCGCCCAGGATGTCCATGGCGTCGTTGAGCGACTGCCGCGCCGCCTCCGTGAAGGCGTACTTGGCCATGGCGGTCACCACCGCCGGTTTGGCACCGGAATCCAGCCCGCCGTTCGTGTAGCGCCGCGCGGCTTCGAGGATGTAGGCGTTGCCGGCGATGCGCGCCAGGGGCTCCTGGATGCCCTCGAAACGCCCGATCGCCAGGCCGAACTGCTTGCGCACCGCGGCGTAGGCCCCGGCCACCCGCGCGCTCATCAGGGCCGCGGCGGTGCTGGAAGCGGGCAGCGAGATGCCGCGGCCGGCCGCCAGGCATTCCATCAGCATGCGCCAGCCCTTGCCGGCGCCCTCCGGGCCGCCGATGATCGCGTCGATCGGCACGAGCACGTTCTCGCCCGAGGTCGGGCAGTTGTAGAACGGCACCCCCAGGGGATCGTGGCGCTTGCCGAGCACCACGCCGGGGGTGCGCGTGGGGATCAGGGCGCAGGTGATGCCCAGGTCGCGCCCGCGGCCCAACAGGTTGTCGGGGTCGCTGAGCTTGAAGGCCAGGCCCAGCACGGTCGAGACCGCCGCCAGGGTGATGTAGCGCTTGTTCCAGGACAGCCGCAGGTACAGGCCGCCGTCCTCGCCGCGCACGACCTCGCCCCGCGAGCTGAGGGCGCCGGCGTCGGATCCGGCGCCGGGCTCGGTCAAGGCGAAGCAGGGGATCTCCTCTCCGCGGGCGAGGCGCGGCAGGTAGTGGTCCTTTTGGGCCTGGGTGCCGTAGTGGATCAGCAGTTCGGCCGGCCCCAGGGAGTTCGGCACCATCACCGTGATCGCCAGGGGGCCGGAGCGCGAGGCCAGCTTTTTGACCACGGCGCTGTTGGCCGAAGGCGAGAAGCCGTGTCCGCCGTATTGCTTGGGGATGATCAGCCCGAAGAAGCGCTGCTCCTTGAGATAGCGCCACACCTCCGGCGGCAGATCGCGGGCCTGGAATACCTGCCAATCGTCGGTCAGGCGGCAGGCTTCGGCCACCGGGCCTTCGAGGAACGCGCGCTCCTCGGCGCTCAGGTCCGGGTAGGCCTCGGAGGACAAGCGCTCGAAATCCGGCTTGCCCGAGAACAGTTCGGCGTCGGCCCAGACCGTGCCCGCCTCCAGCGCTTCGCGCTCGGTCTGGCTGATCGCCGGCAGGAACTGGAGCAGTTTCATCAGCGCCATCACCGGTCGCGTGACCAGGGCGCGGCGCAGGGGCTCGAGCGAGAACACCACCGCGGCCAAGGCCGCGAGCAGCAGCAGCCACAGCGGCGCGGAGACGAGCACCAGCGTCAGCAGCGCGGCTGTCCACCAGGCCCACAGGGGCGCCGAGAAGAAGCCCAGGGCCAGGACGGCCAGGCCCAGGGCGCCCAGCGTCCAGAAGGGGTAATTCCAGAGCAGGGCCAATTCGCGCAGTTGCTGCAGCATGGGGGTGGGGGGCCGGCGCCGGGTGCATGATCGCAGCCCCGACCGCCTGGCCCATCGGATGGCCCGGGGATGGGACTAGAGCCGTCCCGGCCCCGGCCTGCGCCGCCAGCCGGGGGATGCGCCGCACCGAAGCGCCCCGGGGCGGTCGATTCGCCGCCGCCCCGGGCCGCCGCCGGACCCCGGTCGGACGGGGCGGCCGAGGTCTGGGCGGGCCCCGGGCCCGTGCGCGCCCCGCTCCCGGAGACCGACCCGGCGGCTCCGGGGGGGGGCAGCGGCCGGCCGCGGGGCGGCGGCTCGGTCCTCCGCCGGGCCCCCGGGGGGACTCCGGAGGCCGGGGCCGGGGCCGCGGGCACACCGCCGGGGGACGGGCCCGGCGCCGTGCCCGGAACAGCGCGGCGCGGCCCCGGAGGACCCCAGAGGCGGCCCGTGCCTGACCCCGGAAAGGGACCCGATCTGGCCCCGCTCCGGTGGGGGGGCGGTCGCGGGCCTTCCCGGCCGGCCGCTTTGCCGGCGCTGGGCGGGTCGCCCGGGGGGCGGGCTCAGGTGGCGGCGAAGCGCAGGGCGTCCGCCGGCCAGCTCGATCCCTCGGCCAGGGCCGCCAGGGCCGCCTCGGGATCGGCCACGCGGCGCCACATGGCCAGGTGCTCGCGGGCCATGAAGCGCTCCTCGACGCAGCGCACCAGCAGCGCCTCGAGCTGGGTGTAGAAGCCGCGTGTATCGACCAGCAGGATCGGGATCGGCAGCAGACCCAGCCGTTTGAGCGTCAGGGCTTCGAACAGTTCCTCGAGCGTCCCCGAGCCGCCCGGCAGCGCGATCACGGCATCGGCTCGTTCCAGCATGCGGTGCTTGCGCGTGCGCATGTCGTCGACCAGCTCGAGGCCCGAGAGCCCCCGGTGACCCCACTCGATCTCGTTCATGAAGTGCGGCAGCACCCCGTGCACCTGGCCGCCGGCGCCGAGGGCTCCATCCGCCAGGGCGCCCATCGAACCGCGCGCGCCGCCGCCGTAGACGATCTGGTGGCCGGCGGCCGCCAGGCGCACGCCCAGCTCGCGGGCCGCGGCGTGGTACTCGGGATCGCAGGAGTTGCTCGAAGCGCAGTAGACGCAGATCCGCATGGCCGGGAGGATAACGGCGCCCGGGCCGTCTGGCCCCGCGCCGCACCGTGCCCGCTGACACCCCGCCCCGCACCGCCGGACTGCGGCTCCTGATCACCGGGGGCGCAGGCTTCATCGGTTCCCACCTGGCCGAGGCCTGGCTCCGGGGCGGCGGGGCCGTGCGCGTCCTGGACGACCTGTCCCAGGGCTGCGTGTCGAACCTCGAGCCCGCGCAAAGCCTGCCCGGATTCGAGTTCCTGCGGGGCTCCGTGCTCGACCCGGGGGCGCTCGGGTTTGCCCTCGAGGGTGTCGATCTGGTGGCGCACCTGGCCGCTGTGGTGGGCGTCGAACGGGTGCTGGCCGAGCCGCAGCGCACGGTGGCGGTCGGGGCGGGCTCTGGCCGCCGTCTGGCGCAGGCCTGCCGCGCGCGGGGGTTGCCCCTGCTGTGCGTGTCCTCCTCCGAGGTGTATGGGCCCTGGGCCACACCGCCCGCGCTCGAGTCGCAGGCGGAGACGGGGCCGGCGCCGGATCTGCGCGCCTGGGGACCCCGCGGCCGCTACGCGCGCGCCAAGCGCGTGGCCGAACGGGCCGCCCTGGGACCCGGCGGACCGCCGCGCGCGGCGGTGGTGCGCCTGTTCAACGTCTCCGGCCCGCGCCAGGGGCCGGAGTCGGGCATGGTGCTCCCGCGCTTGGTGGCCGCAGCCCTGGACGGGCGTGGCCTCGAAGTTTTCGGCGACGGCGGACAGACGCGCAGCTTCTGCCACGTGGCCGACGCCGCCGAGGGGCTGCTGCGACTGGCCCGGGGGCTGTGCGGCGGCGCGGGTTGGCCCCACCGCCTCTACAACCTGGGTTCGGACCGGGAAGTCCCGCTGCTGTCCCTGGCCGAGCGCGTCAGGGACCTGCTGGCCCCCGGGGCCGAGATCCGCTGCTCGGGATCGCGCCCGGCCCCGGGGCGCAGCGGGCTCGATCCCCGCCGCCGCGCCCCGGGACTGGGGCGCCTGCAGGCCGACCTCGGTTGGCGGCCGACCCTGGATTTGGACGCGATCATCATCGACCTGGCGGCTTGGCTGCGCCGGCGCGCTTCGGTCGCCCACCCGGGGGCCGGGGCCTCCCGCGTCGCCCGCTGAACCCTTCGACGGGCCGCGATCGGCCGCGGCCCAGGGAAGCCGCCGCCCCCGGCCCGGGCCCGGGCCTCGGCCCGGGGGCCTGCGCCGGCGGCCGGAGCGAAGAAAAGGCCTCGGTTTGCCCGGGGCCCCCGGTCCCGTCCACAGCCGCCCGCTGGAATCCGGCTCCGGGGGGACTCAGGTTTCCCGGCGAACGGCCGATCCCATGGGGCGTGCCGACTCCCGAGCGCCTGCAGCCCGCCGATCGGGGCAATCCCATGGATCGCGATCAGTTCGGGCGCCTGGCGCTCGAACTGCGGCGGCTGCTGGTGTCGGACCTCTCGAGCCGCAAGGAGATCGCCGATGCGATCCGCAAGCTGCCGGGGTTTGCCGCCTACCTGTTCGACCGGGTGCGCGGCGAGGCGCTGCCCGCCGGTCTGTCGGAGGCGGCGGAGTTCGAGGACCTGGACCTGCCCCAGGGCTCGCCGGAGTGGATCCTGTGGCGTTTCGGGGCCCGGGTGGTCGAGGCCTGCCTGTTCGACTACCTGCGCGGCCGCCCGTGGGCCGTGGGCCGGCCGAGGACCTAGGCCGCGCCGGTCCGGGCAGCCCGCCAGCGCGGCGCAGGGACGCCCCGCCGCCCGGCCCGCGCGGGCCGTCCCCGGCCGGGGCTTGGTCACAGTTCGGTCACGAGGTGCAGGACCGCGCCGCCGCCGGTCGCCCGCCGGCACCGAATCGATTTCCTAGGAAGCCGGAAAGCTTCCGTGCCGGGTAGGTTTGTTGGCGGTGGAACCCGGCCGCCCCGGTGGCCGTCCGCCAGGTTCGCGCTCCCTGTGTGCAGGGCCCCCCAGCGCCGAATCCTGTCCTCCGACTCCTCGAGCACCCCACCGCCCATGCAGCGTCTCTCCCTCCTGACCGCGGGCGCCCTGGCCCTGATCGGGACCCAGCTGGCCCAAGATGTCCAGGCCCAAGCGATCGACACGGTTCGCATCGTCGGCGGCCTCGCGGCGCCCCTGTACGTGACCGGCGCCCCCGGCGAGTCCCGCCTGTTCGCCCTGGAGCAGAACACGGCCCGGATCCAGATCATCGACGGCGGCGCCGTCGCCGCCACGTTCCTCGACGTCGGCGCGCTGGCCAGCCAGAACGGCGAGCGCGGACTGCTCGGCCTCGCCTTCCACCCGGAGTACGCCACCAACGGCTACTTCTTCATCAACTACACGGACAACGCCGGCGCGACCGTCGTGGCGCGCTACAAGCGCCTCAACGCCAACCAGGCCGACCCGGCCTCCGCCACGGTGCTGCTGACCATCGCGCAGCCCTTCTCCAACCACAACGGCGGCTGCCTGCAGTTCGGGCCGGACGGCTACCTCTACATCGGCATGGGCGATGGCGGCAGCGCCAATGACCCGAGCTGCTTCGCGCAGAACAACAATTCGCTGCTCGGCAAGATGCTGCGCATCGACGTGAACACGATCGACACGACCGGAACCTACGGGATTCCCTCCACGAACCCCTTCGTGGGCGTGCCCGGTTTCCGTCCGGAGATCTTCATGACCGGTCTGCGCAACCCGTGGCGCTTCAGCTTCGACCGCAAGACCGGCGAGATGTGGATCGGCGACGTGGGCCAATTCAACTGGGAAGAGATCGACCTGCTGCCCAACGGGATCGGCGGTCAGAACCTCGGCTGGCGGATTTTCGAGGGCAACAACTGCAACGGCCAGGGATCCTGCCTGCCCTCGGTTCCGGGCTGCACCACGCCCGGCGGCTACACCTTCCCGGTGTTCGTCTACAGCCACGCCAACGGCAACTGCTCGGTGACCGGCGGCTACCGCTATCGCGGCTCCGCGATCCCGGCCATCGATGGCCTGTACTTCTTCGGCGACTTCTGCACCGGCCGCACCTGGACCATCCAATGGAACGGGACCACCGCGACCAACTTCACCAACCAGACGACCAACCTGGCTCCGGCGGGCTTCACCCTCAACAACATCACCTCCTACGGCCAGGACAACGAGGGCGAGCTCTACATCGTCGATCCGACCGGCGGTGAGATCTTCAAGATCGTGCCCACCGGACCGGCCGCCCCGGCGCCGTCCCTCTCGGCGATCTGGGAGAACCTCTCGATCTCCCAGGGCGGCACCCAGTACCTCGAGCTCAACGCCGGCGCCGCCCAGGCGGGCAACCTGTACTTCGTGCTCGGCAGCGCTTCGGGGACCGCTCCGGGCCTGACCGTCGACGGGCAGAACCTGCCGCTCAACTTCGACTCCTACTTCAGCCTGTCCCTGTCGGCCCCCAACGTGACCCCCTTCGCCAACACCCTCGGGGTGCTGAATCCCCAGGGCCGCGCCAGCGCCCGCGTGCGGGTGCCCGCGGGGGTCCTGGCCCCGACCACGGTCGGCCTGACCTTCCACCACGCCTACGCCTCGATCAACCTGGCCGGCACGGTGGTGTTCACCAGCAACGCGGTCCCCTTGACCCTGGTGCCCTGAGGCCGTCCTTCGGGAAGCCCCCCCGGGAAATCCCTGGGGCGGCGCTCCCCGCCCCGTCCAGAGCGGGATAATCTGAGCGCAGATCCTTGTGCCCCTCGGCGACGCCTCAGGTCGCCGGGGGGCACGGCCTTGTCTGGCCCCGTCGCACCCCGCCCGTACCGCCGTGAGCTTCAGGTTTCCCCAGCCCGTCCTGGCCGCCCTGTGGGGCCCGTTCCTCGCCGGCTGTTCCCTGCTGCTGGCCCCGGGCCGCGCCGAGGCGCAGGGGATCACCCTTCAAACGGTCGTCGGCGGCCTGGCTTCCCCGGTCGACGTGCAGTCGCCGCGCGGGGATTCGCGCTTGTTCGTGGCCGAGCAGAATTCCGGCCGCATCCGCGTGGTGGTCGGGAATTCGATCCTGCCGGTGCCCTTCCTCGACCTGGGCGGTCAGATCAGCAGCGGCGGGGAACGGGGTCTCCTGGGACTGTGTTTCGACCCGGGATACCACCAAAACAGGTACTTCTACGTTGCCCTGACCAATCCCGTGGGGGACCTGGAGGTGCGCCGCTACCGGACCACCGCTTGGGACCCCAATCTGGCGGAATCCTGGTCCGCCCGGCTGGTGATCAGCGTGCCCCAGCCGTTCCCCAACCACAACGGCGGCAGCCTGCGCTTCGGCCCCGATGGGCACCTCTACATCGGCACCGGGGATGGGGGCGGCGCCGATGACCCGGGCTGTGTGGCCCAGAACCTTGGATCGCTGCTCGGCAAGCTGCTGCGGCTCGACGTGCGCAGCTTGGACAGCAGCGGCAGCTACACGATCCCGCCGCAAAACCCCTTCGTGGGGCAGGCGGGGGCCCGCGGCGAGATCTTCGCCCTGGGGCTGCGCAATCCCTGGCGCTTCGGATTCGACGGCCAGTCCGGCGGCCTGCTGATCGCGGACGTGGGGGAAGCGGCCCGCGAGGAGCTCTCCTGGCAGCACCTGGGGCCGGGGGGCACCAACTTCGGCTGGCCCCAGATGGAGGGCACGCTGTGCAACGGCAACGCCTCCTGCCCGCCGGCGACGCCGGGCTGCTGGGCGCCCTCCCTGCGCCCGCCGCTGCACGAATACACGCACGATTTCTGGAGCGGCGGCTGCTCGGTCGTGGGCGGTGTGGTCTACCGCGGCTGCGCCCTCCCGGGCCTCTCGGGCACGGCTTGGTTCGCGGACTATTGCGGCGGCAAGGTCTGGAGCATCGCGACCAACGGCTGGGCCACCTGGGGCCTGGTCGAGCGCACGGGCGAGCTCGCTCCGGCGGCCGCGGGAGGGACCCTCAAGGTGATCACGGCCCTGTGCGAGGACGCCCGCGGAGAGATCTTGATCCTCGAGCAGACCGGCATGCTCTACCGCGTCGTGCCCAGCGGCCCAGCGGCCGCTTGCCAACCCCTGCGCGCCCGCTTCCAGCGCCTTTCGGTCAGCCAGGGCGGCCTGCAGCAGCTCGAGCTCCAGTTCGGCAGCGCCCAGGCCAACCGCGCCTACGCGGTGCTCGGCAGCGCGTCCGGGACCTGGCCCGGCTTCGGCCTGGATGGGGTTTCGGTGCCGCTCAACCCGGACGCTTATCTGCAGTGGATCCTGGGGGGCGCGGCGGGAAGCCTGATCTCCCCGGCGGTGGGTCTGCTCGGCGCGGCCGGGGAGGCGCTGATCGACCTCCGGTTGCCGCCCGGGGCGGCTTCCCAGGCCGTCGGCCAGACCCTGCACCACGCGGTGGTGGCCCTCGACCCGTTCTGGATGACGGTGCGGGCCAGCTCGAACGCCGTGCCCCTCGAACTGGCGCCCTGATCGCCGGTTAGGGCCCTCGGCGGGGGCTTCCAAGCCCGTATCCTTGCGGCTCCGCGCCGTGCCGGTAACCGCCGCCCGTTCCCGCTCCGGGAGGGGCGGCCCGAATCCCCCCGACTCCGGCGGCGCGCGCACGGATGATCGCCCCCCCCAATCGCATCGTTGTGCTGGGTTCGACCGGCCGGATCGGAACCGAGATCAAGCGCCGCCTGGGTGCGAGCGCGCCGGTTCTCGGCGTCTCCCGGGGCCAGCGCGCGGGCAGCCCGGAGGCGCGCGCCGACGTCCGCGACCCCGCCGCCCTGGCCAAGCTGCTGCGGCCCGGAGACCTGGTGATCGACGCCAGCGCCGCCTTCCGCACCGCCGGCGGCCGCACCCAGGCGGGTTTGCGCGTGGCCCTCGAGAGCGGCGCCCACTGGATCGACCTGTCCCAGGAGCGCGCGGGGGTGGTCGCCTCCAGCGCCTTCGACGCGGAGGCCAAGGCCAAGGGGCTGGCGCTGGTCAGCGGCGCGGGGCTCTTCCCGGGCCTCTCGGCGCCCTTCGTGCGCGAGGCTTGCCAGACGGTCAAGCGCGTCAACGAAGTGCTGATCGGCTGGGCGCCCGGGCAGGGCCTGGCCTTCGGTCCCGAGTCCGAGCTGGACCTGGCCTGCCAGGCGGGCGGGCAGGCGAAGCTGCTGCTCGGCGGCGAATGGAGCAGCCGGCGCCTGTTCGGCGATCGGCGTGCTTTCTTCCATCCCGAGCCCCTGGGCGAGCTGTTCAGCTACAACCTGGACGTGCCCGACCTCGAGCTGTTCACGGGCCCCGGCTTCAAGTCGGCTTCGGTGCGCGTCTCGATCGGAGCCCGGCCCTGGCGTCTGCGCATGGCGCTGCGCGCCCTGGAGCGCGCGGCCCCCGGTCTGGCGCCGCAGGCCGCGCTGTCCAAGCTGCGCCGCTGGTCGGGCAAGCCGGCGCCGCGCGGCGGGGGGCTGACCCTGCTCGTGCGCGGCATGGACATCGCCAACAACCCCCAGGAGCGCCGCCGCGCCTGGCTCTTCCCGGATGCGGGCGAGGGCCTGGTGGCCACGCCGGCCGTGTTGCTGGCGCGCCGCGCCCTGGCCGGCCAGCTCGAGCCCGGGGCCGGACCCTGCCTTTCGGCCCTCTCGGTCTCGGAACTGACCAGCGAGCTCGAGTCCCTCGGCTACCGCCAGCGCCTCGGATCCCTGGGCGGCTGGCAGAGTTGAGGGCCCGCGAACGCCGCCCCGCGGCGGCCATCTGCGCGCCCCTGTCCCCGGGCGTCCCGCGGGCCCGCCGGACGGCCCCCGGCCCGCGCCTTGGAATCCCATGCAGCCGATCAGTCCGAACCATCGTCCCACGCCAGACCCCGCCTCCGCGGAGCCCCGCTTGGAGTCCCTAGTCAGCCGCGTGGAAGCGCTCGAGCGGCAGGTGGCCGCTGCCCGTCAGCGCTCGCGCTGGCGCGCGTTGCTGGCCCTGGCCGGCGGGGTCCTGCTCGGCAGCCTGGCGCCCCTGTGGGCCGCGCGGCCCGGGCTCGCGGCTCCGCCGCGGGTCCAGGATCCAGCGCCCGCTGAACCCGCCAAGCCGGCCCCGGAACCCCAGGAGTTCGCCCTGCGCGACGCCTCGGGCCGCATGCGCCTGTGGATGGGCATCCTGCCGGGCGGATCGGTGGGCCTGGGGCTCTACGACGAAAAGGGCGTGGCGCGCAGCGAGCTGTTCCTCTCGAACCAGGGCTCCGCGCGGCTCCTGATCAGCGACAACCGCGGCGTGGGCCGGGCGCTGCTCGGCGTCGGCGACGATGGGCAGCCGCTGCTGCAGCTGGCCAACGAAGCGGGGCAGAGCCTGGCCGAAGCCGGCGTGATGGTCGATGGTTCGACGCGCCTGCGGCTGCGCGATCCGGGCAGCGGCAAACGCCTCGAGCTGCGCTTGCTGGCCGATGGCCGGCCGGGCCTCGAGATCTTCGGGGAGGACGGAAAAGCGCGCATTTCCCTGGGCCTCTCGGCCCTGGATGACCCGGGCCTCAAGCTGGTGGACAGCACCGGGCGCCGGGTGTTCGAACGCTGACAGGTTGAGCAAAAATCGACTCGGACTGCGCCCGAGCCGCCATACCGACCCGTCGGGTGCCTTTGGGCCGGCATCCGCCGGCCACACAGCCTGGGATCGTCGCTGCGCGTCGGTGTTTTCCCACGCGGTGACAGGTTGAGAATCGATCGGCTCGGACTGCACCCGGGCCGCGCCATCAACCCCTCGGATGCCTGCGGGCCGACTCCGGCGGCCACGGCAGCTGGGATCGAGCGCGGCCTCACCTGCGTGCTGCGCGCCGGCGACGCGGCCGATCCGCCGTCTTCCCCGGGGCTCGACTCCGGGGGCCGCAAGGGAGGCCTGGCCCCCTGGGCAGCGCCTGCGCTGCGGCACCCGGGCCGCCCGCGACGGCCCGGGGAGCGGCCCGGCCGCCGGCGCCCGCGGCGCCCCGGCAGCCTGCGATCCCCCGCGCGCCGGTCGCGGGCGCCGGCGGCGGGCCCCTCGGCCCCTGGGGGTCCGGGCGCCAGCGTTGGCGATCGCAGCCGCGGCCCTGCGGTCCTAAGCTCTGGGGCCCGGCGCCCAAGGCGCCCCGGCCACCGTCCATCGATGCCATGAGCGCGCACTCTCCCTGGGTCCAAGACATCACCGAACGGGACTTCGCTCCGCTGCTGGAGCGCTCCCAGACCGTGCCGGTGCTGATCGATTTCTGGGCTCCCTGGTGCGGTCCGTGCCGCACCCTGACGCCCCTGCTGGTCAAGCTGGCGGACGAGTACCAGGGGGCTTTCCTGCTGGCCAAGGTCAACACGGACGAGCAGCCCAGGCTGGCCCAGGCCTTCCAGATCCAGAGCATCCCTTCGGTCAAGCTGGTCTCCGGCGGCCGCCTGGTGGACCAGTTCGATGGGGCCCTGCCGGAGCGCGAGCTGCGCCGATTCCTGGAGACCTACCTGGGGCCCCCTGGCGCGGCCCCGGAGGAGCCCCCCAGCGAAGAGCCCGAGGGCGGGGCCCCCTCCGATCCCCTGGCCCAGGCCCAGGCCTTGGCCCAGGCGGGGGATCTCGAGGCCGCGATCGCCGCCCTGCGCGCCCTGCTGGCCCGGGTTCAGGCGGAAGGTCGGCCGCGGGCCGCGCCGGCGGCCGAGCTGCTGCTGGCCGAGCTGCTGGTCGAGCTCAGCGACCAGGCCCCCGACCTCCAGGCGGATGCCCAGCGCTTCGCGGAGGCCACCCGGCTGGCCTCCGGCATCGAGCCGGCCACCGAGGCCGCCCTGCGGGAAGCGCTGCCGCGCGATCCCAAGCGGCGCGAGGCCGCCCCCCCGATCCCCTGGGGCGTGGTGGAGGCCCCGCGGCTGCGCAATCTGCGCGGCCGCCTGGTGCTCGGGCCAAGGAGCGCCCTCGTTCCCCCCGAGCGCGGCGCGGCCCCCGCGCGCCTGGCCCTCGAAAAGGGCCGCGCCCTGGCCCTGCGCGGCGAATTCGAGCCCGCGCTCGAGGCCCTGGTGGAGTCCCTGGCCAGCGACCGGCAGCTCGAAGGGGGCCAGGCCCAACAGCTGATGCGGGCGGTGTTCGACATCCTCGGCCCGGACGACCCGCTCACCGGCCGCTACCGCCGGCGCATGCAGACCGTGCTGTATTGAGCGCCGCTCGGGGTCTCCGGGGCGCTCCCGACCGGCCCCTCGATCCGGGGGGCGCGGGCCGCTGACCCGAAAAACCAGCCACCAAACGGCGCGCCCCGCCGGTCCGGGGACCGGCGGGGCGCGCCGCTTGGCCCTGGGGCCCCGTTTCAGGGCTCCCAGGTCACCACGCTGCGGCCTTCGACCGCCATCGGCGTGAAGGGCGGCAGGTTGGCCATGTTGTTGAAGGCCGTGTCGTAGGTCCACTCGCGCCGCGGGGCCTGGTAGCGGTCGCCGCCGTAGACCCACTTGCCGGTGCACAGTTGGTTGGTCCAGGTGTTGACCAGCGAGCCGCTCAGCCGGCAGACCTTGTTGGTCCAGTTTTCGTGGAAGCGGGGCAGGTTTTCGAGGCCGCCGCTGTAGTCCTGGCTGGTGGAGCCCAGGCTGCCGGTGATCAGGGCCACGTTGTAGGTCGTCTCGGAAGCCCAGGGCAGGGTGCCCGGGGATTTGGAGCCGGTCCAGGAGTTCGAGAGCAGGTTGACCGCGTCGGCGATCACCGAAGCGCCCTTCTTGGCCACGGTGTTGTAGTCGCCCTTGATGTAGAGCCCGCCCTCGGAGACGCAGGTCAGGGCCGCCTTGAGCTGTTGCCCGTTGTAGAGGTACAGGCCGCCGGAATCGACCCCCGGAGCGGCGCCGTCCTTGCAGCAGTAGATCAGGCCGTTGGCGGGCCAGAACGGGCTGGTGTTGAGGGCCGCCACGTTGAGCGAGGCCACCTTGACCTTCTTGTTCTGGCCGTTCGACTCGCGCGCGTCGTAGATCTCGGTCACCGAAACCGTGGAACCGATCAGGCCGGTGACGTCGGCGCCGTTCGAGAAGACCTGGTGGGTGCCGTTGGGCTTGAGCACGATCTTGAGGCCCGCCAGCGAGTTGTACATGCCCGGCTTGTGGGTGCCCGGGACGCCCACCGCCGGCGAGTAGGTCTTGGTGGTGGGGTTGTAGACGAAACCCCCTTGCTCGCCGCTGGCCACCGGCACGTACTGCTGGATCGAACCGATGTCGGGCACCTTGGAGATGCCGATGCCGTGCTCGCCGGTGAGCACCGTGTGGCCTTCGCTCCCGTAGTTGGAGGGCTGCTTCCACAGCTCCAGGGCACCGTCGACGAAGGGCAGGTAGTCGCCCACGTCGCCGAAGTCCCCGTCGCCGTTCTTGTCCCAGCCGCTCTTGAAGGCCGAATCGTAGCCGCTCGGCGTGTACAGGCCCTGGAGGTAGAGGTCCACCTGGCTGGGCATGGCCACGAATTCCTTGGGCGCCAGGGGATCGAAGGGGTTCTCCACCCAGCGCCGGATCAGCACCGTGCCGGCCGAGGAGTTGACCGAGGTCTTGCGGCCGCGGTAGATGTCGCCCACGGCACGCAGGTAGTTGGTGTCCACCCGGATCGTGCTGTTGGCGGTGCTCATGTAGATGTCCCGGTTGCTGTGCACCCGGCCGCCCAGGGTCATGTTCGGTCCGGGATGGATCTCGAGATCCTGGTCGTAGAAGACCGCGAACTGAAAGATGGGGGTCGCCGAGGCGTTGAAGATGCGCCGGACCACCCGCGTCGCTCCGCCCGACTCGACCTCGGTCGAGAGTCCGAAGCCGAGCAGGAACTGCTGGATCCCGCTGGACTCGGGCTGGGCCAGGATCGTGCCCGTGGGCGCCACCTGGACCGGGATCTGCTGGCCGTCGATGGTCACCTGCATCGCCGTGGCCGGCCAGGACCAGCTGGAGAGCGCGCCGATGACGTTGCTGGCGGCCACGTCGAGGGCCCCCTCGGCCAGATACTCGGCCACCGTGTCATCGCGCTCGACGACCGATTGGCGATTTTCCGAGCTGGCCAAGGTCATCATCACCGCGACCATCGCCCCGGTGGCGAAGACGGTGATCACCGTGGCGGCCATGGCCAGGCCCTGCCGGTCGGTCTCGAAACGTCGTTGGTACTTCATTGGTTGGCCCCGTTGCGCAGGCGAATCGTCGCCTGGGTGTCCTCATCCACGAAGCTGCCGTCCCCGATCGGGACCCGCAGCCACAATCGCACCCGCACCGTGTTGGCGGGCAATCCGACCCCCGGATCTCCGAAGGCCTCACACACGAAGCGTTCGACGTGCCGCGCGACCACGTGCGGCGCTTCGCCCGTGACCCGCCGCTGCAGGACGTTCTCTCCGTTGGGGAGGGTCACCAGGGTGTACGAGATCGGCTGGTCCACATCCCACAGCAGGGTGGAGCTGACCATGTCGATGTCGGGCACCCCGTTTCCGTCCTGGTCGCGCCAGCGCAGGAACAGGATCTCGCGGTCCGGCCCGGCGGCATCGTCGCCCTGCGGAGCCGTCTTCTGGGCCGGCTCATGGTCGTGTTCGTCCGGGTACCCCACGCCCACCTGACCCTCGGTGAACAGGTGCGGATAGGCCTGGCCGCCCACGACGGCGAAGCCCGAGGCCTTGAGGTCGGTGATCAGCCGCTGCATGGCCTTGGCCCCGTGGGCCTGGGCGTCGGAAGCGGCGTCCGTGGCGCGCTGGATGCGCTGCATCGTGGCCATGCTCTGGGTCACGGTGCTGGCCACCAGCATCAGCATTCCCAGGGCGATCGACATCTCGAGCGCGGTCATGCCGGCCCGAGAGCTCTGGCTGCGTCGGAGGAGAGACTTCATCGCGTCACCACCGTGACCAGGTCTTGGAGGCGGGCATTGCCGTTGGCGTCGAGCCAGGTCATCGTCAGGCGCACCTGCAGGCTGTCCGGCACCGTGCCTCCCGTGTAGTTGGGGTAGGTGGCCACCAGGCGTTGGTCGCGCAGGTGCAGGCCCTCATAGGCCTGGACCGGCTGGCCGGCCTGGTAGGGGCTGCCCACGAGGGGCAGGTCCTCGGGCGTCGGGCTGGCCATGATGTCCTCCATGGCCGTGCGCAGGTCCTGCAGGGCTATGCGCGTTTCCGCCGAGGTCTCGAGCAGCTTGCTCGAGCCCACCTGACCGCTGAAGGCCGCTCCGATCGCGACCGCCAGGATGCTGAGCGCAAACATCAGCTCCAGCAGGCTGAAACCCGGGCGCTCCCCGCGCCCTGGCCGATCCACAAACTGCATCATCCCGCGACTCCTCGACGCACCAGAACACACCGCGGCGCCGATTCCGGCGCTGCTTGTCTACCTCTTTCGGCCAACCAACCTCAGCGACTTGAGCGCGCGGGGCGATTTCCGCGTTCGGTCGGCACGGCCTCGGGCCGCGGGCCTTCGATCGGAAAGCTCTTCCGGGCCAGCCCGGACGCGCAGTCCGGCGGCGGCCCCCCTGGGGACAGAACCGCGCCGCCTGAGGCCGATCGCCTGGGCCGCGCTGGTGCGCCGGCAAGGTCAGGGGCGGACTGCGGGGCGCAGGCTCGTTTCGAGGGTGCGCTCCAGCTCGGACAGCTCGGCGGCGATGGCGCCGAATTGCCGCCGGGTGCGCTCGGCCAGACGCTCGATCTCGGCCTGGCCCGCGCGGCGCAGCAGTGCGTTCTCGGCACGCGCCACGCTGGCCGACTCCTGAGCCTGTTGCAGCTCCGCTTCGAGGCCCGCCAGGCTGCTGCTCAAGCTCTCGCTGAGCTGCTCGAGGGCTTCCAGCCGCGCCGCCTGGGCCAGGCGCTCGCCGGCGGCCCGGCCGGCGGCCAGGTGCGGCTCTTCTTCGCCGGGGTCCGCGTCCGCCGAAGCGTCAGAGGAACCCGCAGGGACCGCGGCGCCCTCCCGCCCGGGTGCGAGCAGGGCGCATTCGGCCGCGGCCGCCAGGGCCGCCTGCTGGGTGGCCTGCTGCTCCGTGAACAGTTGCCGGAGCCGCCCGGTGATGTCTTCGAGGCCCGCGAGCACCTCGCCCAGGCGGCCTCCGAGGGCGGACAGGTGTGCTTCGATGCCATCGAGCTTGCCGGCCTGGCCGGCCCAGCGGGCCGCCTCGGTCGTCCAGCGGGTTTCCGAGGCGCCGGCGGCGGCTTCGATCCGTTGCTCCAGGCGCTGCTGGAATTGGGTCTGTTCGGCCGCTTGCTTCTCGCGCCACGCGGCCAGCTGGCGCGCCAGTTCGGCGCCCAGATCCTCGCGGGGATCGCGCCCGGCGGCCTCGCGCTGGGCGATCTGCGCCAGGCGCTCGCCCAGGCTCTGCTGGCGGGCTTCGATCGCCCCCAGGCGCTCCTCCACGGGGCGTGCGGCGTCGCGGGTGCGCTCGTGCTCCAGCCGGTCCTCGGCCGCCAGGCGGCGGATGTCGGCCGCCAAGCGTCCCAGCTCCGGGCCGAGGCTCTCGGCCAGGTCGCTGTGTGCGCGGCGCACCAGCAGCCAGGTGAAGACCCCGCCAGCGGTCAGGGTCACCAGGGTCATCGCGGCCAGCAGCAGGGGATCCATGGTCAGCCAGAATGTTCGAAACCGGCCGGCCCCCGGCTTAAAACCGTTCCGGAATCGTGGTCGGCGCTGCGGTCGGTGGCGGGGCGGGGACTCCGCGATTTTCCCGGATTGTGTTCACCCGCACCACCCCGGGTTCCGATCAGCCGCCAGCACGGGATCTTTCCAGGCTGCGCCGCCGAGCTGGGAAGACCGGCAGGTACATCCGAGTCCATCGGCGTCCTCGCGCAGGGGCCGGCGACGCACAGTCGAGCGAAACATGGAAAACCAGGAAAAAGAGCAGTCCCAGCCGGAGCTGGAGCTTTCCAGCGTCGAAGCGCAGTTGGTCTGCCTGTATGCAGATCGGGAGAAGCTGGAGAGCGAACTGGGCACCGCCGATGCGGGCCCGATCCTCGAGCACATCCGCTCCCTCGAGGCCAAGCTGCGCCAGGCCGAGCAGTCGGCGCGGGAATTCGTTCAGAGCCCCGGTCCGGTTTCGAGCCCCGAGCTCGAGCGCCTGGCGGCGGAGCGCGACAGCTTCTTCGAGAGCTTGGGGGTCAAGAGCTTCGACGAGCTGGGGGCCCTGATCGCCAAGCTGCGCCGGGCCGGTGAGCCGAAGACTCCCGCCGCGCTGCCTCAGCAGTCCAGCGCCCCGGCCCCGGCCCCGGCCGCGGCGGTCGCCAAGGTCGATTCCGAGCAGGTCGGTCGCGACCTGCGCAACCTGACCCGCGAGCTGACCGGCTGCTTCCGCAGCCTGGAGATGCGCTTCGAGGGCGAGCTGCCGAGCGGGCGCTTCTTCCTGCGCGCCGGCAACGACTGACGGGTCTGGCCATGGGCTTCGACGCGCGCCTCGAGGATTGCGGCTTCGAGCATGCCCGCCGCTTGGCAGACCTGTGCGACTTCGCTTCCGCCGGGCCGCTCGGCTCGGAGGAGCTCGACTCCGAGTGCGAGCGGCGCGGGCTGGCGGTGTTCGTGCTCGATCCTGCCGGCCGGCTGTTGCGCGCCAACCTGGCCGCCCGCCGCTTGCTCGGGTCCCGGCCCGGGGATCCCCTGGGCCGCGGACTGTTCACGGAGCTCCTGCCCGCGGCCAACAGCCGCCTGTTCCGCGGGCTGTTCGAGCGCGCCGAGGCCGAAGGCACACAGGCGCTTTACTTTCCGTTCACGCTGGTGGGGCCGGCCGGCGTTCGCCACCTGGCGGTGCACCTGCGCCGCGGTGACGGTCAAGAGCGCTGGCTCTTCGTGGGCGAGCGCGCGGCGCGGCAGGCGGCCTGATCGGTTTCCCTCCCGGGAGTCCCTGGCGCAAAACACTGGACCCGGGTAGGGTCGATGTCCGATGAGGAAGCTGCCCCGGCGCGGCCGGGGCGGACGAGTCCGAGTCCCCCATATTTTGGGTGGGCAGGGGGCCCCTGGCAGACGAGCCGGGGGCCTCGATTCGTTTTGGGGCCTCGCGGCCGTGGGGATCTCGCGGCCGTGGGGATCTCGCGGCCGTGGCGATCTCGCCGCCGTGGGGGCCTCGCGGCGGCCGGGTTCGTGGCGGCCCTGGCGTCCGGAGCCAGCGCTCCGATTCCCGGCATCGCTGCCGGGGGGGGCAGGGGGCCCCTGGCGGACGAGCTCTTTGGGCCGCGCGGCGTCGGCGCGGCCTGGCGGGCGCGGAGGGCGGAGCCCGGGGCGAGCTTGCGGCCGGTCGAGTCCCAGGTCCCGAGGGTCGGCGGCGGGCGCCGAGGGGGCCAGGCTTCAGACCCCGGGTTCCGGGCCCGCCAGGCGTTCGACCTGCCGGCGCTTGGGCCGCAGCCGCCAGCGCTCGCCGCTGTCCGCGGATTCCACCAGCAGCAGCGGATCCGGCCCGAGGCGCTGCACCTCGACCACGCTGACCAGCTGACGCCCGTCGACGCGCAGCCAGTCCCCGCGCTCGTACTCGCCGCGCGACCAATCCCGCGGCGCCCGCTCCGGGCCGCTCTCGAGACCCCTGCTGCGGCGCCAGGCTCCGCCTTCGGTGCACACGTCGCAGGCGCCGCAGGGTGCCTGCGGCAGCTCACCCGCGAAGGCCTCGGCCAGGCTGCGGCGGCGGCACACCGCCCGGCTGCCGGCCAGTTGCCACATCGACAGCAGGGCGGTCAATTCGCGGCGCTCCTTCTCGCGGCCCCGGAAGTGCTCGGGCACGCGCTCCGCATCGAGCTCGCCCAACAGGCGCAGGCCGCGCTCCTCCAGACGGCCCGCGATCACCCCCAGGGCTTCCAGCCAGGCCAGGCACGTGGCCAGGCGGCCGTCCGCCCGGCGGCTGCCGAAGCACAGCCGGGAGAGCTCCTCGGCGTCGAGGTCCGGGAGTCGCTCGCGCTGTTCCCGCAGGGTCTGGTAGACGCGCAGGAAGGCGTCCTGATCCGGATTGGCCCAGCCGATGAAGCCCTGGGCGACGCTCAGGTCCTCCGGGGCGGCGAACAGCTCGACCCAGGCCGGCTGGCCATCCCGACCCGCCCGCCCAAACTCCTGGGTCCAGGCTTCCAGGCAGCGCGGCAGCTCCCCGTGCAGCACGAAGCGGATGTTCGGCTTGTCGATGCCGAGCCCGAAGGCGTTGGTCGCCAGCACCAGGGCGTTGTCGCTCTGCATGAAGCGCGCCTGCATGCGGCGCCGCTCGGCGGGGGGCAGGTCGCCGTGGTACACGAGCACCTCCCGGCCGCGGCGTTCGAGCTCGCCGGCCAGGGACTCGAGCGTGCGGATCAGCGTCAGGTAGACGATCCCGGGTCCCGGCAGCCCGTCCAGGCGCTCGAGCAGGGCCGCGCGGCGCTCGTCGGCATCGGAATAGGCTGCGGCCGAAAGGAACAGGTTCGGACGGTCCAGGGGGCCGCGCACGCGCAGGGGGTCCTCGAGGCCCAGCCGGGCCACGATGTCCGCTTCGGTGGCCGGCGTGGCCGTGGCCGTCAGGGCGATCGTCGCCGGCCGACCCAGGCGCTCTCGGGCCTGGCCCAGCTGCCAGTAATCCGGCCTGAAGTCCTGGCCCCAGGCGGAGATGCAGTGGGCCTCGTCGACCGCCAGCCGCACCGGCGGGCGCGCGTCCAGCAGCTCCAGGAAGCCGGGGCTGCGCAGACGCTCCGGGGTGGCGTACAGCAGTTCGAGGGCCCCGGCGGCATAACGCCCGAGCCGCTGGCGGCGCTCCCCGGCGGATTGGGCCGAATGCACGCAGGCGGCCGCGATCCCGCGCGCCTCGAGCGCGCGCACCTGGTCCTCCATCAAGGCGATCAGCGGGCTCAGGACCAGCGTCGGGCCCTCGAGCAGCAGCGCCGGCAGCTGGTAGCACAGGGACTTTCCGCCGCCCGTGGGCAGGATCAGCAGCACGTCGCGGCCGGCCAGCAGGGCCTCGATCGCGCGGGCCTGTTCCGGGCGCAGGGCGGCATGCCCGAAGCGCTTGCGCAACACGGTTTCCAGCGCTTGCGGGGCGGGGCTAGACATGCGGCGAATGGCGTTCGGCGGTGGGGGCGCCCCGTGCGGTGCGGGAGTCTACAGATCGGGGCACACGGCGCTCGAAGGGACGCTGTGCGCCACGATCGGAACTCGCCCTTCGCCCCCGGCTGGCTGCGGCTCGGCCTGGCCCTGTGGCTGGCGACGCTGGCGGCCTTCGCCGGCGAACTTTTTTCCGCCGCCGGCGCGCTCTCGATCGGGGAGCTCGAACAGCGCCAGCTGCCGGGCTGGCTCGCCGCCCACGGGACGAGTTTCGCCCGGCTGATCACCGGCCGCTGGCCGGACCTGGCCAGCCTGCGCTGGGTCTGGGGCGGCGGACTGGCGGTCGGATCCCTGGCGGCGCTGTGGCAGCTCGGGCCGCGGCGCGGGGGCGAGTGGCTGCTGCTGTGCGCCTGCGCCGGGATGCTCCTGCGCCTGCACGGCCCCCGGCCTTCGGAGCTGGCGGGGCTCTGGCCGCTGGCCCTGGGCAGCGGACTGATCCTGGCGGCCGAGCGCCGCGGCTGGCCGGCCCTGGCGCTCGAGCTGGCCGGTGGCTGGCTGCTGCTGGCGGCCCTGGCCGAGGCCCAGCGCCATGGGATCTGGACCGGCCTCGGGGCGCTGTTCGCGGTGGCCATGGCCTTGGGCCAGCGCTGCCTGCCGCCGCCCGCCGTGGGCACCGCCCGGGGGCAGTAGCATGGGGCCATGATCCGCCCCATCCTCGCCCTGGCCCTGGCCCTGTTCTCGACCGCGCCGCAGGACACCTTCCAGCAGGACTACGAGCGCGCCGCCGATGCGCGCGATGCCGAAAAACTGGCCGCGCTGTGGCGCGCGATGCCCGGGCGGGCCCTGCCGACCTTCGATGGCGACCTCGAGGCCAGCCTGGCCCTCTGGGAGCAAAACCGCGAGCAGCCCGACCTGGCCGGCATCGAGCGCCTCGAGCAGCGCGCCCTGTTCGCGGCGCGCCAGGCCAGCCTGGCCCTGGACCGGCCCCTGCTCGAAGACTACGCCAGCGCCTTCGTGGGTTGGAACGAGGTGCAGCGGCTCGAGTTCCGCGCCGGCCAGCGCGCCTTCGGCAAATGCCGCGAGGCGGCCAAGGCCGGCGACCAGGAGGGCGCCCTGGCGGCGGCGCTCGACTGCGCCGCGCGCGCCGAGTCCCTGGGCGATTGGTGGGGGTTGGCGATGGGCGCCGGCGGCGCCGCCGGCGCGCTGATGGCCCTCGAGCGCTACGACGAAGCGCTGGTGCAGGCCTCGCGCGCACGCCTGATCAATCAGCAGCTCGGCCTGTCGGGCGAAGAGCTCTCGGCGACGCTGCTGGTCGCCGAATGCTGCGTGCGGCTGCAGCGCTTCGAGCGCGGCCTGGCGGCCGCCAGCGCCGCCGACCAGCGCCTGGAGCAGGGCCCGCCGGCCGCGCGCCGGCGCGCCCTGGCAGCGCGCTACGCCTGCGAGCAGGGCCTGGGCCTCAGCGCCGCCGCGGCCGAGACCGAGGCGCGCCTCCAGGCCCTGGGGCGTTGACGGGTTGAGCAGCATCGGCTCGGGCTGCGCCCGAGCCGCGATACCAACCCGTCGGGTACCTTTGGGCCGCCGTCCGCCGGCCACACGGCAAGCCGGGCCCGCGGGGTCCGCGCCCGCCAGCGCATGGATCTTGGCCGCCCTCCGGCGGCGTGGGAGTCCGGCTGTCCCCGGGCGCGGCGAGGGGCTGCGGGCCCCGGCCCGTCGCCCCCCGGCCCGTCGCCCCCCGGCCCGTCGCCCCCCCGGCCCGTCGCCCCCCCGGCCCCACGGGCTTGGCCCGCGGCCCGCTCCCGCCCGTGCGCCGGTCTTCGCTCGGCCTTCCCACCCCCGGGGACCGCGACGGGAGTTCCGCAAGCGCTTCCTGCTGACCCACACACCATGAGCCAGGCCGGCGATCGACAGCCCGCAGGCGCGCCCCTGGCGCGGCTCTTGCGGTACGCGCGCCCCGAGCGCCGGCTGCTTTCCGTGGCAGCCCTGGCCTCGGTGGCCAACAAGGTCTTCGACCTGGCGCCGCCCTACCTGATCGGGCTCGGGGTCGACGTGCTCGTGGCGCGCGAGGGCTCGCTGCTCGGCCGCTGGTCGGGCTTCGAGCCCTGGGGGCAGCTGTGGCTGCTGGCCGGCCTGACCGTGCTGGTCTGGTCGCTCGAGTCCCTGTGCGAGTACGCCTATCAGCTCTGGTTCCGGGGTGCGGCCCAGGCCGTCCAGCACCGCCTCCGGGGCGACACCTACGCGGCCCTGCAGGCCCAGGAACTGGCCTTCTTCGAGGCGCGCGGGAGCGGCGAGCTGCAGTCGATCCTGTCCGACGATGTCAACCAGCTCGAGCGCTTCCTCGACCGCGGCGCCAGCGACCTGCTGCAGGTGGCCACCACCGTGTTGGTGGTCGGCGGCACCTTCGTGCTGGGGGCGCCGCGGGTCGGCTGGATCGCGTTCCTGCCGGTTCCGGCGATCCTGGCCTATGCCTGGTGGTTCGAACGCCGCCTGGCCCCGCGCTACGCCGACATGCGCCAGTCGGTGGGCGAGCTGGCGGATGGCCTGGCCCACAACCTGACCGGGATGGCCACGATCCAGGCCTTCTCCCAGCAGGACTTCGAAGCCCGGCGCCTGGCCGCCCTCTCGGAGCGCTACCGCGCCGCCAACCAGGCCGCGATCCGCTGGAGCGCGGCCTTCGTGCCCACCATCCGCATGCTGGTCCTGGCGGGCTTCACCGCGCTGCTCCTGCTGGCCGGACGCGAGGTCCTGGCCGGCCGCCTGGAGGTCGGGCTGTTCTCCTCGATGGCGATCCTGATCCAGCGCCTGCTGTGGCCCTTGACCCGCCTCGGGGAGACGCTCGATCTCTACCAGCGCGCGATGGCCTCCGCGCGGCGCCTGTTCGAGCTGCTCGACCGCCGACCCCGGCGCACCCCGGGCCAGCGCGCCCTGGCCCAGGTGCGCGGCGAACTGCGCTTCGAGGGGGTCAGCTTTCGGCACGCGAACGGCCAGCAGGTCCTGCGCGGGCTCGACCTCGAGATCCCCGCGGGCCAAACCACCGCCATCGTCGGGCCCACGGGGGCCGGCAAGAGCACCCTGCTCAAGCTGGCCCTGCGCTTTTACGACCCCAGCGAAGGCCGCGTCCTGCTGGATGGCGTCGACCTGCGCGAGCTCTCCGATCGCAGCCTGCGCGGGGCCTTGGGGCTCGTCTCCCAGGATGCCCACGTGCGCGCGGGCACGGTGTTCGAGAACATCGCCTACGGGCGGCCGGAGGCGACCCAGGCGGAGGTCGAGCGCGCGGCGCGCCTCGCCGAGGCCCACGAGTTCATCCAGCGCCTGCCGGCCGGTTACGGGACCGAGGTCGGCGAACGGGGACAGCGGCTTTCCGGGGGGCAGCGCCAACGGCTGGCGATCGCGCGCGCGCTGCTGCTCGATCCGGCCGTGCTGGTGCTCGACGAAGCCACCTCCGCGGTCGACACCGAGACGGAAGGGGCGATCCAGCGCTCCCTGGAAGCGGTCTGCCGCGGGCGGACCGTCCTGATCGTGGCCCACCGCCTTTCGACCGTGCGCCGCGCCGCGCGCATCCATGTGCTCGACCAGGGGCGGGTGGTCGAGGCCGGCAGCCATGCCGAGCTGCTGGCGCGCGGCGGCCTGTATGCCGGTTTGTGGCGCGTGCAGACCGGGCAAAGCGAAATCGAGGTGTCGGCGTGACGCCCCGGCGCGATCCCGAACGGGTGCTGGCCGAATGCGAGGAGCTGCGCTTCCGCGCCAGCGGCCCGGGAGGCCAGCACAAGAACAAGGTCGAGACCGCGGTGCGCCTGTTGCATCGGCCCACGGGCCTCATGGCCCAGTCCACGCGCCACCGCAGCCTGTCCCAGAACCGCGCGGCGGCCCTCGAGCGCCTGCTCGAACGCCTGCAGGTGCTGGACACGCCGATCAAGCAGCGGCGCGCCAGCCGCCCGACGCGCGGGTCCGTGAAACGGCGCCTGGAGGGCAAGCGCCGTCGCTCCGAGACCAAGTCCGGTCGGCGCGGTCTGGGGGATGGGTGAACCCGGGCCCGGGGCGGGCCCGGGAGCGCGGCGGTGGGGGGGCGGCGCGGCCCGCGGTTGTCCCCTGGGAAGCCGGCGCTGGGCGGGCCGCTGCCCGCGGGGCCGCCGACAGCCCGGAGCGCGGGCCCGCGCGGGTCCCGGGGCCCGCGGGC
>ERZ1066136.636-NODE-636-length-23657-cov-25.741505_pt1 | contig 23657 bp, 17 predicted proteins | sample MGYA00382783_ERZ1066136 | MGnify/ENA primary metagenome ERZ1066136 (study PRJEB33369, sample SAMEA5778366) | biofilm metagenome | biome: Industrial cooling water; feature: Water cooling tower basin; material: Biofilm | place: United Arab Emirates | collected... | reverse complement strand
AGGACGCGCGGTCGGCCTGTTGGTCGGCTGCGTCGCGCGTGTCAAGCACGGCGTCAGTCCCCTGCGCCGGGCGGTCGGTCCCGCCGTCGGGCCGCTGGTCGGGAATGTCGGGCGTGCCGTCGAGCTCGCGGCCGCCCTCCTCGGCTGCACGGGGGGACCGTCGGCGGCGGCATCGGGCACGGCGTCTGGTACCAAGGACGCGCGGTCGGCCTGTTGGTCGGCTGCGTCGCGCGTGTCAAGCACGGCGTCGGTCCGTCGCACCAGGCGGTCGGTCCCGCCGCCGGGCTGCTGGCCGGGAGCGTAGGACGCGCCGTCGGGCTCGTGGCCGCCCACGTCGGGCACCCGGGGTGCGCCGTCGGCGGCGGTATCGGGCACCGGGTCTGGTACCGAGGGATGTGCGTTCGGGTGTTGGTCGGCAGCGTCGCATGTGTCAAGTACGGCGTTGGACGCGCGGTCGGGCTGTCGGTGGGTCGGTCGGCACGGCTGGCTGGGCACCTGGCGAGGCGGCGGGCGGCGGGCGCAGACTGTCCAACCCGCTGGTCGCCTGGCCAGCCGCCCCGCCAGCCACCCCGCCGGGGCGGCCCGGTGGTGCGGCGGTGGGGCGGCTGGCCGGGCGGGCGGGTGGCTGGGCACACCCGGCGGGCCTCGCCGTTGCGCGGAGCCGCGCGCCGCGCCGTCGCGCGGAGCGACAGTCCCGCGGGCCGGGCCCCGCGCGCCGGCACAACGCCCCATAGCGCCGACGCTCCGCGCTGCGCAACAGCCAGCACGCCGGCAGCAGCCGCCGAGCGCCAGGGGTCGCCGAACCTGTCGACTTCGATCTCCCCACGGTACGACTCCACGCTCGTCGCCGGCCCCCAGGTCGGGTCAGTCGCGCGCCCTTCGCCGGTCAACGAAGTGATCTCCTGCACAAGTGCATGACCGCGCGCAGGTTCGGCGATTCTGCACGCCGTGGTGAAAGCCCGCGGGCGAACAGGAGTTGGGGTCCATAGTCCGCGAGTCGTCAACAGAAGGGCTGAGCGGGATAGCGCGATCTGCGACTGGCGCATGAGTAGACGCCCCATCACGGCTCACGAGGATGCGAGGCCGCGAGCCCACGATCGAAAAAATACTTGTAATGAAGGGGGGTCTAGCTTACATCTCGATCAACTTCGCCGTGCCCCTCGCTGGGCATGGCCTAGTTTGCCTTGTCTTGATATGGTCGCATCGGCTTCGAGGGGCCGATCGCCATGTTGTCTCTGAGTAGTCGAGACGAGGACGAAGAACCTGTCGCGCGCACGGTCGCGGACGTCGTTGTTGACGACGGCGACGGCGACGGCGACGCCGACGTCGACGCCGAGGACATCGACGACGACGGCGGCCGCTCGGGCTGGGGCGGCCTTGACGACGACCCGGACGCACCGGGGCTCGTCCGCGAGGAGACGCCGCCGCCGTGCATGCTGCCGGGGCAGATCGAGCGGCGCGAGCTGATCGGCGAGGGCGGGATGGGCATGGTCTTCCGCGGCTACAGCCTGCCGCTCGGCCGTGACGTCGCCATCAAGTTCCTCGACCCGGAGTTGCGCCTGCGCGAGGACAGCCGCGAGCGGCTCCGACGCGAGGCCGTCGCACTGGCGGCGATCGACCACCCCAACGTCGTCCGCATCTTTGCCATCGACGAGGTGCCCGACGAAGCCGGCAGGGAGAGCAGCACGTCCGGGGCGCGAGGACGGCCGGGCACCGGGCAGCTCTTCCTCGTGATGGAGCTGCTCGACGGTGAGTCGCTCCGCAAGGTGCGGGACCGACGGCTACGGCTTCCGTCCGCGGAGGTGATCGAGATCGGCTTGCAAGCCTGTGCGGGCGTCGGCACCGCGCACGCACGCGGCATCGTTCATCGCGATCTGACGCCCTCGAATATAATGCTCCTTCGCGGCTCCCAAGTCCGCGTAAAAGTTATCGATTTCGGCGTATGTCGACTCTTGGAGGAATTTTACATACGTCACCCGCAGAGATATTCGGACCCTCCGGGCTCGCGGCTGGCGACGCCCCTCGGCGTGCAGTTCGGCAACCCGGAGTACCTGGCCCCGGAGCTGCTCGCGCGCCACCCTCCGGCGCGGCCGACGTATGTCTCCGACGTCTACTCGCTCGGCGTGATCCTCTACGAGCTGGTCGCGGGGCGGCTCCCCTTCGCGCCCGGCGAGCGCGAGCCGCGGCCGATCCGCTCCGTCTTCCCCGAGTTCGAGGACACCGAGCTCGAGCGCGTGCTCTACAACGCGCTGCGACCTGACCCACAGGACAGGATCCAGAGCATGGCCGAATTCGCGGAGGCGCTGACGATCGCCCGCGACCTCCTGGCGAATCCGCCGCAGCCCGCGCCCGTGGTCGAGCTCGCCGCCCGCAGGTCGCCCCCCGTGAAGGCGGACGCGCAGCCGCAGGTGGCAGCGGCGGCGTTCGCGGTCACCCCGTCGCCCTCGGCGCCTGTCCCCGCTGACGCGGTCGCGGCGTCCCCTTCGAGCGCTGGCGCGGCGACGACGGTGACGACCGCGACTTCGTTGTCGAAGGGCCTCCTCGCGACGGCGGCGGCGATGTGCATCTCGGTCGGGGTCGTCGGGACCAAAGCGGTCGACGCGATCCGCGGCGGGCAACAGCGAGATGCACGGATCGAACAGCTCGAAGAGACGGTGCGGGGTCTCAAGCAGTTGATCGAGTCGGGGCAGCTCCCGCGCCCCGTGGACGACGCCCTTCTGGCGCTGCTCTCGCAGACACGCGTGCCGGCGGTGTCGTCCGAACCGCCGCCGAGCACCACGCCGACGCCGACGATCGTCGCGCCAACGCCGGTCGTGAACGAGCGCGGCAACTCGCCGCGCCAGCGCACGATCGTGCGCGACCTGAGTACCGTGGCCTCGGCCGTCCAGGTGTGCTTCAAGAAGCACGGCGGCAACCTCGAGGGCAACCTCCCGGTGAAGGTCGTGATCAGCGCGGCCGGTCTGGCGGAGCGGGTGACGCTGCCGAAGGAGAGTAACGGGGCGCTCGTCGAGTGTACGACCCGGGCGATCCGGTCGCGGCAGTACGACCGCGGCCCCACTGCCGAGTCGGTGCGCCACGTCTTCAAGTTCGAGTAGGAGGACGACCATGCGTGCGTGCAGAACTTCGATCGCCGTAGCGCTCGCGCTGAGCCTCGCCGCCGGCCCGGCGCGGGCCGGCGAGGAGCCGATGACCTGGTCGCCCGAGGCCCTCGAGCTCAACGCGAAGGGATCCGAGCTCAGTCTGGCTCACGACTACCAGGCGGCCTACGACGCCTACTACGCCGCGTACAAGGCGATGCCGGATCCGATCCGCTACCACCGGGCCCGCGACTGGGTGTTCGGCTCGATGCGCAGCTCGCTGATCTCCCTGTACGAAACGACAGGTGAGGTCAAGTACCTGTGCCAGGTGAAGCGGATCCTGCTCGAGCACTGGGAGGAGCTGATCCTCGCGTTCGGCGAGGACGCGAAGATCCCCGACGAGCCGGGGATCCGTCGCCGCCTCAAGGAAGTCGAGGCGGACATGCGGGCGCACGTGCCGAAGCCCGGCGAGAAGGAGTGCGTGCTCCCGACCATCGCGCGCACGCCGGCGCCGAAGCAAGTCATCGTGCGGGTGCCGGTAGAGGTCCCGAAGCCGGTGCCTGCGATGAGATCACTGCGGTCGCGCGGCCTGCTCGCCGGCGGCGCGACCAGCCTCGCGGTCGGTGGCGCACTCCTCGGCTTTATGACCTACGCACTCGTCGCCCGCCGCACCGCCTACGAGGGCCTCCGGGAGCTCGACGCGGCCACCGAGGGAATGCTCGATCCCGTCGCCCAGGCGCAGGCGGACGCCCTGCGCCGCGTGGGCGCGACGAATCGCACCGCCGCGATCGCCACCGGGATCGCGGGCGGCGCACTGTTCGTGACGGGCGTCGGGCTCCTCGCCGGCTCTCGTGAGCGAGGCCGCCGCACCGCCGCCGCGCCGGTCGTCTCCCCCGGCCTGACCGGCCTTGTCTTCCGCACGCAGTTCTAGATCGAGGTCGACCATGACGCGCTTCCGCTTCGCGCCCCTCACCCTCCTGGCCCTCGGCGCCTGTAACACCGAGCAGGCGTACTGGGACCTGATCAACGGCCACGGTGTCACGTGGGACACCACAGACGCCTCGACGGGACCGGAGCCGTGGGGCTCGACCTCGAGCGCCGTGCCGACGACCTCCAGTGACGGCGGGGGCAGTGACGGCGTGTCGGGCTCGACGGGGTCCACGTCCGGCTCGACGACCTTCGACGCCGGCACGTCGACCGGCGCGCAGCTCGACCTCCCGCCGGAGGTCGAGCTCGCGGTGACGCCGGAGGATGTCGAGTCGGCGATGTTCGTCGACCTCGCCGCGACCTGCACGGACGACATCGGCGTGACCGAGGTGCGCTTCTTCGTCGACGGCGCGCTGCTCGCCGCCGTGACGGAGGCGCCCTTCGAGGCGAAGTGGCCGGTGAAGTCGACGGACGAGGACGGCCCGCGAACGGTGCGCGCCGAGTGCGAGGACAGCGGCGGGCATGTCGCCTTCGACGAGAAGGTGGTCGGCGTGACGCTGCCCGAGTCCGGGTCCGAGGGGTGGTCAAAGCTGCTCCCGTCGAAAAATTGGAGCACCGAGGCCCTCGACGCGTCCGCTGCGCCGGACGGCTCGTGGTGGGTTTGTGGCTACGACAGCGAGGGCGGCCTCGGTGGCGGTGCCTCGATGTGGGTCGCGCATTTCGCCCCGGACGGCACGCTCCTCTTCAACGAGTTGATCTCGCGCGGTGCAGGCTTCTACGGCGTGTGCTCAGGGATCGAGGCGTTCCCGGGCGATTCGCACCGCGCGGCGCTGACGGGCACGTGGGTCAAGGACTGGGCGTCGCCGCTGCTCTGGACCGGCGTGATCGACGAGACCCAGGAGCCGTTCGTGATCGCCAAGAACGAGGACAACTACCTCGGCGAGTTCGGCAACGACGTCGCCGTCACGCCCAACCACCAGGTCCGCATCACGGGCTACCGGCTCACGGGCGGCTCCAATACGATCCTGATGTACCGCGCGTTCACCCTCACCGAAGGCCAGGCCAACCTCGCCCATCTCGCCGCCGACGAGTACGACTCCAAGGCACTCGACGGCCTCGACGCGGGGGAGGCGATCGTCGCGCTGCCGGACGGGCGCTCGCTCATCGCCGGGCGGACGGTGCACGAGGGATGGCCGAAGTCACGCGGGATCGTGGCGCTGGTTAGCGCGAACCACCAGATCATCGAAGACGAGGCCAAGGGCTGGCCGTTCCAGATGGCGCTGACGCAGCCCGAAAGCGAGGCTTACAACGACCTCACCGTCACGCCTGACGGTCTCGTCGCGGTGGCTGGTTGGTGGAGTCAATTCGACCAGGCTCGCCGCCCGCGGCTCGTCCACTTCGATCTCGCCGATCCCAGCAGCGTCGACGCGTTCACTCAGCCGGCCTTGGGCGACGACTTCGTCGGCCAGTCGCTCGCGCGCCTGAGCACGGGGCCGGTGATGGTTACCGCGACCAGGTCCGATCCGGTGGAGAAGGACGACATCTGGATCGAGCAGTACGCCGCGACTGGCTGGGACGTAGACGTCGAGGACGAGATATGGCCCAAGACCTTCGCCGGGTTCTACCAGGGCAACGACGCGCCGCACGCGATCCGCGTCAACACGCTCGACGAAATTCTCGTCGTCGGCTACGAGACCATCCAGACGTTCAAAGATGGCAAGGTCGTCAACGTCCGGCAGGCGTGGGTGCGCGCCTTCGAGGGCTGAGCCTTTAGCCCGGCGGGATGAACTGGTCGCAGACGGCGTCGATCTTGTCGACCGCCGCGGTGATGAACGGCGTGTAGTCCGCCGCAGAGATGCAGCCCAGGACATGGTGGGGCATGAGCTCGGCGAAGGTTCTCAACTTCGTCTCGAAATCGCCGCACGCCTCCTCGGGGGGGATGCCGTCTGTGAGCGCCACAAGAACGACCCCGTCCTGGTAGCCGCCCTTGAGAGCGAGCAACTCTTGGGCCCACTCCGCCGGGGTACCCTTACTTCCCGCTCCTGCATCAATCGAGACGATCACGACGACAAGCATCGCGTCGTCGCGCAGGAACCCCGCGTTGCATCCGCCCTCGGCGACCATCTCGGGCTTCAGGGCGGCCATCGGTGTGACCGCCGCATAGCCCTGTTTGATGCCGCTTCGGCCGGTGCGAAGCAGGCAATCAATGGCATCGTGGAATTCCAGATCCTGGCTGCGCGTGAACCGGCGCCCCTCGGTTGTCGGGCACAGTACGTTGCTCGCGCCGACGCCGCGCGGGAAGATCACCCCGGTCCCCAAGGTCCAATCGCACTCTTCCCAGCTCTGCATGCACACGTGCTCGGGAACCTCGTCGCAAGGCATCGTGACCGGGTCGCAGTCCACCCCGCAAAACTCATCGGCGGTGTTCGTGAATTCGGAACCCACTGTCGTGACCATCAGGTGCAGGTCGTAGTTCGCGGCCTCGGCTGCGATAGCGTCGGCGAGCCCGATCATGCGCGTGGCCATCGCCTCCGCGAACTCCCGCATTTCGTCCTGCTTGCCCGCGAGGCCGCTGCCCTGGGTGTCGATGGCGAACAGCAGGTCGATCTTCTCGCACCCCTCCGGCACGGGCCCGATCGTGTCGAAGTCCGGCATGTCGGGCGGCGGCGGGAGCGTCGTCTCGGCGCCGGTCGAGGTCGACGTACTGGTGCTGGTGCTCGTGCTGTCCTCGCCCGATCCGGTCGAAGAACTGGTCGAGCCGGGCATCGTCGGGTTGGTCGTGACGCCGGTCGACGTCCACACCTGGCCTGGCCCCGAGTCGCCGCAGGCGAACGGCCCGGCGAGGGTGGCGGCGGCGAGGAGGATGGCGGGGCGCACGAGAGTGAACGTACCGCAGAACATGAATGTGATCCAGGTGAGGGCGAAGAGGACGTGGAGCAAGACGAGGCCGATGCGCCCGCGGGGGGGTGCAAGCCTCATCCCGGGCGGAACCGGAAGGTCTGGCGCAGGGCGGCTGCAGCGACCCCAGGCGTGTAGCGGCGTGACTGGATCGCGCGCGTCACACAGGCGATCAGCGCCGCACTGCTCGGCTCCGGCAACGTCACGTGTTCCGCGATGCCGTCGGCGTTGACCTGCACTCGGACGGCAAGCTCCGTGACGAGGTTGCCGCCGTGTCGCGTGGCACAGACCTCCACCGCGCGACTCGTCGAGCCCAGGTCACGGCGGAGCGCGCGTCGGCGCTGGACAAGGTCAGATCTGGCCGTCGACGGCTCGCCATCCTCCGCGTCGGCTGGCGCGCTGACCGGGATCCCAGGCGCGCGGTGCTGCAGGTCGGCGCTCGCAGTTCGTTCGACAGGTGGCGTGTCGGCCATGTACACGGCTCCCTGTGTGCCCTCGGGTCGAACCGCCGCGATCGCTGGGCCGCCAGCTGGCTCGACCACGGCCGGATCGCCGACGGCGAGCATCCCGAGCGTGATCAAGGGCGCCGCGAGGACTCGGCGCGGCGAGATTGTCCGCCCGGTCTGGGCTCGTGAGCGCTGGCAGGGCGCCGCCGGCAAGCACGCGCGCACCGCGTCGGCGAGCTCGATCACGCTGGCGAAGCGCTGGCCCGGATCTCGACTCAGCGCGCGCAGGACGAGTGCATCGACCTCGGGCGAGAGCGGCCGGATCGGGGTGAGGTGAGCGCTCGGAGGCAGGATCTGCGCGAGCTGCAGATGATGCGCGATGTCCTGCCAGCTCGATCCGCTGACGTGCGGCTTGTTGCACAGCAGGCGGTAGAGCGTCGCGCCCAGGGAATAGATGTCCGATTGGACAGACGCGGGAGCACCACCGAGAAGCAGCTCCGGCGCGAGATACGCGGGGGTGCCGACGATCGTGCCGACCTGCGTAGGGTCCGCGATGTTGCGCAGGTCCTTCGCCACGCCGAAGTCGATCAACTTGACCAGCTCGACGCCGGCCTCCTCGACCAAGACGCAGTTCGCTGGCTTGATGTCACGGTGGAGGATGCCGCTCGCGTGAGCGACGGTCAGCGCGTCGCAAAGCTGGAGGGCAAGCCCGGCGACGCGCGGCCATGGCAGTGGCCCCTCCTCGCTGACCACCCTGGCGAGGTCGCGCCCGCGCAGGTACTCCATGACCATGTAGCTATCACCGGCCTCGGTCTTGCCGTAGTCGAGCACTCGCGGGATGTGGCAGTTCCGGCCCATGAGCTCGAACATCGTCTGCGCCTCACGCAGGAACCGGCGGGCGGCGCCCGGAGCTGCCGAACGCCGGTCCAGCAACTTTACGGCGACGACTGCTCCCGTGATGTCCCGGTGCTCCCCCAGATAGACCGCGGCCATACCGCCCTCGCCCAGGCGAGCGACCAGCCGGTAGTTCCCCGCCAACGTTCCGAGCCTGTCGATACGCGGATCCACACGCGAGCCTGAGGTGGGCGCGTCGTCCAACAGACGCGACTCTGCGATCGGCTGAAGTTTGACGAGCAAGAGTGGCTCTCACTTCATGTGCGCAAAGGCCCACTTGCGCAGGATCGGCCAACAAGCTCGGCTTACCGCCACTTCGTCGCCCGAGATGAAAGTCCCGCCCTTCCAGGGCACGCCGGGAAGCTCTTCGAGTCGTCCTCTGTCTCTCGCGCTAGCCAGAAGAGCATCGGCAATGAACAGCTTTGCGAGCGAGATCGGGCGAGGGAGATCCTGAGAACGCGCTTCGGCGAGGGAGGGGCCCCGGAATGTCGACTCCATCAGCGCTGCCCAAGAAGGCTGCAGTTCCTCAACGATGGATCGGAACGACGCCAAACCCTTGGCCGTGCTCTCTTTCAGCAGCCAGATCTCCACCGGGTGTTCCTCGAATAGGCATTCGACAGAGCTCATACCGATCTGCAGCCGACGGGGATGGGCTCCCGCCCGGACAAGCGCTCGGGTCGGCTCGAGAACGACCTCCAAGACGAGACAATCGCTGCGAAGTTCGCTGGATCCGTCCTCTCTCGTAGAGTCGATGGCCTCTCTTAGCCCGAATTTCTCGGGGACCGCAGCGCGCGGAGCGGTCGTTGCCAGCTTGACGCGCCAGCCGTGAGCGAGATGGAAGGCCAGCACCCGACGCATGAGTTGGTCGGAGCACTCGGCGCTGACGAGGCTGATGATCGGTTGGGCTTCGTTTCGGTCCATGTGTGATCCTGACTACGGGCCGTTGCGGCTCGCGGCACGGAGGTACTGCCCGAGTTGGCGACGGCTTGGGCGCCACGCGCTGCAAACAGCGCCGCAATACTGTCCGTCCGCGAAGAAATGAACGACAATGTACTTTCCATCGACCCGGGCGATATGCGCGATAGTTCTTGAGCCCCCGGATTGCGAGTAGAACGTGAGGTTGCTTCGACGCACCCTATCGATGAGGTCGACGAACCTGTTCCAATGCACGTTCTCTTCCATCGTGCCGCCCAGGAGCTGACCCGCGTGGCGCCCCCAGGCGTGCTCGATGTCGAAACGATCCAGCGGCCGCGTCTGCCGTGTCTTCTTGTCACACTTGTGGAGGCCGAGCGGGTCGAACCAACCCAGCGGATCGGGGACGTAGGCGTAGAACGCAAGGCCGGCGGTGAGGCCGAGCGGGTCCTGGCTGATGTACTGGCTCGCGGCGGGGTCGAAGTAGCGGAAGCGATTGTAGTAGAGGCCGGTTTCGGCGTCCTCGTACTGGCCGGGGTAGCGGAAGGGGCAGAACTGACGGGCGCCCTCGACCTCACGGACGCGGCCGTGGATGTCGAGCTCGGCGGACCAGACGGGACGGCCGAGGGGGTCGAAGGCGGCGATCGGCGTGCCGAGGTGGTCGGCGATCAGGCTGGCGGCCTCGCGCTCGCGCGAGGACAGGCGCGCGACGGGCGTGAAGGTGTCGGGCTCGAAGATCCACGTGAGCACCTCGGGGTCCGTCGGGCGCGGCGGTCGGTACTCGAGGGAGTACGGCGAGACGCGCGAGAGATGGTGCTCGTCCGCGAGGTCGGGCGTGGTCAGGGCGGCCGGGTCGCCGTCGCCGTGCGGGACGGTCCACTCGTGGAGCGGGACGTCGCCGTCCCAGATCCAGCGCGTGCGCTGGCCCTGGAAGGACTTGCTGACGCGGCGGCCGAGGGCGTCGTAGGTGAAGGCGACGCGCTCGCCGTCGGGCCGGCGGACCTCGGCGAGGTTGCCGGTCGCGGTCCAGCGGTAGGTCCAGGCGCCGCCGTCCTTGTCCGTCTTCTTGAGCAGGTTTCCTTCGCGGTCGTACTCGCAGGTCACGCCGTCCGAGGCGAGCAGCTGACCGGCCGGACCGTAGGTGCGGCCCTGGCGATCCTCGTCGTAGAACAGGTTGCCGGCGGCGTCGGGAAGACGCAGGACCGTCTGTCCTTGAGGATAGGTCGAGGAGACCAGGTAACCGCGCGCGTCGTGCTCGTACTCGACGGGGCCGCGGTAGAGGTCGTCGACGCGGCGCAGGCGCGCGCCGGGGCCCCAGGTGTGCCTTCGCCGGTAGTGCGCGAACGTTTTCGGGGCCGCGCCGAGCCGCGCGGGCGTGACGTGCTGGACGGTGTGCTCGACCGGCAGGCCGAGCGAGTCGCGCCGCCAGTGCGAGTTGATGCCGCCGGGGAGGTCGCGCCGCGCCTCGAGTCCGCCGGGCTCGCGCGCGAAGTCGGCCGACCACGCGCGCTCACCGGCCTCGAGCCGAGTGACGGCACCCGTCGGGTCGCGCGAGATCTGGACGAGCGCGCCGAGCGACGAGCGCAGGCGACGGCGCTCGCCGTCCGCGCCGAGCGTCTGCATGACCCAGTGCTCGCCCTGGTGCTCGCGGACGACGCGGCCCAGCGCGTCGCGCTCGCAGCGGACGACGACCGGCTCGGCCTGGCGCTCCTGGTGCACGGCCTCGATCATGGCACCGTCGGCGCGATAGGTGAAGGTGTCGCTACTGCCGTCCGAGTGAAGGACCGCGGTGATCCGGTCGGCGGCGTCGTAGGCGAGGACGGTGCGCAGGCCGCTGGTGCGGAAGACCTCGGTGACGCGACCGGCCAGGTCGCGCTGGTAGAGGCGCCGGATCCCGTCGAAGCCGTACTCGGCCTTGATGTCGCCGCGGGGGTCGAGCTCGAGGCGGTAGACGGCGCCGGCCTCGTTAGTGATCGTCCGCAGGCGGCCCTCGGTGTCGTAGGTGTAGCTCACGGTGGTGCCGGCCTCGGTGCGCGTGGCGAGGCGGCCCATGTCGACGTAGGTCATCTGAACGTCGCGGTAGTGGTCACGGATCCGCAGAACGTTGCCCTCGGGGTCGTAGTCGAAGGCGCGGCGATCGCCGTCGGGGAGGTCGACGGCGACGACGCGGCCGAGGAGATCGTGGCGGCGGCGCTCGACGTTGCCGCGCACGTCGGTCAGCTCGACGGGGCGGCCGCGACGATCGTGGGCCCACTTCAGCGTGGTGCCGTCCGGGAGGTGCGCGCGGATGAGATCGCCCGCGGAGTTGTGGACGAGGCGGAGGACGCGGCCCGCGGGATCGGCGACGGACGCGAGGTGCAGGCCGTCATAGACGTAGGAGGTCGTCTGGCCGAGCGGGTCCGTGCGCGTGGCGAGGCGCTGCTTGTCGTCGTAGGTGTAGCGCCAGCGGCCGCCGAGGGCGTCGCTCGCGGCGATCGGGAGGCCGGCGGCCGTGTAGTCGACCCGGATCTCGACGCCGTCGGGGCTGACGACGCGGGTGCAGTTACCGCGGGCGTCGTACTCGTAGCGGGTCGTACGGCCGAGCGGGTCGATCTCGGCGGTCTTGCGCAGGTGCTCGTCGAACTCGAAGCGCGTGATAGCACCGCGCGCGTCGGTGATCTTCACGACCTCGCCGCGCCCACCCGCGGCGTACATCGTCGGCTCCTTGCAGGAGTTGGTGACGACGGTGACACGCCGCGCCTTGTCGTAGACGAGGGTGTGATCGTAGATGCCGCCGTCGCCCCAGGTGTGAATGCAGGCGGCCTCGGGATCGGGGCTCTCGTACTCGAAGTGGAAGGTGAGGCCGGTGCGCAGCGTGTGGCGGACGAGGCGGTGGCGGTGGTAGGCGTAGCGGGTCGCGTGGCCGAAGGCGTCAACGACCTCGACGAGATCGCCGTCGGCGGAGTAACGGTACTCGACCTGGCGGACCTGGCCCTCGTGGTCGGGGTGCGGCGCGAAGACGCGATGCAGGCGCGAGGAGCCGTCGTAGCTGAAGCGGAACTCGCGGCCAGCGCTGTCTCGGACGCGTGTGAGGCGGGCGCGGTCGTCGTACTCGCAAGCGATCGTGTGGCCGGCGCGGGTTCGGATGGCGACCAGGCGCGTGTTCTCCTTGTCGGGTGATCTGTCCCCGGGGACATGCGCGAAGTCGTGCAGGCGGCCGGCGGCGTCCTCGATGATATAGCGGCCCTTTCCGTCGCCCGTGAGCGTGATGCGGTTGTGGGGGTCGAATTGGCGCAGCGGCCGGTCGAGTCGGGTGCCGGGCGGGAACTCGAAGCAGATCTCGCGGCCGTCCTCGGCGCGGTAGACGATTTGATGGTTCTCCAGCCACACGGCTTGATCGAGGCTGTGTGACCAGCCGTGGCCGATCACCGAGTCGCGAGCGCTCCAGGTCGAGCTGTAGTTGCGTTCGAAGCCGAAGGCGAGCGGGCCGGTCAGCTCGAGGTCGACGTCGTCGGTGATCACGCGGCCGGCGATGACGTCGACCGGGTGGCCGGTGAGGAAACAGAAGCCCTTGTGCAGGGCGTTGCCGATCCGGCCGGGCTTGAAGTTGCGGTTCGCCCAGGCGTGGAGCCTGTCGGCGAGGTTGCGGTTGCGGATCTTCGCCTTGAGGCCGCGGGCGAGCTTGCCGAGCGCGTTCATGGACACGCGCCAGGGCGGCATCGGGAAGCCGCCGATCTGCACGTTCGGCGAGCCGGTGATGATCGCGCCGAAGCAGGGCGGCGTGCCGGGGTCCTTGCCCATGACGAGCCGGGCTGCGAGCGCGACGGCGTCGGCGGCGGTCTGCGCGGCCTGGGTCGTCGCGGAGAGGGCCTGTCCGGCGCTGACCTCAGCCATCGCGGCGGCCATCGCCGTGTCGCCGGCGGCGGCGTACTCGCGGCTCTGCTGCTCGCTCTGCGCGGCCTGCTCGCGCTGGACGACGGTCGCGGCGACGCCGAGGGCGAGCGGGAGGCTGGTGAGCGCGCCGGTAGCGACGCTGGCGGCGACGCTGGGTAGTGGCGCTGGCGTCGCGGGCTGACAGTGCCGGGTGATGTCTAGCATCCGCGCCGCTCGTGCGCCGCCGATGAACACCTTGCTCGATCCGGTCATGACCTCGAACGGCGGCGCGAGCGATCCGCAGGTGATCGCCACGCCGAGATCGCCGGCCCTCGCCGCGGGCACCCCGTTGATCAGCACCGAGGCGCATCCGCCGAGCATGATCGGGCCGAGGCTCGGGAGCGGCGTCGGCATGGCGGGCGGATGCGCATGCACGTGCGGCGTGCCGAGGTGGAGCGAGGTGAGCGTCGCAGCCGGCAGCGGCGGCACCATGTTGGCGAGCGGCGCGGTCGTCACGGCGAAGCCGGTGTTGAGCAGCTCTACGGGCGCCTGGAGCAGCGCGAGGCCGCCGCCGACCAGCCGCGTGGCGGTGGCTAGCAGCGTCTCGCCCGCGCGCTGCTTCTGTTCGGCCTCCGACTCCGGCTGTTTGAACGGGGCGACCCTCTCGGCGATCACGCTACGAAGGGCGTTGTCGAGGATGCTGCCGCTGTCAACCGCCGGGATCGAGGTCGGCGCCCCGGGGCGAACTTTGCCGCCGATGATCAGCACGGCTCGGCCTCCCGGACGCGCGCGTCGGCGTCCTGCTCTTCGGGACAGATGGTCGCGCGGCAGGCTGCGAGGCGGCGGAGGACGCTCTGCCGGCGCTTCGGGTAGTCGAGCGCGCGGCAGAGCTCTGCCGCCCCGATCCAGATCCGCGCGGCCTCGGCTTCGGCGCCCTGCGCGAGGCGACACTCGCCGATCGATTCCTGCACGTCCGCGCGGATGTGCGGGCGTAGGAGCTTGTCCGCGATCGCGTCGGCGAGCCGGTAGTAACCCTCCGCGTCGGCGAGTGCTTCGAGCGCGAAGCAGGTGTCGGCGAGGGCGATGACGATCTGCAATGTCACGGGGAACGCCTGAGTCGCCGCGGCCTTGAGGAGCGCGGCCTCGTAGGTCGCGCGGGCAGTCGGGAGGTCGCCGTCGGCGCGCTGGACCTCGGCGACGCCCGCGAGCGCGAGCGCCTCCATGGGGTCGTCGTGCGTCCACGCGTAGAACTGCGCGCAGCCGCGAAACTTGTGCTCGGCGTCCCGGTGGCGGCCGTGACCGAGGTCGAGGTGAGCGAGCTCCATGAGCGCCTGGATCTTCGCCCCGGCCGGCGCGTCCGGGTCGCGCGCGATGGCGACCGCGGCGGCGGCGGCGTCCGTGAGCGAGAGGTCGAGGCTGTATGCGAGGACGTGCTCGTCGGGCCAGGATTGCGCGGACTCGAACACCTGCGGCGCGGTGCGGTCGTCGCGGAGCACGAGGCGCACGTGGGCGTCGAGGACCGTGCGCAGCAGCGGCTCGGCGAGCTCGACGGAGAAGTCGGGCGGGAGATCGGCCGGGAGCAGCGACCAGACGAGCCGATGGTCGCCGGACGGGAGCAGTCCGAGGACGTGCTCGACGAGCGCCCGCATCCGTTGCACCGGAGGGGCCGCGACGGCGCGCGTGAGGGCCGGGAGATCGGGGAGTACAGCGTCGGTGCCGAGTTGCTGGGCGAGCTCCGCCTGCTGGAGCGCGACGCTCTCGGCGACCGCGTCGACGAACGCGGCGGCGGTGCGGGCGCGTGCGGCGAAGGTGAGGAAGACGTCGGACTCGGAGCGCTCGTCGAGGTGCGCCAGGATCTCGGCGACGTGGAGCGCCTCGACGTCGTCGCAGGCGACGACCAGCGCTCCGCCGAGGTCGCGCTCGACGAAGGCGGCGAGCAGGAGCTCGAGCTCGGTGAGGACGGGTTGCATGCAGGACCTCAGTTGATCTTGATCATCGCGCCGAAGATCTCGTGCGTACCGACCGCAGCGCTGGTGATCTTCGGCGAGGACAGGGTGATGCTGGCGGGCTCGATCGTGATGCTGCTGGCGCCGACGCTGAGCTCGATCTTCTCGAAGGCGCAGAGACGCAGGGTCGCGCCGCTGATGTCGACCGTCTGCGGGCAGGAGAGGCGGATCTCGTTCGGCGCGCTGACCTCCACTCTGGTAGTGGACGAGCCCACGATGACGTCCGTGTGGCCCTGAAGAGTGAGCGCGTCGGTCTCGGCGACGAGCCGGGCCTGCTTGCGTCCGGCGAGCGCCAGGTCGCTGGCGGCCGAGGTGAGCGAAACGGTGTCCTTGCCGACGATCTCGACCTTGCTCGTCAGCGACTCGACCTTGATGTCCTTCTGGACAGTCGTCGCGTGAGCGCCGGCCTGCACGGTGAGCGCGTGGTCGCCGGTCTCGACCGTGACCGCGCGGTCGCCGTGGACGGTGGTCGTGCTCTTACCCGCGACGATCGTCGTGGTCGCGTCGCCCTTTTCGACGGTGAGCGTGCGCTCGCCCGCGACGGTGACGGACTGGTTGCCGCCGATCGAGATATGTTGGTCGGCGCCGACGCTCAGAGTCTGGTTGCGGCCGACCGTGCGGGTGTTGTCGTGGAGGGCAATCTCGCTCAGATCGCGCTGGGCGTGGAGGAGAAGCTCCTCGCTGCCCTTCGCGTCCTCGAAGCGCAGCTCGTTGAAACCGCCGCCGCCCGGGGTGCTCTCGGACTTGAGGGTGCTGCGCGTCTTCTGGTCGGGCAGCGGATACGGGGGGCGGTGCAGGCCGTTGTAGACGCAGCCGGTGACGAGCGGGCGATCGGGATCACCGTCTATGAACTCGACGAGCACCTCCATGCCGACGCGCGGGAGGAACAGGCCGCCCCAGCCGGCGCCGGCGGCGACCTGGGCGACGCGGATCCAGCACGACGCGGTGTCGTCCGGCGGTGAGCGGCGATCCCAGTGAAAGCGCACCTTGATCCGGCCGTGCTCGTCGGTGTGGATCTCCTCGCCGGCGGGACCGACGACGATCGCGGTGTGCGGGCCGAACACGCGCGGGCGCGGTGCGGCGAGCTGGGCGCGGAACGGGGTCGCGCGGGGGATGCACTCGAAGGTGTTGGTGTAGCGGGGCGCCCCTGCAGGGCCGGGGGCTCGCTGCTCCTCGTCGGGGGCGTCGCCGCGGTGGGTGACGCGGACGAGCAAGTAGTCGCCGTCGAGCTCGGAGCGCTCGAGGCCGTGCAGGGCGACGACGTGGCCAGGGAGCATCTCGAGGACGTCGCTCTCGCCGCGGCCGTGGCCGCTGAGCGCTGCGTACCCCTCGAGGGCAAGGCGAGCCCGGCGCTCGCCGTCGTCGCGGTGCATGCGGCGCTCGTCGTGTTCGAAGCGGGCACGGACGCGACCGCGGACGTCCTGGCCGTCACGCGCGCCCGCGGACGGGACGCCCTCGGTGGTCTGCCAGTCCCAGTCGCGGACGGCGACCGCGGTCGTGCCGAGGCCGGTTTGCCAGTCGAAGGACGAGAGCGTCTGGCAGTGGGCGGTGCCGGTGTGCCGCGCCAGGAAGGGCACCGCGGCCAGCGCATGGACCAGTTCCGGCGCGCTGGTGGTCGAGGCGGTGACGACGAGGGTCTCGGCGGACTCGCCCGGCGCGTGGGTGAAGTAGTAGACGAGCCCCTCCTCGTGCATCAGGCGGGCGGCGAGGTCGAGGTCGCTCTCGCGGTACTGAACGCAATACTCGCGGGTCGCAAGGTCGGTCGTGTCGAGCCGCAGATCGAGGGCGCACCCGAGCTCGCGGAGGGGTTTCTGCAGGACATCGCGGAGGATCTCCGCGGCCGTCCTGTCCTGCCAGAACCGCGTGTCGGTCTGCTGGGCCAGCAGCACGAGCGCGGGCTCGGCCTCGACACAAACGCGAAGATGGCCGGAGGTGAGGCCCAGCGTCCGCACGCGGGTGATGAGGCCGTGGACGACGCGGCCGTCGGCGCCGCGGTGGATCTCGAGCGTGCAGCGGGCGCCGAGCAGCTGATCGGGGTCGGCGCTGATGCTCTCGGTGAGGAGCTCGAGCGACAGCTTGTAAGGCTGCGAGAGTTGCTCCTCAAGATCGAACGATCGCACGCGCCAGTCGACCGACGGGCCGTCGTCGCAATAAAAATTGAATGTGGCCGGGGCCAGCGGAGCCTGTGCGAGTGCCAGTCGTGGGTCTGTGCGGAGTCGCTGCATACGAGTCACGTAGGGTCTGACCGCGCGAAGGCGCGCGGCGCCGTGGAGCGTCTGGGGACGCTGCAAGCCGCGAGCCGGGCAAGAAGTGCCGTGGTTTCGTCACGGCGGGATCAAGTCCGGTTGGGGTACAGGAACTGCGGTTGGTGTACTGGCCTTGGGGACGGGTCAGGTGGCTCGAAGACGCGCGAGCAGGGGCGCCGCTTCGGCGTCGGTGAGCGCGTGGGCCGGAAGGCTGCGGAAGAGCCGCTCGAGCTCACCGTTGCAGGAAGGCGCGGGATCGGTCGCGGGCTCGATGTCGGCGGCCGAGAGCGAGCCGTCGGCGAGGGCGAGACCGAGCCGGCCGGGGCAGGAACATGGGTTGCTAGGATCGAAATGCTGGCAGTGCGGGCCGAGGGTTTGCTCGATCGGACGACGCGCGCGCGCCCGAAGGACCGCGAGGTTGTTCGGGCTCGTCTCGAGGATCCGGCCGACGGACTCATCGGACAGACCGAGGATGTGGCGAAGGACGAAGGCGCAGCGCGGAGTTTCGGCGAGCGAGCGGAGGACGGCGGTGAAGCAGACTCGCCGCATGGCGCCGGCGAGGGCGGCGGAGCGGGCCGGGTCTGCCGCGAGGGCGCGCGGCAGCTCGCGCGTCTGCTCGCCGTTCCACACCGCGGGGAGCGTCTCGGCGACCGGGCGGGAGCGGGCGCCGGTGGCCCGGCCGATCGCGTCGCGGACGAGGCGGAGGAGCGTGTCGGTGTCGATCGGAGGATCGAGGTTCGCGGCGCCGTCGACGGCGCGATGGAGGACCGCGAGCGCGGCGGGCCGGCCGCCCAGGACGTACATGGCGAACGTGAGCGCGCGGTCGAGCGCGGCGCGCTGCGGGTCAGTGGAGCTCATTGCGGACCTCCTGGGGGCGAAGGAAGCGGGCCGCGGCGTCGGGATCGATGATCTGTGCGTGGCCGTCGCTGCCGATCACGCCGGCGTCGGCGAGGGTCTCGATGATCTCGTACATGGTGATCCGCGAGGTGCCGACGTAGTCTGCGAGCTCGGTCATCGAGAGGGCCGGCGCGATCTGAAGGCGGCCGGGCCGTTGCGGATGCGGCGTGGCGAGCTCGACCAGGGCGCTGGCCGTGCGCTCGACGAGCGGGACGCGGAGGCGGAGGACAAGGCGGGTCTCGACGCTGCGGAGCCTCGCGCCGATCAGCGCGAGCAGGCGCTCGTGGAGCTGCCGATCGGCATTGACGAGGCGCGTTATGACGGCCCGCGGGAGCACGAGCAACTTCGAGGGTAGCGAGGTCTCGGCGAAGGTCTCTCGGGGCATGTCTGAAAGGACACACTCCTCGCCGAAGCACTGCCTCGCGCCGTGGTAGCCGAGGGTGACGGCCCCGCGAGGGGTCGACTGGAAGCGCCGGACACGGCCGCCCACGACGGCGTACAGATGGTCGGCCGCGTCGCCGGGCGCGTAAATGGGCGCGCCACGCTCGAGCTCGAGGCACTCGGCCGCGTCGGCGAGCTGGTGCAGGCGGCGGGGATCAAGCTCGGCGAAGAGTGGTTGCTTTCGCACGTACCAGAGGAGCGTGTCGGTCATGGGACCTCTGCGGGAAGGCCGTCGAGCGCGGTTTTGAACGTGTCCATGAGGCGTCTTTGTTGCCTCAAAATAGGAACCATTAAGAACCAGAATTTCTGCCCGTCAAGGACTTTCTGATCTTGTTTGCCGGCACTCCGCGCGCTATCTTGCGCGCGGAGATGTACGAGGAGTCCTGGAAGCCGAAGCCGGTCCCGAAGGACTACGTGCTGGTGGAGGAGCTCACCGAGGTCGCTGGCGTCGATCGGAAGTCATTGCTCGAGTGGAGCCGGGCCGGGATCCTCCCCCGCCCCCAGAGCAGCCGCGGACGAGGGATCGTCTCGAAGTGGCCCAGGATCGCGCTCGAGATCGCTAAGGTCGTGCGTAGGTACCGCGAGCAGGGCTTCGGGCTGCTCGAGATCCGGCCCTACCTCGTCAAGGCGTTCGGCGAGCGGATCCTCGAGGTCCTGCCGGAGCCGACGATCCCGACCCGCAAGCGCGGGAAGAAGACGTCGGGGCCCGCGTGAACGCGAGGCGGACGGAGGGGAAGCCGCGGATCCGCCGGGCAGTCGCCGTGGAGTGGCACGCCGAGCTCGACCTCGACGCGCAGATCGTGACGGTGTTCAGGAAGAAAGATGGTCGAGCCGTCGAGATCGGGCGCGGCCGGTGGGTGCCATTGCCCCCGCCGCTCGACGACCTCCGCGGGCGCGTCGTGTCCGACGAGCTCGACGATGACATCCGCGAGCTGCTCGAGCACTTCCTCGGCCGCGGGACGAGAGCCTGGTCTTTCGACCAGGGCCCGTGGGCGGACGCCGAGCGCCGAGCGATCGCCGCGGGCGTCGGCGAATTCGAGGCGGGCCTCCTGCACAAGTTGATGTGGGCGTTCTACGCCGACCGCTGACCGCTCAAATTTACGGAAGGGTGCGGCTTCGGTGCCGAGGGCGTCGGGCCGCTCATCGCGGCGGCGCTCGCCGACCCGCCGCGGCTGCGCGCGCGCTGGGAGCTGCTGCTGCTAACCGGCGGGCTGCAATGGGTACCGGCGGAGGGCAGCCTCGACCACGAGAGCGCGGACGAGGATCCGTGGGACGACTTCCACGACGAGCCGTGACGCCCTTACAATTGCACGCCGAGCTCGCGCAGGCGGCGGAGCTGGCGTTCGAGCGCAAGCGACGTGACGTCCTTCTCGCCGAGAACGCGTGTCAACGTCCGCGCGACCTCGAGCGCCAGCGGCATCGTCGGCGACTACGCGAGCGCCTGCACTACCGGCTCGAAGGCGTCCGCGACCTTCATGCGCACGCCCTCCTCGACCATCGAGCACGCGCCGTCGGCCTTGAGGTAGTGCAGCGCCGCGACCTCGTCGTCCGTCGTGAAGGCGTCGGACCAACGGGACCACGGCGCCCTCACGCCGGTGAGCCGGGCCGTCGACGCCAAAATCTCGAAGAGGCGCCGCGGCAGCTCGATATTGTCGTCGTCGATCGCCTGGCGCTCGAGGACACGGATCGCGCCGTCCTGGACCTCGAGGAGTCGGCTCTCGAGGTGAAAGCGCGGGCCCATCAGGCTGAAGGTCGAGACCAGGCCCCACCGAGCACCGTGGGCCTGGATCAGCTGCGCCGGCCCGGCGTCGTCCGCCAGGGGCTCGAACGGAAGGACGAACTTGTCGCCCACGGCGACGTCCTCGGACGTCGCGTCGACCCCCTGGGCGTCGACGAGCCGCTCGAGCTTGCCGACCAGGACGAAGTACATCGACGGTCGGCCCGCCTCCTTGAGCCGTCGCATCCAGAAGCGCTGGATCCCGAGCGCGACCGGCAGCGCGATCGCGTCGTCGCCGGTCGCCGGCTGGAACATCAGGAGCTTTCCTGCACCGAGGGTAGCGACGCTCTCCGTCATGGGGTCGAGCATGCCACCGGGCGCGGAGGCCGGGAAGCGGACCGGCTACATCCCGAAGGACGGCAGGTAGAGGTGCTCGCCGCAGTGGCCGATCAGGAGCTTGCGCTCGTCGGCGAGCCAGTCGAAGTAGACGCGGATCGACTCCAGGGCCGCGTCCTTGGCGCCGATCTTCAGGTGCCGCCACATCAGGTAGGTCTGGCCCCGGTACACGAAGGTCCGCTCGCGTCGGGCGCGTTCGTTGCTCATCGCCGTCCGCGACTCCTTCGCCGCGAAGGCGTTGTCGCCGAACACTTGCTTGGCCGAGCCGTCGCCGCCGCCCTCGACCATGCGCTGCCAATAGTCGGTCGCCAGCGTGACGAGGAGGCGGAGCAGGCGGTCGCCGTATCTGAAGGACGCGGCGTGTCGCGCCGAGACCCTCGCGGACTCGAGGATCTCGATGCGGTCGCCGTAGAGGCACTCGAGGATGTCGAGGCACTGCTCAGGCGTCGGGCTGGCGCCCTCGATCGCCGCGGCGAGCGCTTCGCGGCGCGCCTCGGGTATCCCGCCGCTCGCCTTGCTCTGCGCCTGGTGCGCCCGCAGGAGCGCCTCGAGCCGCTTTTCGGCGGCGCGCACAGCCTCGAGTTCTGCTTCAAGCTGCTGCTCCCGCGCATCGCGGCGCAGAGTCTCCTCCTCCATCAACCGCACCGCGGCGTCGTAGTCACCCTGGACCTTGTGCAGCTCGCCCCGAACGGCCGTGAGTTGGGCGCGGAGATCAAGGTTGGCCGCTTGCTGACGCTCGAGATCCTCGATCACCTGCGTGTCACGGAGGAGCAACTCGGCCCGGCGCTCGACCGCTGCGCGATCGAACCTCTCCACCGCCTCGAAGAAAAAGCGAGGAATCATCCCCCGCATCGCGCTCTCCGCGATCTCGCCGGCGAGGCGCGCCAACTCCTCGGGGCCCTGACCGCCGAGCTTGACCCGGGTCCAGAACCGGTGACGGTGCGGGCTGTCCCCGGGGTCCATGCCCGCGAGGTAGAGGCGGATCGCACCGTCGCCGGCGGCGAACTGGAACGCGAAGCCGACGCGCTGCAAGGCGCGAGTGAACGCGCGGACGGCGGCCTCGTCGGCGCAGACGAGCACGCGCACGAGCCCGGCGAGTCGTGCGGCGAGGGCCTCGGGGTCGACGAGAGGTGCGCCGATCTCGTGGTCCGGCGTCACCAGCAACACCGGGTTGCGCCGGCGCGCGTCCAGGACGAAATAGTCGAGAACCTCGGCCGCGTCGTCCGCCCGGACGTGGACGACCGAGGCGTCGCCGATGTCGAGCGGCTCGATGTCCGGTCCGTTCCACTTGAGCAGGTGGCGCACGACGCCGGGCGCCCCGATCTTGGGTCGGAGCTCATGCCCGGCCGGCCCGGTGCGGCCGCATCCGTGGCGGACGCGCGTGCCCCTGTCGGCGGGACCGAGCTCGACGACGTTGTGCCAGAACTCGCTCGGCTCGACCTCGTCGCGGTGGGCCATGTGCATCAGGAACATCCCCTCGGCCCGCCGTGTGCTGAGCCGCGCATCATGGCCGCCAGTGAAGGTCTTTCCCGCGTGCAGCTCGCGTAATGGCCATCGCGGGTTGATCCCCACGACCTGCCGCGCCTCGGCAAGTCGATCGAATCTCCGGATCCCGAGAGCCCAGTCGAGGTAGATCGAGCAGGCGCTGTCGAAGTCGATCTTCCTGGCCACGAGCTCGCAGTAGAACGCTGGCCTCAAGGGGCCCATCTTATCGCGGCGCGGGGCCTGCCGAGGCCCTGACCCTTGATGCACGCGGGCGCGGGCGCGCTACGGGCCACCGCCCCTGCACCCGTTCTGGCGCCGTCGCCGACACTCGGCCCGTGCCGCGACTCCGCCGCCGGGCTGACGGCGTGGAGGTTGACGGGCACTCCCGCTCAGGGGCACGCTCACGCGCATGCGAGCGAGCCCGCGCACGGCGAAGCAGAGGGCGAGGCGACGATGGCGTCGGTGATCCCGTTCGGCTCGGATCGCTTCCGCCTCCGGCTGACGCTCGACAACCCGCTGCCGATGGTCGGAGAGGGTCGCTCTCCTCGGCCGTTCGATCACTACCTGGCCGAGCTCGTGCGCGACGCGGACGAGCGCGTCTGTGCCTTCATCGACGTGTACTTCCTGCGGCTCGGCGCCGTACGGGGGGTCGTACATGCGCGCCGCAGTCGCCCTCGGCGGCAAGCACCTGGCCCGCGTGTGCCTCGACGCCCTCGACGACGAGGGCCGCGTGCTGGAGTCCATCGAGGACGCGTTCGGAGACGCGATGACCGATGTCTACGTCCTCGACGGCATGAACATCGTCGAGCCTGACGCCGATCGGCCTGTCCTCCAGGGCATGTTTGTGCAGGAGCTCTCGAGCGCGCTGTCCCGCGGTCTCGACGTGTTCTTCATCAACGCCCCGAATGGCGAGCTCGACTTCTGGCGCGACACACTCGGGGCGCGCCAGATCGGTGACTTCATCGTCGCGTCGGGAGCTCGCCCGCTCCCGGTCTACCCGAAACCCGTTCGGGCGAGGCCCGCTCGTCAAGCACGACCGCGACTCCGCGTGCTCGGTCGACGAGGAGAGCCGAACTGATGCTCGCCGGCAGCGGCGACGCGCAGGCGGCGGCCCTGACCTGTCCTCGGAAACCTGTTGCCTGCGACAGACTGAGCGTCACCGCTCGTGCTCCAGCCGGGACGCGTGGGGACGGCCGGGGAGCGGCCGGACAGCGGGCCCTGGACGCAAGCCAGCCGGCCGGCCGGCGACCACGGCCTAGGGTCAGAAGGTTATACGGAGCTTTGCGCAGAAACGCGATCCCCCTCCGTGGGACGGATTGGGACCGAATTTGGTTCGATTTCCGGACCCGGCGGATCAAAGTGCCGTATACGCGGGAATTGAGCCCGCTAGCGGGTGACGTCGACAGCAACGGCAACGTCGTCAACGGCGACGGCTGCTCGTCGACGTGCAAGATCGAGGGCAA
>ERZ1066136.635-NODE-635-length-23674-cov-6.744697_pt1 | contig 23674 bp, 24 predicted proteins | sample MGYA00382783_ERZ1066136 | MGnify/ENA primary metagenome ERZ1066136 (study PRJEB33369, sample SAMEA5778366) | biofilm metagenome | biome: Industrial cooling water; feature: Water cooling tower basin; material: Biofilm | place: United Arab Emirates | collected... | reverse complement strand
GCCGGTGGGCGCGCTTTCGGCCTATCTGTCGCGCCTGCTGTCGTCGCGCCAGTTCCTGGAACTGCGCGAAGCGCTGAAGCAGATCACCAACAAGGTGCTGCCGCCGCCGCTGAAGAAGGCGGCCGCGCGCGCCGATGAATATGCCCGCGGCTTTGCCCAGGGTGGCGGCACGCTGTTTGAAGAACTCGGCTTCTATTATGTCGGGCCCATTGATGGCCACAATCTCGATCACCTGCTGCCGGTGCTGGAGAATGTGCGTGATGCGGCCGAAGGCCCGATGCTGATCCACGTCGTCACGCAGAAGGGCAAGGGCTATGCCCCGGCCGAGGCGGCGGCCGACAAATATCATGGCGTCGTGAAGTTCGATGTCGTGTCCGGCACGCAGCACAAGGCGGCGCCCAAGGCCCCGCAGTATCAGAATGTGTTTGGCGACTATCTGATCAAGGAAGCCCAGCGCGACGAGTCCATCGTGGCCATCACCGCCGCCATGCCCACCGGCACCGGCGTGGACCGCTTTGCCAAGGCCTTCCCGGAACGCAGCTTTGATGTCGGCATTGCCGAGCAGCACGCCGTCACCTTCGCTGCCGGCCTGGCCGCGCAGGGCATGCGGCCGTTCTGCGCCATCTATTCCACCTTCCTGCAGCGCGCCTACGACCAGGTGGTGCACGACGTGGCGATCCAGAACCTGCCCGTGCGCTTTGCCATTGATCGCGCCGGGCTTGTTGGCGCCGATGGCTGCACCCATGCCGGCGCCTTCGACGTGACCTATCTCGCCACGCTGCCCAATTTCGTGGTGATGGCGGCGGCTGACGAAGCCGAACTGGCCGACATGGTGCACACCTGTGCGCTGTATGATGATGGCCCGATTGCCGTGCGCTATCCGCGCGGCGAGGGTACCGGGGTGGCGATCCCCGAAACCCGCACCCGCCTCGAGATCGGCAAGGGCCGCATCGTGCGCGAAGGCAAGACGGTGGCGATCCTGTCGCTCGGCACCCGCCTCGCCGATGCGCTGAAGGCGGCGGACGAACTGGATGCCAAGGGCCTGTCCACCACCGTGGCCGACATGCGCTTTGCCAAGCCGCTGGATCATGATCTGATCCGCAAGCTGGCCGCCACCCACGAAGTGCTGGTGACGATCGAGGAAAACAGCATCGGCGGCTTTGGCGCCCATGTGCTGACCTGGGCCACCGATGAAGGCCTGCTGGATGCCGGCCTGAAGATGCGCACCATGCGCCTGCCCGATATTTTCCAGGATCACGAAACCCCGGCCAAGCAATATGCCGAAGCCGGCCTGGATGCCCCGGCCATCGTGGCCACCGTGCTGGAGGCCCTGCGCCACAACAGCGTGAACGCGGTGGTGGAAGGCGCCCGCGCCTGAGGCTGCCAGCGGCCTGGCGCGCCGCAGCCCTGCTGCTGGCCGCGCCGGCCGCCGCTGCGCCCGGTGATCTGTGGCACTATGTGCGCAGCAACCAGGATGGCAGCCAGCCCGAAGCCATCCATGTCCACCACGTCGCGCCCGGCCAACTGGCGGTGATGAAGGCGGTTTCGCGCTGCACGCGCGCCGCTCTGGTGACCGCCACCATCGATGAAGCCAGCGGCGAGGCCAGCAGCATTACCGGCGGGCAGCTGGGCCGTGATGGCAGCCAGCTGGCTTTTGCGTTTCTGCGCTTTGATCCCGCGGCCAGTCGCCTCACCGCCCGTGCCGAACTGCCCGGTGGACAGCTGGAATTGGCCACCGAAGTCGGCACGCGGCCGTGGCATCTTTATGATTTTGATCTGGCCAGCCTGAATGTCTGGCTTGCGGGCCGCGCTGAAAAGGCCCGCGCCTTTCGTTTTGGCCTGCCTTTGTTGCTCGTCGCCGAATCCGGGCCGAAACTGGCTGATCTGGGCACTGTGGAGGCGCAGCCACTGGGCCGGGTGCGCCGGCGCGGCGCTTCGGCACTGCATTTTGCACTGACCGGCCCGGCGCTGGCGGGGGGCCGCGGCGCCCTGTGGACCGATGCCCGCACCGGCCACATCATCGAAGTGCGCCTGCCGATGCCCAATCATGATGGCTATCGCGATTTCCGCTTGGCGCTGACCGGGGTTGAGCATGGTGCCGAAGCCTGGGCCCGCACCCGCGCCCGCCATTGGCAGGGCTGCCCACCGGCCTGACCGCCGGCCCGCCGCCCCCCTGCGCCATTCGCGCCCTTTCCACGGCGGGCTGGCGCCCCTAAAGCCGGCGCGTGTCCAGCGCCCCCGCCTCCCTTGCTCGCAGCCCCACCCTGGGGGAGATCCTGCTGCTGGGCGCGCTCACCGCCTTTGGCGCGGTCGCCATCGATCTCTATCTGCCCACGCTGCCGGCCATCGCCCGGGATTATGGCGTGTCGGCTGCGGCGGTGCAGCTCACGCTCTCCACCTTCTTCGTTGGGATGGCGATCGGGCAGCTGTTTTTCGGGCCGCTTTCGGATCGCATCGGGCGCCGGCCCACCATCCTGATCGGCTGCGCGGTCTATGTGGCCGCCAGCCTCGCCTGCGCGCTGGCACCATCCATCGAGGCGCTGGTGGCGGGGCGCTTCTTCCAGGCGCTGGGCTGCTGCGCGGCCATGGTCACCTGCCGGGCGATCGTGCGCGACCGCTATGATCACGGCGATTCGGCGCGGATCTTCTCGCTGCTGATGCTGGTGCTGGCGATTGCGCCGCTGCTGGCGCCCACCATTGGCGGCTGGATTGCGCTGGCGGCCGGTTGGCACGCGGTGTTTTATGCCTTTGTGGCGGTGGGCTTTGCCGTTGCGCTGGCGGTGGGCCTGCGGCTGGAGGAAAGCCGTTCTGCCGCCACCGCCGAAAAGGCGCGCAGCGCATCGCCGCTGGCTGGCTATGTGGCGCTGCTCGGCAGCCGCCGGCTGATCGGCTATCTGCTGGTCGGCGCGGCCAATGGCGCCACCCTGTTCAGCTACATCGCCGCCTCGCCTGATCTGGTGGTGGGCATCTGGGGCTTTTCGGAAGGCCAGTTCGGGCTGGTATTTGCGGTGATTGCCGTGGGCATTGTCGGCTCCAGCCAGATCAACCGCTGGCTGCTGCGCCGTCATTCGCCCGATGCCATTCTGGCCATGGCGACTCCGGCGGCGGCGCTGGCCGGGGCGATGCTGCTGTTTGCCGCCATTGGCGATGCGCCGCTGGCGCTGCTGTTTCCCATCCTGTTCATCGCGCTGTCGTCCAACGGGCTGATCGCGGCCAATGCCTCGGCCGGGGCGCTGAATGTCGATCCGCTGCGGGCCGGGGCGATTTCGGGCCTGATGGGCGGGGTGAACTTTGGCGTCGGCGCGCTGGCCTCGGCGCTGGGCGCGGCACTGCATGATGGCACGGCGCGGCCACTGGCAGCCAATATCGCCGTCGCGCTGCTGGTGGCGGCTGCGGCCTATCATGGCCTGGCCAAGCCTTCTGCCAAGGCTGCCCTTCCATGAGCAGCCCGGCTGCCCTGCCGCCGCGGGCGCTGCTGCTGGCGCTGGCCGTGGTGGCGGTGTGGGGCACCAATTTCGCGGTGATTGGCACCGCGCTGCACAGTCTGCCGCCGCTGCTGTTTGCCGCCCTGCGCTTTGCCGCCGTTGTGTTTCCGCTGATCCTGTTCGTGCGGCGGCCGGATGTGCCATGGCGCATCCTCGCCTGGTATGGGCTGGCCATCGGCGTGGGGCAGTTTGGCCTGCTGTTCATCGCCATCAGCGGCCATATCGCGGCCGGCCTGGCCAGCCTGATCGTGCAGACGCAGGTGGTGTTCACCATTGCCATGGCCATGGCCGGCAGCGGCGAGCGGTTGCGCCCGCTGCAGTGGCCGGCGCTGGCCCTCGCGCTGGCCGGCATCGGCGTGGTGGCAGCGCACACCGGCGGCGAAGTGAGCGCCACCGGCATCATCCTGGTGCTGGGCGCCGCCTTTGGCTGGAGCCTGGGCAACATGGCGCAGCGCGCTGCCGGCAAGGTGGAGATGCTGGGCTTCATCACCTGGTCGTCGCTGTTTGCGGTGCCGCCGCTGGCCGGACTCGCGCTTTGGTTTGAAGGCTGGCCGGCCATTTCGGCCGCGCTGGTGGCGGCCACGCCCGGCATCTGGGCCGCCATCGCCTGGCAGGCGGTGGGCAACACGCTGTTCGGTTACGGCGCCTGGGGCTGGCTGATGGCACGCTATCCCGCCAGCAGCGTGGCGCCCACCTCGCTGCTGGTGCCGGTCTTCGGCATGGGCGCTGCTGCCCTGTGGCTGGGCGAGCCGCTGCCCCCGTGGAAGCTGCTGGCCGCCGCGCTGATCATCGGCGGCCTCGCGCTCAATCTGCTGGCACCGCGCTTTCAGCCGGCGATGCGGAACCCGTAGGGCTCGGTCTTGGCCGCCGCCGCTTGCCACGCCGGCCGCGCCTGGATGCGCTGCGCATAGGCCAGCACGTTGGGGAAATGCGCGCCCAGCCCCTGCGCGGAGGCGATTTCGGCGATGAAGCTCATCATGATGTCCGCGCCGGTCAGCCGGTTTTCCACCAGCCAGTCATTGCTGCCCAGTCGCTGCGCCAGATAGGCCACGTGCGCGCCGATCTGCTCCTCGATGCGGGGCTTCAATGGCGCGGCGGCCTCGCCCAGCCGGCCAGTGTAGAGCGCCAGCAGGAACGGCGTCATCGCCGAACCTTCGGCGAAATGCAGCCACTGCAGATAATCCTCGTGCGCGGCGCTGCCCGGTTCCGGCATCAGCCGTCCGCCACCGTGGCGGCGCAGGATGTAATCGGTGATCGCGCCCGATTCGATGATGATGCGCCCCTGATCTTCAAGCACCGGCGATTTGCCCAGCGGGTGGATGGCCTTCAATTCGGGCGGCGCCAGATTGGTGGTGGCGTCGCGATTATAGTGCCTGATCTCGTGCGGCAGCCCCAGTTCCTCCAGCAGCCACAGGATGCGCTGCGAACGGCTGTTGTTGAGGTGGTGAACGATCAGCATTGGCCTCTCCCTTTCCCGCAGGCTAGGCTGGATGCATGGCCATTGTCATCCCCGAAGACGAGCTTGAAGAAAGCTTCATCCGCGCTGCCGGGCCGGGTGGGCAGAATGTCAACAAGGTGTCCTCGGCCGTGCAACTGCGGTTCAACGTGCGTACCTCGCCCAGCCTGCCGGATGAGGTGGCGGTGCGGCTGATGCGCCTGGCCGGCAGCCGGATGACGCGTGATGGCGTGCTGGTGATCACCGCCCAGCGTTTCCGCGATCAGGCCCGCAACCGCGCCGATGCGCGCGAGCGGCTGGCCGCTATGGTGGCCGCGGCCGAAGTGCGCCCGATCAAGCGGCGCGCCACCAAGCCCACCACCGGCGGCAAGGAACGCCGGCTGGCCGGCAAGGCGGTGCGCAGCAGCGTGAAGTCCGGGCGCGGGCGGGTGCGGCTGGACGATTGAATAATGGGCCGGGCGGCCCTTCAAATTACAGGCCTGACACATTATTTTGCGGGATGAGGGCTAAACGCTGCGAAAGGACGAACCATGGCAACCGAAAATGCGGACACCGCCGTCACCGACATCACCGAAACCGCCGCTGAAACGGCCAAGGGCAAGCTCGACAAGCTGACGCATGACCTGAAGGACCAGGCCGAAAAGGCCGTGGGCAAGGCCAAGGATGCGGCCAAGGAAGCCTATGACAAGGCCGCCACCCGCGCCAGGGATCTGGCCGATCAGGCGCCGGAACAGCTGCGCGCCGCCCGTGAACGCGCGGCCAAGGTGGCCGAGGAAGGCACCGCCAAGGTGCGCCAGACGGTGCAGGAACAGCCGCTCGCCACGCTGGGCGCCGGCATCGCGCTGGGCTTCGTGGTTGGCTGGTTGCTGAGCGGCCGCAAGCGCTGAGGCGTCGCCACCCCCGATCAATGGTGTTCGGGGGTGGCCATCAGTTCGATCAGCACGCCGCCGGTATCGCGCGGGTGCACGAAGATGACCGGCACGCCGTGGGCGCCGAGCCGCGGCTCGCCAGTGCCGAGCACGGTGGCGCCGCGGGCACGCATGGCATCGCGGGCGGCGATGATGTCGGCCACCTCGAAGCACACATGATGCTGCCCGCCATTGGGGTTCTTCTTCAGGAAGCCGTGGATGGGCGAATCCTCGCCCAGCGGCTCGATCAGTTCCAATTGGCTGTTGGCCACATCGATGAACGCCACGCGCACGCCCTGTGCCGGCAGGTCAAAGGCCGGTGTGGAGACGGTGGCGCCAAACAGCCGGCCATACATGGCCACGGCCGCATCGATGGATGGGCAGGCGATGCCCACATGGTTGAGCCGGCCCAGCAGCAGCGGCGGCAGATCGGTCATGATGTCTCTCCCTTCATTGCCGCCCTTGCATGCACGCGGCTGATCGGCAAGCTGGCGCAATGATCTATATCTGGCTCAACGCGGTGGCCATCGGCCTTGCCACCTTTGCCGGCCTGCTGGCGGCCCAGCTGGTCGATCGGCTGAAGGGCCTTGGCCAATGGCTGGTGGCGGCCCTGGCCAGCGCCTGGCTGGCGGCGATCCTGGCCGGCGCCTTGATCCTGGCCCCGCCCAAGGGCGGCGTGTGGGTGATGACGATCGGTTCTGCCGTGGTGATCTGGCTGGGGTTCGTGGTGCCGGCGCTGGCGGTGTCGCTGCAGATGGCTGGCCAGCGCTGGGCCCGCATCGTGCGTGCCTGGGGCTGGTGGCTGGTGGCGATGGTGGTGCAGGCCGTGGTGCTGCGGCTGGTGGGGCTGGTGCCGCCGCCCGTGTGAGGCTTCATTCCGGCAGGTGCACGGCCGGGCCGCGCGGCGGCTTCCTGAGCAGGATCAGCAGCGGCAGCATGGCGAGCGAAGTCCACGCCAGCAGGCGGAACACATCGATATAGGCGATCATCGCCGCCTGCCGCGCCACGGCGCCTTCCAGCCCGGCCAGCACGCCCGAAAGCCCGATGGCATCCAGCGCCGCCGGCGAGGCCCAGGGCAGGGTGGAGGGCGTGATGGTGCCGGCCATGTCGGCATGGGCCACCTGCGCCTGCCGGGCAAAGGTGGCCACGCCCACCGAAATGCCGATGGAACCACCCAGATTGCGCAGCAGCATGTAGAAGGCCGAGGCATCGGTGCGCAGCGCCATCGGCAGCCGGGCAAAGGCGATGGTGTTCAATGGCACAAACACCAGGCCCAGCCCGGCGCCCTGCACGAAGCCGGTGATGGCAAAGGGCATCATGTCCTGATCGGGCGAAAACCAGCTCATCCCCCACATGGCGGCGGCCACCAGCGCAAAGCCGCTGCCGATCATCAGCCGCGGATCCACCCCGCGCCCCACCATCTGCCCGGCGGCCATCATGGTGATCATCATGCCGATGCCGCGCGGCATCTGCATCATGCCGGTGGTGATCACCGGATAGCCATAAAGCGTCTGCATCATCACCGGGATCAACGCCGTGGTGCCCACCAGCAGCACGCCCACCGCAGTGATCAGCACAAATCCGGTCAGCGTATCACGATTGCGCAGAAGCCGCTGATCGAGCACCGCATCCGGCCTGGTCCAGGCGTGCACGGCAAAGGCCCAGATGCCGGCGATGGCCAGCCCGGCTTCCAGCCGCACTTCCCAGCTGTCGAGCCAATCCAGCTGCTGCCCGCGATCAAGGCACAATTGCAGCGCCCCCACGCCCAGCGCCAGCAGGCCAAAACCCAGATAATCAAAGCGCCGGCGGGGCAGGGCCGGTTCGGGCAGCAAGGCGGCCGCCAGCGCAAAGCAGATGATGCCAAAGGGCAGGTTGATCAGGAACACCCAGCGCCAGTTGTAATCCTCGGTCAGCCAGCCGCCCAGCACGGGGCCCAGGATTGGCCCCACCATGATGCCCACGCCCCACCAGGCCATCGCCGGGCCATGCTTGGCCGGCGGCCAGGCATCCAGCACATAGGCCTGGCCCAGCGCCGGCAGGAAGGCGCCGGCCGCGCCCTGCACGATGCGCCACAACACCATTTCCTCCAGGCTGGTCGCCAGCCCGCACAGCGCCGAGGCCACGGTGAACGCCGCGACCGACCACAGGAACAGGGTGCGCCGCCCGATGCGCGCAGCGGCCCAGCCGGTGAGCGGCGTGGCGATGGCAGTGGCGACGATATAGCTGGTCAGCACCCAGGTGACGCTGTCCGCCGACGCATTCAGGCTGGGCTGCATGTGCGGCAGCGCCACGTTGGCGATGGTGGAATCGAGCACCGTCATGAAGGTGCCCAGCATCACCACGAAGGTGATGGTGATGGGGGAAGCCGGCGCCTGTGGTGCCGCAGCCGCCGCGCTGCTCACTTGGTGAACACCGTCACATCCGCCGAAAGCCCGGCGATCAGGGGGATGTTCTTTTGCGGGGCCAGCGCGATGCGCACCGGCACGCGCTGCACCACCTTCACCCAATTGCCGGTGGCATTCTGCGGGGGCAGCACGGCAAATTCGGCGCCGGTGCCCACCCCGATGCTGTCCACCTTGCCCACCAGCGTCTCGCCCGGGAAGGCATCCAGCACCACCTCGGCGCGCTGGCCGACCCGCATATCCTCCAGATCGGTTTCCTTGAAATTGGCCTCAACAAAGCTGCTGCCATCCACCATCACGCTCATCGCCGCCACGCCCTGCACCATCACCTGCCCGCGCAGCACGCGGGTGGTCTGGGTGGCGATGCCATCGGCCGGCGATTTGATGGTGGTGCGCGAAAGATCGAAGGCGGCCCGGTCGCGCGCCGCCTTGGCCGCCATCACCAGCGGGTGGCTTTCGATGGCCACGGCATCATTGGCTGCGGCGCGCACCTGCGCGTCATCGGCCAGGCCGCGCTCCAGCTCGGCCCTGGCATTGGCGGCAAAATATTCCGCCTGCTGCAGCCGCGCGCGGGTGGTGAAGCCATCCTTCATCAATTGCTGCTGCCGTTCCAGTTCGGTGGTGGCCAGCGCCAGCGCCTCGCGCCGGGCCTTCAGATCGGCGGCGCTGCCGGCGGTGCCGGTCTTCAGCTGGCGCACCTGCAGCCGCGCGCTGGCCAGCCGCGCCTCGGCTTCCGCCAGCGCCATTTCAAAGGGATCGGTGGCCAGCCGCGCCAGAACCTGGCCGCGGCGCACGCGCTGGTTTTCCGCCACCATCACCTCTGCGATGCGCCCGGTCACGTCGCTGCTGATCGCCACCTTGTCCTGCCTCACATAGGCGTTGTCGGTGCGCACCTTGCCCTGGCCGTCCAGCCAGAGCCATACGCCGGCGCCGGCCACCAGCAGCGGCACGCTGCCCATCACCAGCCAGCGCCGCCACGGGCGCGGCGCTAATGCGGCACCGGCAGTAAGCCGATCCTGTTGGGGCATGGCTGTCATGACCGCAGGGATAGCAAGCGCATGCGCCGCCGCCCACTGGCGAAATGGCGCGCCCCCGTTTAGGGTTGGCGGCGCGAGTGTGGGGTGCCTTCGATGCTGCTGACCGATGTCGGCTTTGTCAGCCATGTAATCGCGCTGGTGGCCTTTGCGGCGCTGGCGGGATTTGCGGTCTGGCGGCAGCGCGCCGCGCTCAATCTGTGGCTGGCGCTGGCGGCGGCCGTCACTGCGCTGTGGTCGCTGGCCTTCGTGATGGCCTTTGCCGTCGATGCCGACTGGGCCCCGTGGATCACCCGCCTGCAAACGCTGAAGGTCGCGGCCTGGGTGGGCCTGCTGCTGCACCTGCTGCGCCCGGTGTGGGAAAGCCAGGCCCGGGGTCGCGCCGGCTTCGTGATCGCGGGCGCACTCGGCTTTGTGCTGGCGCTGCAACTGGCGGTGGATTTCTCCGGCGCCACCGCCGGCGTGTTTGATACCGGCCGCGGGCTGGTCACGCAGTTTTTCCTGATCACCCGTATTGCCGTTTCGGTCACCGGCCTGGTGCTGGCGCACAATCTCTACATCGGCAGCGATGTGGGCGTGCGCAACGGGCTCAGGCTGCTGTCGATCGGCATCGGCGCCATGTTCCTCTATGATCTGAATTTCTACACATTGGCCTTCCTGCTGCCGCCGGCCTCATCCGATCTCTACAATATCCGCGGCGCGGTGAATGCGCTGGCGGTGCCGCTGCTGATCTTTGCCACGCGTGATGCCTGGGTGGCCGGTGCCCGCGTGTCCCGGCAGGTGGTGTTCCAGACGGTCGCCTTCTCGGGCGTGGGCTTCTACCTGATCGCCATGTCGCTGCTGGCCTACGGGTTGAAGCTGGTGGGCGGCAATTGGGGCGTGCTGCTGCAGGTAACGTTCCTGTCGGCCACGGTGATCATGGGCACGGTGGTGGTGGTCTCGCCGCGCTTCCGGGCCTGGCTGCGGGTGCAGATTGCCAAGAATTTCTTCCGCTATCGCTATGATTACCGGCAGGAATGGCTGCGCTTCATCGCCACGGTCTCGCAACCGGGCGATCCGGGCGGGCTGTCCACCCGCGTGGTGCAGGCGGTGTGCACGGTGCTCGACAGCCCCGGCGGTGTGCTGCTGGTGCCCGATGACGAGGCGCTGCAGCCGCTCACCCACTGGAACCTGCCGGATGTGGGCAGCGACGCGCTGGACATGGACAGCACGCTTGTGCGCTATGTTGCCGATGGCCCGCGCATCATCGATCTGGCCGCGCTGCGGGCGGGCGATCTCGAATATGATGGCATCACCGTGCCCGACTGGCTGCGCAGCGATGCGCGCCTGTGGCTGGTGGTGCCGCTGATCCATATCGAGGCGCTGGTGGGTGTGCTGATCCTGCGCCAGAGCCTGGTGCCGCGCGCGCTCAACTGGGAGGATTTCGATCTCCTGAAAACCCTGGGCCGGCAGGCCGGCAGCTATATCGCCGAAAGCGCCGGCCAGGCGCAGTTGGCCGAGGCGCAACGCTTTGAAGAGTTCAATCGCCGCTTTGCCTTCATCCTGCACGACATCAAGAATCTCGTGTCGCAGCTCAGCCTGGTGTCGCGCAACGCGCAGCGCCATGCCGACAATCCCGAATTCCGCGCCGACATGGTGGCCACGCTGCAAAGCTCGGTCGGCAAGATGAACACGCTGCTGGGCTGGCTTTCGCAGCGTGCGGCCGGCAGCGGCGAGGGCCGGTTTGGCCCCGTGCCGATCGATCTCATGCTGCGCCAGCTGGTGCGCAGCCGCCAGGCGGCCCATGCGCCATTGACACTGGAACTGCCCGCGGGCGAGAAGGCTCCGCCGCTGGTGATCACCGGCGATGCGGGGCGGATTGAACAATTGTTTGCGCATCTTATCCAGAATGCCATCGAAGCGTCCGCACCCGATGCGCCGATCCGGGTGACGGTGGATGCCGATGCCGAGCACTGCGTCGTCACCATCGCCGATCGCGGCACCGGCATGTCGGCCCGCTTCATCCGCCAGGAATTGTTCCAGCCCTTCCGCAGCACCAAGCCGGGCGGCTTTGGCATCGGCGCCTATGAAGCGCGCGAGATCGCCCGCGCCCACGGCGGCCGGCTGGAGGTGGCCAGCCGCGAAGGCGAGGGCACCAGCTTCACCATCACGCTGCCGCTCGCCCGTGCGGACGCGCCATCGATTGCTGGAATTGCCGCCCAATGAGTGACATCAAACCCAAATTGCTGGTGGTCGAGGATGATGAAGGCCTGCAGCGCCAGCTGAAATGGTCCTACGAGGATCAGGAAGTGGTGATCGCCGGCGACCGTTCGGCCGCGCTGGAGCTGCTGCGCACCCACCAGCCGGAGGTGGTGACGCTGGATCTGGGCCTGCCGCCCGATCCCGATGGCGTGACCGAGGGCTTTGCCACGCTGGAAGCCATATTGCAGGCGCGCCCGGCCACCAAGGTGATCGTGGCATCCGGCCATGGTGCCCGTGAAAGCGCGCGCCGCGCCATCGCCATGGGGGCCTTCGATTTCTACCACAAGCCGGTGGACATCGATGAGCTGGGCCTGATCGTCCGCCGTGCCTTCCACGTGGCCGGGCTGGAAGCAGAGAATCGCCGCCTTGCCGAGGCCGCCGGCGGCGCGCAAAGCGTGCTGGGCGGCATCGTGACCGGCGCGCCCGAAATGGTGAAGGTGGCGCGCATGATCGAGCGCGTGGCCTCGGCGCAGGTTTCGGTGATGCTGCTGGGCGCCAGCGGCACCGGCAAGGAACTGCTGGCGCGCGGCCTGCACAGTGCCTCGCTGCGCAAGGACAAGCCGTTCATCGCCATCAACTGTGCGGCCATCCCTGAAAATCTGCTCGAATCCGAACTGTTCGGCTATGAAAAGGGCGCCTTTACCGGCGCCATCAAGACCCAGCCCGGCAAGATCGAGCTGGCCGAAGGCGGCACATTGTTCCTTGATGAAGTGGGCGACATCCCGCTGCCGCTGCAGGTGAAGCTGCTGCGCTTCCTGCAGGAACGCGTGATCGAACGCATCGGCGGGCGCAAGGCGATCCCCGTGGATGTGCGCATCGTATGCGCCACCCACCAGAATCTCGATCAGATGATCGCCGAAACGCGTTTCCGCGAAGATCTCTATTACCGCCTCGCTGAAATCGTGGTGCGCATCCCCAGCCTGGCCGAACGCCACGGTGATGCGGCCTTGCTGGCGCAATTTTTCATGAACAAGTTTGCGCGCGAAAATGGCCGGGAGTTCAAGGGCTTCACCCCGGATGCCATCGCCGCCATGGCCGATTGGCACTGGCCGGGCAATGTGCGCGAGCTGGAAAACCGCCTGAAGCGGGCGGTGATCATGGCCGAAGGCAGCAAGCTGACCGCCGCCGATCTCGATCTGGTCAACAAGGGCGACGAGGCCGCGATGACCCTGAAGGCCGCCCGCGAGGCCGCCGATCGCCAGGCCATCCGCCGTGCCATGGCGCGCAGCGATGCCAATATCAGCCTGGCCGCCAAGCTGCTCGGCATCAGCCGTCCCACGCTCTATGACTTGATGAAGCAATATGGTCTCGATGAAAGCCGCAGCTGATCGCGCTTAATCACTTGCGCGGACGGCCCCATTCCCCTAAGCCCGCCCCCGGTTCGGAGCGTAGCGCAGCCTGGTAGCGCATCAGACTGGGGGTCTGGAGGTCGCAGGTTCGAATCCTGTCGCTCCGACCATCTTTCCACAAAATCCCCCACTTTCCGCAAAATCCCCCATTGCCGTCGCGTCGCAGTCGCCGCTGCTGGCAACCGCGTGCGGGCGCTCGCCGTGGGGCCTGTCCTACAGAAACCTATTTGGTTATATTTGCGGTCCCTTCTCAACCGGAAAGGCGCCGCTCATGACCATCCTCAACGCCCTCATCGCTCCGATCACCGGCCTGCTCGACAAGATCATCCCCGATCCGCGGGCGCGCGATGCTGCCAAGCTGGAACTGATGAAGCTGCAGAACAGCCAGGAACTGACCCTGCTGCAGACCCAGCTTTCGGCCATCGTGGCAGAGGCCAACAGCCATGATCCCTGGACCAGCCGCGCCCGCCCCAGCTTCCTCTACGTGATGTATGTGCTGCTGCTGTGGTCGATCCCGATGGGCCTGATCGCCGCCGTGCAGCCGCAGATGGCGCTTGACATCGCCAAGGGCATGACCGGCTATCTGGGGGCCCTGCCCGAGCCGCTCTACGCGCTGTTTGGCACCGGCTATCTTGGTTACACGGCCGCTCGCCAGTGGGGCAAGACAAAGGGGACCGACAAGTAACCTCGATGGTTCAGGCGTCTTTCACATAGACGATGTGTTGGCGCAGGCGGTGGCCGGGCACGAGATCAGGATGCTCGAAATCCAGCTCCTCGGCCCGGCGCATCCCCAGCCGCTCCATCAGGCCCCAGCTGCGCACATTGCCGGGCACGGTGAAGCTGACGATGCGCGGCAGGCCCAGCCGATTGAATCCATGGGCCAGTGCTGCCTCGGCGGCCTCGCGGGCATAGCCCATGCCCCAATGCTTGTGCGCCAGCCGCCAGCCGATCTCCACCTCGCCCTGCACCGGCGCCTCGAACGCGACCTTCTTCAGGCCGCAAAAGCCCAGGAACTGCCGGTCAGACTTGCGCTCAATGGCCCAGAAGCCAAAGCCATGTTCACCGATATGGTTCATGATGCGGATGGCAACATCGCGCGATTCGCTTTCGAACAGCAGCGCCGGGAAATGCGCCATCACGCGCGGATCGCGGCCCATGGCCGCAAAGGGCGCCAGATCGCTTTCGATCCAGGGCCGCAGCCACAGCCGCGGCGTGTCCACGGCCGGTTTCACGTTCATGGGAACAGCCTCATGGGAATAGGGGCGCCTGTTCCAGCCCCATGGTTTCGGGCAGGCCAAACATCAGGTTGAAATTCTGGATGGCCTGGCCGCTGGAGCCTTTCACCAGATTGTCGATGGCGGCGATCACGATGGCGCGGCCGGGCACGCGGTCGGCAAACACGTTCAGCACCACATGGTTGCTGCCGCGCACCATGCGCGTCGCCGGCGCCACCCCGGCCGGCAGCAGGTGCACGAACGGCTCATCGGTGTAGGCATCGGCCAGCACTTCGCGCAGATATTCCGGCCCGTGCACGGTCTCCACGATGCAGGTGACGAGTTCGCCGCGATTCATCGGCACCAGGTGCGGCGTGAAGCTGATCCGCACGTTCCGCCCGGCACGCAGGGCCAGTTCCTGCTCCATCTCCGGCATGTGGCGATGATGGCCGATGCCATAGGGGTGCACCGCTTCGGCGACCTCCGGGAACAGATTGGCCTCCTTCAGGGACCGCCCGGCCCCCGAAACGCCGGAAAGCGCATTCACCGTGATCCGTTCGGCCGAGATCGCGCCGGCCGCCACCAGCGGCAGCAACGCCAGCAGCACGGCGGTAGGATAGCAGCCCGGGCACGCCACCAGCCGCGCCGCCGGCAGCGCATCGCGGGCAAATTCGGTCAGGCCATATACCGCCTCGGGCAGCAGCGCCGGCGCCGGATGGGCACCGCCATACCAGTCCGCATAGGTGCCCGCATCCTTCAGACGGAAATCGGCGGAAAGATCGACGATCCGCGGCCCCGTGATGGTGGAGAGCAGCACGGCAGAGGCGGCGTGCGGCAGGCAGCCGAACACCGCATCAATCTGGCCAAAATCAATGTCTTCAGCCTTCACCAGCCGCGGCAGCTGGGGATACATGGCAAGGTGCGGCCAGATCTGTGCCATCGTCTGCCCCGCCTTGGCATTGGCGCCCAGTGCCGCGATCTCGATCGCCGGATGCGCCAGCGCGAGGCGCACCAGATCGGCCCCGGTATAGCCCGAAGCCCCCAGCACCGCGATGCGACAACGATCCGTCATGGCCACCGGTTACGGCAGGGGGCACGCGAGCGCAAGCAATGCGGCGGGCGTCAGAACTCCTCGGCGGCGCAGAAGCGCTGGACCCAGGTTGCGACCCGGTTTGCGCACAGGGCGGGATCGGCGCCGTGAATGTCTGCCATCCCGTCCGGCGGCGCCGACCACATCGCCCGCAGCACATAGCCGGGATTGACCCCCATCGCCGTCAGATAGCCGGCGACATCCTGATAGACCGGGCTGTCAAGCGGCAGCGGTTCGCCGCCGGCGCGGTACACCTGGTGGAAGCCGAGCGTGGGGTAGGGAGACCAGATTTCCCGGCTCGTGCCGGCCATGAACACCAGCGGGCAGGCCGAATAGCAGTTGGCATAAAGCGATGTAGAAAGGCCCTTGCGCCGGATATACGCACCGGCCCGCAAGGCCTCGCCAACAAAACCCCCGCCACTGCCAAGCGCCACCACCTTGATCGAGGGATTGGCCTCCACCTTGGCGATGATCTGGTCGGCAAAGCCTGCCTCGATGTCGCCCAGCACCTTCAGCATCTCGCCATCGCCTTCCACCCGGAACAGCGTGTCGGTGCCCGCCTGATCGATGAAGGCGGCCGGGATGCCCAGTTTTCCCGCACAATCGAGGTTCCAGACCAGCACGCGTTCGGCGCGGGTTTTCTTCAGCAGGGTGGTGGCCGTGTGGCTGAAATTTTCCAGCGAAATACTCATCACCAGCAGTTCGTGGGTGAAATTCTCGTCTCTGGGCAGGCTTTCGGGGTCGTACCGCTGCCTGAGGTGGCCCACCAGCGCCGCCTTCCCCAGCAGCCGTCCCAGCACGTAACAGCGATGTTCGGGGACATGTGTTTCATTATAGGCCGTTCCGGCAGACACGATCCCGTCGATGGCCACCGCGCGATCAAACAGGGTGGCGGCCTGCTGCTCGGCTGCCGCGATCTCCGTCCGCAGGGCAGCCACCACCGCCGGGTCTGCCTCCAGGGCGTCAACTGGCGGGGCAACCGGGGCCGTTCCGGCGGGCTGGACCGGCTGGTTGCCTGCAGGCGCCGCCGCGTCCCCGTCCGGCTTGGCGTCATTGCCGCCGCAGCCGGCCAGCAGGGCCGCAGCCGCCAATATCAGCGTGCGCCTTGCAGATTGAACCATCGTGCCCCCCGATCGCCGCACCATGTGCACCGCGACGGAAAGCTTTAGGAACCTCCGTGGTGGAAGGAAAGTGCCGCAGCAACGCGCCGCCGCTGCAAGGCCATTGATTGTGAACGAGACAGCTCCGCCCGGATGACGAGGAAGCCACCAAGCGTACCGAAGCCGCGATCCGCGCGGCCGCGGCGGGGCTGATCTAGGCCCCCAGCAGGCGCGCCGCCAGCGGCGCGTGATAGGTGAGCACGCCGCTGCAGCCGGCGCGGCGGAAGGCCATCAGCGCTTCCAGTACACCGCGTTCGCGATCCAGCACGCCAGCGGCAATCGCGGCTTCGATCATCGCGTATTCGCCGCTCACCTGGTAGGCAAAGATCGGGATGTCAAAGGCATCGCGCAGCCGGGCGATGATGTCGAGATAGGGCATTCCCGGCTTCACCATCACCGAATCGGCGCCTTCATCAATGTCCATCGCCACTTCGCGCAGCGCCTCGCGGGTGTTGGCAGGGTCCATCTGGTAGGTTTTCTTGTCGCCCTTCAGCACGCCGCCGCTGCCCACCGCATCGCGATACGGCCCATAGAAGGCCGAGGCATATTTGGCGGCATAGGCCATGATCTGCGTGTTGTGGAAGCCTTCCGCCTCCAGCCCGGCGCGGATGGCGCCCACGCGGCCGTCCATCATGTCCGAAGGGGCGATGATATCGCAGCCGGCGCGGGCCTGGTTCAATGATTGGCCGACCAGCATCTCCACCGTGGCATCGTTCAATATCTCGCCCGCCTCCGAAAGCAGGCCATCATGGCCGTGGCTGGTGTAGAGATCGAGCGCCACATCGGTAAGCACGCCCACTTCGGGCGCTGCATCCTTGATGGCGCGGATGGCGCGGCAGATCAGATTGTCCGGATTGAGCGCTTCCTTCGCATCCTCGCTGCGCTTGTCCGGCGCGGTGTGCGGAAATAGCGCCACCGCCGGAATGCCCAGCCGGGCGGCTTCCTTCGCCGCCTTGGCCAGCCGGTCCACGCTCAGCCGCTCCACCCCCGGCATCGTGCCCACCGGCACCGCCACATCATGGCCTTCGGTGGGAAAGAGCGGCCAGATCAGATTGGCCGGGCTCAGCGCGGTTTCGCGGTGGAGGGCCCGGCTCCAGGCGGTCATGCGGGTGCGGCGGAGGCGGGCGGCGGGATAGATGCTCATGGCCTGCGCCTAGCGCGCCGGCCACGCGATGTCACGCCATCACCAGCGGCATTGACACAGTCCGTGCCGCTGCGCAGCCTGCGTGCCATGAACAAGACGAAGACAGCCAGTGGCGCCGGCACTTTCCTGGTTTGCCTGTTGCTTGGCATCATCTTCGACAATGTGGCGCTGGGCATCATTTTCGGCCTGATCCTCGGTGGCGGCGCCGCCAGCGCAAGCGGCCGGAAATGAGCCGGCAGCCGGCGCTGTAGGTTACACAGTTTACACATCATGCCAGTTTTGTGCGGTGTGTCGGCCTCTCGTGCGGGAGACTGGTGCAGGGGCCGGACGGATCCCTCGGCAGAGCATAACCTGAAACGCCGCCTGTAGGACAGAGCGGGCCCGGCTGCCCTCAATCGGTCAGCCGCGCTGCATAGAGCGCCATGCGGTTGCGCACCGCGGCTTCGTCGCCCACGTTGGCGGGCAGGCCGAGCATGGGCAGTGCCTCACGCGCCGCCACGCTGCCGGCGGCCGGATCGGCGGCGATGGCGCGCAGGATCGCCTGGCGCTGATCGGCGGGCAGCCGCGCCTTGAGTTCGGCCTGCACCAGCGCGGGCAGGTGGGATTGCAGCGGCTCAGTATCATAAAGATCCGGCACGGCGGCGATCAGCAGCAGGTTGCGCGCGCGCTGGGTGGGGTCCACCTCAAGGGCGGCGGGCCATTTGGCGATCTGCCGTTGCACACGATTGAGCGCGCTGGCGGTGGCGGCATCGGGCGCCGTGGTGGCCATCGGCGCCACCGCGCCGCCGGGCGCGGCCGCGATGGCGAGATCAGCGCGCGGCGGCGGCGGGCCGGGCCGGTGCCACACCAGCGCCGAAAGGCCCAGCCAGGCCGAGAACATCAACGCATAGGGCCAGCGGCGCGGCCACAGCCTGGCCACGATCAATGTGGTCGCCGCCGTACCGCCCAGCGCCAGCAGCGCCGAGCTCGCGGCGCGCGTGCCGGTGCCGGTGAGCGCCGTCTGGATGGCGGTGCTGGCCCATTGCGCCGGCAGCAGCACCAGCAGCCAGGCCGGCAACCAAGCGGCGGTGGCCAGCATCGCCGCCTCGCCGGCCACCACAAACAGCGCCATCAGCCAGCCGCGCCCCGGAATGGCGCGGGCAAACAGCGCGCCGCGCGCGGCAAAACTGGCGCTGGCGATGATCACCGCCAGCCCGGTGGAGAAGGGGTGCGGCAGCGCCGGCATGCCCAGCCCGCGCGCCAGCAGGATCAGGCCCACCCCGGCGAGCAACGCCAGCCCCACGCCCAGCCACCAGCGCCCCGCCGCCGCCGCCGCAATCATGCCCATGCCCATCAGGCCCACCGTCAGGATTGGGCCACCGATCAGCGCCAGCGGGGCGGGTGCCGGCAGATCGCGCAGCAGCAGAAGGGCGGCCGCGGGCAGCAGCAGCCCGGCGAGGATGGCGATCAGCCAGGGCAGGGAGCGCGTTTTTGCAGGAGGATTCATCGCAGGCACATTGGGGAAGCTGTTTCGGCTTGTCGAGACGGGGGCGTTTGCCGGTCAATCCCGCGGCCCGTGTGTTGCCGGTGGATGGGCCGGAACGCACCCGCCCATCCTCGTTTCCGAGCGGGCCAGTGGGAAGTCGTAGTTTATGCCAAGCGCGTCCGCTATCGACCCCGTTTCGGACATATTCGAACGATGCTAAGCGTTGGGTCATGCAAGTCAGTCGTATTCTTCTTGCCGCTCTAGTGTCTTTAGTCAGTGCTTGTGGCCCGAGCGGCCCGCCGTCCACTCCCTTGTTCAGCGGCGTTCAAGGCAAGAACTACGCTGAGGGAACCCAGCTCATCCAGAACCGGCTGACCACGCGATTTCCAAAGGGAAGTTCGGAAGCTGCTCTGAAGAAGTATCTGGAAGAGCAGGGGCTGCAAATTGAGATGAACTCGCGCTTGCCTGAGCCATACGCGGGTGTCGCTTCGGTGAAATACGGGGGACCGATTTGCGGGAGCCAAATCCGCGTGAGTTGGATGGCAAACGAGGCCGGGAAGGTCGATAGCGTCGACGCCTTGTATGGCGACAGCGGTTGTCCTTAGAGTCCGGAATCCACCCAATTACGGCCCTTCCGAATCCCCGTCGCCCCGTGCTTGACACGGGGGTTGGCTATTCTTGCGCCGCGCAAGGCGCGAACCGCCTGTCCTACAGATCATCCCAATCGGGATGAGCCGCCGCGATCAGCACGAACGTCCAGTCGCGTCGCCATTTCTAGACCAGCCTTTCGCGGGCAATGGCGTGCGCGATTCCATTGCGGCGTTGGGCGTAAACCAGCCGCTGCTTGGCGAAGTCGCGGACCTGGATTGCGCCTGAGCCTTCGCGATGCTGGTGCACCCGCCGCGAAAGCGGTTTGCCGTGATGTTGACCCAGCCGCCTTTCGCCATCCCGCGCGTATTCTGGAGGACGCTGGGAAAGAAAAGCCAAGCCCCGTGTCAGGCACGGGGCGACGGTTGGGGGGAGGTGAGTGCAAATGGCCCGCCAGCGCGCCCGGAAACGAAAGGGGGTGCAGGGGCTCAGCCCCTGCCCGCCGGAGGCTCCCTTCTTGATAAAATCAAACCACCGGCCGCCCGCCCAAAGTCTCCGACAATTTCGCCGCGATGGCGGCCCGCGCCCGGGCTGACAGCGCCTTGCGGTCAGGCGTTTCGGCCGGGCTGAAGGGTGCGAGGAAGTGCACGCGGGCTTCCCAGGTGCCGGGGCGGGAGAGCAGGCGCCAGGCGTTGGCGGCGCCGGTTTCCATGCCCACCCAGGCGAGGTTGCGCCCGGCTTCGTCGCAATCGATCACCACGGGCTGGATGGTGGCACCGGGTGGCGGCGGGATCAGCATGGCAAACAGCGGCGCCTTGAAAGGCAGCAGGCGGCGGCCATCGGCGCAGCTGCCTTCGGGGAACAGGGCGAGGCGGCGGCGGCTGGCGAACTGGGTGCGCATGGCGGCGATCTGGGCGGCCACGTCCATGCGGTTTTCGCGATTGATGAAGATGGTGTCGTTCAGTCGGCAGAACCAGGCCAGCACCGGCCATTTGGCGATGCCGTCCTGCGCCACGAACGCCGTGCCGGTGAGGCCGCCGAGGATGAAGGCGTCTGTCCAGCTGAGGTGATTGGCGATGAAGAACACATCATTGGCCGCCGGCTGGCCAATGCTGCGCACGCGGATGCCGCAGGCGCGGGCGCTCCAGGCCAGAAAGCGGCGCGCCCAAGGGCTTTCCTGCGCGGTTCCAGGCCCCAGCTGCCGCCAGAGCAGGTGCAGCGGCACGCACAGGGCGGCATTGCCCACCAGCCACAGGCTGCGCCCCACGACGCGCAGCGCCCCGGCAGGATCATGGGCGCAGGCGCGGGTGAAGGCCGCGAGCGCTGCGCCCGGCGTGGGCACCGGCGGCGCCACGAAGCCGCTGGCATCGGGCAGGGGCGGCGGCCAATCGGCGGGTGCAGGGTCTGGCATCGGCGCTGATTGAGCCCGACCGGCGCCGCGAAATCAATGCGGGCATTTGCAAAAAGCCCCGGCTGCGGCGCTGGCGGGGATCGGCCGGTGGGCAGGCGGGCGGGTGTCCGCGTGCCGGTGGGCCAATGGGGGCATTTGCCGCCGGCAGCCGGGGCCATGGTGTGCCCCCGGGATGATGGCTCCCGGGGGCGCCGGGGGGACTGGTTCAGGCAGCGGCCGGGCGCAGGCGGTGCCGGCGGCGCACCAGCAGGCCGGTCAGGCCAAAGCCAGCAATCATCTGCAGCCACACGCCCGGTTCCGGCACCGCGATGGTGGGCATCGCCGTGATCGAGGCGCGCGATTGGCCGATGATCAGATTGCCGGTGAGCGTGCGCCCACCCAGCAGGAAATCGTTGAAGCCGATGCGGATGGCATTGGTGACCAGCGATTGCGTGTTGCCGCTGGTGGTGGCGATCTGTTCGTTGAGCACCACGGTGAGGCCCAGCAGATCATAGGCGACGAAATTCGGGCCCACCTGCACATTGGCCCCCAGCGACAGCGTGGGGATGCCCAGCACCGTGAGATTGAGATTGGACAGGATGGATTGCCCGGTGAGCGTGTTGATCTCGCCAATGCGCACCACCTGCGTTTGCGAGGTGATCGTATCGGCGCCGAGCCCAAGGGTGGTGGTGGTGATGCCGAGCAGCCGGGTGAACAGGCTGACCGCCAGATCATCCACCTGCACCAGACTGCTGCCGCTGCTGGTATCGAGCGGGGTGGTGCCATTGGCGCTGGCGTTGCTGAGGATCACGCCGGTGCCGATCTGCAGGCCGGCCGACACGAGGGACAGGATGCCGAGGTCCACCGTGCTGGCCACGGCGGCCACACTGCCATCGATATTGTAGCCCGGTGCCGTGGTGCCGCTGACGGCGGCGACCGGGCCAACCGTGACACCCACCGTGTTCAGGACGCGCACATCGCTGAACACGCCGTAGGCTCCGGTGCTGATCGTTGTGGCACCGGCGGCTGGCACGGCCGCACACAGGCCGGCGACGGCGCCAAGCGCAAGCTTCATTCGTGAAGTCATCATCATACGCTCCGCAACATGTAACAAGGGTAAAGTGAAGACGCTGTTTGCCGCCTGACCCTGCGACATGTTCTTCACTGCTTGTGCAGTTGGGCCCTCCCCGTGCCTTTGTTATACGGATGAAAGGTTGCCGGGATGCAAATGGCTGCATTTTTTCTTGATTACGGCATGAATAGTTTGTCGCAGCCAGTAAAACCCTATCTCATGGCTGGATGATGACGCGCCGCCCGAAATATCCTATGGGCCGTGCCTGCCATGGCCAGCCGCCCCAATCCCCACATCATCATCTTTGATTCCGGCGTGGGCGGGCTTTCGGTGCTGGATGATATCCGCGCCCTGCTGCCGGGGCTGGCTGTGCATTATGTGGCTGACAATGCCGGCTTTCCCTATGGCACCAAGACCGAGATGGAGGTGGCCACGCGCACCTGCGCGCTGCTCGGCCGGCTGGCGGAGCGGCTGCGGCCCGATCTGATCGTGATCGCCTGCAACACCGCCTCCACCATCGCGCTGGCCCATGCCCGCGCCGTGCTGGATGTGCCGCTGGTGGGCACGGTGCCGGCGATCAAGCCGGCGGCGGAGCGCTCCATCACCCGCGTGATCGGTGTGCTGGGGACGCAGGCCACCGTGCGCCAGCCCTACGTGGACAGGCTCTCGGCCGATCATGCCGGCGATTGCCTGGTCCTGCGCCATGGTTCGGCCCGGCTGGTGGAGCTGGCCGAGGCGCGGCTGCGCGGGCAGCTGGTGACGCCGGCCGATGTCGCGCCCGAACTGGCCGGCCTGCTGGATCAGCCGGGCGGGGACCGGATCGACCAGGTGGTGCTGGCCTGCACGCATTTCCCGCTGCTGGAGGATCTGCTGCGCGCCGCGGCGCCGCGCCCGCTGGGCTTTGTGGATGGTGGGCCCGGCATCGCGCGCCGAGTGGCGCATCTGCTGGGGCCAGACGTGGGGCAGGGCACCCCCGTGCCCGGCACCGCGATCTTCACCCGCCGCGATCCGGCGGTTGACGCGCTCGGCCCGGCCTTGCAGTCCTGTGGCCTGACCCATATCGACTATCTGTGAAGGGAACGCGCCGTGGCGCTGGATGACGAAGCCCTGAGGGCGCGCATGAACAAGTTTGCGCCGCCCACCGCTGATCTGCTCGGCATGGAATTGCTGGAGGTGGACAGCGCCGCCGGGCGGGTCCGCATGCGTTATCAGCCGCGCGAGGAGTGCCGCAATCCGATGGGCAATATCCAGGGCGGAATCGTGGTGGCCATGCTGGATGATGCTGCGGCCTTTGCGGCCATCGTGAAGTCTGGCCGCCGCATCGGCATCCCCACCATCGAGCTGAAGACCAGCTTCTTCGCGCCGGCAAAGGCCGGCGTGCCGCTGTTTGCGACAGGCCGCTGCCTGCGGCTGGGCCAGCGCATCGCCTTCATGGAGGCCGACCTCACCGACGAGGCCGGCACGCTGCTGGCCCGGCTGACGACGTCGGCCATTCCCATTGATATGCCGGAGCCGGCCAAACTGGTGGAGCGGGGCTGATGGACGAAGTGTTGTTTGAAACCCGCGGGCGGGCGCTGTGGATCACGCTCAATCGCCCCGCCGCGCTGAATGCGCTCAATCATGCGATGGCGGTCAGCATCCACCGCGCGCTGGCCGATGCGATGATCGATCCGGCC
>ERZ1066136.634-NODE-634-length-23682-cov-61.337114_pt1 | contig 23682 bp, 18 predicted proteins | sample MGYA00382783_ERZ1066136 | MGnify/ENA primary metagenome ERZ1066136 (study PRJEB33369, sample SAMEA5778366) | biofilm metagenome | biome: Industrial cooling water; feature: Water cooling tower basin; material: Biofilm | place: United Arab Emirates | collected... | reverse complement strand
GGATTCAAGCCGATAGGGACTGAGCACGAACTCGGCCGCAAGGATCGAGCGCGCCTGGCAGGGCGCCGCGCGGGCTCAGGCCCCGGGATCGCGGCGCACTCGCCCCGAGAACAGGCCGATCACCACACCGCTTTCGTCCGCGGGCTCCTCAAGAGACCGCGGCGCGCTCGCCCCCTCGTCGTCGTCCGGCGCCTCGGCGGACTCGCTCGCGTCGTCGTCGACGGCGGCGGGCTCCTCGCCGCGCGGCGTGTTCGCGCGGGCCCGGGCGCTGGCCGCGTTGCGCTCGTACTCGTCGTGCCGCTTGCCCGGCTTCTCGCGCCTGGCGGCGCGCTCCCACTCGTGGGCCGCCTCGTACCAGGCGCGGACCCACGAGAGGTCGTCCGGGGCCTCCGCGGCCTTCTGCTCGGCCGCTTGCGCTCTCGAGACATGGGGGTTTCGACCGAAGCTCATCGGCGGGATATAGCGCGTTTCAGCGCGCAGGGCACGGCTCGCGCGCCGGACGCGCGTCGCTCGGGCGCGGCTCGCCGGCGGCCGACCGCGCTCGCGCGACCAACTACTCGCGTACGACGCGTTCGCGGCGTGTGGTGCTCCGCGTCGACTCGCGCCACTGCGATTGACCTCGCCGATCAGGTCGAGCGACAAAGGGTCGTGTCGACGGCCGCCCTCGAGCGCCAGTTCCTCGCGGCCGCGGTCGAGCTGGTCGCGCGTCAGATCGAGCTCTACCCGAAGGTCGCCGAGGTGCTCGGCGTCGACCCGTTCGCGTACTGGATCGTCGGCCAGGGGCGCCATGACCACCTCGACGCGATCACGCGGACCGCCGACAGCGAGTGGAGTTTCCACTTCCACGGGCTCGAGCTCGACCTCGTCAACGTCAGCGACGGCCGCCGGGTGCGCGTCGACTTCGCCCCGGGGGGTCGCCTCGCCTTCACCCCCGGCGGCGTCGGCGAGTTCGTCCGCGCCGCGCGGAGCCCCTGGCGGCAGTTCTCCGAGCTCGCCCAGCACCTCTGCGGACCCCACGATTACGCGGATCACCGCCGTTGCGTCGCGCTCGCCGACGCGCTGGTCGAGCAGGGCCACCTCGCGTGGGCGGACCCCCGCGTGATGGCGCTGATCGCCCGCCACAGGCGCATCGTCCCGGGGCACGGGACCGTGCTCAACCTTCCTCTCGACGAGCGCCCCGCGGATCCGACCGCCCTTCTGCTGTGCGACCGGTACGTGCTGGCCGACACCTCGGCGCAGGCCGCCGCGCGCCCGTCGGCGCCGGGCTCGACCTGATCCGGTATCGACGCGCGACTCAATACGGGCGGCGGACGCGCCGCCGTAGAGGCGCCGTAACGGGCGCCTCGCGGACGGGCCACTTGTCCAGCCTGCGGGCCAAGGCGCCGCCACGGGCCGCGCGGGTTCGGCAGCAATCGCGCGGTCGTGCTGAGTACGGGTGCGCGGCCGCGCGGATGCAGGGGCGGACGCCATGCCCGCGTGCGCGAGGCCGGGCGCCTACGTCCCGCAGCAGATTCACGACTGCGACGCGGCGATGCTGGTGCGCCGGCACCTCACGGCTCCGCCGCGCCCGCGGTGATGGCCCGTCATAGCGAGGCGCCGAGGCGTGCCAGGGCTCCCCCACGCCCGCGCCCGCGCGAATGGACCCGACGCTCGCGGGCTCCCCCGCGCCTGTGGGATGGACCTATCCGGGATCAGCGAGAGCGCTCGAGGTGTTCTCGCAGGAGCGCCTGGAACACGTCGCTCTTGGGGGCGCGGCACTCTTCCAGGCAGATCCGCCAGCGCTGGGTGTCGATGCGCCGAAAGATCGGGCTGTCCTTCAGGATGCCGAGGGCGGCGCGCGCGGTCTTGTCGCTCGGCATGTCGTCGAGGAAGCCTTTGCCGACGAAGTGCTCGAAGAGCTCTTTCCAGGTGCCCTCGATGCTCGGGGCGCCATGCAGGTAATCGTCGACGACCCCGGGGATCACGGCTCGCGCCGTCGCCGAGCCGCCTTGACCCGTGGGGATCTCCTGCAGGAAGGACTTGAGGTGCTGCAGGACGACAGCGTCCCCGTCGATCGGCGGTGGGCTCGGCTCGCCGGATGATGGGGGACGCGATGATGCGGGCGGCGCGGCGGATGGCGCTCCGCGTGAAGAGGACGACGTGTGGTGAACCGGCGCGGGCACTGACGTCGTCGGGCTCGGCTCCGGCAGCGAGCGAGGCGGCGGCGTGCCGGGCAGATGGATCGGGGACGACGAAGGTCTCTCGGGGGCCGACGTGGGCGCCTGCACAGGCGCCGAAAGGCTCGGGCTCGGCTCTTTCCGCCGTGGCGGGACGAGGTCGGCCAGCTTGAGCCAGACCTCGAATTCCCGGTGTCCGAGGATCTCGGCGAGGATCGGCCCGACATTGAAGTCCTGGATCTCGTCGATCCATCGCAGAGCGAGGGGCAGGTGCTCACCGGCGCTCTGGCAGCAGAGGATCGCATATGTGCCCTGTCTCAGGCTCAGCAGGACGAGGTCGGCCGCCGGGGTCGAGATGATGCCTCTGAACAGCGGGTGATCGAGGTAGCGCCAGGGCACCGCGAGGTCGCCGATCTTCGCGGTCACGGGCGGGAACCGCTCGCGTAGATGCCTGTCCTGGGCGAGTTTGTCGCCGAACGGCATCAGGTTTCGGTCCGAGCCGCGAGAGATGCACGCGAAGGTCCCGTCGCGGTAGACAGCGAGCAGGTGATGGTCGTCCGCGGCGCGCCGCAGCTTGTGAGCTGGGTTGATCACGAGTTCGCCAGCGATGCCGGCGCGGCGCAAGGACCCCTTGATGTTCCGCCACTCGTACCAGGCAGTCGAGGGTGGATCGTCCGGTTCGGGCCCGCCGAAGGGACCTCCCTCGCGCATCAGCGTCTGGGCCTTCGCCAGCAGCTGCGCCTGGGTCCCGGTGCCGAGGTCGGCCCCGCCGTAGTCCTTCCACCAGAAAGAGAGGTGGTGCTGGTCCCCCGCGAGGTGTCGGAGGATGAACGTCCCCTGGTCGCTCTGGGCCGCGAGCCAGTTGCGAGGGTCCCGCTTCCACTCGAGCTTGGCAGTAGCGCGCGCGTGCAGCTCTTGCTGGAGCCGCGAGACCAGGCGTTCGCTCGTCTCGCCGAGCGCCATGGCGTCGTAGACGAGTTGCTCGACGATGAGCTTGAGCTCGTCGTAACGGCTGATGCCGTTCAACGCCTGCTGCTGGAGCACCTCCTCCAACTGAGACATGTTCATCAGGTTACTCCTGCAACCGGTGCTCTCAAGAGCCGTGATCGCGCCTTCCGGCTGCTGGGCCGCCGAACGTTCACGTGATGATTCGTCATGCGAAAGCCCACCCCGGGCAGAGCGCGAAATTCGAGGCTCGATTGTGGCGAGCCGGGCTTCGCGGGATTGCGCATGGATGCGCCTGTTCGCCCTGAGGGATCCACCATGAGGGCGCGGAGACACGCGTGAACTTGCGGAGCGCGGCACCTTCCGGCGCGCGGGCGTGAACCTTCCGATGCGTGGCGGTGCACCTTCCGGCGCGCGACTGTGTACATTCCGGCGCGCGGCCGTGCCCGAGCAGGGGGCGGAAAGTGAAACTTCCGTGCGCTCACTTTCGGACCTTCCGGGACGGAAAGTTGAGCTGGACCGTCAATTTCGAGGATTTGCTCGGCGACCTGACGCCTCAACGGAGCTGGAGGCGAACACGGACGCGGCTCACGGCCTCGATCGCGGGGTAGGCGACCGACTCGAGCGCCGCCTTCGCGCATGCGTGCCAGGGGAGCGCCGGCGAGACGGCGTGTCGGTTGAGGGCGGTGACGGTCCCGCGGCCGCGCGAGAGTTCGAGGTCGGCGACGACGACGCCCGGCACTTCGGGGCACGCGCGCAGGGTTGCGATCACGCGGCTGGCGGCGGTCTCCGCCTCCGCGCTGGAGATCGGCTCGCTGCGCGCGGACGTCCGTGCAGGCGCGCGAGGGGCCGTGCGGCGTGGTCGGGGCGGCTCCAGGGCGGCGTCGACGTCCGGGCTCGCCGGCGGCGCTGCCGTCGGTTCGGGCTCGGGGAATGCGCACAGCTCGTTCTCCCCGTTCTCGGGCTCGGGTACCGCGCGCGGTTCGTCGTTGCGAGCGGGCGCGGCGAGTGCCGCGTCCTCGCGCTCGGCGGGGTGTTCGCGGCCCGGGAAGACGACCGTTCCGAAAACCCAGCCGACGACCAGGCACGCGGCGACGAGCGTCGGGAGGGCCAGGGATGAACGTGTCGGGGCTCGTGGCACGGGTTCGGCTGTGGGCACGGGCTCGGCTGCAGGCGCGGGCGCGGGCGCGGCTGCGAGCTCGGGCTCGGCTACGTTCGCTGCGATGTCGACGTGGGAGGCTGTTCCTTGGGCCGGCGAGGGCCGCGGCGGTTCGGGCTCGCCTGCGAGCTCGATCCGGGCGTCTTCGAGGTCGGCCATCACCTGCGCCAGGACCGGGCGAGCCTGCGGAACGGGCGACAGCATCTTGCCGAGGAGCGTGTCGAGGGCGTCGGGGCAGGTGCAGTGCTCGCGCGCGGGCGTGGGCTCGCCGCCCTCGGGCCGGAAGGGCCGCGCGCCCGTCAGTAGGCGGTAGAGCAGCAGGCCGAGGGCGAATACGTCGCAGGCCGCGGTGTACGGGCCGCCCGCACGGACCTCGGGGGCGACGTAGTCGGCCCGGCGCAGGTCGATGTCCTGCGCCGGCTCTTGCCGCTGCTCGGGCGGCGTGGCGTAGCGCTCGTCGAGGTGGGCGTAGAACTCGGGGGAGACCTGGGCGGCGTCGAAGTCGAACAGCGATGCTTTCGGCTCGGCGCCGCGGGCGATCAGCACGTTGCCGGGGTGCAGGTCGCGGTAGAGGACGCCGATTGCGTGGATGGCCGTGAGGGCGCTGGTGAGCTGCTTGCCGATCGCGATCACTTCGTCGGGGCGCAGGCGCGAGGCGGGGCTGACGAATTCCGAGGCCGTCGCGCCAGGGCACAGCGCGGTGGCGACGAACATCTGCCCGTCGGCGATCCCTGCGTGCAGGATGTCGACGATATTCGGGTGGTCGAGCGCGGAGAGGATCTTGGCGGCGAGGCGGAAGCGCAGCTTGTCGTCGGCGCGCGGGTGTTCGCGCCGCAGCACCTTGAGCGCGACCTCCCGCGAGAGCCAGCGATCCGAGGCGCGGTAGACGGCGGCGCTGCGGCCGACGCCGAGCACTTCGAGGCGATCGTAGCAGCCGCCGAGCAGGTGCTCGGGGGCGCGGACCTCGGGGTGCGCGGCGAGGATCGCCTCGAGGCCGCGGCTGAATCGTTCGGCGGAGGGCAGGCGCTCGGTCGGATCGGGCGCGAGCGCGGCGAGCAGCAGGCGCGAGAGCTCGGCCGGGGCGTCACACTCGGGGCGGGCGAGGTGCAACGGCTGCATGCCGGTGCGTCGCGGGAAGGCGCCGGTGCACAGCTGGTAGAGCATCGTCGCCAGGGCGTAGATGTCGAAGCCGGCGTCGGCCTCGCGCGCGCCGGCCTCGGGCGGGAGGTACTCGGGGGTGCCGAGCACGCGGCCGAGGTCGGTGCGGTGGCGCGGCAGCACCGGCGTGAATTGCTCGTCCTGGGCCTGCTGGAAGCCGTCGGAGACGCGCGCGAGGCCGAGGTCGATCAGCTTGACGTCGAGCTGTCCCTTGGGCCTGGTAACGGCGATCGCGTTGTAGGGCTTGACGTCGCGGTGGATCACGCCGGCGGCGTGCAGGGCGTCGAGGGCGCTGGCGAGTTGCGTGCCGATCTGGGCGACCTCTCGCCACGGGAGCGGGCCGCGACGGGCGAACCGGGCGGCGAGCGTCTCGCCGGGGAGGTGCTCGAGCACGAGGTACGGTCGCTTGTCGGGCGTGGTCCCCGACCCGAAGGCGCGGACGAGGTGCGGGCTGTGGACGTTGCTCAGGACCTCGCCCTCGATCGCAAATCGCCGGCGGGCCTCGGGGTCGGGCCGCCGCAGCACCTTGAGCGCGACGTGACAGCGGAACGGCTCGTCCTTGCCGAGGTAGACGCTCGCCATGCCGCCGCACGCGACGAGCCGGCGGACCTTGTAGCGCTCGCCGAGGATGGTGCCGGCGAGGTCGGGCTCGGGCTCGAAGCAGGGCGTCCGCCCGAGGCGGGGATCGGAGGCGGGGCTGAGCGGGGTGTCCATCACCCCGGAGCGTGCCACGAGTGAGCGGATCGCGGTGCCGCGTCGTGCAGGTGGTGATACAAACAGGGTATGCACGGCCGCGTGGCGCTGCTGTCCTTGTTCCTGTCGGGGCCGGCCCTGGCCGCTCCGGCCTTGTCCAACAAGCCGGCGGAGGTGGCGAGCATGTCGCCCGACGCCGACAACGCGGCGATCCTCGCGGCGATCAGCGCCGGCGATCCGGCGCTGACGGCGTCGCCGTCGCCGGTCGCGCAGATGCTCGAGGCCGTGACGCTGGCCGAGCGGCGACTCGCCAGGGCGACGGACGTCGACGCGGTCGGCGAGTTGCTGACGCTCGTCGGCATCGGGCGGGAGGTCGCCTACCTGCGCACGGGGGCCGCGGAGCACCTGTGCGTGCTGATCGGCGCAGCGGGCGAGGTGCTGCGGCGGCCGGGCCTGCCGGGCACGATCGCCATGGAGGCGGCCGACTTCCGCAGCCGGGCGCGTGAGATGCTGGCGGCGAGTCATCCGGACGTGTCGTGCGATGGGGTCGACCGCCCGCTGCCGGCGCCGACGAAGACGGCACCACCTCCGGAGCGACCGGCGCCACGGGAGCTCGCCATGCGGGCGCCGGGGACGCCGCAGACGTCGGGCCGCGTGATCGCCGGCGGGGTGTTGCTGGGGGTCGCGGGCCTGATGGGCGGCGTCCTGGCCGGCGTGCGGATCTACCGGGAGCGGGCCGGCGATCGGCTCGAGGGGATCCTCGACGACGTCCAGGCCGCGGGAGGGAAGACCGCGGGCCAGGCGGCGAGGATCGACGAGCTCCGCGAGATCGAGGCGCGCACCGAGGCCGCGACCGTGGGGCTCGGGGTGTCGATCGCGGTGTCGGCCGTGCTCGGGGTGAGCCTCGCGGTGTGGGGGAGCCGGCGTTCCGCGATGTCGCAGCGCGCCCGCGTGTCGCCCTACGGCGGGCCGCACGGGGCCGGGGTGATGCTCGGCGGGCACTTCTAGTCGCTCACGGCTGTCCGGTCGTCGTGCCCTTCGTGGTCGACGTCCCTCGGTCGGGAATTCGCGGCGTGGGGCAGGTTCCTCCCCGCCGATGCTGATGCGGGCGAATGCGCTCGTGCTACTGTGGGCCCATGTTCCGCCGCGCCTGGCTCGCTCTGCCCCTCGCCCTCGTCGCCTGCGGCGACGACTTCGAGCGCAACCTCAAGGAGGCGGACATGTACCCGCTCCTGTCGACCGGCGAGGCGACCGGCGTCGCGCCGACCACGGGCCCGGGCACCGGCGCGAACGAGCCGACGAGCACCGGGACGGGTGGCGGCGAGGCGACGACGATCGACGAGACGACCGGCGAGAGCGGCAGCGGCTCCGGGACCGGCGACGCGACGGCCGTCGATCCGGGTACGAGCACCAGCGTGCCAGGCGAGTTGTTGCTGCCGGAGGTCCTCGAGATCGACGTGCCGTCCAAGGTGTCCGTCGCCGGGCCGGTGCCGTTCACCGCGACGACGCTGCACGCCGCGTCCGCGCGCGCGAGGCTCGACGGCGTCGACCTCGGCCCGCTGACGGACGAGGGCGGCGGGCTGTACTCGGGCGCGGTGGCAATCTACGGCTCGGTCGACGCCGGCGACCACGTGCTCGAGGTGATCGCCGAGAACGGGATCTTGTCCGACGTGCACTCGGCGATGTTCACGGTCGACACGCCGGCGCCCGGCTCGCCCGCGTGGACGATGGCCGGACCGACGGGCTCGCGGACGCGGCGGATCGCCGTCACACCCGAGGGTGACGTGCTCGAGGTCGGGACGCTGGCGAGCGGTGGTGTCGCGCGGCCGGCGATCCGCAAGCGCTCGGGCGTCACCGGCGCGGAGCTGTGGCCCGGCGGGACGATCGTCCTCGACGACCGCCAGGGCGAGGCCGTCGACGTCGCAGTCGCGCCGGACGGCCGGCTGTGGGTGGCGATGAACGTGCGCGAGGCGCTGAACAAGTGGCGGCCGCGGATCGTGCTGCTCGATGCGGCGGGGAAGATGACCGGCGTCGAAGTGCCGACGGCGACCGGGCACACGGTGCAGGGGATCGCCAGCGACGGGGCCGGCGGGTGCTTCGCCGTCGGGTTCGCGGGTACGGGGTTCGGCGACGCGGACGTCGTGGTCTGGCGCATGACAGGAGCGCTGGTGCCGGTGCTCAGCGGCAAGGCGTGGGACTACGTGCCTGTTGACGGCAATATTCCCGTGTCGCACACGTTCTCGGACTTCGCGACCGACGTCGTCGTGCAAGACGGCGTCGCGTCGGTCGTTGGCTTCAGCAACGGACCTCACAACCCCATCAATGTCAACCGTGGCCGTGGGCTTATCCTGCGCATGGACGCCGACACGGGCGCAGTGCTCGCGCCTGTTCTCATCGCGCCGGTATCAGACGCGTGGACTCAGAGCATGTTCTTCGGCGCTGCCGCACACCCGGACGGCATCCTCGTGACCGGCACCGGATGTAACGACGCCTGCGACGTCCAGCGTGTTGAGACCGCGCTTTACACCCCTGCCGGTGCACGTCCGTGGTTCCGACCCGAGCAACCGGCGAAGTTCGCCCGCGGCAACGCGGTCGCCGTCGGCGAGCACGCGGTCGTGATCGTCGCCGCGACGACGAGCGACGGCGCCGCGTCGCGCGGGCACGTGCTCGGGCGTGTCCTGTACGGCATCAGCGAGAAGTTCAGCGTGCCGTTCCCTGCGAGCCAGGAGCCCTCCGAGGCGATGGGGGCCGCCGTCGGTCCCTTCGACCGCATCTACGGCAGTGGCTTCCGGACGTTCGGCGGCGTGCCGGATGCCTGGACGCTTCACCTCCACCCGTAGGGGCGAGGTACGGGGCCGGCTCACTGCGGGATGAAGCTGTCGCAGGCCTCGCCCACGAGGCTGGCCGCCTGCTCGAAGAACGGCACGTAGCTGGGCGCGCACACGTCCCCCTCGGCGTGGTAGCGGAACATCTCGGCCAGTTGCTCGAGCTTCGGCTTGTACCCCTCGTCGTACGTGCAGTTCGGGGCCGGCTCGCCCACGAGCGGCTGCGGGACGATCGGCAGCACCACGACCGAGTCCGGGTCACTCTTGGCGGCGACGATCGCCTCGTACCAGTCGGCGGGCTTCGTCATGGACTTCTGGTCCTCGTTGTCCATGATCGCGGTGACGACAAGCAACGCATCCGGCCGGAGAAAGCCCGCGTTGCACCCTTCCGCCGCGTTCAGCTCCGGCGACACTGCGGCGATCAGCGCGTCACCGGTCGGTGGCTGCGCGCCGGACGTGCCGACCCGGGCGATGCAGTCGAACGCCGCTGCCGGGTCTGGTTCGCCGGGAAGGGTGATGTAGCGGTGCCCGCCGTACAGCTCGCACCGCCTGTTGGTAGCGTTGCCGCCAGCGTTGAACGTGAGCCCGGCGCCGAGCGTCTCGTCGCACTCGGTCACGGTCAGCCACGTGTCGGGGCCGCACACGTAATCGGCCGCAGAGGGACCGCAGGAGCCCGTTTGGCCGCACAGGTGTGGTTGTTCGCAGACCCAACCGGTCCACGTCCCGTCCGGGTTGGCGACCATGATGTGCGCGTCGAAGTCGGGAAAGGTCGTCGTGATCGTGTCGATGAACCCGGGCAGGCTGCCGAGGAGCTGCTGCTGCTCGGTCGTCATCGTGTGCAGGCGCGAGATCAGGAACAGGAAGTCGATCTTGCCCCTGCAGCCGAGCGGCTGGTGAGTACCGAAGTCGGGCGGCCCGCCCATGTCGAGGCCCCCGCTGCTCGCGCTCGCGGCGGCGCTGTCCTCGGCTCCGCTGGTCGAGCTCGAGCTCTCGGAGCCGGTCGTGGTCTGCGGGAGAGACGTGACGCCGGGGCCGGTCGAGAATGCGCTCGGGCCGCCGTCCCCGCACCCTACCGCGAGGAGCTCGAGGGCGACGGCGGGCGCGAGGCGACGCATCACGATCAGTTTAGCGCGCTCGGCGGGCGGTGTCACGCTCGCCAGGGCGGTGTCTCGGACCGCAGAGGCACTTGCGGAAACCGCCTGGTGACAGGCCCTGCGTGCGCTGCATCGTGACGACAGGTTCGCCAGGCGCGCTGCTTTCCGGCGAGGGGCCCTGCCTCCCGCTCGCATTGGAAGGCTCGACTTGCCGGTCAGGAAGGTTCGAGATCACGCGAGCGGCACCCCGACTTTCTCCCCCGGAAGGTTCGCCGCCGCGCGGTGCACCGCCGACATCGAAGACGCTGCCGGCAGAGGTCGCGCGCACGAGGAGAAGATGCTCGGCTGACGGCGGATGTCCGTTGTGTTGTGCCACGAGCTGCGCGTCCTTGAACCAGGCCGCGGCGTCCTTCGCGGTGACAAGACTCGCAATTCCCCCGCGGAAAGCTCGACACGCAGGCCGCCGAACAGTTCCTCGCCGCGACTTCCGGCGCCGTTCGCCTGCGCCTCGCGGACATCACGGGCACCGCGGCGGCCCCGTGCTCCCCGCCCCGGAGGCTTCGCAGGCCATCATGCGGCTGCTCGCGCCGCGGGCCCCGCTCGCCGAGCACGCCGCGCCCTGCAGGACCCGTGCTCGCCGCTGGTAGCGAGGCTCGCCAAGACGACACCGGCCGCCGCGTTCGCACTGCGCCCGGGCCGACAGCGCGTGCAGCCGCCGCGGAAATTGCTCGCCGAGCCAGGCGCCCGCGCCGTCGCGCAGCCGCCGAATACGCCGCCCTCGCCGCGCAGCTCGCCGCCCTGCACGCCGAACACGCCGAAATTCGCCGCCACCTCGCCGCCGAACACGCCGAACACGTCGTCGCACTGCAGGCCGAACACCCCCGCCCCGCGCAGCGGCCCACCCGCGCCGACGAACCCACCCGCACGCCCGCCGAACCCACCCGCACCCCTCAGTTCGCCGCCCTGCACGCCGAGTACGCCGAAATTCGCCGCCACCTCGCCGCCGAACGCCTGCCCACCGCCCCCGCGCCCCGACTCGTCCACGCCTCGACACCCCGCGCCCCGCACGGCGCACTCCGCGTCTCGCCCCTGTCCTTCTCGCAGACCACCCCGGCGAGCACCGTCACGCGCAGCCGCACGAATGACGCGCAGCAGCTCGTCGGCCACTTCACCCCCGGCGCTCGCGCGCAAAAAACCCTGCCCGCCCACAACCACGAGCCCCGCGCAGCGCTCGCCGTCGAACACCCCATGTCCCCGCCCGGCCGAAGCCCGCCAGCGCATCGGCAGCCGGCCCGGCCACCCCATGCCCGCCGGGCCGACGCTCCGGACCTCCGCCCGCGCCACGCGAGCGCGCTCGGCGAGCCGTCCCGCGGCGGCTCGCACTGTGGCCCCACGTGTCGAGGCACGCCGCGCCCTGCAGCACCCGCGCTCGCCGCTGATGGCGAAGCTCCGCCGAACAACATCGCCCGCCGCGCTCGCGCAGCGCCCCCGGCCCCCGATCGCGCGCGTTCACCCGCAGCGGGCGCCAGTCCCCGAGCGAGACAAACTCACCCCGGCTCGTCGCCCTGCGCACCGAACACGCCGAGCTCGCCGCGCAGCGCACCGCCCGCGCCGATGCACCCCCCGGCTCAGCCCCCGAGCACGACATCCTCGCAGCCGGCCCGGCCCGTCGCACGGAAATTCATGCCGAACCCGCCTCGATCGAGAGCATCACCAACCCCCTCCCGGTCACCGACGGCGTCGACCCCGAGACCCTCGAGCAACTCCGCCAGCTCGCGCCCGAGGAGCGTCGCACGGTCACCCACCGCACCGTCAAGCCCGAGAATTTCTGCGAGCTCGCCCGCCGCCTCGACCGGGTCCAGCTCGCCGGCGTGTGCCAGCGCTGGACCGGCAGCTGGCCGACCCCCTTCGTCACGCCCGACCCCGTCGGCGCCTACAGCCTCACCACCGCCCAGCGCGACGAACTCGCCGACCTGATCGACTGCGTCCGCCAGGCCGGCCGCGAAGTCCGCGTCCGCGACCCCCGCTTCCGCGCGATCGACCTCGAGATCCTGATCTGCTTCAAGCCCGGCCACCTCCCGAGCACCGTGCACGACACCGTCGTCCGCCGCCTCCGCGGCGACGGCGTCAACCCCGGCTACTTCGGCCCAGACATCTTCACCTTCAGCGCCCCGCTGCACCGCCTCACCCTCGAGGCCGTCGTCGGCGCCGTCCCCGGTGTCCTCGCCGTCAAGCAGATCCGCATCGGCGCCCACACGATCCACGACATGCGCACGCTCGAGCAGGTCTACGTCGTCCCCGACGACCCAGTCCTCCGCCTCGCCAACGACTCCCGCACCCCCGAGCGCGGCTCGATCCGCGTCATCACGGAGGGCGGGACATGAGCGAGGTCAGGCGTTCACTTGGTGTCGGTGCAGCAGCAGCGGATGTACATCGCGTTCGGGGTCCACAGCTGTGCTTGGTCGCAAGGGGTCGGAGCGTAGTCTGCACCGAACAAATCCTCACACTCATTGGAGCTGTCGAAGTACAGGACAGTATTGTTGTCACACGCTCCGGCAACACACGTTTCGCCCGCTGCCTGACACACCGCCGCGCACGTCTCCAGTCCCTCGTCGTATCCCACACACGGGCCAAAGGCGGGCAAACATGCTCCCGAACCACACGCATTCTCGCCACCGTCACAAACATGGCCACACGTGCCGCAGTTGAGTCCGTCCACCGCGAGGTCCGTACACGCTCCGCCGCAGGCCGCACCGCCCGCGCAAACGAGCTTGAGCTCGACATCACTCGTCGCCTTGTTCGCAGCCTGGTCGAAGAACACCGCACGAAATCCCCGCGGGAGCTCGCCACCCTCGAACTCGATCGGGTCGGTTTGGTGAATCTGCGCCCAGGACAAGGCGATCGTATAGGTCCCGGGCTGGCCCTCAGCGGTGAACGCACCGAACTGCAGCGACTCGTCCGCGCTGTAAAGGCTCCCCCCGACGATATCCGCCACGCCGTCCGGATCGGTGAGGATCGCGGTGAAGGTCACGGTCTCGTCCTGGGTCAGCGTCGCCACGTTGGCGACGAAGCTGAGAAAGACCGGCGCCCCCTCGGCGGGCGCCGTCGTGCTGGTCGGCCCTGTCGGGTCGGTCCCCGCCGTCCCCGATGGGTCGCTCGTGGTCGGCGGATTGGCCGTCGTCGGTAGGCTCGTCGGGTTGGTCGCCGCCGTCGTCGTGGAATCGTCGCCGCACGCGACGAGCAGCAGCGCCGCGAGCAAGGAATATCGGACCGTCATGGTCTCGCATGCTACCCGCCTGCGGACCGGCCGGCGAGCGCGGACCTGTCCGCCGGACACCCCCGCGCGGGCGGACGCGCGCACCCACCGGCCCCCGCCACGCCGCGCCCCAGGCCACCGCGCGGCCCGACCGAGCCGCCCCTCGCCGCCCGACCGGCCGACGAACCCCTCGCCGCCCCGCTGCCGCCTCCCCGCGAACCGCCGCTCCCCCGGCGCGGCCAGACCCACGCGCGCGCTCGCACGAGCGCGCGCCGGACCACCCGGGTCTCTGGCCGCTCACCCCGCCTCGAACCCGCCCGCCACACGCGCCCGCGGTTCGGCGCCCCGCACCCCGCCGCCCCTCCGCGCAGCGACACCGGCGACCGCCCCGGCGCACGCCCGCTCGCGCCTCGCGTCGTCGTTGGCGTCGTCGCCCGGCACCTCGACCGCCGCGCCGCACGACACCGGCAACAGGAATACCGACGAGCCCTCCTCCTGCGCGCACGACCAGGGCCGCGCACATCTGGCTCCGCGGCGTCCGTGCGACAAGCTCGTCCGCGCTCGGCGAGCCCCGCCCAGCGGCGACGCGATCGGATGCCGGGCCGTGGGGTTTGTCAGGCTTGGCTCCGCCGCGCGGGGACGTGACAGAAAACCAGTTTCCTGGAGTTTCGATTGCGGCGAAAAACCCCCGGCCCAGCTTGGAGAACAGTTTTTAACCAAGATAAGCACGGGTCCCTGGGCCGGCGAAGGGGTTTCGTCGAGGGTTTTAACCCTCAATCCTCGAAGCACCGCGAGGCGTGCCGAGGTTACGAACCTGTTTTGTCAGTTTCTCGCGGGCGTCCGCGACAAGGTTTTTAACCCCGCCAAACGGTTTTCCGCGCGGGTCCGCCCCAACAGCACAGACTCGTGCAGCCACCCGCGACTGCACCGTGGAGCCGGTATTCGGCCAGCGGGCACCTGAACCCGCTGGCCGGAACGCGTGCATCTCGCAGCTGCTCGCTCCTCGCGGCGCGCCGGCACATGTCCCCACCATCGCGACCGCGCGTCAACCACGTCGACCTCGACCCGCCGGAGCGCGACCACTTCGTCACGCGCGCCGCCTTCCGCACGTGTGCTCCGCCCCCGCGACCGACCTCCGCGGCTGCGCGCGAATGCAAGCCCACCGAGCGGCCTCGCCCGTGCGCGCCACGGCGAACATGGTCGTTCGCATGGTCGTTCACGTGTTCGCCGAGGGTGCAGTCACCTGGCGCCTGACAAGCGCATCACCTGACGGAACAGGTGGCGGGAAGGGGGCCGAGCGGGGCCGAAAATCGAGATATCCGATGGGACAGGCCGACCGGAGCGAGTTCCGCGACCCGACCGGACCCGATTTCTCCGACTTCCCGAAACCCACCCTCGCCACGTCGCCACGCAGCTCCCGCGCGCAAAGCTCGGCACGCAGGCCGCCGAACCGTCCCTCGCCGCGACTCCCGGCGCCGTCCGGCTCGCGGACACGACCGCCACCGCGGCGGCCCCCGCCGAGACCTCCCTCGCGCACGGCCTCCTGCCCGTGCTCCCCGCCCCGAAGGTCTCACCGGCCGTCCCGCGGCAGTTCGCGCCACGGCCCCCGCTCGTCGAGGCACGCCGCGCCCTGCACGACCCGCGCTCGCCCCCGGTGGCGAAGCTCCGCAAAAACGCCATCAACCGCCGCGCTCGCGCTGCCCCCCGGCCCCGACGGCGCGCATGCAGCCGCAGCGGGCGCCGCTCGCCGCGAGACGCCCGCGTCGCGCTGCAGGCCGAACACCCCGCCCGCGCCGCGCAGCGGACGGGCGTCGTCCTCGTGCGCACGCCGGGCGCGTCGGACGAGGCGAGCGAGCCCGCACGCCGCGCGCACCCGCGGGTCCTGCTCCGCCTCGTCCCGCTGCGAGGGCCGCCCGCAACATCTCCCGCGACGGCCACCCCCGCCGCGCGCGCAAAAAATCAGCCCACGAGCACCGCAAATCGGCTCGCGGCGTCGTCGCTGCAAAACCTCGCCCGCTCGACGCCTTCCACCGCGAGCTGCGGCCCCTCGAGCTCGCTCGTCCCCGCGATTGGCAGCCCGCGCCCGGCCATTCACCCGCGCCCCGGCGCCGAGGCGTGCCGCGAATTCACCCCGCCGACCCGACGCCTGGCGAGCAAGCCCCCATCCGGCGCGAGCAACCCGGTCCCGCGCCCCTCGCCGGCCGTCCACGCCGCCACGCGGGCAGCCGGCGCCGGCGCGCCGTCGAGGGTGACGCAGCCCGCACACGCACGCCCCCGCAAAAGCCCTCCCGGGGTCGTCCGCCGCAGCGACGACCTGTCCGCCCGCCCGACACCCCAGCACCACCAGAACGCTCACCCTCGACGCCCAGCGCTCGAATTTCGCCCGCCCCCGCGACCATCCCCCAAGCACCGACCGACAGGCCCATCACGCGCGACCCGCCGCGCCCCGCACACCCGCCTCACCCGCCAAGCCGCCGCCGTTGTCGTCCCCGGCGTCCCCTCGCCATCGAACACATCCGGACCAGCGCCCGCACCTCGCCGCCCCGCAGACCACCACCCCGCGCCTCACCGGGGCCCTCGAAGCAGCCAGCGCTCCGCCCGAGGCCACCCGCACCGCCCCGGCCCCCGTGACAGGTCGCAGACCCGGGACCCCGCAACCTCGTCTCCGCGACCGCCGGGCAGCGCCGGACCGCGCGCTTCGAGGCACGCGCCACGACTCCCGACCCCTGCAGCCCGTCGAGCCCGAGCACCGCGCCACGACACCGGCGACCGCCCGACGCCCCTGACCCGCGCCCGCTCGCCTCGCCACTACCCGCCCCGCTCGACGAGCTCCTGCAGCAGCGCCGCGACCCGCGGCAGGTGACTGACCGGCATGCGATCGATGCAATCCCGCGCCAGCCGGCGCAGCTCCTCGGGGTCGGGGCCCGGCTCCTCGTCGAGGTCGGGCCACGGCGGCGCCTCACCGACCTCGACGTCGTGCTCCTCGAGCCACGCCACGATCGCCCGCCGCCGCTGCACCCGCGAGAATGCGTACCACCGCTCGAGCACATGCTTGCCGGCCCCGTGCAGCGTGTCCTTGAATCGGCGGAACGGCCGAGCCCCGCCGAGCGCCTGCCGCAGCCGAGCCGCGACGCGCTCGTCGGCAATCGTCGCCGCGAACTGCTCCATCCATCCGAACTCGACCTGCGTCTCCGGCCGCTCGATCCGCACGAAGCGCTCCGGCTCGCCCTCGATCAACGCCGCGAGCTCGCCCCCTTCGGGCCAGTCCGGCATCAGCGCGACGACCGTCCCGCTCGCGCGATCGTAGAAGCTGGGACCCATGAGCTCCGGGTCGGCCTCGAACGCGACCTCGAGATCGGACCACTCAGGAACCGCGGCGCCGGGTGAGATGCGCATGACGGCCGCGGAGCATACCCGAACCGCGAGCGATATCGAGCCCCCGCCGCACAGGCCGTCCACCGCCCGCGCATCCGAGCCCGGCGACGTGACGCCCCTGGTCGGCGGACCGGATACCGCGTGCAACCGCCTCCCGGCGCACGGGCCTCGGTCCGACACCGCACCCGCCCCCGAGCACCCCCACGCTTGGCCCAGCGCCCGACCCCGCGACCGGCCCGACATCCCCCACAGGCGCAACACCGCAGCCGACACACCCGACAGGCTCCGCGACCATCACGCCGTCGGCCGCACGCGCGCCCACGGTTTCCCGCTCGTGGCGTATTCGTCCGCGCGCACGCGCATGTCTGCGCCTCCGCGCGGACGCAAAGCTCGGCTCCCTGCACGGTCCCCTGCGCACATTCGGCCCGCCTCAAGACCTTGCGGCCATACACAATCACCCCAGGCCGCGCGGCCGGCCCTTCATGCCGCTGCCCACATTCGCCCGCGATCACCGGCCGCACCCGATCTGCTTGCGAATCGCACGCGAATCGCAAACCATTGCGACGATGAATGCACCTGCCACGTGCGATCCGCCGGGCGGATCGGCGCGCGATTCGTCCAGTGACTCGGACTTCCCGCCGCCCGCGCTCGCCCGCGCCTACGGCGACGCGCTGGCGACCGACCTCCCGCGCGGCGTCCCCGGCAGGGCGACCGCGAGCGAGGTCGCCATGGCGTTTGTCCGCGCCTTCGCCCTGCGCATCCCCGACCTCACCGGATCGGCCCCCGAGCTGTTCACCTCGCTCGTCGATCACGGCTTGCTCCCGAGCCTCCCGAGCGCCCGCGTCATTCCGGCCGCGCTCGCGCTGCTCGCCTCGGTCTCGCCGCTGGTCGAACAACGAAGCGCCCGCCGCTGGACGATCTGGCTCGCCCGCGCGCCACGTGGAGCTGACAGAGCGCGTCGTCGGGGCCGCCCGTCGAGGTGCCGGCGGCGCCGGCATGGTCGTCGTACATTACGCGGTCGCGCTGACGATGGACGTGCTCGCGTTGGCGATCAAGACGGGCGGCTGGGACGACACCGGGCGGGCTCGCCGGTCTCGGCGGTCAGGGCACGGGTCAGAAGCGTGCGGTTAGGCCGGCTGCGGGGTCGAGGCGGATCCGGCGTCCAAGGCCACGAGGTTCGAGCTTGAAGCGGGTGCGGCCGAGGAGGTACATGGCGATCCCGCCGCCGAACAGGGCGATGCCGCTGATCAGCAGGGCGATCGCGGGGGTGTAATTGGGGGGAGGTTCGGATCCGGGGATCGGCAGGCCATCGGGGCTGTACTCCGGGGAAGGGCGCGATCTGGCGATGGGGAACAGGACCGCGCCGGTGGCGATGCCGACGAGGCCGAAGCTCATGGCGAGCAGGCCGCCGACGCGGAGGCCGGGCCGGCCGGGTTTGACGGTGGCGAGCACGTCGCCGCTGTACTCGCTGAGGGTGAAGCGCCTGGATCCGGTGACGCCGTCGCCGCCGAAGAAGAATGGTTGGCCGTTGCTGCCGTCGACGGGTTGGTCGCAGGGGGCGCGGCAGACGGAGCGATAGGTGATGCCGCGCATGGCGACGGTGCCGCCGCCGCTGACGTAGCCGGTGGCGATGGTCTCGCCGGTGACCTCAAACAATTGCACGGGTGCGTCGCGCGTCGTTTCAATGTGAATGCGCGAACCTCGGGCGCGGGGGCGCTCGGGCGGCGGCGCCTCGGCCTGCGGGGGTGCGTCCGCCTGGCTGCCGCGCTCGACACCGGCGACATCGGACCACGGGTACGTCCTTCGCTCGCCGGTCGCGGCCGATTCGATCGTCACCGATTCGTCGGGGATCAGCTCGAGGATCTTTCCACGGATTATGCCGCCGTTCTTGAGGTTGACCATATCCTCGGCGGCCGGCGCCCGGGCGAGCGCGGGGGTGCCAGAGAGCGCTAGCGTCGCGCAGAGCAGGAAGGATAGGAAGCAGCGGAGCGAGAGATGGAGTTGCGGCATCGTCGGCCTTTCGGGGAGGAGTTCTGCGCGGAGGGTACCCGAAGGAACTGCTCGAGCGCGAGGTGCGTGCGTGCGCGGGGCCGCGCATGGATCCGACGGGCCTCAATCGTCGTCGAGGGCGAGGGTCGGCTGGGCGGGCCTCTTGGTGGTCGAGGGGGTCTTTTGGGCGGCGGCCTTGTTCGCCGCGGCCTTCTTGGCCGGTTTCCGGACCGGGGGGCGGCGCGGCGGCCAGCCGCTCCTGCTCGGCGCGTTTTGTCCTCGGCTGCCATCCGCCCCCCTCTCGCGCCCTGCGTACCAGAGCAACCACAGACCCTGATGCAGACCGAGCGAGCAGCCCGCCAGAACCCCAGTCCGTGGCCACTTCGCGGCCGAATCACCATCACCGCGAGCACCTTCCGCACCGCGAGCGCGCCTGATCCGCGCGCCGTCACACCCGAGTCCAAGACGGCCGCGCGTGCCGGAAAGCCTGGTTCACATCGCGACCGCGCCCGCTCCACGCCAAGTCGAAGACGGCCAGGCGCGCGCTGGAGCGCCTTGGGCTCGAGGCCGCCCGTCGGCTCGTCCTGCCGCAGCGGTGATCCGTCGAGCGGAGGCTCCCTCGCATCCGAGCGGCCGATCGACGGCCCGCAATCCGACGAGAGGCACCCGCGTACTCGGCTCGCCCGCTACCGAGAGCGTGTACGATTCGGCGACGCCTTCGGCCGCTTCGCCTTCGTCCCGGAGCGGCCGGCGCGAACGATCACCTTGCTCGTCAGGTTGACCGCGTCGCGCAGCACGTAATCGGCGATGTGTGCGTAGCGCTGGGTCGTGCGGTAGTTCTTGTGGCCGAGCATCTTGCCGACGACCTCGAGCGGCACGCCGTTCATGATCGCGTCGCTGGCGACCGAGTGCCGGAGGTCGTGCAGGCGCACGTCGGGCAGCCCGGCCAGCTTGCGCGCGTGGGCCCAGCTCCGGTCGAGGCTGTAGAGCTTCTTGCCGCGCTTCGAGCACACGACCAGGCCGCGCCTGGGGTTCCCCTTCGCCGCCGCGATCTCTCCGAGCAGCGCCATCACCTCGTCGGAGACAACGACGTCCCGCTTGCCGGTCTTCGAGTCGACCAGGCGCAGCACCTTCTGCCGCCAGGCGACTTGCTCCCACTGGAGATCGCGGATCTCGTCGCGCCGCATGCCCGTCAGCATCAGCAGCCGCACGCCCCAGATCGCCTCGCGGCCGATGTGGCCGGGCTTGCCGGACGGGATCCGCTCGGCCGCCGCCAGCACGCGCTCGATCGCCTGCCGCTCCTCGGGGTTTAAAAAGCGCTCGACAGACTTCTCCTCGAACCGCTGCACGACCTCGGCCGGGTTGCGGCACGTCGTCACGCCCCACTGCTCGGCCTTCGAGTACATCACGCTGAGCACGCTCTTCATGTAGTTGGCCGCGCAGGGCATCGACTTCAGCTTGTTGTGGACGCGCTGAACGTCGGCCGGTGTCACCTCGTCGAGCCGACGTTCGCCGAGCTCGGGAAGGATGTACAGCCGCAGCGTGCTGCGATACTTCGCCGCCGTACGTGGCTTGAGGTACATGTCGATATGATCCTGTTCAAACCGCCCGGCGAACTCGCGGATCGTGGGCGACTTCGGCCCACTCGGCGGAGCGGCCTCGACCTTCGGCCCGGCGGCCGCCGGCTCGCGGACGCTCGGGCCGCCCCCCTGCTGCCCCAGGACGACCATCGCAATCTTGCGCGCCTCCTCGACCCCGAACCCCGGCCCCATGAGTCCGAGCCGCTGCCGGTGATCCTTCCCGGCCGCGTCCCGGTACCTGGCGAAAAACACCTTCTTGCCCGTCGGGAGCACCCGCAAAACGAAACCGGGCAGAGCGTCGCAGGTGACTTCGTACTTGACAGCGCGCGGCTTGGCCTCACGCGCTTGCGTGTTCGTGAGCATGGCTACCTCCAGATACCCAACCAGATCGATCCAAAAACGAACCAACGCAAGGGCGGAAATCCACGTGTCCTAAGAGCCACAATCTGTCACAGAACCGCGCCTTCGACCGTTTCCGTCCATGCGTGCAGCATTGCCGTCGTCGCACTCCTCGGTCATCTGCACCTTGCCGTCGCCGCACATCGCCGGCTTGCAGTCGTTGCCGCAGGCGTCGAGGTCGATCTGGTTGCCGTCGTCGCACGCCTCGCCGTCCTGGATCACGCCGTCGCCGCAGGCCGCCGACAGGCAGGCGTTGTTGCACGCGTCCTTGTCGACCTGGTTGCCGTCGTCGCACGCCTCGCCCATCTGCACGATCCCGTCGCCGCACACCGGCGTCGTGCAGGCGTTGGTGCATGCGTCCTCGTCGACCTGGTTGCCGTCGTCGCACTCCTCGACGCCCGCGTGGACCAGCCCGTCGCCGCACACGGCCGGCTGGCAAGCGCTCGTGCAGGCCTTGTCGTCGCCGTTGTCGGCCCCCTCGTCGCAGCCTTCGCCGTCGTCGACGACCCCGTCGCCGCACGCCGGCGCCGGCGCCGTCGTCGCGGCGGTCTCGCCCTCGCTGCCGGACGCGGCGTCCGTCGACGCGTCGGTCGTCTCCGGCGCGTCGGTCGTCTCCGGCGCGCCCGTCGAGCCGACCGTCGTCGGCGCGGTCATCGTCCCGGGCGCCGCTGTCGTGAACGGCGTCGTCGTCTCGCGCCCGCCGCCGTCGTCCGCGCAGCCGGCCGAAGCGACCAGCGCGAGCCCCACGCACCACCCCATCCCCCGAATTTCTAAGCGCATGGATCGACTGTAGACCCGGGCCCTCCGGCCGAGAAGGGCGCGCCTCGTCGCACGCCGCCGCGCGCGCCCGTCCCCGCGCATCGACATGGCCTTTGAGACAGGCACACCGGGCGACGTCTCCTGCGACGTTCGCCGCACCCGCACGCGCCGCGCGGCGCTCCGCGAAAGTGGTGTGGCGATCTCCGCCGCGCGCTGCTAGGTATGCCGGCGATGCCGCGACCCCTCCTCATCGGCGCGCTGCCCCTCGCGCTGGGCCTCGCCGGCCCGGCCCGCGCCGGTCCGCCGCCGATCGCCTGGGAGGCCCCGCCGGAGTGCCCGACGCAGGCCGCCGTCGAGGCCCAGGTCGCGGCGATGCTCGCCGGCTCGCTGCGCGCCCCCGCGCCGGGCACCCGCTTGCAGTTCCGCGTCGACCGCGACGAGCGCGGCCGGTGGCGCCTGCGCGGCGCGCTCGAAGGCCCGGACGGGCCCGCCGAGCGCACCCTGACCGCCCGCGACTGCGCGGCGCTGGCCGAGGCCGCCGCGCTGATCGCCGCGATCGCCGTCGACCCGCAGGTCGTCGCGCCCGGCGAGGTGCCTGTCCCTTCGGACATCCCCGCCGACGCTCCCGCGAGCGAGCCGCCCGCGCTCGTCCCGGACCCGCCGGCCCCCGCCGTACCTGTCCCCGAGGTTCTGTCCCCTGAGCCATCCACACCCGCCGAGGGTCCGCAGCCGGCGTCGCCCGTCGATCCGCCCGATCCACCCGCGCGGCGGCGTCGCGGGCCCGGCCGCCGGCTCCCCCTCGCCGCCGAGCTCGGCGTGTCCGCCGGCCTCGGCCTCGGCGCCCTGCCGCGGCCCGCCGCGCTCCTGCGCCTGCACCTCGGCCTGCGCGGGCCGCTCTACCGCGTCGGCGCGCGCGCGACCGCCTGGCTGCCGCGCGAGGCCGCCGCGCCCGGCCACCCCGAGGTCGGCGGGCGCTTCTGGCTCGCCAGCGGCGGGGTGTACGCCTGCGCGGTGCTGCGCGCCGGCGCGGTCGTCGAGGTCCCGCTGTGTGGCGCGTTCGACGTCGGGGCCCTCGGCGGCCGCGGGATCGGCGAGCTCGCGTCCGCCTACAGCGCGCGTTCGCCGTGGGCCGGCCTGTCCGTCGGGCCAGGTCTCCACATCACCGTCGCCCGCCGGATCGCGGTGCAGCTCGCCGCCGAGGGCCTCGCGGTGCTCGCCCGACCGCGCTTCGAGATCACCGGCCGCGGCGCGCCGTGCTGCGCCGACACCTTCGGCGGCCAGTTCACCCTCGGCCTCGCCGGTCGCCTGCCCTGAGCCTTCGGGCGGCGACGCGCGAATTCACCCTTCGCTTTTTTCCTCGACCCGGCAATGATCCCCGCGCCGGGCGGACATCCACCGCCTGCGCATGCGCGCCGCCACCTTGCCGCAGGATCTGCCCGCCGCCCCGGCCCGGCCGGACTTCGACGAGGTCTACCGCGACCACGTCGGCTTCGTGTGGCGCAGCCTGCGGCGCTTCGGCGTCCTCGAGGCCGAGCTCGAGGACGCCGCCCACGAGGTCTTCCTGGTCGTCCACCGCCGCCTGCCGGAGTTCGACGGCCGCGCCGCGATCACCAGCTGGCTGTACGCGATCGCGCGCGGCGTCGCCAGCAACCGCCGGCGCAGCGACCAGCGCCGCACGAAGCGGCTCGAGCAATTGCCCGAGCCGGCGCCGACCGGCCTCGACCCGACCGAGCAGCTCGAGCGGGACGAGGCCGCCGCCGCGGTCGAGCGCTTCCTCGCCGGGCTCCCGGCCGACCAGCGGATCGTCTTCGAGCTGTTCGAGATCGAGGGCCTGCGCGCCGGCGAGATCGCCGAGATGCTGGCCGTCAACGTCAACACCGTCTACACCCGGCTGCGCGCCGCCCGGCTGCGCTTCGGCGACTACGTGGCCGCCCTCTCGGCCGATCGAGGAGGACATCGTGGCTGATCCCGGCGAGCTCGATCCCCGCGCCCGCGCCCTGCTCGGCGCCTACCGCGACCGCTCCGGCCCCCCGCCGGACGTCCAGGCCCGCCTGCGCGCCGCCGTCCTGCGTGACGCCCAGGACATGTCCTCCGGGACCTTGCCCGAAGCACCTGTCCGCGAGCTCCGGTCCCGGTGGGCCGCTCCGGCCGTGCTCGTCGCCCTCGCCGCCGCGGCCCTCGCCGCGCTGTCGCTGCGCACCGCTGAGCGGACCGTCGCCGACGCGTCCGGCGCGGCCGCCCCGTGGGAGCTCGCCCCGGGCGCGCCGACCCCCGCCGAGCGCCGCGCCCCCGCC
>ERZ1066136.633-NODE-633-length-23752-cov-23.968983_pt1 | contig 23752 bp, 22 predicted proteins | sample MGYA00382783_ERZ1066136 | MGnify/ENA primary metagenome ERZ1066136 (study PRJEB33369, sample SAMEA5778366) | biofilm metagenome | biome: Industrial cooling water; feature: Water cooling tower basin; material: Biofilm | place: United Arab Emirates | collected... | reverse complement strand
AGCGACGATGATCCCGGCGCGAGGCGGCGCCGTTAGACCCTGGGCGCGGCACTAGTCCGGCTCTCCTACCCTGGGGCTGCTCGAGATCGCAGGGGGCGACCCCTGGACGCCCTGGCCGAACCATTGCGGGTACAGCGACCCGCGTGCGCGAGGGCGCGCGAGGTCGGGCGCTTGGGCGGCGTCGGCGAGGGATGTTACGGTGAGGCGGTGGACCTGCGACGGTTGCCCGCCGAGATCCGGACGCCGCGGCTGATCGTGCGGCTCGCTCGTGAAGAGGACGGTCCGGCGGTCGCCGACGCGATCGCCGAGACGCTCGGCCTGCTGGTGCCGTGGTTCAAGTGGGCGGAGTACCTCGAGCGCTGGGGCGACCGCGGCGACTTCGAGGCGCGCGCGGTGACGGCGGTGCGCCGCTTCGAGGAGGGCGAGGGGCCGACGTACTTCCTGTGGGCCGGGGAGCGGGTGGTCGGAGAGGTGTGGCTCGGAGCCGAGGGGTCGCGCTTCGATGTGCTCAACTACAACGTGTGGGTCCGCCGCAGCGCAGCCGGGTCCGGATACGGGGCGGAGGGCAGCCGCGCGGCGCTGGCGGCGGCGTTCGCGGCGGGAGCCGAGGCGATCGAGGCGCGGGTCCGCAGCGAGAACTTCCGCTCGCGCCGGCTGATGGTGGCGGTCGGGTTCCAGCGGCACGGGTGGCTGCAGGAGCTCGAGCGGTATGTGGTGACGCGCGAGACGCTGGTGGAGGCGCGGGCGCTGGCTCGCAGCGGGTGAGTGCGTCGGGCCCGGGGTCGTGCGGTCGCGCGGAGGTCGCGCTCGCGGGCCGCAGGTGCAGGGGGGCTTCCCGTCGACCAGGGCGCGCGGTAGTGTCCGCGCCCATGATCGGTTACGTCACTCTCGGCAGCAACAACCTCGAGCGCGCGGCCGCGTTCTACGACGCCCTGCTCGGCGAGCTCGGCGCCCGGCGCGTGATGGAGTTCCCGGGCTTCATCCTGTGGGGTACGGGCCCGACGACGCCGAGCATCGCGGTGTGCAACCCGTTCAACCAGGAGCCGGCGACGGTCGGCAACGGGGTGATGATCGCGATCCCCGTCAACTCGCGGGAGGACGTCGACCGGCTGCACGCCCGCGCGCTCGCGCTCGGCGGGACCGACGAGGGCGCGCCCGGCGAGCGCGGGCCGACGTTCTACGCCGGGTACTTCCGCGACCTCGACGGCAACAAGCTCAACTTCTTCAAGATCGGCTGAGGCCGCGAGGGCGAGACCCATGCGCGCGAAGATGACGTACGCTGTGAAGATGCGGGGTTCTCTCGTCGCACTGGCGCTCGTTGCCTGTACACCCACCGAGCGGACGGGCGCGCAGGGCTCGGCCGCCGTGCGGACGCTCGAGCTGCCCGGGGTCGCGGTCGAGGTGCCGGCGGCGTACGTGCCGCTCGAGGCCGAGCGCGTGGCCCGGCTGCGGGCGGCGGCGCTGCGCGAGGATCCGGCGGCGACGGTCGAGATCGCCGCCGTGCGCGACGCCGCCGGCCTGGCCCCGGGCACCGTCTATGTCCAGCGGACGGAGTTCGTGCGCCCGCCGGTCGTCGAGGCGCTGACGGTCCGCGAGACGCTCGCGCGCATGGGCGCGGACCTGCAGGCGCGCCTCGGCGCGGCCGGGCTGGAGATCGTGCGCACGGACGTCGAGGTCCGCGACGGGGCGCTCGAAGGGTGCGTCGACGGGCGGATGACCCGCGGCGAGCGTTCGATGGCGCTGCGCAACTGCATGCGCTTCGTCGTCACGAGCCCGGAGCGGGTGATCGGCTGGAACGTGCACTGCATGACGGAGCCGGCGCGGGTCGAGGAGGTGTGCGGGCCGGTGGTGAACAGCCGGCGGTTCACGGCCGGGCCCGGGCTCGCGCCCGAGGTGCGGCTGCCGGCGAACGCGCAGACCGGGGCGTGAGGCGGCCCGGCCGCGTCAGCGCTGCTGGAAGCAGAGCAGGCGCAGCGGGGTGTCGCAGGTGACGAGCGCGCCGTCGGTGGTCCAGCCGCGGTCGGCGGCGTCGAGCGAGCCGACGCGGCCCTGGAGCTGGGCGCTGCTCGCGGTCCAGCTGTCGCAGTGGCGGGTGTCGACGGCGTCGCCGCGCTCGCCGACGTTCGACCAGGCGTAGCGCGGCTCGCCGGTGATCGGGTCGCCGTGCGGGTTGCGGTCGATCGGGTGGAGGAGGGCGCCGTCGGCGAGGTCGGCCCAGCCCTCGGCGACGAGGGCGCCGTCGGGGAGGCGGTACCAGCCGCCGAACGCGGTGTCGAGGCGGTTCTCGGGCCAGACCGAGCCGTCGCCGAGCCAGGCGAGCCACTGGTCGCCGGGCTCGCCGAGGCCGGCGGCCGCGGCCGCGGCGGCGCACTTGTCGTCGGCGCCGGCCAGCGCACCGAGGGCGCCGTCGTAGGTGCCGGCGGTGGCGAAGACGATCCGCGGGCGGAAGCAGGCGTCGCTGCAGTCGTCGTCGTCGACGCCGTTGGCGTCGTCGCACTCCTCGCCGTCGTCGACGACGCCGTTGCCGCACGGGTCGGTCATCGGGTCGTACTCGAGCACGCACGGGCCGTCGCAGGTGGCGAGGGCGAGGCACAGCGCGGACAGCCGGAGGCGCGACATCGCGGGGGACGGCGAGGATACCACGCGCGTCAGACGATCGGGCCGATCGCCCAGGCGAGCAGGTCGAGGATCAGGAACACGAGCATGCCGGCCGCGAGGCTGGAGAGGACGGCCTGGCCGAGGGGCGTGCGCGCGCCCGGGGGCTCGTCGAGGCGGGCGAGCAGCGGGAGGCTGACGAGGAAGTAGCAGGCGTAGAACAGCGAGCCGTAGGTGAGCATCCGCGCCTTGTCGGCGTAGCCGAAGTAGGGCGCGATCGCGTCGACGGCCATGAAGAAGGTCTCGCCCCAGGCGACGGCGTAGGCGAGCGCGACGGTGACGAGCGCGAAGGCGAGGCGGCGGACGAGGCGGGATGGCTCCGGGGACATGTCCGCGGCGCCAGGCGGCGGGAGGCCGAGCAGGCCGCGGACGCGGCGCAGGACGACCAGCATCGCCACGTGGTAGGTGACGAAGTAGGCCTGCGTCAGCGGGTACATGAACAGCGGGATGTCGGCGCGCGAGCGGCCGACCAGCGCGGCGCCGCCGTTCCACCGCGTCGGGAAGGTGTAGCGCATCCCGAGGACGTCGAAGAAGTAGTGGGTGAGGACGTAGGTGCCGACGAAGACGAAGAGGAAGATCCAGGCGTTGAACTTGAACCAGTAGCTCTGGTGCCAGGGGGTCGCGGCGAGCGCGGGGACGCGGCGGTGGAGCAGGGCGGGGACGAGCACCGGGGGGGCGCCGACGACGAGGCCGAAGGCGAGGTAGGTCGGGTCGTCCCACGCGAGGACGGCGCCGCTGAGCAGGGCCCAGGCGACCAGCGCGATCCAGACCGGGCTGTAGAGCAGGAAGAAGCGCTCGGCCCAGGCCTTGCCGGGGTCGGCGGCGAGCCAGCGGGAAGGTGCCCGATCGGTCATGTCAGTCGCGGAGCTTGCGGGCCATCATGATGCCGTCGCGGATCGACAGGAGCGCGTGCTCGACCCGCGGGTCGGCCCGGACGCGCGCGTTGAAGGCGACGATCGCGTGGTCGCTGGCGTCCTGCGGGGCGACGACCTTGCCGCTCCACAGGGTGTTGTCGGCGAGCACGAGGCCGCCGACCGGGACGAGCGGGAGCACGGCGTCCCAGTAGTGGACGTAGTTGGCCTTGTCGGCGTCGATGAAGACGAGGTCGAAGCGGCGGCCCTCGGCGGCGAGCCCGGCGATCGTCTGCAGGGCGGGGCCGAGGCGGAGGTCGATCTTGTGGCCGTGGCCGGACTCGGCGAAGTAGCGGCGCGCGACGGCGGTGGCGACGGGGTCGATGTCGCAGGTGACGAGCACGCCGTCGTCGGGCAGGGCGCCGGCCATCGAGAGGGCGGAGTAGCCGCTGAAGGTGCCGATCTCGAGGACCGCGCGGGCGCGGCTGACGGCGACGAGCATCCGCAGGAAGGCGCCCTCGACGTGGCCGACCTGCATCTGCGGCATGGCGAGGGTCCGGTGGGTCTCCTCGCGCAGGCGGGCGAACAGCGGGGCCTCGGCGCTGGTGTGGGCGTCGACGTACGCGGAGAGCTCGGGGCCGATCAGCGAGAGCATGGGCCGGAGGTTACCACGCGCTCGACGTGGGCCGTCAGCCGCGCGAGGCCGGCGGCGAACTCGGGCTCGGGGGTGATCAGCGACAGCGCGAGGTGGGCTGGTGGGAGGTCGTAGAGCTCGCCGGCCTGGGTGAGCACGCCGGCGTGCAGCAGCTCGCGCGACCAGCCGCGGCCGTCGAGCTCGTGGAGCCGCGGCAGGCGGACGACGGCGGTCCAGCCGGCCTGGACGGCGAGCGGGGTGATCGTGGTCGGCGCGCAGGCGCGGCGCAGGGCGGCGAGGTTGGTGCGCGCGCGGGCGAGGATCGTCCGCTGGATCGCGGGCGCGGCGGCGAGGAGGGTCGGAGCGGCGCGCTGGACCGGGGTCGCGGCGCTGAGGAAGGCGTCGGCGACGAGCTCGAGCCGGCGCGTCGCCTCGCGGACGAGCGGAGCGGGGCCGCGGACGGCGATCCAGGCGAGCTTGAGCTGCGGCAGGGCGGCGACCTTCGACAGGCCGGAGAGGACGAAGGTGAGGGCCCGGGTCGCGTCGATCGGGCTGGCCGCGGAGACAGGTTCGAGGGGGTAGTCGAAGAAGACCTCGTCGGCGACGAGCGCGAGGCCGCGCGCGGCGGCGAGCGACTCGAGCGCGGCGAGCTCGGCGGGGGAGAGGTAGTTGCCGGTCGGGTTGTTGGGGGCGACGAGGGCGATCGCGCGGGCCCGCGGGGCGGCGGCGAGGGCGGCCTCGAGGCCGTGCAGGTCGATCGACCATGTCCCGTCGTACAGGAGCGGGTACGGCCGCAGCTCGACGCTCGCGAGGTCGGCGATCATCGGCAGGAGCGGGTAGCCGGGCTGGGGGACGAGGACCTGGTCGCCGGGGTCGCACAGGAGGGCGAGCACGTGGGCGTAGGCCTCGCTGGTGCCGGCGAGCAGGCAGAGGTGGTCGAGCGGGACGGCGGCGCCGCGGGCGGCGTAGTAGGCGGCGACGGCGGCGCGGGCGGAGGGGAGGCCGAGCGGGTCGGGGTCGTAGGCGGCGCCGCCGGGGTCGCCGAGGCTGGCGTAGAGGTCGGGCGGGTGGACGAGGCCGACGGCGGTCGGGTTGGAGATCGTGAGGTCGAGGACCGGGCTGGCCGAAGAGACAGGCGGGAGGTCGTCGGCGGGGAGCCAGGCGGTGCGGCGCGAGAACACCGGCGAGAGGGTGGCGAGCGCGGCGGCGGGGCGCAAGGCTCGGAGGCGGGCGGGGACCGAAGGCCGGGGGCGGTGAGAAACCTCAGGGCGCGGGGCGCCGGGCTCGAGCGAGGATGCGGCCGATGGATCCGCACCGATTGTTCGAGGTCGCCAACGCCGCCGCCTTCGCGGCGTGGGTGCTGTTGCTGGTCGCGCCGCGCTCGCCGGTCACGCGGGTGCTCGTCCACGGCGGGGTGTTCTCGCTGCTGTTCGCGGGGCTGTACCTGGCGATCGTGGCGGTCCATTTCGATCCGGCGGGCCTCGCCGACTTCGGGTCGCTCGAGGGGGTGATGCGGATCTTCCAGATCCCGTGGATCGCGCTGGCGGCGTGGGTGCACTACCTGGCGTTCGACCTGTTCGTCGGGGCGTGGATCGGGCGCGACGCGCGGGCGCGCGACGTGCCGCGCTGGCAGGTGGTGCCGTGCCAGGCGCTGACGTTCCTGTTCGGGCCGCTCGGGCTGCTGCTGTACGTGACGCTGGTGCGGCGCGAGCTGCTCCCGGCGCGGGCGGCTTGACGCGAGCGGCGCGAGCGGCAACCCTCCGCGCGTGAGCGCGTCGTCGCAGTTCGATCCGAGCGGGCCCGCCGCCTACGGCGGGATCTTTGGTCTGCCCCACTCCGCCGAGGAGGCGCGGGTGGTGCTGGTGCCGGTGCCGTGGGAGCCGACGACGTCGTACCGCAAGGGGACGGCAGGCGGGCCGGCGGCGATCCGCGAGGCGAGCCTGCAGGTCGATCTGTTCGATGTGCAGACGGGGCGGCCGTACGAGGTCGGGATCGCGATGCTCGAGGAGGACCCCGAGATCGTGCGGTGGAACGCGGAGGCGTGCGCGGCGTCGGAGCCGGTGATCGCGGCGGCCGGGGAGGTGGCGGGGGATCCGGCGCTGGAGGCGAAGCTCGAGCGGGTCAATGCGCTGTCGCGGCTGCTGAACGCGCGGCTCGAGGCGACGGTCGCGGGGCTGATCGGGCAGGGCAAGCTGGTCGGGACGGTCGGGGGCGACCACGCGTCGGTGTACGGGGCGATCGCGGCCCACGCGGCGGCGTACCCGGGGCTCGGGATCCTGCACGTGGACGCGCACGCGGACCTGCGCGTGGCCTACGAGGGCTTCGAGGACTCGCACGCGTCGATCATGTACAACGTGGCGACGCGGCTGCCGGGGGTGGCGAGGCTGGTGCAGGTCGGATTGCGCGATCTGTCCGAGGACGAGATCGCGTTCGCGCGGCGCTCGGAGGGGCGGATCGTGGCGTTCACCGATCCGGAGATCAGCGCGCGGCTGTTCGACGGGGAGAGCTTCAACAAGGTGGCCGACGCGATCGTGGAGCAGCTGCCGCAGCAGGTGTACGTGAGCTTCGATATCGACGGACTCGATCCGTCGCTGTGCCCGAACACGGGGACGCCGGTGCCGGGCGGGCTGTCGTTCCAGCAGGCGATCGCGCTGCTGTCGCGGGTGTGCAAGAGCGGGCGCAGGATCGTGGGGTTCGATCTCAACGAGGTGGCGCCCGGGAAGGACGGGGACGACTGGGACGGGAATGTGGGGGCGCGGGTGCTCTATAAGTTGATCGGGTTCATGGTGGGGTCGCAGGGCTCGCGTTGAGGCGGGCGCGCGGGGCCGCGGGGTAGAGGGCGGACCCGTCGCCGTCCGAGAGCCGGGGAGCCGCGCACGCGGGGTTCAGCTCTTGCGGCCTGGCGGGAGGGACAGGCCGCGGGACTGGTGGTCGTGGACGGGGCGGTGGAGGGTGAGGCCCTCGCCGGCGGCGCGGCCGGCGGCGTGGGCGCGGCCGTGGCGGACGGCGGCGCCGCTCATGCTGCGGATGTTCGGGTGGCGGCGGCGGACGTAGCGATCGAGGTCGGCGTCGCCGAGCCAGACGAGGCCCTGCTCCTCGTTGTGCTGGCGCTCGCTGCGGAGCTTGTCGCGGAAGCCCATCAGGACGCCGGCGACGAACTCGCGGCGGCGACCTGGCGGAAGGGACAGCTCCTCGCGGGCCTGGTCCCACAGGCGGCGGCAGGCGGCGTGCAGGAAGTCGTGGACGTAGGCGGCCATCTCGAGGTTCTCGGGGCTGCCCATCACCTCGAGGATCCGCTCGTGGCGGTCGACGCGGGCGTTGTAGGTGGTGACCCAGATGCACTCGACGAAGAAGAATTCGCCGAGGATCGCGCTGACGAGCTTCCAGTCGAGCGGGATCGCGGCGGCGCTGTCGCCGAGGCGGCGCGCCTCGTAGCCGGGGCGCGGGCCGTCCTTCGGCAGCTCGAGGTTGTAGCGGAGGAGCAGCGTGTTGGCGGCGGCCATCGCCGCCTCGGCCTCGTGCCGGTTGGCGCTGGTGGCCAGCGCGAGCAGCTTCTGTACGCGGCGGAGGATCCGCGCGGCGGCGTCGTCGCCGGCGCTCGGGTTGCCGGTCGCGTCGGGGGGGATCTCGAGCAGCGCGCAGGCGCGGACGAAGTGCGGGCCGTGCGGGCGCTCGTCGCCGCCCAGGACCTCGTCGACGTACTGGTGCGCCATCTCGTGCTTGAGCGTACCGAGCACGTCGTCCCAGCGGTGGCCGATCAGGTGCTCGTGCGAGAGGCTCAAGGTCCGGGTCTCCCGCTGCCAGTGGCCGAGGCGCGCGGTCGAGCGATCGATCTGCAGCGACGGCGGGCGCAGCACGCCGCCGAGGTGTTGCTTGTTGAACTCGTGCCAGCTCCGCAGCAGCTCGGCGAGCCACGCGCGGTGCAGCGTCTCTTCCGGGGTCCGCGGCATGCGCCGGGGAGGATGACGGACGGGACCCTGTCCTTCAATGAATTTTTGATACGCTCGCGCCGTGATCCGCCGCGCAGCTCGACACGTCGCTGTCGCCGTGAGCGCGGCGCTGCTCGGCGCGGCGTGCTTGCCGGACGAGCCGCCGTTCTGGGTGATCGACCACACCGACGTGCTCGGCATGCGGCTGGAGGTCGTCGCGGCCGGGCCGTACGGGTCGGACACGCCGGCGGCGGGCGGGCCGGTGCTCGAGGCGATGCCGGGCGACCGCGTGCGGGTGACGGCGTTCGTCGCCGGGCCGGACGGGCCGGTGCCGACGGCGTCGCTGCGGCCGCGGTTCTACGCGTGCGCCCAGGCGAGCTGCGACGAGGCGATCGCGCTCGCCGAGGCGGCGCCGCCGTGCGGGGCGGTGGCGCTGCCGAACGAAGAGACATGTCTGCTGGGACAGGGCGACGCGGTCGAGTTCGAGATCGGGCCGATGCGCGACGTCGTCGCGGCGATCAACCTCGGGGTGCCGGTGATGATGGTCGCGGGCACGCCCGAGGGGCCGGACACCGCGGAGTGCGTCCGCCGGCTCGCGGGCCTCGAGGAGAGGTCGGCGTCGCTGCGCGACTGCCTGCTGTTCGTCCGCAACCTGCGGATCGGGCCGGCGTGGCGGGCGCTGCTGGTCGGCGCGCTGACCGGCGCGGCGACGCCGCTGCGGCCCGACCAGCTGCCGTGGGATGTGGTCCGGATCGAGCCCGACGTGCCGCCGCGGATCGCCGGGCTGACCGCGCGGGTGCCGGCGCCCGGCGGCGGCGAGCGCCCCGTCGAGCTGGCGCCCGGCGGGACCCTGACCGTCGGGACAGGTGACCAGGTCGCGCTGTCGCTGGTCGCCGCCGACGAGCCGCAGACGTACGTGCTGCTGGCGATCGACCCGGACGGCGGCGACGCGACGGCGTCGGCGGTCACCGAGACCCGCGCGGCGGCGTGGTTCGCGACCGCGCCGGCGCCGTTCTTCCTCGACTCGGCCCAGGGGCTCGACGTCACGTGGACGGCGCCGGACGAGCCGGGCGTGGTGTTCCTGTACGTGGTCCTCGCGGACGTCCGCAGCGCCGACGCGGCGTGGCTGCGCGTCGAGGTCGTGGCGGGATGAGTCGAGCGGGCTGGCTCTTGGGTCCTGTTCTGGTGGGCATGGCCCTGGGGACAGGCCGGGAGGCGCGCGCGGCCGAGCCGCCGGCGCCGGGCAGGGCGGCGCCGGGCGAGCCGTGCGCGGGGCGGACGGGCTGCGGGACGCTGCGCGCGCGGGTGCGGGCGGCGGGGCTGCGGACGGCGCTGGCGGACGTGCGGGTGGTGCTGGTCGGCGAGGGCTGGACGGCGGCGACGCAGACCGACGCGGCCGGGCGGCTCGTGATCGATCTGCCGCCGGGGCGGACGCAGGTGGTGATCGCGACGCCGGGCTTCGTGCGGTTCGAGCAGGCGGTCGAGGTGCGGCCGGGCAAGGTGAGCGAGCGGCAATTCTTCGTCCGGCCGACGGACCTCAACCCGTACCGCACGGTGGTGCGCAACCGGACGGAGCGGCGGCCGGAGACGACGGCGCGATCGCTGTCGCGCGAGGAGATCGCGACGATGCCCGGGAGCCAGGGCGACCCGCTGCGCGCGCTGCAGAACCTGCCCGGGGTGGCGCGCACGCCGGGCGGGCTGGGGCTCCTGGTGCTGCGCGGGGCGAGCCCGGGACAGTCGGGGGTGTTCATCGGCGAGCACCCGGTGCCGCGGGCGTTCCACGCGCTGGCGCTGGCGAGCGTGGTGCCGGCGGACGTGATCTCGCGGCTCGACTTCGTGCCGAGCAACTTCGACAGCCGCTACGGGAACGCGTCGGGCGGGCTGGTGGTGCTCGAGCCGCGCCGCGGGCGACGCGACGGGGTGCACGGGTTCGCGGAGATCGATCTGGCGGCCGCGGGGGCGATGGTCGAGGGGCCGCTCGGGAAGCGCGGGTCGTTCATCGTCGGGGCGCAGCGCGGGTACATCGACGCGGGGCTGCGGGCGTTCCAGTCGATCACCGACGCGAACGGGACGGTGCTGCCGAGGTACTACGATTACCAGGCGATGGTCGACTTCACGCTGAAGGGCGAGGCGTCGCTGTCGGCGCGGCTGATCGGGGTCGGGGACCGGATCCTGTTCCGCTTCAAGGATCCGAGCCAGGGCGACGCGCTGGTCGACGGGCTCGACTTCCGATCGAGCTTCCACCGGCTCGATCTGACGTATCGCAAGCGGCTCGGGGCGTGGACGGCGATGATCTCGCCGGCGCTGCGGTTCGATGTCGGGCGCCAGCTGATCCCGCTCGAGGGCCGCGAGCAGTTCCGCCGCGACTACGTGGGGTCGCTGCGCGCGGAGCTGACGCGGACGATGTCGCGGCGCTTCGATCTGGTGGTTGGGGCGGACCTGATCTACGACCATTACCGGGCGCGCGGGCGGGTGCCCGACTTCGTCAGCAATTCGGCGCCCGAGCAGCGGGTGAGCGGGAACCAGACGTGGCTCGGGCTGTACCTCAACGGTCGGCTGAAGCTGGGGCCGCTCCTGCTGGTGCCGGGGTTCCGCGCGTCGGGCTTCGCGGTCGGGTCGGAGCGGGCGTTCGCGCTCGATCCGCGGATCACGGGGCTGTGGGAGTTCGCGGACCGCTGGCGGCTGCGCTTCGGGGCGGGGATCTACTCGCAGGCGCGGCTGAACCAGTTCGCGGTCGACGCCCAGATCATCCCGCAGGGCGGTCGGGTCGGGACGAACCAGGTGATCCTGCCGGGGTACTTCGCGAGCTTCGAGCCGGTGTTCAGCCTGGTGCCCCGCAAGGACACGCTGCGGGTGATCCGGGCGCTGCAGCTCAGCGCAGGGGTGTCGCACGACCTGGCGGCGAACCTGGCGGTCGATGTGACGGGGTTCTATCGCGAGCAGGACAACGCGAACCCGCCGATCTCGGTGACGGGGCAGCCGACGCGCGATCTGGGCGGGCGGACGTTCGGGGTGGAGCTGCTGCTGCGGCGGCCGCTGACGCGCAAGCTGTACGGTTGGATCGCGTACACGTGGATGCACAGCTCGATCCTGCAGCGGGCGCTCGGCGATCAGGAGGCGCGGGAGTTCCCGGCGGACTTCGATCAGCGGCACAACCTGACGATCATCGCGTCGTATCAATTGCCGCGCGGGTGGCAGATCGGGGGGCGCTTCCGCCTGGTGTCGGGGCAGCCGTACACGCCGGTGGTCGGGTCGATCGAGTACGACGGGTTGTTCGCGCCGCTGTTCGGGCCCTACAACTCGGCGAGGTTCCCGCCGTTCCATCAGCTCGATCTGCGGGTCGACCGGCGCTGGGTGTACAAGCGCTTCAGCGTGCTGGCGTTCCTGGACGTGATCAATGTGTACAATCGGCAGAACGTGGAGGTGTTCGTGTACAGCTACGATTACCGCGAGACGGTGGGCGGGTTCGGGCTGCCGATCTTTCCGACGCTCGGGGTGCGGGTCGATTACTGAGCGAGGAGGGGCGGAGGGTCAGTTGAGGGTGGGGTCGTCGTCGGCGGGGCGCCCGGGGCGGCGCGGGGCGGTGGCGGCGAGGAGGGCGGCGGCGGCGAGGGCGAGGTGGAGGGCGGGGCCGAAGGGGCGGTGGCCGAGGGTCTGGAATTCGAGCCAGGCGGCGAGGCCGGCGAGGACGACGCCGCCCCAGCGGGCGAGCCAGGCGGGGCGGAGCGGGCGGCCGGCGGCGTCGGCCTCGGCGCTCGAATAGATGAAGTAGAGGCAGGCGACGCCGGCGAAGCCGACGAAGGGCCAGCGCAGCGGGACGGCGCCGGGGACCTGGGCGACCAGCAGGGCGTAGAGCGCGAGCATCGTGTGCACGAGCACGAGCGGGAGCCGGATCAGCCGCGCGGCGAGGTCGTGATCGCGGAGGACGCCGGCGAGCCCGACGGCGAGGCCGAACAGGAACGGGGAGCCGATCGTGAACAGGGTCATCAGGCCGGCGACGGGGTCGCGCTGGAAGATCCGCGCGAGCCAGTCGAGCACGCTGACGGTGCCCGACATCGGGACGGCGATGCTCGCGAGGATCGTGAGGCCGAAGACGGCGCTGTGACGCGGGAGGGCAGGGGTGCCTTCGGACATGACGACTCCCAGGATAGCAGGGGCGGCGCGGCGGCCGCGGTCGGCGCGACGGGGAGGACGGCGTGGCGAGCCGTGGCCGGGATCAGGAGCAGGATCAGGCGGCGAGCTGACGGCCGATGGCCCCGAGGACGCCCTTGCGGCCCTTGTGCTGCTCCTCGTAGCGCTTGATCTTGCGCAGGTCGTTCTTGCCGAGGTCGGCGAGCCGGCGCGTGATCTCGGGGACGGTCAGCTGCTCGTAGTCGCCGATCGGGAGGCCGCGATCGGGGGAGCGGCCGGTGCGATCCTTCTCCTGCGCGTCCCGGGTCTCGCCGTACTGCCGCCGCTGCTTGTTGACGATCCGCGCGGCGACCTCCTCCTCGCGGCCGGGGTAGCGGCGCTCCTTCTTGAACTCGTCCTTGAGGTCGTTGTACTCGCGCTCGCGCTTGGGGTCGGCTCCACGCGGCATGGTCGCTCCTCCCGTCGAGAGGAACGATGGGCGAGGGCGCCCGCGCAGCAAGCGAGGTCAGCCGAGGGCGCCGCGCGAGCGCAGGAGGGCCTCGAGGGCGTCGACGCAGGCGTCGACCGCGAGCTCGTGGGTCGGGAGGACGAGGTCGGGGCGCTCGGGGGCCTCGTAGGCGGCGCTGACGCCCGGGAAGGCCTTGATCTCGCCGGCGTCGGCGCGGGCGTACATGCCGGTGCGATCGCGGGCGCGGCAGACGTCGGCCGGGGCGCTGAGGTGGACCTCGAGGACGCGGCCCTCGCCGATGACCTGCTTCGCGCGCCGGCGGACGGCCTCGTGCGGGGCGACGAAGGCGCAGATGCACAGGAGGCCGGCCTCGTTGAAGAGGCGGGCGACCTCGGCGGAGCGGCGCAGGTTCTCGCTGCGATCGTCGGCGGTGTAGCCGAGGTCGCGCGAGAGGCCGCGGCGCATGGCGGGGCCGTAGAGGACGGTGACGGCGCGGCCGGCGGCGAAGAGGCGCTGCTCGAGGGCGTAGGCGAGGGTGGCCTTGCCGCTGCCGGGGAGGCCGGTCAGGAGGAGGGTCATGGCCTTTTGGCCATATCGCTCCTCGCGGATCGACCGCGGGATCGCGCTGGCGACGTCGCGGCCGCCCTCGTCGACGCCGGTGGCGGTCCACGGGTCGGTGGCGTTGTTGCGGTCGGCGCGGTCGACGACCATGCCGGCGCCGACGGTGCCGTTGGTGACGCGGTCGATGACGATGAAGGCGCCGGTGGCCCGGTTGTGGACGTACGGGTCGAAGGTCAGCGGGCGGTGGAGGGCGAGGACGCAGCGGCCGACCTCGTTCATGGCGAGGCTGTCGGCGGGGCGGCGCTCGAGGGTGTTCACGTCGATCCGGTGGTGCAGGACGTCGAGCTCGCCGGGGACGGTGCGGGTGGTGTGCTTGATCAGGTAGCTGCGGCCGCGGACGAACGGGCGCTCGTCCATCCACACGACCATGGCGTCGATCTCGTGGGCCTGCTGCGGCTCGGCGCCGGGGTGGACGAGCATGTCGCCGCGGCTGATGTCGACCTCGTCGGCGAGGACGACGGTGACCGACTGCGGGGCGAAGGCCTCGGGCAGGTCGCCGTCGAAGGTGACGAGCCGCGCGACCTTCGAGCGCGCGCGCGAGGGCAGGACCATGACCTCGTCGCCGACCCGCAGGACGCCGGAGGCGACCTGGCCGGCGAAGCCGCGGAAGTCCTGGTCGGGCCGCAGGACCAGCTGGACGGGGAAGCGCAGGTCCTGGAGGTTGCGGTCCGAGGCGATGTGGACGGTCTCGAGGTGGGCGAGCAGCGGGGGGCCCGGGTACCACGGGGTCCGCTCGCTGGCGGCGACGACGTTGTCGCCGGTCAGCGCGCTGATCGGGATGAAGGCGATGTCCTGGATCTGCAGGCCGGCGGCGAAGTCGGTGTAGGCGCGGCGGATGTCCTGAAAGACATCTTCGCTCCAGCCGACGAGGTCCATCTTGTTGACGGCGACGACGAGGTGCTTGATCCCGAGGAGGGCGCAGATGTAGCTGTGCCGGCGGGTCTGCGGCATGACGCCGTGGCGGGCGTCGATCAGGATGATCGCCAGCTGGCAGGTGCTGGCGCCGGTCGCCATGTTGCGGGTGTACTGCTCGTGGCCGGGGCAGTCGGCGATGATGAACTTGCGCCGGTCGGTGCTGAAGTAGCGGTAGGCGACGTCGATCGTGATGCCCTGCTCGCGCTCGGCCCGCAGGCCGTCGGTCAGCAGGGCGAGGTCGAGCTCGCCGCCGGTGGTGCCCTGGCGCACGCTGTCGCGCCGGATCGCGGCGAGCTGATCCTCGTAGATCGCCATCGTGTCGTGCATCAGCCGGCCGATCAGGGTCGACTTGCCGTCGTCGACGCTGCCGCAGGTCAAGAGCCGCAGGAGCTCCTTCTGCTGGTGACGCTCGAGGTAGGCGTGGATGTCGGTCGTCGGGTCCGTCATGGCTAGAAGTAGCCCTCTTTCTTCTTCTGCTCCATGCTGCCGGCCTCGTCGTAGTCGATCAGCCGGCCCTGCCGCTCGGAGTGGCGGGCGACCAGCATCTCCTCGATGATCTCCGGGACGGTGCGGGCCGGGCTCTCGATCGCGCCGGTCAGCGGGTAGCAGCCGAGGGTGCGGAAGCGGACCGTGCGCGTCACCGGGACCTCGCCGGGGTGCAGGCGCATGCGGTCGTCGTCGACGGCGATGATCGCCCCGCCGCGCTCGACGCAGGGGCGCTCTTTGGCGAAGTAGAGCGGGGTCAGCGGGATGCTCTCGAGGTAGATGTAGAGCCAGACGTCGAGCTCGGTCCAGTTCGACAGCGGGAACACGCGGATGCTCTCGCCCGGGTTGACCTTGCCGTTGTAGACGCTCCACAGCTCGGGACGCTGGTTCTTCGGGTCCCACTGCATCTGCCTGTTGCGGAACGAGTAGACGCGCTCCTTGGCGCGCGCCTTCTCCTCGTCGCGGCGGGCCCCGCCGAACGCGGCGTCGTAGCCGCCGCGGCGGAGCGCCTGGACGAGCGCCTGGGTCTGCATCGCCGCGCTGTACTTCGGGGTCGGCGTGTCGAACGGGTTGATACCCTCGGCGATCGCCTCCTCGTTGGTGTAGACGATCAGCTGCATCCCGTGCTCGGCGGCGAACCAGTCGCGGTACTCGAGCAGCTCGCGGAAGTCCCAGGTCGTGTTGATGTGCAGCAGCGGGAACGGCAGCGGGGCCGGGAAGAACGCCTTGCGCGCGAGGTGGAGCATGCACGCGCTGTCCTTGCCGCCGCTGAACAGCAGGACCGGGCGCTCGAACTCGGCGGCGACCTCGCGGATGATGTGGATGCTCTCGGCCTCGAGCTGGCGCAGGTGGGTGAGCGTGTGCGACATGGCGTTTGGTTCAGGTGCTTCGGACCAGCTCGGCGGCCGCCTCGGCGCAGCCCCACGAGAGGGTCACGCCGGCGCCGCCGTGGCCGTAGTTGTGGACGACGAGGCCGGCGGGGCGGGGTTCGGGCTCGAGGCGGACGGTCGGGCGGACGGGGCGGAGGCCGACGGCGATCGAGGTGACCTCGGCGCGGGCGAGGGCGGGCTCGAGGCGGGCGCAGCGGGCGACGATCTCGCGGGCGCGCGCATCGTCGGGGGTCGTGTCCTCCTCGTCCTCGTCGGCGGTGCCGCCGAGGATGACGTCCTGGCTGCGCGGGACGATGTAGGTGATCCCGTGGTCGCTGTGCTCGTCGATCCAGACGCGGGCGAGGCCGGGGCTCTTGACCCGCACGATCTGGCCGCGGACCGGGCGCAGGCTGGGGTCGGGGGCCAGCGCGCGCGCGCCGAGGCCGGCGCAGTTGACCACGCGCGGGCACTCGGCGAGGGCCTCGTCGAGGCTGGCGTAGTCGCGGGTGACGAGCGTGGCGCCGGCGGCCTCGACCTGGCGCCGGAGCCAGGGGAGGTAGATCGCGGTCTCGACGACGTAGGTGGTGAAGCGGTGGCCGGCGACGAAGCCCGCGGGCAGGTCATCGCCCGGGCCGAGCAGCTCGAAGTCGGGGAGGTCGCGCGCCCACGCCGGGGCCGGGGTCGCGGTTGGGAACAGCTCGATCGCCTCGCGCGCGACGACGCCGGCCTCCGGGGTGGTCCGGGCGAGCGCCGCGAACCGCTGGTAGCTGACGCGCGCCCACGGGGCGACCTTGTCCTCGGGATAGGCGCGGTAGGGGTACCAGAAGGCGCCGGCGACCGAGGAGGTGGTGCCGCCGACGAAGGCCCGCGCGGCGATCCGGACGGTCCGGCCCGCGGCCAGGAGGCAGCGGGCGGTGGTCAGGCCCGCGACGCCGCCCCCGAGCACGAGGACATCGTTCATGAGAGCTCCGGGCGCATGCGGCGGGGGGGAGGGTAGCCGAGGGGCGGTGGGCGGGCGGCGCGGAGGCGCTTGCGCAGGCTCACGGGGCGCGGTGAGGCGGCCCGAGCGGTGCGCCTGGACCACGTACGTGAGGCGCCGCGCGAGGTCGGCATGGGCAGGTCCCAGGATCGCTTGCAGCGGCAACGACCCGCCGGGCGCCGTGCGGGTCGGGGCGTGGGGCCCCCGTGAGTCGGAGGTTTCAGCGGAGGCACGAAAGGGCTTGTGCGGCGAGGCACGCTTTGCCTAGGGTGACGATGACCCTCCGGGTCCGCTGACGTACCCGTCACTCCCATGGAGTCCCCCATGTCCGTTCGCCGTTCGCTCCGTTCGTCTCGCCGGGTTCGTGTCCTGTCCCTGGGAGCATGTTGTCTGGTCGCGGGGGCCGCGTCGGCGGCGCCGGCCGAGCCGCCGGCCCGCCGGGCGGACCCGCGCCCGATCCCGCAGGAACTGGTCGACGAGCTCGCCGACGCGCCGCGCGAGCCGCAGGCGGCGCAGGCGAAGACCAACGTGCTGTTTTTGAACTACGACGGGGTGACGATCAACTACACCGGCGGGGCCGACAACGCGGCGAACAACGTCAGCCAGTTCGCCGACTTCGCGATGCAGTACGCGCCGTACGGCGACGGGCCGAAGCGGGCGGCGTCGCTGCAGGCGCTGGTGTCGGACTGGTCGAAGTACGACGTCGTGATCACGGACGTGCGGCCGAACTCCGGGGCGTACACGATGTGCGTCAATTCGCCGACCAACCCGTTCGGCGGCGGGGTGCTGGGGATCGCGCCGCTCGACTGCTTCGACGGGCAGGCGTCCAACATCGTGTTCGCGTACCACTCGGCGAACGACCAGTTCTCGGCGGCGACCCAGGCGACGACGATGAGCCAGGAGATCGCCCACGCGTACGGGCTCGAGCACGTCAACCAGGAGAACGACATCATGAACCCGTACAACGCGGGCGGCGATCCGTCGTTCATCGACCAGTGCTTCACGCTCGACCCGGGGCAGATCGGGATCCAGTGCGGGCAGCAGCACCAGCAGTTCTGCGGGGGCGGCCAGCAGAACTCGCACGAGGAGCTGGTGTGGCTGTTCGGGCTGCGCGAGCCGGACGCGGTCGCGCCGCAGATCTCGATCACGAGCCCGATGGACGGCGAGACGTACTTCGCGCCGGCGGCGCTGACGATCACGATCGAGGTGTCCGACAACGTCGGGGTCGACCGCGTCGACCTGTTCATCAACGGCGGGCTCGAGGCGAGCAAGACGACCGGGCCGTACACGTGGAACAACGTGCCGTTCCCGGTCGGGCAGCACTGCCTGGTCGCCGACGCGTACGACGCGTCGGACAACAAGACGACGTCGAACCAGGTGTGCGTGACGGTCCAGGAGGACGCGCCGGAGCCGCCGAGCACGACGTCGACGTCGACGACCGGCGGCGGCGGCTCGGGGATCCCGGAGACGAGCGGCGATCCGACGACCGGCGGCGGCGATCCGACGCTGACCGACGGTGGCGACGACGGCGTGCCGCCGGTCGACGGGCAGCGACCGTTCCCCGACGGGTACGGGCAGCTCGATGAAGAAGGTTGCGGGTGCGCGGAGTCGCCCCGGGGCGGGGCGGGGCTGCTCGTGTTCGTCGCGGTCGCGGTCGCGCGCAGGCGCAGGCGCACGGCGGCGTGACCGGCGGCGCGCGGGGCCGCGCGAGGCGAGGGTGACTCCGTGGCGATCGCGCGCGCGTGCAGGGAATACACGCGGGTCGGGCGCGGGGATCCCCTGGTGCGGCCCGCGGGCCGCACCCATCATGGCCGATACGCCATGATGACTTCGAAGCACTACGGGCTCCTTCTCCTCCCTGTCGCCGTCGTCCTCGCCGGATGCGGTGACGACAACACGACGAGCGCGTCGGGCAACGGGTCGTCGAGCTCGGAGAGCGCGACCGAGGGGCCGTCGACGACGAACCCGAACCCGACGTCGACGACGGCGACGACGGCGACGTCGAGCGCGAGCGCGACGGAGGGCTCTGCGAGCGCGACGGAGGGGATGACGACGGCGGGGCCGACGACGACGGCGACGACGCCGGGGACGACGGAGGCGCCGGGGACGACGGAGGCGCCGGGGACGACGGCGGTCGACGACACGAGCGGCGGGCCGGGGACGACCGGCGGGACGACGATGGACGTGATGCCGGGCTCGACGGGCGAGGGGACGTCGACGACGGGCGATGGGTCGTCGACCGGCGGCGGGACGAACAACGACACGACGGGCGGCGGGATGGGCGTGTGCCTGCCCGGCGACACCGGCGACGGCGGGATGGTCGAGAAGAGCTACATCTGGATCCCGGCGCACACGGAGGGGACGATCGCGAAGGTCAACACGCTGACGCTGATCGAGGAGGGCCGCTACCGCACCGGGCCGTCGGGCGGGACCGAGAACCCGTCGCGCACGGCGGTCAGCGCCGACGGTCGCTTCGTGGTCGTCAACGGGCGCGGGACCGGCCGGACGACGATGTTCGCGGCCGACAAGGCGGACTGCGTCGACAAGAACGGGAACGGGGTGATCGATACGTCGGTCGGGGTGGCCGACGTCAAGGCGTGGGGCGCCGACGAGTGCATGATCTGGTCGATCCAGCACCCGGTCGCCGCCGGGGTCCCCGCGGGGCCGCGCGGGGTGACCTGGACGCCCGGAGTGTGGAGCTTCGACGAGTGCAAGTTCGTCGACCCGAAGGTGTGGCTCGGGTACATCTCGCAGGTGCCCGGGACGGCCCACATCGTCCGGATCGACGGCGAGACGGGCGTGGTCGAGGCGACGATCCCGGTGCCGGCGTGGAAGGGCAGCGGCTACGCGCCCTACGGCGGGGCGCTCGACCAGAAGTTCCAGCCGTGGTTCACGGGGCTCCGCGGGGAGCTGATCCGCGTCAACGTCGACGAGAACCCGCCGACGCTGTCGCGCTTCACGCCGCCCGCGAACGTGCAAGCCTACGGGATGACGGTCGACTCCGACGGCAACACGTGGATCGGCGGCTGCTCGGGGCCGGTGTCGACGTACGATGTGAACGCGAACCAGTGGTTCTCGGTCGCCGGGACGAGCGCGTGCCACCGCGGGATCGGGGCCGGCGAGAAGTACGTGTGGGTGGCGTCGAACAGCCCGTGCGGGCTGGTCCAGGTCGACCGCGCGACGCGGACGCTGGTCAAGAAGCACACGCCCCCGGGCTGCAGCACGGCGATCGGGATCAGCATCGATATCGAGGGCTTCCTGTGGCTGGTCGACCAGGCGGGGTTCGCGTGGAAGATCGACCAGGACAATGTGCAGTGGGACAAGAAGGTGATCGTGCCGGGCGGACACTATGTCTATTCGGACATGACCGGCGGGCAGGTGCGCAGCGTGCTGCCGCAGTGAGCGCGGGCCGGCGTGGGGGGCGTCGAGGCGCCTCGCAGCGGGCCGTCGAGGCGCGCAGGGCAACTTGCCGGAGGCGCCTCGCAGCGGGCCGGGGATGCGGGTCGTCGCCCAGGCTTCGGCATGGAGGTCGACTTCGTCGCCCTCCATTGCCTGCAGATGGGCGACGACCCGCATCCCCGGCCCGATGCACGGTGACTCCGTGAGATGCGTCGTCGCCGGTCCGTCGCTGCGCTGCAGGGCGGCGTGAGGAGGAAGACCTCAGCCGCGAGACGGTCGCTCGTTCCTCGCGCCCGGCTCGCGGCCATTCCGGCGGGGCAGCCGGCTCCTCGATGTCGGACCCCGGCGGCGTGGAGACGGCGAGCCTCGGCGGCCGGCTCCTCAATGTAGGAGACGGTGGCGTGGAGATGGCGAGCCCCGGCGGCGGGCTCCTCGATGTAGGAGACAATGGCGTGGAGGTGGCGAGCCTCGGCGGCGGGCTCCTCGATGTTACGGTGGCGCGGAGATTTTGAGCCTCGGCGGCGGGCTCCTCGATGTAGGAGGCGGTGGCGTGGAGACGGCGAGCCTCGGCGGCGGGCTCTTCGATGTTGGAGGCGGTGGCGCAGAGACGGCGAGCCTCGGCGGCGGGCTCCTCGATGTTGGAGACGGTGGCGGGGCGCTCGGAGCGTGAGGTGCTCGGCCTGTAGGGAGCCGGCGTCGTCCGTGAAGGGGCCGCGGGCTGGGCGCGAGGGACGAGCGTCCATCCCGCGGCTGAGGCCTGGTCGAAGGGACAGCTCACAACGGAGCCCGGGGCGGGCGAGCCGCTTCTCACGGGTGGTCCGTGCCTGCGGGCGGGGGTGCGGTCCGGCGCCCATCTGCAGGCGAATGGGGGCGACGAAGTCGACCCCATTGCCGAAGCCTGGGCGCCGGACCGCACCCCCGCCCGCTTGCGAGGAGCAGCCGGCAATCAGCAACTCGGCGGGAGCGCGAGGGCGGGAGCGAGAGGGCGGGAGCGCGAGGGCGGGAGCGCGAGGGCGGGAGCGCGAGGGCGGGGGCGCGGTGAGGGCTCAGTCGCCGAGGGCGACGGGGGGCATGCCGAGGACGCCGTGCGAGCCGGGGGCGAAGCCGAGGGCGCGGAGCTGGCCGGCGAGCGGGCGCAGCTGGTCGGCCAGGCCGAGGTTCACCTGCACGCCGGCGACGTCGTCGCTGCTGTCGCGCTGCTTGCCGCCGAGCAGGCTGCCGATCAGGCCCTCCTCCTCGGGGTAGACGCGCAGCTCGATCGGCGCGTCGGCGGCCAGGCCGGCGGACTCGCGGGCCAGGCGCAGCGCGACCGAGAAGCCGCCGAGCTCGTCGACCAGGCCGAGCTGCTTCGCGTCGGCGCCGGTCCAGATCCGGCCCCTGGCGATCTCGCGGACCTTCTCGATCGGCAGGCCGCGGCCGTCGGCGACCTTCTGCGTGAAGTCGGCGTACACGCGGTCGAGCCAGGCCTGGAAGCGCTGCCAGCCGGCCGCGCTGTAGTCGTGCGTGTCGCTGAAGAAGTCGGCGTTGGCCGAGCTGGCGATCGCGTCGTAGGTGACGCCGAGGCGCTCGAACAATTGCCGGGTCAGCAGCTTGCCGCCGAGCACGCCGATCGAGCCGGTGACGGTGCCGGGCTGCGCGACGATCTTGGTCGCCGACATCGCCACGAAGTAGCCGCCGGAGCCGGCGACGTTGCCCATCGTCACGATCACCGGCTTGCCGGCGGCCCTGGCCCGCACCGTCTCGCGCCAGATCGTGTCCGACGCGACGTACGAGCCGCCGGGGCTGTCGACGCGGAACACGATCGCCTTGACCTCGGGGTCGGCGATCGCGGCGCGCAGGGCCGCGGCGACGGTGTCGGAGCCCATCGTCGTCTCGCCGAACAGCGGGTCGAAGCTGCTCGCGCCGCGGTTGACCGGGCCGAGGCCGTAGACGACGGCGATCCGGGCCCCGCGGGTGTGCGGCTTTCCGGCGCGATCGAGGTACTTGTCGGCGTACAGCAGCTCGGCGCCGGCGCCGGCGCGCGACTTGACGGCGTCGATCACCTCGTCGCGGTAGCCGAGGCGGTCGACGAGGCCCTCCGTGTGCGCCTCGGGGCCGAGGAACGGGCCGCGGTCGATCAGCGCGCGCACGGCCTCGGGCGCGAGCTTGCGTCCCTCGGCGATCCCGGCGACCAGCTGATCGAACATGCTCGAAAGGACAGCCTGGCTGGCCTCGCGGTGCGCCGGGGTGAAGGCGCGCTCGGTGTACATGTTGAGCGCGTTCTTGTACTCGTGGCGGTGGTCCATCCGCGCGGCGACGTCGAGCTTGTCGAGCGCGCCGCGGACGAACATGCCCTGCATCATCAGGCCGGTCAGGCCGACGTCGCCGGACGGCTGCAGCCAGATCTCGTCGAACGCGGTGGCGAGGTAGTAGCCCTGGTTGCCGGGGCCGAACTCGCCGAAGGTCTCGGCGAAGGCGACGGCGAACTTGCCGCTGGCGCGGAACTCGCGGATCGCGTCGCGCAGCTCCTGGGTGCGCGCCATGCCGCCGCCGCCGCCGCCGAGGTGGGCGACGAGGCCGGCGACGCGGTCGTCGGTGCGCGCGCGATCCAGCGCGGCGATCACGTCGGCGACGGTGGGGCCGCCGCCGGCGAGCAGGCGGGCGATCGGGTCGCCGGCGGCGTACTCGGTCAGCGGGCGCTCGAGGTCGAGCTCGAGCACGGTGCGCGCGGGGACGCGCTCGCCGCCGCAGGCGCAGCGGACGGCGCCCGCGAACACGAGCAGCGCGACGAGGCCGGTGGTCAGGACGCCGACGAAGGCGAAGAAGCGGTGCAGACGGCTGGGCTTGGTCATGACGGGGGCTATGGTTCGCCGTCGGCCTCGTCCGGTCCGTCGGGCTTCCGTGAGATCGCCGCGCCCTCCCGCAAGGTTTCACCGAGGGTCCGCGCCCAGCCCTCGAGGTCGCCCATCGTGCTCTCGAGCTGGGTCTTGTTGAGCGCGAGCGACTCCATGATCTCGCGCAGCATCTCCTTGGCCCGGCGCAGGCGGCTCTTGACGGTGCCGGACGGGATCTCGAGCACGGTCGCGACCTCGGTCGCCGACATGTTCTCCCAGTAGTGCAGCTCGAGCGCGATCTGGAGGTCGATCGGGAGGCGGCGCAGCGCCTCGTGCAGGAGCTTCTGCTCCATGTGCTTGGCGACGACGGTGCTCGGCGAGGGGTCGAGGTCGAAGAACGACTTCGACTCGATGTCGAGCTGGTTGTCGAGCTTGCGCCGGCGGCGGTAGTGCGCGAGCAGCTCCAGGCGGGCGACCCCGAAGAGGTAGGTGCGGAAGGTCGAGGCGCCGCGGAAGCGGTCGCGGGTCTCGACGCAGGCGAGCAGGGTGCGCTGCATCACCTCGTCGGTGTCGTCGCCGACCTTGTTGCGCAAGAACCGGTGGATGCTCTCGAAGTGGCGGTCGAACAGCTTGCTGCCGGCCTGCAGGTCACCGCCGCGCCAGGCATCGAGGAGCTCGAAGTCGTCGGACATCGGCGCCACGGTAGCACGGCCGAGCGGGCCGCCGGACGGGGCCGGGCGGGGCGAGCGCGAGAGTTTCCCGGGCGCACGCGGGCCGCGAGCGGGTGCGGCTACAGGCCCGGGGCGAGCACGGCGGCGAGCAGGTCGGGGCGGGCGAGGCCGAGGGTCTGGACGGCGGTGCGGGCCTCGGGCTCGTCCTGGCCGCGGAACTGGGCGAGGCGCAGGCGGGCGGCGGCGTGGTGGCCGGCGAGGCCGGCGGCGGCGAAGGCGTCGACGGCGGCGGCGACGAGGCTCTCGGCGCCGGGCCGGTCGCCGCGGGCGGCCGCGAGGGCGGCGCGCAGC
>ERZ1066136.632-NODE-632-length-23814-cov-7.860811_pt1 | contig 23814 bp, 25 predicted proteins | sample MGYA00382783_ERZ1066136 | MGnify/ENA primary metagenome ERZ1066136 (study PRJEB33369, sample SAMEA5778366) | biofilm metagenome | biome: Industrial cooling water; feature: Water cooling tower basin; material: Biofilm | place: United Arab Emirates | collected... | reverse complement strand
CGCCACCTCGCGGGCGCCGTGCACCACGCGCGACAGGCTGTCGAGGATCAGCAGCACGCGGCGGCCCTGGGCGCGGAAATATTCGGCCACGGCAAAGGCGCGCTGCGCGCCGCGCACCCGGCACAGCATGGCATCCGCCGCCGGCACCGCGATGGTGACGATCCGCTCCCGCGCCGGGCCGGCCAGTTCCCCATCGATGAAATCGCTGATTTCGCGGCTGCGTTCACCGATCAGCGCCATCACCACCACATCGGCCTGCGCCCAGCGCGCGATCTGGCCGAGCAGCACCGATTTGCCGACGCCCGTCCCGGCCATGACGGCGATGCGCTGGCCCACGCCAAAACTCAGCAAGGCATCGAGCGCCCGCACACCAGTGGCGAGCATCTGCGTCACCCGGCTGCGCGCCTGCGGGGCGAGCGGCGGCGGGCTGGCCGGCCAGCGCACCGGGCAGGCCGGCGGCGGCAGGCCATCCAGCGGCCGGCCCAGCGCATCGATCACCCGGCCCAGAAGCGCGTCCCCCACGCCGATGCTGCCATCGTGGCGATCAGGCAGCACCAGCGCGCCCGGCGCGATGCCGGAAAGCGGCGCCAGTCCCATCAGCAGCGCCCGGCCATCGCGAAAGCCGACAATCTCGCCAGCCAGCCCGGCGGTGCCGATGGCCACGCGGCTGCCGACGGGCGCGGCAATGCCCACCGCTTCCAGCACCGCGCCATCGGCGGCGATCACGCAGCCGCCGCGCCGCACGGGGAGCGGCGGCAGGCGCACGCCAGCGATGCGGGCAGCCAGCAGATCGGTAGCGGCGGCCATCACAGGCCCTCCAGCAGCCTGGCGAGGCGCTCGGCAAGGCCGGCCTCCACCCGGTAATCGGGCCCGGCCACCACGATATGGCCGGGCGGCAGCGCGGCATCGGCGGCGGTGGCAAGGCCCGGCGGCAACTCAACGGCGATCAGCGCCAGCGTGTCGGGATGGGCGCTGAGCACCGGCAGCGCGGCGTCTGCCACTTCGGCAAGCGCCGCATTGACCAGCGGGGCCAGCACGCGGCCGCCAGCGGAAAGCTCGGCCATCAGAACCGCTTCGGCCACCGCCTTCACCAGGCCTGTGAGCAAGGGCGCCAGCCGGGCTTCATCAAGGCCAGTGGCGGCGGTGCAGGCAGCGGCGGCTTGTGCCAGCGCAGCGCGCAAGGGGGCCAGTTCGGCCTGCGCCGCCGCGCGCCCGGCGGCTTCACCGGCCGCCAGGCCCAGCGCCTCGGCTTCGGCGCGGGCTTCGGCGAGCAGGGCAGAGAGATCGGGCGCGGCGGGCGGCGCTGGCGCAGCGGGCACGCGCGGCTCGATCAGGCTGGAGAGCAGGCGGGCAAGGCCGGGGGCAGCGGCGATACTGTCTGCCGGCACGCCCGACAGCAGCGCTGCAAGGCGGGGATCATGCACGCTCACAGCATCGCCTCCTGTTGGGTGGGCAAGGTGATGGCGCCGGCGTCGCCGAGCCGGCGCACCTGCCGGCAGATCTCGCGCTGCGCCGCCTCCACCTCGGAGCGCTTCATCGGCCCGCGTTCGGCGAGATCATCGAGCAATTGCGCTGCCGCGCGCTTCGACATGGCGCCGAGCACCAGATCCTTCACGGCCGCATCGGCGCCCTTCAGCGCCACGGCGAGCTGGCCGGGATCGACCTCGCGCAGCACCAGCTGGATATCCTTCACCGACAGCCCGGCGAGATCGGCGAAGATGAACTGCTGGGCTTCCAGTTCGGCCGCGAGATCGGCGTTCAGCGCCGTCAGCGTTTCGAGCAGCGCACCGCGGCCCCTGGCGCGCTTGATCACGCTGGCGGCAAAGCCACTGCCGGCCAGCTGGGCGCGATCGCGGTTGGTGCCGATGCCGGCCAGCTTGGCTTCCAGATCGGCTTCCAGCGCCGCCAGATCAGCGAGCGCCACCGGCTTCATGGTGGCCAGCCGGGCGGCAAGATCGGGCTGCATGTCTTCCGGAAGCGCGTCGAGCACGTCGGCGGCGCGGGCATCGGGCAGATGCGCCAGCACCACCGCGATGGCCTGCGGATGTTCATCGGCGATCAGTGTCGCCAGTGCCGGCGATTCCACCCAGTCGAGCACGGCAAAGCGCCGCGGCTGGGCCGGCGGGCCGATGCGATCGATGAGCGTTTCGGCGCGCGGCGTGCCCAGCGCCCGGCCCAGCCGCTGCCGCACCTGCCGGCCTTCGGTATCGAGCGCCGCGACCTGCGCGGTGCGGGCGAGAAACTCATCGAGCACGGCATCGATGGCATCGGGGGCGATTTCCGCCACCGTCAGCATCGCCTCGCCCACCTGCTGCACCTCGGCGGGGCTCATGCCCGCCAGCATCTCGGCGGCCTGCGCTTCTTCGAGCACCAAGAGCAGGATGGCGCATTTCTGCGCGCCCGACAGGCTGGCGGCGGGATCGGGCTGCGGCAGGGCCATCATGGCGCCGGCTCCTCGGCGGGCGCGCCAGAGGCGGCATTGCCAGCAGCGCCAGGCGCCAGCAGCATCTGCCGCGCCACCGCCATGGCGCGATCCTTGTCTCCGGTGACCAGCGTGCGTGCGCGGTCAAGCTTGCCGCTGTAATCGCGGGCGGTGGCGGGCCTGAGGTCACCGCCGTCGATGGGCACGCCGGCCGGCACCACCAGATCGCCGAACACGCGCGGCGGCGCAGCGGCAATGGCGGCGGCTTCGGCCTGCTGCAGGCGCGCGCGGCGGCGGCGCTGCCACAGGAACCAGCCCAGCCCGGCCAGCGCCAGCAGCAGCCCGGCAGCGGCGGGCAGGCCATAATCCTTCACCGCCGGGCTTTCATACCAGGCTTCTGGCGCGGACTCGCTGCCGGCAAAGGCGCGGGTTTCCACCTGCAAAAGGTCTCCGCGCGCCGCGTCATAGCCCATGGCACCCTGCACCAGCCGGCGGATGGCGGCGATCTCGCGCGCGTTGTTCTTGCCCAGCGCGCCGGCATCGACAACCAGCGCCACCGAAAGCCGCTTCAGGCGCGGGGCAGCAGCGCGGGAGACCTGCACATCCTTGCCGATCTCGAAGGCGCGGCTGGCGCTTTCCGATGCCACCTGCGGCGGCGCGGCCGGGGCGGGCGGAGAGGCAGGCGGCGTGGCGCTGATCTGCGCGGCCGGCGGCGCGGTGTTGGTGAGCGCGCCGGGGATGCCCTGGGCCGGCGCGCTGCCGGCCTCGCTGGTGCGGCTGGTCTGCTCGCTGCGCACCGTGCCGGCAGGCTGGAAGCGCTCGCTGGCCGCCTCGTTCTGCGAAAAGTCCACATCGGCGGCGACTTCGGCGGTGAAGCGCCCCTGCCCCAGCATCGGCGTGAGCAGTTTCACCAGCCGCTCGCGCACCAGGCCTTCCAGCCGCTGCTGATAGGCGAGATGCTGGGCATCGCCCGACACTCCGGCCGACAGCAGCGTGCCCGATTGATCGACCACGCTCACCCGATCGGCGGCGAGGCCCGGCACCGAGGTGGCGACCAGCCAGATCACCGCACGCACCTGCGCTTCAGCCAGGCTGCGGCCCGGCGCCAGGGTGATGAACACGCTGGCCGACGGCGGCGAACGGTCGCGGATGAACACAGAAGGCTCGGCGCTCGCCACGTGCACGCGCGCCGCCTTCACCCCGTCGATGGCCTCCACGCTGGCCGCCAGCTCGGCCTCCAGCGCCGCCTTCAGCCGCGCCGCCTCCACCGAGCGCGAGGCGCCGAGCGGCATGTCGGCAAGGCCGGCGCCGGCGGCACTGGCTTTCGGCAGGCCCTGCCCGGCCAGCAGGATGCGGGCGCGGGCGATGTCCCCGGCGGGCACCTCCAGCTGGCCGGTGTCGCTGTTGACCCGCCAGTCGAAATTGGCAGCGGCCAGCGCGTCGGACACGGCGGCCGCATCGGCATCGGCGAGGCCGGGATAGAGCGGCCGCCAATCGGGCTCGCGCAGCAGCGCCCAGACGAGCGCCAGCGCCGCCAGCAGCCCCACGCCGATCAGCGCCGGGCGGGCCCTCGCCACCGCCGGGCTGGCGGCCACGCTGCGGGCGCGGGCCAGCAGCGGTGCGAGGCTGGCTGGCAGAGCTGGAAGGGGGGCGCTCGCGTCGGCCATCGGCTTACAGCGGCATGTTCATCACGTCCTTGTAGGCCCCGATCAGGCGATTGCGCGCCTGCAGCGTGGCTTCAAAGGCAAGTGAGGCCTTCTGGCGGGCGATCATCACGCTGGCCAGATCGTGGGTCTGCCCGGTTTCATAGGCGGTGACGGCGGCACTGGACTGATCCTGCAGCGCCGAGACCTGCCTGAGCGCGGTGTCGAGCGCGCCGGAAAAGCCCTGTGGTTCAGTTGGGCCGGCGGGCCCAGCCGGGGTGGCGAGCCGGGCCTGCAGCGCCTGGTTCTTCTCCAGGATCTGCTGGCGCAGCTTGAGGATCGAGCCGGTGTCGAGCGGCGCCAGCATCACTGCACCATGGCGGCGCTGGCATCAGCGCGGCGGCTGGCCAGCTTGTAGCGCAGGGTGCGTTCCGAAATGCCGAGCCGGCGGGCGGCATCGCGGCGGCTGGCGCTGCTGGCCAGGGTGCGGGCGATCACATCGGCTTCGGCAGCGCGCACCAGGCCGGGCAGTGAAGGGTCTGCGCCTGACGCCGCAGCCGGCGCCAGCAGCAGGTGATCGGCGCGGATCACCGGGCCATCACACAGCACCAGCGCGCGATCGAGCACATTGCCAAGTTCGCGCACATTGCCGGGCCAGGCGTGCGCCAGCAGCGCGGCGCGGGCGCCGGCATCGAGCCAGGGCACCAGCCCGCCGGCCTCGGCGCGGCGCAGCAGCCAGTGGGCGGCAATCGGCAATATGTCGGCCGGGCGCCGGGCCAGCGGCAGCGTTGTCAGCGGGAACACCGCCAGCCGCCAGTAAAGATCGGCGCGGAACCGCCCGGCCGCCACTTCGGCGGCGAGATCGCGGTTGCCGGCGGCGACGATGCGCACATCCACCGCCAGCGGGCGGGTGGCGCCGACGGGCAGCACCTCGCGCTCCTGCAGGGTGCGCAGCAGCTTGGCCTGGGCGGCCAGCGGCAGTTCGGCCACTTCATCGAGAAACAATGTCCCGCCGTGCGCGCTGCGAATGAGGCCGGGGGCAGCAGCATGGGCACCGGTGAAGGCGCCGCGCTCGTGCCCGAACAGGGTGGCTTCCACCATCGCTTCGGGCAGCGCGGCGCAGTTGACCGCCACGAACGGGCCAGCTTGGCGGGCTGAGCCTTGATGCACCAGCCGCGCCAGCCCTTCCTTGCCGGTGCCGGTGGCGCCTTCGATCAGCACCGATGCCGGCGATGCACCCACCCGCCGGGCCAGCGCCAAGAGGGCAAGGCTGGCCGGATCGGCGGCCGCCGGCGCATCGGGGGCAGCAAAGGCCGCACACAGCGCCAGCGCCCAGTCCTCATCGCCGGGCGCCACCGCAATGGCCAGAGTGCCGCCAGCAAGGCTGGCCTCCCCGCGCGCCGCCGGCCGCAGTTGCAGACAGCGCGACAGCGAACGGGCGGACTTAACCGGCGGCGCCAGCGGCCGTTGATCGCCAATGACAAGCTCGACACGAGTCAGATCGAGCCGGGCGAGACCGGGCAGGAAGGCGGGCGGGGGCAGGGCCGGAACAGGTGCGCTCATGCCGCCTGTTCAGCAAGCGGCGTGCCAGTCGCCCAAGCTGAACGGCCGTGATGGCGGCCATGGTTAAGCGAATCTTGCAATCGTCAAATGCTTGACGCCGCGCCTGTCAGCGCGCCGGCACAATGTCAGGACATTGACACCATCGGCGCTGCAGTCGCCGCATGGGTGATCGCCATGGTCGCTCCGGCCACCAGCCGGTTGCCGACATAGGCGACCGCTGCCTGCCCGGGCGCCACGCCATATTGCGGCTCCTCGAACCACAGCTGATCGCCCGCCAGCCGGGCCGCGGCGAGCGGCGCCATCGAACGCACCTTCACCAGCAAGGGCCCGTCGGCTGGCCCCAGCCGGTTCAGCCCTTCCAGCGTGACGCCGGCCACCGCCAGCGCCCGGCGCGGGCCGGCGATCACCTGCCGGCGCTCCGCATCGATGCCGATCACGTAGAGCGGCTCGGCCTGGCCGCCCAGTTCAAGCCCGCGCCGCTGGCCCACGGTGAAGCGGTGAATGCCCTGGTGCCGGCCGAGCACCCGGCCACTGGCATCAACGATGTCGCCGGCTGCGGCCAGTTCGGGGCGGATACGCTCCACCACGGCGGCATAATCGCCGCCCGGCACGAAGCAGATATCCTGGCTGTCGGGCTTGGCGGCCACCACCAGATCAAAGGCCTGGGCCAGCGCGCGGGTTTCGCTTTTGGAAAGTCCGCCGAGCGGGAAGCGCAGATACTCAAGCTGCGCGGGCGTGGTGGTCCACAGGAAATAGCTCTGGTCCTTGGCGGGATCGGCGCCGCGATGCAGTTCCGCGCCGTCCGGCCCTTCAAGACGCTGGACATAATGGCCGGTGAGCAGCGCTTCGGCGCCCAGTTCGCGGGCCAGCGCGATGAGATCGGTGAACTTCACCGTGCGGTTGCATTCGACACACGGCACCGGCGTGCGCCCCTGCGCATAGGCATCGACGAAATTGTCGATCACCGCTTCGCGAAAGCGGCTTTCCAGGTCGATCACATAATGGGCGATGCCCAGCCGCTCCGCCACCTGGCGGGCATCGCGGATATCGGCCCCGGCACAGCAGGCACCCGGCCGGCGCGCGGCGGCGCCCTGGTCATAGAGCTGCAGCGTGATGCCCACCGCTTCGCAGCCCGCGGCATGGGCCAGCGCTGCCACCACCGAGCTGTCCACCCCGCCCGACATGGCCACCGCCACGCGGCGGCCGGCGAGCGGCCCCAGCACGGCGGCCGCAGCAGGCGGGATCGAGACGGAAGCGGTGGTCACAGCCAGCGGCAATGGGGATGGCGGCCCGAACCGTCAAGAGCATCGCCACTCGGGTCTGCGCCGTAAATGCCGAGAGGTGCCAGCCGTGAATGGAGGAAGACCTCCCACCAGCCCAGCGACGGAAAGCCGCCATGTCGTTCATGTCACCACCCCCACGCGGCCCGAAGGCCGAGGGCGCATCGGCCGCCGACGATGGCCTGCCGCCCGACGACACGGTGCGCTGGGTGCCCAGCCGCAAGGCCGCGGTGCTGCGCGCCATCCGCGAAGGCCGGATCAGCCTTGAACAGGCCTGCCGGCGCTGGCGGCTTTCGGTGGAGGAAATCCGCCTGTGGGAACGCGCGGTGGACCGGGTGGGGCCGCACGCGCTGCGCGTCACGCGGGTCCAGATCTATCGCCCGCTGCTTGAGGAAACTCCCTCCAAATTGGAGGAATAATAAGCGATTTGAAGGGATTGTGAGAATTTCCTCAAAGGGTATTTACGAAAGCCATCAATCATGGTTAAAAAGCATCGGGGTTCGTGGCCGGTCTGCATCAGCAGCCGGTTGGGGGTTTACGATTTCGGAGACACGTGCATGCGCGTCCTTTTGATTGAAGACGATCGTGCGATGGCCCGCAGTGTCGAGCGCATGCTCGACGAGGTGAGCATCGAGCATGAAACCGCCGGCACCGGGGAACTGGCGCTGGAATATGCCCGCACCTATGAGTTCGACGTGATCCTGCTCGACCTGACGCTGCCGGACATGAGCGGGCACGACATCCTGAAGCAGCTCAGGCAGCTGCGCATCAACACGCCGGTGCTGATCCTGTCGGGCGATGCCGAAACCACCACCAAGGTGCTCGGCTTCGGTGCCGGCGCGGATGACTATGTCACCAAGCCGTTCGACCGCGAGGAACTGATGGCCCGCCTGCACGCGCTGGTGCGCCGCAGCCAGGGCCATGGCCAGTCGGTGATCGTCACCGGCCCGGTGGCGGTTGATCTCGCCGCCCGCAGCGTGATGGTGGACGGCAAGCGCGTGGCGCTCACCGGCAAGGAATATGCGATCCTGGAAATGCTGTCGCTCCGCAAGGGCATGACGCTGACCAAGGAAATGTTCCTCACCCATCTCTATGGTGGCCGTGACGAGCCGGAGCTGAAGATCATCGACGTGTTCGTCTGCAAGCTGCGCAAGAAGCTGCACCAGGCCGGCGCGCCCTCCTCGGGCTGCATCGAGACGGTGTGGGGCCGCGGCTATGCACTGCGCGATCCGGAACCCAGCGAGTTCCCGGCCGTCGCCTGAAGCATCTGATACTCTGCGATTGAGGGCCGCCGGGCGACCGGCGGCCCTTTTTCTTTGGCGGCTGGCACGGCCAGATCGCGGCCGGCGGTGGCGCGCGCCTTGATCGACCATCAGCGCCTGTCTTCTTCGGACATGGCTGCCCTTTTCCGCCTCGACAATGGCCATTGATCCAAATCTCATTGCTGAATCGATGGAATATCTTTTGAAGAAAATTCACTTTCCAACTCAACAGATATCATCGAAAACTGCAAATACACTCCATAGCCTGAATCCATATTCAGGCTGATATGACTCTATAAATATCCCGTCTTCTTTATGTTGTTTTTTTCATTTCGTGTTTTGTCCTGTGTGATATTCAATAGCGTGACCTTGATTCGGGACCAGCTGGTCTGATCGATGTCTTCGCCGGGCCAGCAGGCGCCGGACGCCATTGCAAGAGGGGGAGGCGACCATGCCCGATGCCAGGAAGAAGCTGTTGTCCGTCCAGTCGATCCAGTTGGGCGGCGGCAACAGCGAGGACAGCGTGTCGGTGTTCGTGACCGGGCTGGCCGTCACGACGGGCTGGCGCGATATCGAGCTGGTGCCGCTGGAGAAGGAGCTGTCGAGCGACGGCATCCTCGATCTCGAGTTCGTCGGCGTGCCGCCCAAGGAGCCGAGCATCCAGGTGCTGACCCCGGTGAGCGCCAGCCTGCTGTGGAAGGGCGATGTGAAGCGGCTGGTGGGCATCAATGTCCACAGCCGCTCGGGCGCCCATATCCACCTGCTGCCCGGCCCCGGCGGCCCGCAGCCCACCACCTTTGCCCTTGGCGAGGAAGGCCCCGGCCCGACGACGATGGCCATGGGCGAGGAAGGCCCGCTGCCCACCACCTTCGCCATCGGCGAGGAAGGCCCCACCCCGACCACGATGTTCTTCGGCGAGGAGGGGCCGGGGCCCACCACCCTGGCCTTTGGCGAGGAAGGGCCGGGCCCGGGCCCCGGCCCCGCGCCCACCACGCTGATGTTTGGCGAGGAAGGCCCCGATCCCACCACCCTGGCCTTTGGCGAGGAAGGCCCGGGACCTGGCCCGACCACCACGCTGCGTTTCGGCGAGGAAGGCCCCGGCCCCACCACCTTCGCGCTGGGCGAGGAAGGGCCGACCACCTTCCGGCAGGGTGAAGAGGGTTCGCCCAAATCGCCCTTTGGCGAAACCGATCCGCGCACCGATGATCCCGGGCCGGGCACCTGGTTCGATCCCGGCAACCCCAATCCGTTCGGGCGGCGCTGATCCGGCTGGTGGCGGGCGCCATGCCCATCTTGCTGATCGCCGGGGGCGCCCGCGATCCCAACCTGGAATGGCTGGCGCGGGCCGCCGAGGCGGCCGGCGCCAGCGTGCGCCGGGCCTTCGTGCTGGACCGCACGGAACCGGGCTTCAGCTGGCAGCTGGAGAGCGGCGCCGCCGAACTCGACGGCGCGCCGCTGGCCGCCGATGCCGCCTTCCTGCGCTATGACGTGTTCACGCCGCCGATCGCCAAGGATGGCCTGGATCGCAACCTTGCGTGGTTCGCCGCGCTCAGTGGCTGGGCCAATGCGCAGGCCGGGCTGCGGCTGTTCAACCGCCGGCTGGAATCGCGCGCCAGCCTGAAGCTGGCGATGCTGCCGCTGGCCCGCGCCCACGGCCTTGCCGTGCCCGCCACGCTGGTGAGCAATGTGGAGGCAGCACTGGCCGGCTGGCCGCGCCCGGCCATCGCCAAGCCGGCGGCCGGCGGCGGCTATACCGGCCTGCTGGATGAAGCGCTGGCGGTGGCCGGCTGGGCGGATGGCCGCAGTCCCGCCCCGGCCATCGTGCAGCAGCAGCTCGAATATCCGGAATATCGGGTCTATCGGGTGGGCGCGGCCTTTCACTGGTTCGCCATCCACTCGCCGGCCATCGATTACCGGCCGCGCCGCGACACGCAGATCCACTATCTGGGCGAAGCGGAGCCCGCCCCCGGCCTCGATGCCGCGCTGGCCGGGCTGTGCGATGCGGTGGGCGCCGATTTCTGTGCCTGCGATCTGAAATCGCCGCCCGGTGGCGGGGTGCCGATGTTCCTTGAGCTCAACAGCGGCCCGATGTTTGCCGCCTTCGATGCCGCGGCCGGCGGCGCCCTGTGCTTGGCGATGGTCAGGCATCTGCTGGCACCGCCATTTGCGCCCCCTGCCGGATGATGCGCTTCAATAGCCACAGCCGAATTGCCTCGGCAGTGGCGCCATCGGCAGACGTGCTGTTGCACTGCGCCGCCGTGCAGACATCGCAGATCGAAGCATAGCGCGCCGTCTTGTCTGGTGCCGGCAACGCGCCCACCTCGATCACGGCATCCAGCAGCGCGCGCGGGCCGAAGCGGTTGATCATCGCGAAGTGCGGCAGCGCCCGCATGGTGTCGAACAGCGCGGCCAGCGGCGTGTGGAGCACGTTGCCCACAGTGAAGGCAGCGATACGGCCGCCGGCACAGCAGCAGGCCTGGAAGCTGCCATCGGGATAGACCACCGGCCGGTGCACCACTTCCTGGCAGGGGGCATAGCCGAAATCGCCGAGCGGGCTGAGCAGATGCTCTTCGGGATAGAGCGCCGCCCGCCCCTGGCCGACCAGCCGACCACAGGAAAGATTGATGCTCTCGAACAGCGCCGGCGGCACGCTGCCGCTGGCCATCTGGGCCAGAAGTTCATCCTCGTCGAACAGCCGCACCCGCGCCGGATCGATGCCATAGAGGCTGGCGAAGGCGGCCACCGGGTCTTCCTGGCGGTTGATCACCATGTTGACGATGATCGGGAAGCCCAGCTCGGCGGCGATGGCCATGGCATCGCGCAGCACCCGGGCTTCCAGGAATTCGAGATGGAAGCGATCGGCGCTGAAGTTGAGCGCATCCAGCCCGGCCAGCCGCAGCCGGTGCAGCAGCCGCCGACCGGTGTCGGGATTGCGCGCCCAGAAGCCGTTGGTGATCACCCTTGTGGCAAATCCGTGCCGGTTGGCACGATCGAGCAGCGCGGCCAGCCGATCGGGAAACATCATCGCCTCGCCGCCGGTGAAGACGATGGTGGCGGGGCGCGGATCGAGCATGGCGGCTTCATCGATCAGCCGTTCCGGCAGGCCGGGCGGCATGGCATCATGATTGTTCGGCCCCGACAGGATGCCGCAATGGCGGCAGGCGATCGGGCAGCGATGGCTGAACATCAGGCCCAATTCTGTCGGACGTTTGGGTGGGCGGTTCATGGCACCACCTCAACGCCTGTCGCCATCGGCGCCCGCTTGGCGGTGGCGCGCTCCAGCCCGTCCCGGCTCCAGCGCGAGCCTGTGTCTCCGAACAGCTGGCCCAGCATCAGCGCGAGCTCGGTGGCGTCGGCCGCCGCGCCAATCGGCTCCTCGATCAGCCGATACCGGCCATGATCGAAGGGCCGGCCCGGCGCGGCGGCCACCAGTTCCACGCGTTCGCGGCGCCCGGCGGCGGCCAGGCTGAGCGCGCGGTGATGGCAATAGGGGTTGTTGCCGGGCCGCCCGAACAGCGCATGCGCGGTCCAGGTGCAGCCAGCCAGGCAACGGTCGCCATGCTCGCAGGTGCCGCAGAAGCCCCAGAGATCGGCGCGGCTGCGCCGGCCGAGCGCGTGCATGGCGTCGCTGTTCTGCCAGATCTCGGCCAGCGGCTGCTCCTTCACCGAGCCGCAGCGATAGGCCTCGGTGGGCAGCGACGGGCAGCCCTTCACCGTGCCATCGGCTTCCAGCCCGATGGCGGCGCGGCCGGCCATGCAGCCGCTCCAGCTGTGCCCCCGGTCTGCCCCGAAGCGCAGCGCCTGCTCGAACGGCCCGAAATAGCCGATGTTGTTGCCCGGAAACAAAGTGACGCCGGCTGGTTCCAGCACCTCTTCCTTCAGCCGCAAGAGCAGCGGCATCAGGCTGAGCAGATGATAGGGCTGGAGCAGCAGATCGGGCCGGTCCGCCGCCCGGCCCAGCGCCACGGTGAGCTGCAACTGCCAGCCGGTGGCGCCCAGTTCGGCCACCAGCGCCGCCAGCCGCGGCAGTTCGGGCAGCGACAGGCGGTTGACCTGGCTGTTGATGCTGAGCCCGATGCTGCCACTGGCCGCGATCCGCCGCGCCGCTGCCGTGGCGCGTTCGAAACTGCCGACGCGGCCGCGCAGCCGATCGTGCGTGGCGCCGATGCCGTCGATCGAGACGCCGATCAGGCTGACGCCGGCAGCGCGCGCCTGTTCCAGGTGAAAGGCATCCAGCCCGTGGCCGCCGGTGACCATCGAACACGCCATGCCGGCCGCCACTGCTGCCGCCGCGATATCGGGCCAGTCGTCGCGCAGATAGGCCTCGCCGCCGATCAGGATCAGTTCGCGGATACCCAGCGCGGCCAGCTCGGCCACCGTGGCCAGCGCCTGCTGGGTGGTCAGTTCGCCATCGCGGGCCGCCCCGGCGCGCGAGCCGCAGTGGCGGCAGGCCTGATCGCAGGCCAGAGTGATTTCCCACACGCACACGCGCGGCGGCTCGCCCGGCGCTGACCAGTAGCGCGGCAGCGTGGCGGGATCGACATCGCGGATCGCCATGGCTCAGCCCAGCCGTTCGACAAAGGCGCGCAGCACATCGGCGTTCAGTCCCTCCACCCGTTCGCCATCGGCGCCGATCACCGCAAAGCGCAGCTGATCGGCAGGCTGCCGCGCCAGCGCCCGCAGCCGCGCCAGCTGCTCGACCGTGTGGATTTGGCGCCCCACCACGGTGACGCTGCTGGTCTGCGAGGTCACCATCGAGACGCCGTAGATGACAACGGCCACCGCGATCGACGCCGTATCGGCTCCCGGCTTCCAGCGAATCCAGCCGAACTCATCCCACAACTGCTGGGCATCCAGCCGGTCCAGCGCGCCTTCGCGCTCCGCCGTTGCCGATGGCAGCATGGCATCCAGCCGTTTGGCCAGGGCATCGGGATCGATGCGCTCCGGCAGTTCGAAGGCATCGGGATCGAGCCCGGCCTTGCGCAGCTCCCCGGCGGGATCGCCGGCGAAGCGCTTGCGGAAGCGGGCATCGCCGTGCAGCCGCTGGACGAATTCGGACATGGTCTCGCTCATTGCCTTGCTCCCTTCCCCATGGTGCTCACCAGCCCATCAGCCGGCGCAGCTGATCGAGCGGCAGGCGGGTCACCGCGCCCTTGGCATCGGCAATCTCGAAGCTGATGTCGGCCGCCGGCTGGCGCATCAGGCGGCGCAGCGCCGACAGCCGGGCGAAATCCTCCATCCGCGCCGCCATCCCCGGCGGGCCGCGCCCTGACGTGGCCACGGTGACCACCGCGGTGGTGCCATAGATCAGAGCCGTCACCGGTCCGGTGACGGTGACCAGGCTGGTAAGCTCGCTGGCGATGCGGCCATGATTGGCCCGGATGAAGCGGTGATCATCCCACAATTGCTGCGGGGTCTTGGCCAGCACATCCGCCATGCCAGGCGCATCTGCGCTGAGGCCGGCAGCAATCGCCTGTTCCAGTGCGGCGGCATCGATGTGATCGGGCAGATCAAGCAGATCCGGCTCGAAGCCGAGCTCGGCCAGCACGCGGCCGGGATCGCGGGCGAAGCGCTTGCGGAAGCGGGCATCGCCGGCCAGGCGGGCGAGCAGCGCGCCAGTGCCAGAGGAACTTGCAGCGGGCGTTGCAGGTGGCTTTCTGGGCGGCATGGGCACAGGCTCCCCCGATCGGCGTCCGGCCTGCCGGCGCGCCGTGGATTCCGATGACGGCACTGTCACCCGAAGCGGATGCGTACCGGACCCTGCTGTTCATGATGCCGGACACCAGGCCGGCTGCTGGCAGGCCAAACACACGCCCTGGCCAGCAACGGAAACGGCGTTTCAGCGACGCCGCAGACAAATCCCTGCACCCGCCCGGGCGCAGATCATGAACGACGCAAAGCAACGATCACTGGACGTGCAGACCAGCGTCAGCCAGCGGACAGTTCATGACCGATGGATCTTCAGTCGCAGACAGACAACCGGCCCAGGGACAAGGCTCCCCATGCCCACTTGTTCCGGCCATCCGAAAAGAAGGCAAGTCAGCTTCACCAAATGGTTCGGCAGTCGAATATCAGATATGATCCGATCTTCTGCCAGCTTGTGCCAGCAGTGCGACTCGACCGGACCTTGCCCTCGCACAAATCTTATAAAGGATTTGGGAAGCGTTGGTCAACGCATGCCCGGCGCGGATTCGCACCCGTCTGCCGCTGCCCGTTGGCGCGCCGCTCAGCGGCCACCGTTCAGCGCCCACAGTTCAGCGCCCACAGTTCAGCGGCTGCCGCGCGGCTCTGCCAGGCTCTTCACCACGCCGCGCAGGAACTGCACTTCGGCACCGGTGAAGGCCGGACGGGTGAGGATGTTCCTGAGCATGCGGCGGGCGCTTTCGCTGCGGCCCGGCGCGGGGTTGAACCAACCGTTCTCGGCCAGCCGCGCCTCAAGCGCCGCAATCAGGCCGGCGAGCTCGGCCTGCGGGGCCGGGCCGTCATGGTTGACGATCCACGACCTTGGCCAGGGCGGCGGCGGCGCTTCGTGCCCCATCACCCAGGCATAGCCCAGCACGGCGACCGCCTGGGCGAGATTGAGGCTGCCGAAATCGGGGTTTGACGGGATGGTGCAGATGGCGTGGCAGTGCAGCAGATCCTCGCGCGTCAGCCCGGTGCGTTCCGGGCCGAACACGAGTGCTGATCGTGTGGGCAGCGCCTGCATCTCGGTCACCGCGCCGGCAGGCGAGACGACGCGGCGGATCATGTCCCGCGTGGTCATCGCGGTGCCCAGCGTCAGGCTGCAATCGGCGATGGCTTCGGCAAGCGTGTCGAACAGGCGCGCGCCTTCGATCACGCTGTCGGCGCCGGCCGCCGACGGGCCGGCATCGGCATTGGGCCAGCCGTCGCGCGGCTGCACCAGCCTGAGATCGATGAGGCCGAAATTCAGCATGGCGCGCGCCACCGCGCCGATGTTCATGCCAAGCTGCGGGCGCACCAGGATGATGGCGGGAGGATTGGCAGGGGGATTGGCGGGCAGCGTCATTCCGCCGGCGGCTTGCTGCCGTTCACCACCGCCGTCAAGCCGCCAACGAAGGTCTCGAAGTCCTTCGCTTCGCGGAAGTCGCGATACACAGACGCAAAGCGGATATAGGCGACCGGATCGAGCGCCTGCAGCGCCTCCATCACCATCTCGCCCACCACATCGGCTTCGATCTCGCTTTCGCCCAGCGATTCCAGCCGGCGCACGACGCCATTCACCAGCCGCTCGATGCGTTCCGGTTCCACCGGGCGCTTGCGGCAGGCGATCTCGATGGAGCGGGCGAGCTTGTCGCGCTCGAACAGTTCGCGCTTGCCGGATTTCTTGACGATGGTCAGCTCGCGCAACTGCACGCGCTCGAAGGTGGTGAAGCGGCCGCCGCAGGCCGGGCACTGGCGGCGGCGGCGGATCGAGGAGCCATCCTCGGTCGGCCGGCTATCCTTCACCTGGGTGTCGTCATTGCCGCAAAAGGGACAGCGCATGGTCTATTTCTTGGTGATGGTGCGCAAATAGCCGATCCCGGCGCCGGCCACCGCGCCGAAGATGGTGCCGACGAAGGGCAGCACCATGCCGGCCACCGCGCCCACCCCGGCACCGATGGCGACATTCTTGCCAAGCTCGGTGGAGAGGAACTGCTTGCCGGTGGCAGCGGCATCCTCGGCCACGGCCTTGACCTGCTGGCCGGTCTCGCTTGCCAGCGCCTCGTCCACCAGCTTTTCGGCCTTCGCAAACCCGGTCTCGGCGAGGTCGGCGACCTTCCTGCCGGTGTCCGTCTCCAGCGCGCGCTTGCCGGCGGCCACGGCCTCATCGGCCATCTGCTTCAGCTTGTCAGCCTCTGTTGCCTCGGGCTTCGGCTCCGGTCCGGTCTCGTCCTGCATGGCTGCATCTCCCGCTCAGGCGGGGTGGATCAGGCCGGATAGATGGGGAAACGCGCGCAGAGCGCCCGCACCCGCTGGTTCACCGCCTGCTCCACACCGGCGTTGCCATCATGCCCATTGGCGGCCAGCCCGTCCAGCACGTCGGCGATCATGTCCCCGATCTGCTGGAACTCGGCGATACCAAAGCCGCGGGTGGTACCGGCCGGCGAGCCGACGCGGATGCCGCTGGTCTTGGTGGGTGGCAGCGGATCGAAGGGCACGCCGTTCTTGTTGCAGGTGATGCCGGCGCGCTCCAGCGCTTCATCAGCATCCTTGCCGGTGAGGCCCTTGGGGGTGAGATCGATCAGCGCCAGGTGCGTGTCGGTGCCGCCGGCCACCACGGCGCAGCCACGCTCGACAAGGCGGGCGGAGAGCGCCTGCGCATTGGCGATCACGGCCTTGGCATAATCCTTGAACTCGGGCTGCAGCGCTTCACCGAACGCCACCGCCTTGGCGGCGATCACGTGCATCAGCGGACCGCCCTGCAGGCCGGGGAAGACGGCGCTGTTGAGCTTCTTGCCCAGTTCCTCATCGCGGGAGAGGATCATGCCGCCGCGCGGGCCGCGCAGCGTCTTGTGGGTGGTCGTCGTCACCACGTCGGCATGCGGAATCGGCGAGGGATGCACGCCGGCCGCCACCAGCCCGGCAAAGTGCGCCATGTCCACCAGCAGGCGGGCGCCCACCTTGTCGGCGATGGCACGAAAACGGGCGAAATCGATGTGCCGCGGATAGGCCGAGCCGCCGGCGATGATGAGGACGGGCTTGTGCTCGATGGCGAGACGCTCCACCTCGTCATAATCGATTCTGTGATCCTCGCGGCGCACGCCATATTGCACGGCGTTGAACCACTTGCCGCTCATCGCTGCTTTCGCGCCATGGGTGAGGTGGCCGCCGGCATCAAGGCTCATGCCCAGGATGGTGTCACCCGGCTTCGTTAGCGCCAGCATCACCGCGCCATTGGCCTGCGCGCCGGAATGCGGCTGCACATTGGCAAAGGCGGCGCCGAACAGCTGCTTCGCCCGATCAATGGCCAGCTGCTCCACCGTGTCAGACGGGTGGCAGCCCTGATAGTAACGCTTGCCCGGATAGCCCTCGGCATATTTGTTGGTGAACACCGAGCCTTGCGCTTCCAGCACGGCGCGGCTCACGATGTTTTCCGATGCGATCAGCTCGATCTGGTTCTGCTGCCGGTCAAGCTCGGCGGCGATGGCGGCGGCGACGGCAGGGTCGCTGCCGGCAACCGGGGTTTCGAAGAAGCCATCGGGGCGGATATCCGTGACGGGACGCGTGCTCATCGATGATCTCCTTCAGCCCAGCTTGGCAACGCGGCCGGCATGGCGCCCGCCTTCGAATGGCGTGTTCAGAAATTCGGCCACGCAGTCGCGCGCCGTCTCGATGCCGATTATCCGGCTGCCCAGCGCGATGCAATTGGCGTCGTTGTGCTGGCGGGCCAGCCGCGCCATCAGGCCGCTGGTGACGAGCGCGCAGCGGGCGCCGGCGATGCGGTTGACGGCGATCGAGATGCCGATGCCGGAACCGCAGATGGCAATGCCCCGCGCCGCACGCCCCTGCGCCACCGCCTCGCCCAGCGCGCGGCCAAAATCGGGATAATCCACGCTGGCCTCGCTGTTCGGCCCGAGATCGAGCACCTCGTGCCCGGCAGCGCGCAGCTCATCGGCCAGCAGCGCCTTCAGGGCAAAGCCGGCATGATCGGAGGCAAGGGCAATCACGGGGGCGACAGTGGACACGAGCGGGCGACTCCTCTGGCCGCGCTCTCTAGCCGCAAGCCGCCGCCGTGCCAACCAGAGCCGCCTTCAGAGAACCGGCATCCACATCACGAACCAGGCGCCAAGGCTGCCGCCCAGGATCACCAGATTCCCCAGCCACAGGCCAGCTGCCATCGTGCGCTGTGCCCGGTGCGAGCCCTGCTCGGCCCGCAGATAAAGCTCCAGCACCGCCAATGGCAGCAGATAGGTGGCAAAGCCCCACACCAGATCGAACGGCCCGCTCATGCCGCGCGCGATACCGGCGCCGCCGGTCGCAAGGCCCCATGCGATATAACCGACCCGCATGAACCACACGCCGCTGCAAACGATGAAGGTGCGCAGCGCCCAGCGCCGATGCGCCGCGAAATCCCGGGCGCGGGCCGCCATGAACGCCTGTGCGCCAAAGCCCAGGATCAGCACCGCATCAAGGCTGATGGCGACACCGCCAACATCAGTGAGGCGTGAGCCGCGACCCCAGGTCAGCCACAGGCCGCCAATGGACAATGCTGTCGCAGCCAGCAGGAACAGACGCCCGCTCCAGCGATGCAGGCGGGGCCAGCGCCGGCGCACGGCCGGCACCAGCTGCACCAGCCCGGCCAGCGTCATCACCGCCGCCAGCAGCACATGGATGGCAAACTGGCGATTGCCGGCCGCATCGCCCGCCACATGGCCGGTGATCAGCGGCTTGGCGTTCCAGGCAGCAAAATCCCCCGCCAGCGTGGGCGGATAGTAGAAGAGCAGGATGAAACTGGCGAACAGCAGCTGGCCCACAAGGGTGACAGCGAACCAGCCGCGGGTGGCAGCGACAAGCGGGGTGGCGGCGGGCGTTCGGGCGGAAGCTTGCATCGTCATGGCAGGCCGCGTATTGCCTGTACAATACAGTTGTCCGCAATGACCGCAGCCACCAAATTCTCGCCCGCAGCCTTCATGGTGCCTTCCCGGCAATCGCCATTCCGGCAGACCATTGCCGCCGGCATGGCGCTGGGCCTTGTCGATCATGCAGCCCGCCACGGTGCCGACCGCGCGGCCCTGCTGGCCATGCTGGGCCTGGCAGCCGGCAGCGATCCCAATCGGCGCGTGCCGCTTGATCTCTATGCCGCCACGCTGCGGGAAGCGGCCCGCCAATGCGGCAGGCCGGCGCTTGCCATCGAATTTTCGGCCAGCAGCGATTTTGCCGATCTGTCGATCGTCGGGCTGATCGGCCCAGCGGCGCCCACGATGCGCGAGGCGCTGGCACAGCTCAACCGTTACAGCCGGCTGATCACCGATATCGCCATCGCTGGCACAGCCCGCTTCACGCTGCACGAAGAAGCGGACGGCCTGTGGCTTGTGGACAATCGCATCGATGTGCCGCCTTTCCCCGAGCTCTCCGAATCGACCCTGACGCGCATGGTCGCCGGCGTCCGCCGCATGGGGGTGCGCGATTATGCCAGCGCCGCGCAGCTGTGCCACACGCGCGGGGAAACCGCCGGGGCGCTGGAACAGGCGCTGGGCGTGCCGGTCAGCTTCGGTGCGGCGCGCAATGCCCTGCGGGTGAACGCTGCGGTGCAGGATCACCGCCTGGCCCAGTATCCGCGCTATGCCTTCGCGCTGTTCTGTGCGCATGCAGACCAGCTGCTCGACGATCTGGAAGCGCGCGACAGCGTGGCCGGCAGCGTTGAACGGGCGCTGCTGCCCATCCTGCACAACGGTTCGGCATCGGCCGCCACCATTGCCCGCCAGCTGGGCTACAGCGAGCAGGGCCTTTACCGCGCTCTGAAAGCCGAAGGCACCAGCTTTGAAGCCCTGCTCGCCGGGCTGCGCCATCGCTTTGCGCTGGGCTATCTGGAGGCAGGCCGCGCCTCGCTGGCCGAGATCGCATATCTGCTGGGATACAGCGATGTCTCGGCCTTTGCCCGCGCCTTCAAGCGGCGCGAGGGCATCGCGCCCGGCCAGTGGCGACGGCAGTCGCAGCAGGGCTGAGCCGACAGTTCATCGCGGTCTGCGCACATATTGTCGGCTGGCGCAGCTGCCGGGCCGGCGGCGTTCATCAGCGAGCAAGCTGCCAGGCGGCGACGGTGCTGACGGCCACGCGGTGCTTACCAATGTGGGTTACCATCGCGGGTCAGGAATTCGGCCGGGCAGGCCATGTTGATGAGGGAGAGAATCATGACGCAGATTGGGAAGCGCACGCTGCGCTTCGCCGCCACGGCAGCGCTGGCGCTGGCGGCACCGGTGACCGCGCAGCAGCCGACAGCAGACGCGCCCGGCACCCAGGTGGTGCGCGGCGAGCGCCCGCAGCCGGGGCCAGAGATCAAGGGCATCATCACCGCGCGCAGCGGCAGCAAGATGCAGGTGACCGCGGACGACGGCACCAAGACGGTCATCGAGATCGACGATGCGACCAGGGTGAAGGCCAGCAAGGGCTTCCTGGGCGGCAAGAAGCAGCTGAGCGTGAGCTCGCTGCTCAATGGCCTGCCGGTGACGGTCAAGACGCTGCAGGGCGGGCCGGCGCTGCTGGCCAGCGAGGTGACCTTCCGCAACACCGATCTGAAGACTGCCACGATGATCCGCCAGGGCACGGCGCAGGGCTTTGCCGAGCAGAGCGCCGCCACCGAGGCGCTGAAGGGCCGCATGGCCGATATCGACAATTATAATCTGAAGAGCACTGCCAATGTCTATTTCGACACCGGCAAGTGGATGCTGTCCGAAACCGCCAAGCAGACCCTGTGCGCAACCGCTGCCGAAGCCGAGCGCACCCCCAACGCGCTGCTGCTGGTGGTGGGCTATACCGACGATGTCGGCAACGAGGACTACAACCAGGAGCTGAGCGAGAAGCGCGCCAGCCGGGTGATGGCGCATCTGCAGCAGGTGTGCCGCTGGAAGCCGTTCCGCATGCTCACCCCCACCGGCATGGCCGAATCCGATCCGGCGGCCGACAACAGCACCGAAGCCGGCCGCGCCCAGAACCGCCGCGTCTCGGTGAACGTGCTGGTCTCGAAGGCGGTGGACGGCTTCTGAGGCCGTCCCCTCACTCGAACGTCAAGTCCCCCGTCTCCGGCACCTCGAAGTGGCGGGCGACGGCATCGTCGCTCACCGCTTCGAGGCTGGCCGGGGACCATTTCGGGTTGCGGTCCTTGTCGATCAATTGCGCCCTTATGCCTTCGAAGAAATCGTGACCGTTCCGGATTTCGCAGACCATGCGATATTCGTTGATCAGCGCTTCCTCGATGCTGGCGCCATCCGCCGCGCGCAGGCCGGCGAGGCTGAGCTTGCACGAGGTGGGCGACATGCGGCGGATGGTGGCGGCCTGTTCGCGGGCCCAGTCGTCGCCATTGTCGAGGCTGGCCACGATATCTTCCACCGTATCGTGGCTGAAGTGATAATCGATGGCGTCGCGGAACGCGGCGAGCGGCGCCTGCCCGGCATCCTCGTCGAACGTCGCCAGCAGCTCGGCCAGCGGCTCGTGGCTGGTGGCGAGCAGGTCCTTCAGGGTCTGCAGGTGCGCTGACGGGACATAGTGGGTGGCGATGCCGCAATAGCGCAGGTCTGCCGCCTTCAGCCGCGCGCCGGTGAGGGCGAGCCACGTCCCGATCTCGCCGGGCAGGCCGGCGAGCGCATGAGTGCCGCCGACATCGGGGATCAGGCCGATGCCGGTTTCCGGCATGGCGAACAGCGTGCGTTCGGTGGCGATGCGATACGGCCCGTGGATCGAAAGGCCGACGCCGCCGCCCATGGTGATGCCGTCGATCAGCGCCACCCACGGCTTGCCGCAGCGGGCAATCGCCTGGTTCATGCGATATTCGTCGTGGAAGAAAATCTCCCACAACGCCCGGTTCTGCCGGCCTTCGCGGCCCAGCAGCGCGACATCACCGCCGGCGCAGAAGGCGCGATCCCCGGCGCCTGCGATGACGATATGCTGCACAGCGCTGTCGCCCAGTGCATCGATGATGGCGCGGTGAATGCTCACTGCCATCGGGTGATTGAGCGCGTTCAGTGCTTGCGGGCGATTGAGCGTGATCCACAGCGCGTGACCGCGCCGTTCGAACAGCACTTCAGGGGCGGCTTCGGTCGTCATGTGCGCTCCGTGAGATGGCCAGGCTCCGGCATCTCCAGCGGGATGGCCGAGGTGGTGAGGCGGGCGAGCAGGGTGCCGGCCTCGTCGAACAGATCGGCCTCCATGAAGGCGATGCGCTTGCCCAGGCGCAGGCAGCGGCCTTCGGCGAACAGCGGCACGCCGGCTTTCGCAGGGGCGAAGAAGCTGGTCTTCAGCTCGATGGTGGGGATGCCGATGCGCTTGCCGCTTTTCACGATGGCGGCGAAGGCGGCCGCATCATCCAGCATCGCCACCACGATGCCGCCCTGGATATTACCCATCGGGTTGCGGCAGGCGGCAATGGGCTGGAACTTCATCTTCACGCGGCCGGCGGCGCTGTCGATCTCCAGGATTTCCTGGCCCAGGATTTCGGCGGTGGGCGGCACGAACTTGTTCATCCGCGCCTTCAGTTCTTCATCGTTGAGCGCCATCACCGCCTCTTGAGCTGTTCGACTGTCAGGCCATAGCGGTGCAGCGCCGGGGCCAAGGCGTCAACCTGTTCGTCCTGCCGCGTCAACCAGGCGCGCCCCTGCCCGCTGCCCTCGCTGCCCTTCTCGCCCAGCAGATACGCCACGCGCCGGGCGATGCCGGGGCCGCCATCGACGAAGCGCAGCTGCGGCGCGGCTTCATGAAGCTGCTGTTCCAGCAAGGGAAAATGCGTGCAGGCCAGCGCCACCACGTCCAGCCGGTCGCCGCCCGGCTGATCGGTGAGGCCGGACAGGCAGGGCGCCACGTCGGCAGCGGTCACGCGCTCCCCGCGCAGATGCGCCTCGGCAAGCTCCACCAGCCGCGGCGAGCCATAGCGCAGCACCGTGCAATCGCTGGCATGATCGGCCGACAGCTTGTCCACATAGGGCTGGCGCACGGTGGCCTGGGTGCCCAGCACGCCGATCACGCGCGTCCGCGACTGCTCGGCGGCCGGCTTGATCGCCGGCACCGTGCCCACCACCGGCACATCCAGCACGGCGCGGGCGTGGGCGAGCGCGATGGTGGAGGCGGTGTTGCAGGCAATGACGATGAGATCGGGGCTCAGCCGCTCGGTCAGCCGGCCCAGGAGCGCACAGACGCGGGTGGCGACCTCCATCTCCGTCTTGGTGCCATAGGGAAAGCCCGCACTGTCCGCGACATAGCTGATGTCGATGGCGGGCAGCGCCGCGCGCACGTCATCCAGAACCGAAAGTCCACCCACACCGGAATCGAGCATCAGCACATGCGTCATGGCCAGCGCTGTAGCGGGCCGGGCAGCTTTGCGGCAAGAAGATGCGCGATGGATGCCACACCTGACGACCTCTGGCCGCCGCCCCTGCCCGACAGCAGCGGCTTCGTGGCGCCGCCGGTGCCGTCTGCCGGCGCGGCGCTGGCCCGCTTTGCAAAAGCGGTGGCGCGCGATCCGGCCGGGGCCACGCGGGTTGTGGTGCGCGTCCTCTGGCTGGCTGGCATCGCGGCGTTGTGCGTGCCGGCGCAGCTGCTGTGGAAGCGCTTGGGTTTGCCATCCCCCTGGGCGCAGCGCTTCTTGCGCTGGGCGGCGCGCGCCTTCGGCATCCGCGTGCGCTCGATCGGCCAGCCAGTGAGCCGCGACGTGTTCTTCATCGCCAATCACCTGAGCTGGACCGACGCGCTGATCCTCGGCGGGCAGACCGGCACGGCGTTCGTCGCGCAGGACGGCATCGCCATCTGGCCCGGCCTCGCCTTTCTGTGCCGGCTCAACGACACCATCTTCATCAGCCGCGAAAACCGCCTGGGCGTGGCCGATCAGATCGCCGCCATGCGCACCCAGTTCGCCAGCCGCAGCAAGCTGGCGCTGTTTCCGGAAGGCAGCTGCGGCGACGGCCGCCGCCTGCTGCCGTTCAAGGCGCCGCTGTTCG
>ERZ1066136.631-NODE-631-length-23915-cov-7.849874_pt1 | contig 23915 bp, 17 predicted proteins | sample MGYA00382783_ERZ1066136 | MGnify/ENA primary metagenome ERZ1066136 (study PRJEB33369, sample SAMEA5778366) | biofilm metagenome | biome: Industrial cooling water; feature: Water cooling tower basin; material: Biofilm | place: United Arab Emirates | collected... | reverse complement strand
CGTCACCACCGACACGCCGGTCCCCTACACGCTGTCCACCCTGGCGGATTGCCTGCAGAGCGAGATGGGCAAGATGTCGGAAGCCCAGAACGCCACCAACTATATCCGCATCAAGAACAAGCTGGACCAGGTGATGCGCGATCCGCGCCAGCAGTTCATGTTCGACCGGCGCTATTCCACCGACACCATGGCCGATTTCATGGCCAGGATGCTGCGCCTGCCGGTGGAGGGCAAGCCGATCTCGGTGATCGACCTGTCGGGCGTGCCGACCTCCATCGTCTCGGCGGTGGTGTCGGTGCTGTCCCGCATCGTCTTCGATTTCGCCGTCTGGTCACGCGGGGAGCGGCGCCGGCCGGTGGTGCTGATCTGCGAGGAAGCGCACCGCTATATCCCCAACCGCGCCATCTCGCTGCGCTCCCCGGTGCGCGACGTGCTGGAACGGATCGCCAAGGAAGGCCGCAAATATGGCGTGTCGCTGGGCCTCGTCACCCAGCGCCCGTCTGACCTCGCTGAAGGCGCACTGTCGCAGTGCGGCACCATCGTCTCGCTGCGCCTCAACAACGAGCGGGACCAGGACTTCGTGAAGGCAGCGCTGCCGGAAGGCGGCAAGAGCCTGCTGGATGCCATCCCTGCCCTGCGCAACCGCGAATGCATCATTTCCGGCGAAGGCGTGCCGGCGCCGATCCGCGTGCGGCTCGATGAGCTGGAAGCCGCCAAGCGTCCGATGAGCGACGACCCGGTGTTCAGCGAGCTGTGGGTGAAGACCGGCGACGACACCGAGATGCTGGGCCGGGTGATCCAGCGCTGGCGGCAGTTCGCACGCTGACCCAGGTCCTCCCCATGCTCCGCATGGGGAGGGGGACCGCCGGATCGGCGGTGGAGGGGCGCGGCGCTCTTTCGGGTCCAGAGAAGAGCGTCGCGGCAAAGCCGCGCCGTCGAACGACACACGAAAAGGGCGGCCTGTGGGGGCCGCCCTTTTTGGTCGCCGGCCGCGCTTGCGCGAGTCGGCAAATAGCTTTGGCTATTTGCGCGCCGCACTACGCCGCAAACTGGTTCATCGTGTTGTGGGCACCGCCGGCCTTCAGCGCCGCCTCGCCGGCGAAATATTCCTTGTGGTCATCACCAATGTCGGAACCCGACATATTCTGGTGCTTCACGCAGGCGATGCCCTGGCGGATTTCGGCGCGCTGGACGTTCTTCACATAGCCCAGCATGCCGGCCTCGCCGAAATATTCCTTCGCCAGGTTGTCGGTGGACAGCGCGGCGGTGTGATAGGTCGGCAGGGTGATGAGGTGGTGGAAGATGCCGGCGCGGGCGGCGGCATCCTTCTGGAAGGTGCGGATGCGGGCATCGGCTTCCTCGGCCAGTTCGCTGCCGTCATAATCGACGCTCATCAGCTTGGCACGGTCATAGGCGGAGACGTCCTTGCCGGCCTGCACCCAGGCATCATAGACCTGCTGGCGGAAGTTCAGCGTCCAGTTGAAGCTGGGGCTGTTGTTGTAGACCAGCTTGGCATTGGGGATGACTTCGCGGATGCGATCCACCATGCCGGCGATCTGGCCGATGTGGGGCTTTTCGGTCTCGATCCACAGCAGGTCGGCGCCGTTCTGCAGGCTGTTGATGCAGTCCAGCACCACCCGGTCCTCGCCGGAGCCGGCGCGGAACTGGAACAGGTTGGACGGCAGGCGCTTCGGGCGCAGCAGCTTGCCGTTGCGGCTGATCACGACATCGCCGTTGCCCACCTGCGACACGTCGATCTCGTCGCAATCAAGGTAGCTGTTGTACTGGTCGCCGATGTCTCCGGGTTCGCGGCTGTAGGCGATCTGCTTGGTGAGGCCGGCACCCAGGCTGTCGGTGCGGGCGACGATGATGCCGTCTTCCACGCCCAGTTCCATGAAGGCGTAACGGATGGCGCGGATCTTCGCCAGGAAGTCCTCGTGCGGCACGGTCACCTTGCCGTCCTGGTGGCCGCATTGCTTCTCGTCCGACACCTGGTTCTCGATCTGCAGCGCGCAGGCGCCCGCCTCGATCATCTTCTTGGCCAGGAGATAGGTGGCCTCCGCGTTGCCGAATCCGGCATCGATGTCGGCGATGATCGGCACCACGTGGGTCTGGAAATTGTCGATCTGGTTCTCGATCGCCTTCGCCTTCACGGCGTCGCCGGCCTGCTGGGCGGCATCAAGATCGCGGAACAGCATGCCCAGCTCGCGGGCATCGGCCTGCTTCAGGAAGGTGTAGAGCTCTTCGATCAGCGCCGGCACGCTGGTCTTTTCGTGCATCGACTGGTCGGGCAGCGGGCCGAACTCGCTGCGCAGCGCCGCCACCATCCAGCCCGAAAGATAGAGATAACGGCGGTCGGTGGTGCCGAAATGCTTCTTGATGGAGATCAGCTTCTGCTGGCCGATGAAGCCGTGCCAGCAGCCCAGCGACTGGGTGTAGTTGGCCGCATCGGCATCATAGGCGGCCATGTCGCGGCGCATGATGGCGGCGGTGTAACGCGCGATGTCGAGCCCGGTGCGGAAACGGTTCTGCAGGCGCATGCGGGCCACGCTGGTTGCGCTGATCGCTTCCCAGCCCGGCTTGCCGGCAATGGCGGCGGCGGCGGCGCTCACTTCGCTCTGATAGCTCATACGCTGATCCTTCACGTCGGTTCGGTCTGTCAAAAAAGCCCGCAGGCTTGTGTTGGCCCTGCGCCTGCGCTACGGCCCGGTCAACCCGATTCTGTCAAGGAATCGTGTGTAACTGTGCCGTTTTCGCCGGATCTCGATGTGAAGTTGTAAAGTTTTTGACCGACGCTGCCGCCCCTTCCGCCCCCGAGGCACCACCCGAAGCGCTCGGCAGCGGGCGCAAGATCTTTGCCGGCGCGCGCATTCGCCGGCTGCGCACCGGCCGCGGCCTTACCCAGACCCGCATGGCCGCCGATCTCGGTGTCTCCGTCTCCTATCTCAATCTCATTGAGCGCGACCAGCGCCCACTATCAGCCAGCTTCCTGCTCAAGCTGGCGGAGGCCTATGATCTCGACATCCGCAGCCTGACCGGCGGTGACGATGGCGAACTTGTCGATGACTTGTCAAAACTCTTCACCGATCCGCGCCTGATCGGCATCGATGTGCCACGCGGCGAGTTGCGCGATCTCGCCGCCCGTTCTCCCGCCATCGCCCATGCGCTGCTGCGGCTGGCCGCCGCCACGCCGGCGCTGGCGCCAGAACCGCCGCCCCCAGGCCCGATCGCCGCCGTCACCCGGATGATCGACGCGGCGGGCAACCATTTCCCGACGCTGGATGAAGCTGCGGAAAAGCTGGCCGACGAACTGCGCCTGTCCGGCCCCGATCTCAACGCAGCGGTGGTGGAGCGGCTGCGCGCCCGCCACGCCATCACCGTGCGCGCCCTGCCATTGGAAGTGATGCCCGGCCATCTGCGCCGGCTCGATCTGCATGCCCGTCAGCTGCAATTGTCGGAATCGCTGGACGCCGCTAGCCGCGGCTTTGCGGCGGCCGTGCAGTTGGTGCTGATCGAGCTTAAGGCCGAGATCGCCGCCACCATCGCCGGCGCCGGCATCACCGATCCGCTTGATGCGCGCGCCGCGACCGTGGCGATGGACAAATATGCCGCCGCCGCCACGCTGATGCCCTATCAGCGATTCCTCAGCGCCTGCGAAGCCACAGGTTATGATGTCGAGCTGCTGCAGGCGCGTTTCGGCCGCGGTCTCGAACAGGTGGCGCACCGGCTGACCACGCTGCACCGCCCTGGCGCGCGCGGCGTGCCCTTCTTCTTCCTGCGCGTGGACCGTGCCGGCACCGTTTCCAAGCGGTTCGCACCAGGCCCTTCCCCGCTGCCGGTGACGGGCGGTTGCGCGCTCTGGCATGTCTATCATGCCTTCGATCGCCCCGGTGAAATCCGCCGCCAGCTGGTGGAACTGGAGGATGGCCAGCGCTTCCTGACGCTGGCCCGCACCATCCGCACCGCCGCCCTGCCCTGGGGGGTGCCGCGCCCCGGCTTTGCCATCGGCATTGGCTGTGACGTTGCCCATGCGCCGTCCCTGAGCTGGAGCGCCGGGCTGGAGCTGAACGGCCCCGCCACCCCGATCGGCCCCGGCTGCGCGGCCTGCCATCGCGCCACCTGCCGCCAGCGCGGCGCGCCGCCGGCCGGCGCCCATCTCGCCTTCGACGAGCGCCAGCGTGTGCTCACCCCGTTTCGGTTCACCGATGAATAGTCTGGTCCACCGTTCAGAGCTGCAGGTTGGAGGCGTGGATGTGCAGGATGCGCCATGCACCGTTGCGCCGCACCAGCACGATCGTGCGCCGACCCAGACGGTCGGGATTGTCGAAATGAAATGTGCAAAGTGCCATGTCACCCGCCACTTGCACCAGCAGGTCGTGGATGATGTCGGGCCGATGATAGGGCGGCCCGGGGCGATCCTGCCTGTAGCGCTCCGTCACCCGCCGCATGCCCGCCGGCATTCCCGGCGCCCGTTTCAGGCCGGTCCGTTCCGGCAGCGCGCCGCCGGCGCTGGCGGTGAGGCCATCAAAGCTGGTCGCGTCGGGTGCGAATGCCGACTCCATGGCGGCCAGATCGCAATCGGCGAAGCTGCGCAGAAAGGCCCGCAAAGCCGCTTCGGCGCTCGCTGCATCGTCAACGCTGGCGGCCACCGCCGGCGCGACCGTCACCAGCAGCCCCAGCCCGATCGCCTCGCGCCGGTTGGCACCATCATTCCGCATCAATCAGTCCCCGTTTTTCGTTTCCAATATCCTGCAGTGAAAGGCCTCCCATGACCAGCAATCCTGCCCTGAATGGCGTCGAGATCAAGGGTGCGATGCAGCCCGGTTACGAGACGATCCTCACGCCCGACGCGCTGGCCTTCGTTGCCCAGCTGCACCGCATGTACAACCCGACGCGCCTTGCCCTGCTGCGCGCCCGCGACCAGCGCCAGGCGTGGATCAATGAAGAAGGCTTCATCGGCTTCGCGCCGGAATATTCGTCGATCCGCGATGATCGCAGCTGGCAGGTGCGCCCCGCGCCGGCCGACCTTGCCGATCGCCGTGTCGAGATCACCGGGCCCTGTGACCGCAAGATGGTGATCAACGCGCTCAACAGTGGCGCCCGCTGCTTCATGGCCTGCCTCGAAGACGCCTCGGCGCCGACGTGGGACGTGATGGTGCAGGGCCAGATCAACCTGCGCGATGCGGTGGCCGGCACCATATCCCTTGAGGACAAGGGCAAGACCTACAAGCTCAATGACAAGACCGCCGTCCTCATCTGCCGGCCGCGCGGCTGGCACCTCGATGAAGCGCACATGATCGTCGATGGCGAGCGCGTGGCCGGCGCCATCTTCGATTTCGGCCTCTATGTCTTCCACAATGCCAAGGCGTTGCTGGCCAAGGGCAGCGGGCCTTATTTCTACCTGCCCAAGCTGGAGCATGCCCTGGAGGCGCGGCTGTGGAACAATATCTTCATCTCCGCCCAGTCCATGCTGAACCTGCCGCTGGGCACCATCCGCGCCACCGTGCTGATCGAGACGCTGCCCGGCGCCTTCATGGCCGAGGAGATCCTCTATGAACTCAAGGATCACATCACCGCGCTGAACTGCGGCCGCTGGGACTATATCTTCAGCTATATCAAGACGTTCCAGGCTGATGCCACGAAGTTGCTGCCCGACCGTTCACAGGTGACGATGACGGTGCCGTTCATGGCCGCCTATGCCGCCCACGTGGTGCGGGTGTGCCATCGCCGTGGCGCGCATGCGATGGGCGGCATGAGCGCCTTCATCCCGGTGAAGGACGACGAGGCCGCCAACGAAAAGGCCTATGCCGCTGTGCGCGCCGACAAGGAGCGGGAGGCAACGCTGGGCCATGATGGCACCTGGGTGGCCCACCCCGGCCTGGTGGGCGTGGCGATGGAGGTGTTTGACCGGCTGATGCCGACGCCGAACCAGCTGCAGGTGATCCCGCCCGGCGAAGCAACCATGGCCGATCTGGTCACCCCGCCCCCCGGAAGCCGCACGCTGGCCGGGCTCACCAACAACATCAATGTCGGCATCGGCTATGTCGCGGCCTGGCTGCGCGGCCAGGGCGCGGTGCCGCTGCACAACCTGATGGAAGACGCCGCCACCGCCGAGATCAGCCGCACCCAGCTGTGGCAGTGGCGCAGGAACGGCGCCACGCTGGAGAGCGGCGAGGCGGTGGACGCGGCGCTGATCAGCCGCGTCACCGAAGAACAGTTGGCGCTCTACAAGGCCCAGGTGGGGGACAATTTCTTCGAAGCCGGCAAATACCGGGAAGCCGCCGATCTGTTCCGCACCCTGGTGCTGGCCGACCGGCTGGAGCCGTTCCTCACCCTGCCGGCCTATGAGTTCGCCTTCGCGCGTTGAGGTCCTCCCTATGCCCCGCATGGGGAGGGGGACCATGCGCAGCATGGTGGAGGGGCCGAGCAGCAGCGCGCGGCCGTTCTCCCTCCCGCCGGTCAGCGCCCGATGGACTATTGCTCGCGCATGCCGCCGCGCGGCGCGGGCAGCCCCATCTCGGCCACCATCGCCGTAGTCACTTTGTCGCGATACTTGTTGCCGAAGTGGCTGCGGACATAGTTGATGACATCGGCAATCTGCTGGTCGGTCAGGCTGCCGCGGAACCACGGCATGGCGCCCTTGCCGCCGGTCACCACCATGATCGGATAGCCGGCAGCTTCCAGCGCCCCGTTCTTCGCCAGCGCCGGGATCTTGCCGGCACCTTCGCCGCCCAGCGCGTTGGCCATGTGACAGGCCTGGCAGACATTCTGATACACCGCCTCGCCCGGGTGCGGGGCGGGCGGCACCTTGGCCTTCTGGGCCAGCGCCGGGCTGGCCAGCATCGCGGCAATCAACAGGGCAGAACGCATTCTCAGGCCTCCAGCGCGCGCTTGTGCAGGCGGGTGATGGCATCCAGCGAGGACAGGATGGCGCCTTCCATCCAACAGCCCACATAGGAGGCATGCTCGCCGGCCAGCACCAGCCGGTTATCCACCGCCACCAGCGTCTGGTAATGTTCCTTGCGGGTGTCCTCGTTCCACATCGCGCAGCAGCCAAGGGTGAACGGCACCCGGCTCCACGCCACGGTGGCGCCGCCGATGAACTCTTCCTTGTAGCGGCCGGGGTGGAACACGCTGCCCTGTTCAAGGGCGCGGCGGATGCGCTCTTCGGGCGGCATGCCGGCGAACTTGTAGCTGGCCGGCCCGAAGGTATAGGCGCCCAGCACCACCGCCGGGCCGTTCGAGTGCATCCGGCCCGACGGATAGGAAATCATCGCGATTTCCTGATCGGTGAAGCTGATGCCGCCATAGATGGCCTCATCCTCTTCCCAGAAGCGGCGCTTGAACTCGAGGCCAACCTTGACCGAGTTGGAATAGGGCACCGCCTTGATCGCGGCATCCAGCGCCGGATTGCAGTCCACATCGATCTGGCTGAGCACCGAGAGCGGGATGGTGCACACGCAATAATCGGCTTCAGTGGTGTTGACGGCGCCGGTGCCGGTATCGGTGTGTGTCACCGTCACCTTGCCGCCCTGTTGGCTGATGCTGGTGACCTTCTGGTTGAAGCGGATCTTGCCTTCGACCTGGCGGGCAAAGCCGCGGCCGATCATGCCCATGCCGCCCACCGGCTGGAACATCGAATGCTGGTGATCGATGCTCATGTGCTGGGCCACCACGCGCCAGATGCCGCTGTCGAGGATGTCCTTGAACGGATAGGCGTCAGAAGGGATCGGCTCACCCAGTACACCACCACCCTGCGGCCGGTCGAAGCCGCGGCGGCGCGAGGCCCGGAAACTCTTGCTGTACTTGAAGTTCTGATCGAGCGCGCCCCATTCGCGCAGCGCCAGGCGAAGCCGGTCCGCGTCTTCCTTCGTCATCGCGGAATCGAGCGCGCGATTGTCGATGGCCTTGGACAGCAGCTCGGCGACATTGCCGTCCCAATCGGCGTGCAGCTCGCGATAGCGCATCGGCTTGCCGCCGAACGCCTTCGAATTGTGGACCAGCGCCTGCTGGTTCATCTGGATGAAGGGCTCCAGCGCCACGCCGAACTGCTTGCAGTAATGCAGCAGCGCGCGGTGGTGATAGGGGATGCGCCACGGGCCGGGGTTGAGATAATTGCCATCGGCAAAGCCCACCTTCTGCGTGGCGCCGCCGAGTTCGGTGTAGGTGTCGCCGCCATAAAGCGACCAGTTCCGCCCGCCCGGCCGGTTGTTGTATTCGAGGATCTGGACCTGGTAGCCAGCCTTCGACAGTTCATAGGCCGCCAGCATCCCGGCAAGGCCGGCCCCCAACACCACCACCTTTGTGCCCGGCCGCGCGCCCTGCAGGTTGGGCGGCCCGGCGAACTGGGTTTCCTTGGCGTGGCCCAGCACTTCCATCGCCTGATAGAGCACGGCGGTGCCGGCCATCATGCCGATGGCGCGAAGAACATCGCGCCGCGTCGGCCCTGCTTCTGCCCAGTTCATCAGACCCTTCTTCCCCCCTGCGCGCCGCCACCATCGGCGCAAAATCACGGAAAATCAGATGCTGGATGCGCCCTCCCGGATGGCACTGATAGTGGCGAAATGACGGGGATTTTCCACACCGCACCATGGGGCGCGCCGCCGCAGCAACAGGCCGTCACCCGTTACCACGGCTCCCCGCCATATTGATCCTCGGCGCGATCGGCAAAGCGCGTATATTGCTTGATAAAGGTCAGCGGCACCGTGCCGGTCGCGCCGTGGCGCTGCTTGGCCACGATCACCTCGGCCAGCCCGAAGATCTTTTCGGCCTTCTCGCGCCACTTGGCGTGTTTCTCGGCTTCTTCCGGGTCGGGCTGCTTGAGGCCGTGATAATATTCCTCGCGATAGACGAACAGCACGATGTCCGAATCCTGCTCGATGGTGCCGGATTCACGCAGGTCGGCGAGCTGCGGCCGCTTGTCCTCGCGGTTCTCCACGGCGCGGCTCAACTGCGAAAGCGCCAGCACCGGCACCTGCAGTTCCTTGGCGAGCGTCTTCAGGCCGCGGGTGATTTCCGAGATTTCCTGCACGCGGTTGTCGCTGCCGCTGGCCTTCGAACCGGTGAGAAGCTGGAGATAATCGACGACGATGAGGCCGATGCCGTGCTGGCGCTTCAGCCGGCGGGCCCGGGTGCGCAGCGCCGCGATGGACAGGCCGGGCGTGTCGTCGATCAGCAGCGGCAGGCTGGCGAGATCGGAAGCAGCACGCGCCAGCCGGGTGAACTCCTCGTCGCTGATCTTGCCCATGCGCAGCGCTTCGCTGTTCACCTGGCTCTGTTCGGCGAGCACGCGGGTGGCGAGCTGATCGGCCGACATTTCAAGGCTGAAGAAGGCGACCGGCGCGCCCGACGACTTGTCGGGCTCGATGCCGCGCTCGCGGTCCTCGGCAAAGCGCTTGGCGCAGGAAAAGGCGATGTTGGTGGCAAGGCTGGTCTTGCCCATGGCCGGGCGACCGGCCAGGATGATGAGGTCGGACTTGTGGAGGCCGCCCATCTTCTCATTGAGGCCGGTGAGGCCCGTGGTGTAGCCCGACAGATGCCCGCCGGAACGCTTGGCCTTGTCGGCCATCTGCACGGCTTCCAGCGCGGCATCGCGGAAATTCTTCACCGCGCCCTGCACTTCGCCGGCTTCGGCCACCTTGTAGAGCGCCATTTCGGCCGCCTCGATCTGCTCGATCGGGGCGATGTCGCGGCTGGTGTCGCTGGCCTCTGTCACCATCTCGCGGCCAACGCGGATCAGCTCGCGCAGCAGCGCCAGGTCATAGATCTGCTTGGCGAAATCGCGCGCCGCCAGCAGCGCCGCGCCATTCTGGGTGAGGCTGGCCAGATAGGCCGGGCCGCCCAGTTCGGCCATCGCCGGATCGGCATCGAACAGCGGCTTCAGCGTCACCGGGGTTGCCGCCATGCCCTTGGCCGACAGGCTCAGAATCTGGCTGAAGATGCGCCCGTGCAGGGCATCGGCGAAATGCTCCGGCTTCAGGCGGGTGACGACATCCTCCACCAGCCGGTTGTCGATCATCAGCGCGCCGAGCAGCGCGGCCTCGGCTTCCAGATTCTGGGGCAGGGTGGTGCCGTCCACGACCCGCAGCGGCACCACTGTGCCTGAGGCGGTTGGCGGGTTCTCGGGGGGGAGGGTGGCCATGCGGGCCTTGTCGCGCAAGGCCGCCACCGGCTCAAGCCCGGCACGCGCAGACAGCGCAAATTAAGCGGTGGGCGGTCCTGTGGACAAGGTGGGGACAAGCCTTCGCGTGTCGCCATGCTTGCCCCCGGCAGCGGGCTGGCGTAAGCGCCGCCGGTGATGAACCCGCCCGATTATCGTGCCCGCTCCGCCGCCCGCCTTGCTGCCGTGCAGGCACTCTACCAGCACGAGATGGGCGGCGATCCGGTACCCAAGCTGCTGACCGAGTTCCACCATCACCGGCTGGGGCAGGAGATCGAGGGCGCCGAATATATGTCGGCCGATGAAGGCTTTTTCGATGATGTCGTGGCCGGCGTGACCGCCCGGCAGGAGGAGCTGGACACGCTGATCGCCGGTGCGCTGGCCGAGGGCTGGACGCTGGCCCGGCTCGACCGGCCGATGCGCGCCCTGCTGCGCGCCGCCGTCTATGAGCTGGTGGCGCGCGCCGACGTGTCGGCGGCCACCGTGATCAACGAATATGTCGATGTCGCCCACGCCTTCCACGACGAGAAGGACGTGCGCTTCGTCAACGGCCTGCTGGACACGGTCGCCCGGCAGGTGCGCGGCTGACACCATGGCCGAGCGGGAGTTCATCGCCCGCTCCCTCGCCCCGCTGGCCAGCACCCCGGCGGCGCGCGGCCTGGCCGATGATGCCGCCGTGTGGACGCCGCCGCTGGGCCGCGATCTGGTGTTCACCCACGACGTGCTGGCTGCCGGCATCCATTATCTGCCGGATGATCCGCCGTCCGACGTGGCCTGGAAGCTACTCGCGGTAAACCTGTCAGACCTTGCCGCCATGGCCGCGAGCCCGGCCGGCGTGCTGCTGGGACTGGGGCTGTCCGCCGCCGGGGATACGGCCTGGCGGGACGCGTTCGCGGCCGGCCTTGGCCGTGCGCTCGAACAGTTCGGCGTGGCGCTGTGGGGCGGCGACACGGTGACCGGGCTGGAGCGCGCCGTGCTCGGCCTCACCGCCATCGGCTGGGTGGAACCGGGCCGCGCGCTGTCCCGCAGCGGGGCGCAGCCCGGCGATGCGCTCTGGGTGTCGGGCACGATCGGCGATGCCGGGCTGGGGCTGGCGGTGGCCAAGGGGGAGGCGCCGTTCGACAAGCGGCTGCTGAACCGCTTTCGCCGGCCCACCCCGCGGCTGGCGCTGGGGCAAGCGCTGGGCGGGGTGGCCACGGCCGGCATGGATGTCTCCGATGGCCTGCTGATCGATGCAGACCGACTGGCGCAGGCCAGCGGCGTGGGGCTGGCGATTGCCCTTGAAGCGGTGCCGCTGGGCGTTCCGGCCGCCGGTCTCCATACGCTGATGGCCCGCGTCACCGCCGGCGATGATTATGAGCTGCTGTTCACCGTGCCCGCCGATCTCGACGTGGCCGCCCTCGCCGGCAAGACGCCGGTGACGCGCATCGGGCAGGTAATGGCCGGTGCTGGCCTCACCCTCACCTACGGTGGCGAGCCAGTTCCGCTGCCGGCCCGGCTGGGCTGGGAACACGGCTGACAGGCCGCTCAGCCGCGGGCGATCTTCGGCACCAGGTCCTTCAGCGCTGCCACCAGCCGGTCACACTCGGCCGGCGTGGTGAACAGTGCCGGCGTCACCCGCACGCAGGCGCCATCGGCCAGCCCGGCGCGGTGCACGGTCATGATGTTGTACTGGTTCAGCAGCGTATCGGTGATGGCGATATTGTCGGCCGTGCTGGTGTGGCCGGCGATGCGGAAACTGGTGATCGCCCCAAACGTGCGCGGATCATCGCCCACCATGATTTCGAGCCCGGACAGCCCACGCAACGGCTTCACCCAGCGGTTCCGCAGATACTGGAGCCGCGCCAGCTTCATCGGGATCGGCAGCACCTGTTCCTGAAAGTCGAGCGCGGCAGGCAAGGTGAGTTGCGGCGCATAGTCCACCGTGCCCTGGTGCACCTTCGATTGCACATCGTCCGGCTTTGCATCCGGCTCGCTGGCCGATGGCGCGATCAGCTTCGCCATGCCGGGCCGGCACCAGAAGCCAGCAATGCCCACCGGCGCGCCGGTCCACTTGTGGAAGTTCAGCACCACATAATCGGCGCCGAAATCGGGGATCAGGAACGGCCGCTGCCGGAAACTCTGGGCGCAATCGACCAGCACTATGGCACCAGCCGCCTTGGCCAGCGCGGCGATCTCGGCCACCGGCACCACCAGGCCAGACCGGTGGGTGCCATGGGTGAGCAGCACGAACTTCAGGCGCGGCGTGCTGCGAATGGCCTCGGCATAGGCGGCGATCACGTTTTCCACGGTGGGCGCCCGCGGCAAGGCAAGCTTCACGCTGCGCGCCCGGGCCTGCCGGGCCAGAGTCACCATCGCACCCTGGCTGGCCTCGTAATCATTGTCAGACCACAGGATGGCGTCGCCCTCGCCCACGCCGGTGAACTGGCTGATCAGCGCCTGCAGCGCTTCGGCGGCGTTGCGGCAGAAGCCGATCTCTTCCGGGTTCACACCTATCGCCCGGGCGGCGCGAGCCTTTGCCACGGCGACATCCTTCTGCATGGCGCGGCGGGCATAAAGGCTGGTGTCCCGATTGAGGCGGGCAAGGATCGCGCGATGCGCCTCGGCCACGGGCGCCGCCATGTTGCCCCAATAGCCATGCTCCAGCTGCGTGACCGGACCCATGGTGGGATAGAGCGCCGCAATGCGTGCCCAGCCGGCTTCATCGTCCGGTGCCAGCACGTCAGCCGGCCGCGCAGACGTCTGGGCCACCGCCGGCGCTGCCGCTGCCATCCCTGCCAACCGCAAGGCATCCCGCCGTGAAACCTGCATCGCCTGCCCCCTCTCAACCTGTCCGTAAGGTCACCTAGCAGCTTGCGTTCGGCAAAAGCCATGTCATGGTGCGACAAAATGCCCAAGACCGACAAAAAGCCGGCGGGCATGCAACAGGGGAAGGACAGCAATGGATAGCGTGGTGTTGGCCATCATCTGCGGGCTTGCCGCCGTGGCCTATGGGTTGATCACATCGCGGCAGGTGCTCGCCGCATCGCCCGGAAACGAGACGATGCAATCGATCGCTGCGGCCATCCAGGAAGGCGCCGGCGCCTATCTGAAGCGCCAATATACCGCCATCGCCATCGTGGGCGCCATCACCGCCGTGCTGGTGGCGCTGTTCCTCGGCGCCGTTCCCGCCATTGCCTTCGTCATCGGCGCCGTGCTGTCCGGCGTCACCGGCTTCATCGGCATGAACATCTCGGTGCGCGCCAATGTGCGCACGGCTGAAGCGGCGCGCGGCAGCTTGCAGGGTGGCCTCACCATGGCGTTCCGCGCCGGGGCGATCACCGGCATGCTGGTGGCGGGCCTCGCGCTGCTCGCCATCGCCGGGGTCTATTTCTACCTCACCCGCATCGCAGGCCTCGATCTCGGCATTGCCGGGGAAAAGCGCGAGATCGTCGATGCGCTCGTCGCCCTCAGCTTCGGTGCCTCGCTCATCTCCATCTTCGCCCGGCTTGGCGGCGGCATCTTCACCAAGGCGGCCGATGTGGGCGCCGATCTGGTTGGCAAGGTGGAAGCCAACATCCCCGAAGATGATCCCCGCAACCCGGCCGTGATCGCCGACAACGTGGGCGACAACGTCGGCGACTGCGCCGGCATGGCGGCCGACCTGTTCGAGACCTATGTGGTCACCATCGGTGCCACCATGGTGCTCTCCGCCCTGCTGCTGGGCGGGCTGGCCACCGAACAGGTGGAGCGCATCCTCGCCCTGCCGCTGCTGATCGGCGGCGTGTGCATCATCACCTCGATCATCGGCACGTACATGGTCCGCCTGGGCGCCTCCAACAACATCATGGGCGCGCTCTACAAGGGCTTCTGGACCACCACCATCCTCGCCGTCCCCGCCATCTATGGCGTGTTCAGCATGACGATGGGCGATCTGTCCGCCGTCATCGACGATCCGGATGACGCCATCCAGGCCTTCACCGCGATGGACCTGTTCTGGTCCTGCATGATCGGCCTTGTCGTCACCGGGCTCCTCGTCTGGATCACCGAATATTACACCGGCACCGGCTTCCGGCCCGTGCGCTCCATCGCCAAGGCCAGCGTCACCGGGCACGGCACCAACGTCATCCAGGGCCTGGCCATCAGCCTTGAATCGACCGCCATGCCCACCCTCGTCATCTGCGCCGGCATCATCATGGCCTTCAGCCTCGCCGGCCTGATCGGCATCGCCTTTGCCGCCACCGCCATGCTGGCGCTGGCCGGCATGGTCGTCGCCCTCGATGCCTATGGGCCGGTGACAGACAATGCCGGCGGCATCGCCGAGATGAGCCACATGGACAAGGATGTCCGCACCCGCACCGACGCGCTCGATGCGGTGGGCAACACCACCAAGGCCGTCACCAAGGGCTATGCCATCGGCTCCGCCGCGCTGGCCGCCCTCGTGCTGTTCGGCGCCTACACCACCGACCTTTCCGCCTATTTCGGCGGCCTCTCCGTGGACTTCTCGCTCTCCAACCCCTTCGTGGTCGTCGGCCTGCTGCTGGGCGCGCTGCTGCCCTATCTGTTCGGCGCCATGGGGATGACCGCCGTTGGCAAGGCCGCCGGCGACGTGGTGGTGGACGTGCGAGACCAGTTCGCCACCAACAAGGGCATCATGGAAGGCACCTCCAAGCCCGATTATGCCCGCACCGTCGATCTCGTCACCAAGGCCGCCATCCGCGAAATGGTGGTGCCCTCGCTGCTGCCCGTCCTCGCCCCGATCGCGGTCTATTTCCTCGTCACCGCCATCGCCGGCCAGGCCCAGGGCTTCGCCGCACTGGGCGCCCTCCTCCTCGGCGTCATCGTCTCGGGCCTCTTCGTCGCCATCTCCATGACCAGCGGCGGCGGCGCCTGGGACAACGCCAAGAAATATATCGAAGACGGCAACTACGGCGGCAAGGGCAGCGACGCCCACAAGGCCGCCGTGACCGGCGACACCGTGGGCGACCCCTACAAGGACACCGCCGGCCCCGCCGTAAACCCGATGATCAAGATCACTAACATTGTGGCGCTGTTGTTGTTGGCCGCCCTCGCGGGTTGACCTCCCAATCCTCCCCTATCAGGGCAGGGGGACCGCCTTTCCTCCCTGTCCGAAGGACGGGGAGGGGGACCGCCGCAGGCGGTGGAGGGGCGCGGTGGAGGGGTGCACTGCAGGACCCTCTCCACCATCACCAAACCCAACCGGGGCGGCCCACCAGCCGCCCCTCTTTCTGTCCCTCACCCCGAACCCCGATCCGGAGCCCCGCATCCTGCCGCGCCAGTTTTGACACACTTGACGATTCCGGTGGGATTCCGCCTTTTCCAGCCAGCCACACCCGGCCAATTTTGCCAAAACTGACGCATCTCGTACGGGCGGCACCGGCCCGCCCTGCCGCCGACAAACCTCAGCCGCCATGATGACAGGCAAGGCCCGTGTAGGACAGAGACCCAAGCAGGCAGGCCTCCGGCGGGCAGGGGCTGAGCCCCTGCACCCATCAACGGGCCACATGCCAGATTACACGTCAACGTACTATTCCGGTCGACCTACTTCGTCACCATCAAGCACAGCCTCCTCAGACAAACAGAACTCGGCAAAAGCCCTTACGTAAGCTGAATACTCCTCGCGCGATTCTATCTGTCGAATAACATCGTCGCGAATGGCCCTCTTGTGATCGAGATCGGCCACTTGCTCCATTAGCAATATTTGCTCATTAATAAATCTTATCCGCTCCGCCCTTCGTTCAACAAGTTCCAGGCGATTAAGTCTCAATCGCCGCTCCGAAATTGATGCCTCAATATCTCCTGCTTTGGGTAACACCATTGCCCCAAGAAACCAAAAATCCTGTGCTGGGTCTCTAATATAAGGATCGATCACTCCCATGTAACTGCCCTTATTAGTATTACAAACATCACACGCGAGCGTAAGATTGTTCCACGAGAAGGTCAGCATCGGATCATCCGATTTTGGGTGAATGTGTTCAACATCTCCGTACGATATATGAACCAAATACGATTCACAGTAGGCGCATTTTTTGTTGGTCTCTTGCAGTAACCGCTCCTTAATTCTTGGGTGACGATAGCGCCCCTTTTCAGCCTCTGTTGGCGTCTCACCTGCGGCTATCCTGTCCTCCAGAGTCTTGGTCCAATCGGCAGCGTGAGTCCGCAAAACCTCAGGTTCGTCAATCTTCTCTAGCTTAATCATTTATCGCCCACCAGACGAGAAAGTGCTTGAGGATAAAAATCGCCAAAACCAATATCTACAAGCTGCCGACGAAGATGCTCAAGAACTTCAGTGCTAATTTCCTTATTTCTGATCTCTTCTACGATTCCATCTAATTTAGATTGAGCCCACTCTGGCATGGTGCTGTCGACGCCCAATACCTCTCGTAGTATTCTTCCAGCTGATCCCGACCTGTCTTTCTGATCCAATTTTATTGAAACAACTGCCCTAGACTGATTCCTAACCTTAAATTGCTCCTGCCCCCCGCCAATATATCGAAGAGCATAAACATGAGCCTCCTCTACCGAGGACACGATGAATGGACTATGCGTCGCCACAATAAACTGCGCTTGGGGAAAGGCCACCAGCAAACTTCCAAGTATCGACCTTTGCAGCGCGGGGTGAAGGTGGTTTTCGGGCTCATCCATCGTGACAACAAAGGATTGATGGTCAAGAGAATAAAGGAATAGCTGCCAGCTAATTTCGAATAATGCGTTTATTCCACCTGAAGAGGCATCCAGCAGAAATTCACCGGAATGTGTGTCTATAACAATATCTGGTATCCTTATCCTTAGACTCTTGAATCCAATTTCTGCGGGTAATACTTTACGCAATATGTCTTGGAATCTATTAAATGCCGACAGAAGCTCACTATTGCTTTCAAGGTGGGAATTTCCCTCGCCAAAGGCCGCCATGCTGATGAGGGCCTCCTTCATTCTGTAGGTAGGGGAATACTGTGTATGACCGCCGTTGTATCTTGTCATCACCTCTGAGTAAAATGTAGAAAACATTTGATTCGTGTTAATTACGCTAAAATCAAATCCCTTAACAGGCTGGTAGGAAGAATTTGATCTATGTGACGCAATGTTAAGACCATTAATATGTTGTTGGTTGACAATATTGAGACCATATTGAGTAGCTTGATGCTCGTGTAAACCTATTTGAGAAGTGGCCCCATTAGAGTAGTTTATTGAACCAATATCCACAAAGGCACCAGGCTGCACTGGAGGCGGAGGCGGAGGCGGAGCCGGTGGCAGTTCATACAATAATTTGAAAATCGTTCGGTCGAAATCGACTGGGTCTTCTGATGCAGGCAATTCCAGATCATCCAGCCAATTTGAGTGGCCGTGATAGCCCGCATGCCAAATCACTCCTCCACTTTTTTTTTCAACGGTGTTCCTAGGAACGGTCTGGCATGACCAAAGTGTTGCGATATTATGTTGAGGATCGTGCTTTTACCTGATCCGTTTGATCCTGTTATAACCGTGAGTTTCGGATGGAGTGCTACATCCACCGTGAGGAACTGCCGCCAGTTTCTAATTATGATCCTAGAGATGGAGGCCATTACGACTTATCCTAAGCGTGCAGGTTGTGAGAAGCGGCCCAAGTTTAGCGAAGACTAGCTTACGTTTCGGGCCTTGATCAAGGATATGATTCGGTAGATGTTTGAACGCATGAAGCGGGCATCACAACGCCGGTAGGGGCCGCCGCCCCAACAAACGGGTGCAGGGTCCGCGACCCTGCCCGCCGGAGGCCCCCTTCACTCCTCCTCGTTCACCCTGCCCTTCGGGTCAGCAGTTCGCGCGTCAGGAGCCCGGTGTAGCGGCGTTGGCCGCTCCGGGCCGTGGCGGGGTATGGCGTTTATGGGTTCACGGCCTGGTTCGCGCGTGCAGTGGGGGGATCCGGCGCGAAGATCTGCGGGTAGAGATTGCGCATCGCGGCTTCGTCGAAATCGGCCTTGAAGGGATGCCGGGTTTCAATCGCGCGCGCCCGTGTGGCGGCTGGCCGGGCCTCGATTTCTGCCATCAGCCGGGCGATGTGCGGAAACTTGGCCATCGCGGCTTCATCGCCGAGCATGGCGGGGATCCGTGGCGCCCATCCCCAGACCGCCATGTCGACGATCGAATAGGTGCCGCCGACCATGTAGCCGGTGCCTGCCAGCCGATCGTCGACAATCTGCCAGTGACGCCGTGCTTCGAAATCATAGCGCTTGATCGGGTAGGCCAGCCGCTCCGGCGCGAACAGGCGGAAATGCACGCATTGCCCGGAATAGGGGCCGACGCCTGTTGCCACGAACATCAGCCAGGACAGCAGCTCGGCGCGCGCAGCCGACCCGGCGTCCGGCCCAGAGTCCGGCCTGGGCAGGAACTTGCCGGTCTTTTCCGCAAGGTAGAGCAGGATGGCGTTGCTGTCGAAAAGTATGGCGTCACCGTCGATCAGTGCCGGGACCTTGCCGTTGGGATTGATCGCCCGGAAGGTTGGCGTGTGCTGATCGCCAAGCTTGGTGTCGATCGGGATCGCTTCGTACGCGAGGCCCGCTTCCTCCAGAAAAAGCGCCACTTTCATCGGGTTGGGTGCCATGTTGTAGAAGAATCTGATCACGTCGGGCTCCGTTCTGTGGCGCGGGCAGACATCGCGCCTGTGCAAGCAGCTGTGCGATTTGTTGCGTTCTTCCGAAAAGGGCGGCGGCAGCTGACCCCTGGGCGGCGTGGACAAGTTCAGTGTTAGCGCATAGCCGCTTTCCGGGGAACGCAATCACATCGAACGCGTCTTCGGCCGCCTGAACATCAACCGCGCCATCGCCACGCGCTATGATCGCTTCGCCGCCGCCAGATACTGGCACAAATATGTCCAAACCGCCCAGGCCAAAGCAGCCAGTTTGCTCTGGTTCGAACATCCGCTTTCGGGATCGCCGCGCTCCGGCGCGAATGGCTGGAGGGAGGGCGCACTTCCGCCTTAGATCGCTACCCAAACAAAATGGGGTGCAGGGACGAGTCCCTGCCCACGTCACCCCGGACTTGATCCGGGGCGGAGGCGCTTTTACGGCAATCCCTCCAGGAACCCCGCCGCCTGGGCCCGGATGCGCGCCTGTTCGTCGGCTGAGAACCGCCGCCAGCCGTCGTACATGCGCCAGAGGCGTTGGTTGCCTGCGAGGGTTTCTTCGTGGCGGGCGAGGAAGTCCCAGTAGAGGGCGTTGAGGGGGCAGGCGTTGGGGCCGGTGCGTTGTTTCACGTCGTAGCGGCAGGATTTGCAGTGGTCGCTCATGCGGTTCACATAGGCACCGCCGGCGGCGTAGGGCTTCGTGGCCATCAGGCCGCCGTCGGCGAACTGGGACATGCCGATGACGTTGGGGGCTTCGACCCATTCGAGGGCGTCGGCATAGACGCTGAGATACCAGCGGTGGACTTGCGTAGGGTCGGCGCCCACCAGCATGGCGAAATTGCCGAGGATCATCAGGCGCTGGATATGGTGGGCCATGGCGTTGCGGCGCGTGGCGCTGATGGCTTCGTGGAGGCAGTTGAGATCGGTGGGGGCGCCCCAGAACAGGGCGGGCAGCGGGCGGCGGGCGTTCAGGTGGTTCCGGGCCGTGTAGTCCGGCCCGGCGAACCAGTAGAGGCCGCGCACATATTCGCGCCAGCCGAGGATCTGCCGGATGAAGCCTTCGACGGCGTTCAGCGGGGCGTGGCCCGCGTGGAAGGCAGCCTCTGCGGCCTGGCAGACTTCGAGGGGGGAGAGCAGGCCGAGGTTGAGGGCGGGGGAGAGGAGGCTGTGGTTGAGCACGTCCTCGCCGGTCACCATCGCGTCCTGATAGTCGCCGAAGCCGGGCAGGCGGTGGGTGATGAAATCGGCGAGGGCGGCCAGTGCCTCGGCGCGGGTGACGGGCCAGCCGAAGCTTTGGAGGCTGCCGAAATGATTGTGGAAACGGGCGGCGACGAGGGCCAGCACCTCGGCGGTGGTGGCATCGGGGGTGAAGTGGATGGGGGGCGTGAAGCGGTGGCCCTTGGGCACGGGCTTGCGGTTTTCGGTGTCGTAGTTCCACTGGCCGCCGATGGGCTGGTCCCCATCCATGAGGAGGCCGGTCTGGCGGCGCATCAGGCGGTAGAAATCCTCCATCACCAGCCGTTTGCGCGGGCGCGCCCAGTCGGCGAACTGCTGGATGGAACAGAGGAAGCGGTCGTCTTCGAGGCATGTGACGTTCGGCCATGATTGCTGCGCTTCCAGCACCCGCCATTCGCCTGCCTTCACGGTGACGATGCGGCTGGCGTTGTGGCGGGCGGCAGCGCGGGCCACCTCGCCGCTGAAATTGCCGCTGTTGGCGGGATCATCGAGCGTCACATAATCCACGCGCCAGCCGGCCGCGCGCAGTTCCTGGGCGAAGTGGCGCATGGCGCTGAAGAACAGCGCGATCTTCTGCGGATGGTGGGGGACATAGGTGGCTTCTTCCGCCACCTCCATCATCAGGATGATGGCGTCAGCCGGCGCGACGACCTTGAGGCTGGCAAGGCCGTGGGAAAGCTGATCGCCAAGGATTGGCACAATCGTGGTCATCGCCCGGCCTGTTCCGCAGTGCGCCTTCGGCAGCAAGGCGCTGTGATGTCGCGCGGTATCGGGAAGGGCTTGAGGCCTGCGCCCAGCCGTGTTGACTGAAGCGATGCCAGGCCGGTCGCCAGATCATCACCATGATGCGCAGCTGTTTCAGCGGCGCTTGCAGCTGGCGGCAGCCCGGATCGGCCGGCACCCGAATTTTCCAGCCGCCCGGGGATTGTTCTGCACGGGCGTGGCCAGCTTCTGGCTGTCGTCCCGGCTGCACCGTGATCTGATTGCCGATACTGGCGGCATCGCGCTGGCCATCAGCCTCACCGGGATGGCAAGGCTCAGCCGTACCGGTGCGGTGCCGGTACAGCGGCTGATCGATGCGCTGGCGGCCAGCGGGCTGGACAGCCCGTCCCGCAGCCGTGCGCTGATCCGGCTGCTGGACGCCCAGGGCGCCATCGAAAGCCTGCCCGACCCGAAAGACCGGCGCCGCCGGCTGCTGCGCCCCTCACCCCTGCTGAACGCCCTGCACCGCGACTGGCTGGCGGCCAATCTGGCCGCGACGGCGCTGGTGAGCCCGCTGCCGCTGCCGCCGCGCGCGCTGGCCGACGTGCCGGGGCTGGCGGAGGCCTATCTCACCGATGTGATGCTGCGCCATGTGCGCGATGGCTTCACCGTGTTCACCGATTATCCCGAAGTGGCCGCCTTCATGGATCATCGCGGCGGCTACATGCTGATGCTGGCGCTGGCGGGCGGTGCCGGGGATTTCAGCCGCAGCGCGCTGGCGCGGGCCAGCGGGGTTTCGCGCGCGCACTTGCTGGCGCTGCTGGCGGCGGCGGAACAGCGCGGCTGGCTGCGGCGCAATGGGCCAAAGCACGCCGTGGCTCTTGGCGAGGCGTTTGCCGCGCAGATGGATGGCTGGATTGCGCGCGAGCTGGCGCTGTTCACGCTGCTTGCCGAGGATCATGCCCCGGCTGTCCAGAATTAAGCGGTTTTTTTCGGGCAGCCGGCTGTTGCAGCGACTGCGTTAGCCTTGACGGCGACCGGCCTGTCCGGCGCTGGCAAGGGGGAACGCGAACATGACGGCGACCGTCAGGGGAAATTCAAATTGGCAGTTGCGGGCGGGTGCATCACTGCTGCTGGCTGGGCTGTTGGCGGCCGCCGGCGTGCCCGCAAGCGCGCAAGTGGTGTGCTGGAACGGCACCAATAACTTCGGGGCCAGCACTCTGCCGCTTTCGAACGGTGTCGCCTGCGGGCCGTCGGCAGTCGCGGGAGGGAATTCCACCGCCTTCGGCCTGAACAGCCGGACGCTGCGCTTCAGCGCAACCGCGATTGGCATGGACAGCCTGGCCGATCAGTTTGCCGTGGCCATGGGCTTCAGCAGCCGGGCGCTTGAACGATCCGTGGCGGTGGGCAGCAACAGCGATGCCCGCGATGGCAGCGTGAGCATCGGCGACACCAGCCTGTCCGACCTCAATGCGGTTGCCATCGGCACGGGCAGCACGGCGGGTCTGCGGGCGCTGGCCATCGGCTTTGGCAGCACCGCCGGCGACGGCAGCATCGCCATCGGGGCGGAATCGGCGGCATCAGAGGCAAACACCGTCTCGTTCGGCAATGTCGCCACGCAGCGCCGACTGGTGCATGTGGCGGCCGGTGTGGCGGACAGTGATGCGGTGACAATGGGCCAGCTGAACACGGTGTCGGCTGCCGCCACTGCAGCGCAGGGCACCGCAGATACCGCGCTGGCCACTGCCGGCACGGCTCTGGCCAACGCCGCCACGGCCCAGGCCACAGCCGATCTGGCGATCACACGGGCGGTGGATGCGCGCGCGGTGGCGGATGCGGCGCAAATTGCGGCCAACGCCGCGCAGGCCAGCGCCAACTTGGCGTTGGCCAACGGTGCCATCACCAGCGAACAGGCGCAGCAGGCGCTGGCCAACGCCGCCACCGCGCAGACTGCCGCCAATGAGGCCCGCAACCGCGCGGACCAGGCACAGGGCCTGGCCCAGCTGGCGCAGGACAATGCAGTAACCGCCCGCCAGGTGGCGGATGGCGCCGTGGCCAATGCCGCCGCTGCCCAGACCACGGCGGATCAGGCCGTGGCACGCTTGGCCTGGATGCAGGCAAACGGCAGCGGCGCGGCGCCGCTGGCCAGCGGCAGCAACGCCATCGCGCTGGGCGGCAACAGCGCCGCCACTGGCGACAACAGCATTGCCATCGGGCAGGGTGCGCGCGCCGAAAATGGGGCGGCGGTGGCCATCGGGCTGGGCAATGTGGCGCGCGGCAATGGCGCGGTGGCGATCGGCGACCCCAACGAAGCCAGTGGCCAGGGCGCCGTGGCGATGGGCTTCACCAACCGCGCCGTGGGCACGGGCGCAGTGGCCATCGGCAATCTCAACCAGGCGATTGGTGACGGCGCGGTGGCGCTGGGCAGCGGCGCGGTGGCAACGGGTGCCGGCGCGGTGGCCATCGGTGGCGGCGCGGTGGCGCAGCGCGCCGGGCAGGTGGTGCTGGGGGGCGGCGGCGCCACCTACACACTGCCTGGCATCGGCTCGGCGGGCAGCCGGGCGGCGCAATCTGGCGCGATTGGCTGGGTGACAGCCGATCGCGCCGGCAATCTGGCGCTTTCGGATGTCGGCCCGCAGGATGTCGTGGCCCTTGATGCGGCGCTGCGGCAGGATCGCCGCGATGCGCGGTCCGGCATCGCGGCGGCAGCGGCCCTGGGCTATGCGCCGATCCCGTCGCAGCCCGGCAAGACCAGCTGGGCGCTGAACGGCGCCCTGTTCCGCGATCGCCGGGCGGTGGGCGGTGCGATGGCACATCGGCTGAAAACCGATGCGGTGCTGGCGCTCACCGCCGGCGTCGCCCATGGCGGCGGCAGCAATGTCATCGGCCGGGTGGGGCTGGCCGGGGAGTTCTGATCGCTGGCTGCGGCACTGGCGCGATGTGATAGCTGCCGGCGTGCCGGCACGGCCGTTATGTTCCCCCCCAGGAAGGGGAGACGAGGCCATGTCGATCGATTTCGAGATTCCAGCCGAGGCCAAGGCCATCCGCGAGCGGGTGCGCCAGTGGGTGAACGATGAATGCCGGCCAGCAGAGCAGGCGCTGAAGGACGGCGCCGACTACAAGACGGTGCTGGCCGAGCTGCGCGCCAAGGCGCGCGCGCAGGGGCTGTGGCTGCCGTTCATCCCCAAGGAATATGGCGGCATGGGGCTGGGCCCGCTC
>ERZ1066136.630-NODE-630-length-23945-cov-13.181038_pt1 | contig 23945 bp, 21 predicted proteins | sample MGYA00382783_ERZ1066136 | MGnify/ENA primary metagenome ERZ1066136 (study PRJEB33369, sample SAMEA5778366) | biofilm metagenome | biome: Industrial cooling water; feature: Water cooling tower basin; material: Biofilm | place: United Arab Emirates | collected... | reverse complement strand
CGCCCTTGCTGGGGCTGGCCTTCTTGACCTCCGCGATGACCGCCGGCCGGCCGGCGGCCACGCGCGTGCGCAGCGCCGACGCGAAGCCGCGGGCGCCGCCGGCCTGCGCCGCCGACTCGGCGTCGGCGCGCCAGCGGGCCAGCGGGCGCGCGGCCAGGGTGGCCGCGATCTCCTCGTGCTTGACGGCGACGATGCGTTGCAGGATGTCGGACATGGCGGGATTGTGGCCGCTGCGCCTTCAGGCCCGCGGCCCGACGCGCTCCACGCCCAGGCGCTCGGCCAGCACGTCGGCCAGGGCGCTGATCTGGCCCACGGCGCGCGAGCCGTAGGCCGGGCGGTCGAACAGCCGCGCCACGCGCCCGCGGTCGCGGTGGCGCAGGTCGATGGCCACGTGCGAGCGGCGGTCGCCGGGCGAGGTGACGATGGACCAGCCGTCGCCCTCGAGCGCGACGGCCTCGCCGCGCAGGCCCTCGGGCTCGACGCGCCGGGCCGCGAAGTGGATGCGCCAGCCGGCGCCCGGCCGCCGCCAGAAGCCGTGCAGCACCAGCCCGCCCAGCGTGAGCGCCATCGCCACCCAGGTGAGGGCATCGCGCGCGGCCCAGTCGCTGCGGTAGGTGGCCACGCCCAGGGCCGCGCCGGCCAGGCCCAGCAGGCCGCCGGCCGGGTGCGCCTCGGCGCGCGCCAGCAGCAGCACGGCCTCGCCGCGCGCGGCGTCCAGCAGCCGCGGCAGGGACAGGTCGGCGGGGCCCGCGAGCGTCAGCATGCCGCGCGGGGCCTCAGACGGCCTTGAAGCGCTGCGTGCAGGCCACGAACTGGCTCAGCTTGGCCATGGCCTTGCCCGAGGCCACGGCCTCGCGGGCGCGCTTCACGCCCTCGGCCACGCTGGCGGCCGTGCCGGCGCAGTACAGCGCGGCGCCGGCGTTGAGCAACACGATGTCGCGCACCGGGCCGTCCTCGTTGGCCAGCGCGCGGTTGATGCAGGCCACGCTCTCTTCCTTGTTGGCCACCTTGAGCACGCGGCTGTCGTAGACCGGCAGGCCGAAGTCGCTGGGGTGCACGGTGTACTCGCGCACGCCGCCGTCCTTGAGCTCGCCGACCAGCGTCTCGCCCGACAGCGAGATCTCGTCCATGCCGTTCATGCCGTAGACCACCATCACGTGCTCGCTGCCCAGGCGCTGCAGCACGCGCACCTGGATGCCCACCAGGTCGGGGTGGAACACGCCCAGCAGCTGGTTGGGCGCGCCCGCGGGGTTGGTGAGCGGGCCCAGGATGTTGAAGATCGTGCGCACGCCCAGCTCCTTGCGCACGGGCGCGGCGTGCTTCATGGCCGCGTGGTGGCTGGGCGCGAACATGTAGGCGATGCCGGTCTCGGCCAGGCACTCGGCCACCTGCTCGGGCGTGAGCAGGATGTGCGCGCCCAGCGCCTCCACCACGTCGGCCGAGCCGCTGGTGCTGCTGACGCTGCGGCCCGCGTGCTTGGCCACGCGCGCGCCGGCGGCGGCCGCCACGAACATGCTGGCCGTGCTGATGTTGAAGGTGTGCGAGCCGTCGCCGCCCGTGCCGACGATGTCGACGAGGCCCGTGCGGTCGGCCACCGGCACGGGCGTGGCGAACTCGCGCATCACCTGCGCCGCGGCGGCGATCTCGCCCACGGTCTCCTTCTTGACGCGCAGGCCCATGGCCAGCGCGGCGATCATCACCGGGCTCATCTCGCCGCTCATGATGCGGCGCATCAGCGCCAGCATCTCGTCGTGGAAGATCTCGCGGTGCTCGATGACGCGCGTGAGCGCCTCGGTGTTGGTGATGCTCATGGCGGCGGTCTCCTCAGTGCAGCGCGGCGCGGATGATGGGCAGGGCGCGTTCGATGTCGCCTCGGTTCACGTCCAGGTGCGTGACGAAGCGGATGCGGACCAGGCCCGTGCACAGCACGCCGGCGGCCTGGAGCCGCTCGACCAGGCCCGCGGCCTTGGCCGGCGCGATGTCGACGAACACGATGTTGGTCTGCGGGGGCGTGACGCGCACGCCGTCCAGGCCCTGCAGGCCCTCGGCCAGCAGCCGGGCGTTGGCGTGGTCCTCGGCCAGGCGCTCGACGTGGTGGTCCAGCGCGTGCAGCGCCGCCGCGGCCAGCACGCCGGCCTGGCGCAGGCCGCCGCCCAGCATCTTGCGCACGCGGTGGGCGCGGGCGATCAGGTCCTTCGAGCCCACCAGCGCCGAGCCGGCCGGCGTGCCCAGCCCCTTGCTGAAGCACACCGAGACGCTGTCGAAGGGCGCCGCCAGCTCGGCCACCGTCCGGCCGCTGGCCACCGCAGCGTTGAACAGGCGCGCGCCGTCGAGGTGGGTGGCCAGGCCGCGGCCATGGGCCAGCGCGCAGGCCTGCTCGGCGTAGGCCTGCGGCAGCACCTGCCCGCCCCAGGTGTTCTCCAGCGCCAGCAGCCGCGAGCGCGCGAAATGGGCGTCGTCGGGCTTGATGTTCGCCTCGATGTCGGCCAGCGCGATCGAGCCGTCGGCCTGCTGCGGCAGCGGCTGCGGCTGGATGCTGCCCAGCACCGCGGCGCCGCCGCCTTCCCAGCGGTAGGTGTGGGCCATCTGGCCGACGAGGTATTCGTCGCCGCGCTGGCAGTGCGCCATCAGGCCGCAGAGGTTGCTCATGGTGCCCGTGGGCACGAAGAGCGCGGCCTCCTTGCCCAGCAGCGCCGCGACGCGCGCCTGCAGCGCGTTGACCGTGGGGTCGTCGCCGAAGACGTCGTCGCCGAGCTCGGCGCGGGCCATGGCCTCGCGCATGGCCGGCGTGGGCCGGGTGACGGTGTCGCTGCGCAGGTCGATGGGCTTCACCGCACGTGCTCCAGGAAGTTCTTCAGCATGGCGTGGCCGTGTTCGCTGAGGATGCTCTCGGGGTGGAACTGCACGCCTTCCACGGGCAGTTCGCGGTGGCGCAGGCCCATGATCTCGCCGTCGTCCGACTCGGCAGTCACCACCAGGTGCTCCGGCAGCGAGGCCCGCTCCACCGCCAGCGAGTGGTAGCGGATGACGTCGAAGCGCTCGGGCAGCCCCGTGAACACGCCGCGCCCGTCGGTGCGGATGGTGCTGGCCTTGCCGTGCATCTGCACCTGGGCGCGAACGACCTTGCCGCCCAGCGCCGCGCCAATGGCCTGGTGGCCCAGGCACACGCCCAGCAGCGGCAGCCGGCCTGCGAAGTGGCGGATGGCCTCGACGCAGATGCCGGCCTCGGCCGGGCTGCAGGGGCCGGGCGACAGCACCAGGTGGTCGGGCTTGAGCCCGGCGATGCCTTCGAGCGTGATCTCGTCGTTGCGGAACACCCGCACGTCCTGGCCCAGCTCGCCGAAGTACTGCACCAGGTTGAAGGTGAAGCTGTCGTAGTTGTCGATCATGAGGAGCATCTCAGAACCCCTCCTCGACGAGCTCGGCGGCACGGATGAGCGCGCGCGCCTTGTGCTCGGTTTCCTTCCACTCCAGCTCGGGCACCGAGTCGGCCACCACGCCGGCCGCGGCCTGCACGTACAGCGTGTTGTCCTTGACGATGCCGGTGCGGATGGCGATGGCCAGGTCCATGTCGCCGGCAAAGCTCACGTAGCCGCAGGCGCCGCCGTAGATGCCGCGCTGCACGGGCTCGAGCTCGTCGATGATCTCCATGGCCCGCACCTTGGGTGCGCCGCTCAGCGTGCCGGCCGGGAAGGTGGCGCGCAGCACGTCGAGCTGGCCCACGCCGGGCTTGAGCAGGCCCTCGACGTTGCTCACGATGTGCATCACGTGCGAGTAGCGCTCCACCTCGAAGGCCTCGGTCACCTTGACGCTGCCGGTGACGGCGATGCGGCCGATGTCGTTGCGCGCCAGGTCGATGAGCATCAGGTGCTCGGCGCGCTCCTTCTGGTCGGCGCGCAGCTCGGCTTCCAGGCGCGCGTCGTCCTCGGGCGTGGCGCCGCGCGGGCGCGTGCCGGCCAGCGGGCGGATGGTCACCTTGCGACCGCCGCCGGCGGCCTCGGGCACGCGTTCCTCGCGCACCAGGATCTCGGGGCTGGCGCCGACGATGTGGAAGTCGCCCATGTCGTAGTAGTACATGTAGGGCGAGGGGTTCAGCGAGCGCAGCGCGCGGTACAGCGACAGCGGGCTCTCGGTGAAGCGCTTCTTCAGGCGCTGGCCGATGACGACCTGCATGCAGTCGCCGGCGGCGATGTAGGCCTTGGCGCGCTCCACCGCCTCCATCAGCTGTTCCTTGGAGGTCTCGCGCTCCACGGCATACGAGGCGCCGCGCTTCACGGCCGGCGCCGTCACGCTGAAGCGCAGCCGGTCGGCCAGCTCGCCCAGGCGGCGGCGCGCGCGGTGGTAGGCCTCGGGCTGGCCGGGGTCGGCCCAGACGATGAGGTACAGGCGCCCCGAGAGGTTGTCGATGACCGCCACCTCCTCGGTGAGCAGCAGCTGCAGGTCGGGCGTGCCGATGCCGCCGGGCTTGGCCACCTGGGCCAGGCGCGGCTCGATGTGGCGCACGGTGTCGTAGCCGAAGTAGCCCGCCAGGCCGCCGCAGAAACGCGGCAGGCCGGCCGCGATGGCGGGCTTCAGCCGCTCCTGCCAGCGCTCGACGAACTCCAGCGCGTTGCCCTCGTGGCGCTCGACCACCGCGCCGTCGGTGACGACCTCGCACAGCCGCCCGGTGGCGCGCAGCAGCGTGCGCGCCGGCAGGCCGATGAAGCTGTAGCGCCCGAAGCGCTCGCCGCCCACCACGCTCTCGAGCAGGAAGCTGTGCCTGGCGCCGCCGGCCAGCTTGAGGTACAGCGACAGCGGGGTTTCCAGGTCGGCGAAGGCCTCCTGGATCAGCGGGATGCGGTTGAAGCCCTGGCGGGCGTGGCTCTGGAATTCAAGTTCGGTGATCACGTCGGCAACTCTCGTCGGGGGCGGGGCCGGGTTCGGGTTCGGCCCCGGGGAGCCCTGGCCGCGGCGGGCGCGGCGGGGCGGCTCGGCTGAAGCTCAGGCCAAGCGGCGCCAGGGCCAGGCTCCCCGGCCGGGGCGGCCGGTTCGCGGGGCTGTCGCAAGGACGTGGGCGAACGGTGAAGACATCACGCGGCCAGTCTAGCAGGGCCCCCACCCCGGGGAGTCACGGCTGCGCGGCGGGCTGCGGCGACGCACACTCGCGGCTTGCCCGCGGCGCGGGCCGTTTCCGCATCAGCTTCACCATGCACCGTCGCACCACGCTTGCCCTGCTGGCCCTGGCCGGCAGCCTAGGGGCCCGCCCCGCCCACGCGCAGAGCGCCGACCTGGCCGGCGTGCGCTACCCCGCCAGCATCCCGCTCGGCGGCAGCACGCTGCAGCTCAATGGCGCAGGCATCCGCTACCGCTTCGTCGTCAAGGTCTACACCGCGGGCCTGTACCTGCAGAACAAGGCCACCACGCCCGAGCAGGCGCTCGCGGCCACCGGCCCGCGCCGCATCCACGTGCACATGCTGCGCGACATCGACGCCAACGAGCTCGGCCGCCTGCTCACGCGCGGCATGCAGGACAACGCGCCGCGCGGCGAGTTCAGCAAGTTCATCCCGGGCATGCTCAAGCTGGCCGAGCTGTTCGCGGCGCGCAAGCGGCTGCGCACGGGCGAGCACTTCTCCATCGACTTCATCCCGGGCCGCGGCACGCAGGTGCTGGTCAACGGCAAGCCCGAGAGCGAGCTGATCACCGAGCCCGAGTTCTTCAACGCGCTGCTGCGCATCTGGATCGGCGACAAGCCCGCCGACGACGGCCTGAAGGACGCCCTGCTCGGCAAGGCGCCGCCGCCCGCCGCCACGGGCCAGAACTAGGCGCGGCGCCGCGCCTTCACGGGCGTGGTGTGCTGCGCCACCCAGGCGCGGAACTCGCGGTGCCACTGCAGCGAGTTCGCCGGCTTGAGCACCCAGTGGTTCTCGTCGGCGAACCACAGCAGCCGCGCCGGCACGCCACGCGCCTTGAGCGTGTGGAAGTACGCCAGGCCGTTGGCGTCGGGCACGCGGTAGTCGCGCGCGCCGTGGATCACCAGCGTGGGCGTGGCCATCCGCGCGGCAAAGGCGTGCGGGCTCTGCGCCAGCACGCGCGGCATGTCGACCCAGTACTCGGCGCCCAGGTCCAGCGGGCGCACGGGCCAGCTGTCGGCGCTAAAGGTGCTGATGCGGTCGAACACGCCTGCGTGGCACACGTAGGCGCGGTAGCGGCCCTGCGGCCAGGCCGGCACGTGGCCGTTCATCCAGGCCACGAGGAAGCCGCCGTAGCTGCCGCCGCTGGCCACGATGCGGTCGCGGTCGGCCCAGCGCTGCGTGCACAGCCAGTCGGTGGCGGCCTCGATGTCCTGCAGCTCCAGCTCGCCCTGGCGGCCGATGAGGCTGTGGCGGAAGGCGTGGCCGAAGCCGCTGGAGCCGTGGTAGTTGACCTGCACGACGACGCGGCCCGGGTCGCCGGCCACGCCGGGCTCGGGCGCGGCGAAGACATGCGGGTTCCAGCGCCAGCCGAAGCTGTCGCCGGCCGCGGCGAAGGGGCCGCCGTGGATCATGTGCAGCACGGCGTGCTTCTTCTTCGCATCGAAGCCGGGCGGGAAGGTCAGCCACACCTGCACGGGCTCGCCGCCCGCGCCCGCGACCTGCAGCTCGCGCACCTCGCCCAGGGCCAGGCCGGCCATGCGCTCGTCGTTGAAGCGCTCGATGCGCCGTGGCGCGGCGCCGCCGGCCCGCGCCCACACCTGGGCCGGGTGCCGCGCCGAGTCGGCCAGCCACAGCAGCGTGTCGCCGGCCGCGTCGAAGCCCTGCACCCAGCCGCCGGCCTGCTCGACCGTGGGCTCGGCGTCCTGCAGCGGCAGGCGCCACAGGTGGCGGCGGCCGCGGTCCTCGGCCGCGAAGCGCAGGCCCTGGCCGTCGGCCGCCCAGAGCAGGCGGCTGTCGACGTGGCGGTCCCAGCCCGGGCACAGCGGCTCGAGCGTGCCGTCGGCCGCCACCAGGGCGGGGCGCGCCAGCGCCGTGTGCGCGGCGCCGGTGTTCGCGGCCAGGCAGGCCAGGCGGCGGCCGTCGGGCGAGTAGGCCGGCGCATCGAGCTCCCAGCCCGGCACCACGGCGCGGCGGACCACGCGGCGCGTGGCCACGTCCACCTCGGCCAGCGCCAGCGGGTTGCCCAGGCGCGGCTCGTCGGCGGGGTCGAACACGACGCAGACGCGGCGGCCGTCGGGCCGCACGTCGTAGCTGGCGTTGCCGTCGTTGGTGCGTGGCAGTTCGAGGGCGCTGCCGGCCGTGAGCGGCGTGATGCGGCCGGTGTCGGCGTCCAGCAGCCACAGCTGCAGGCGGCGGCCGCGCGGCATGTCGTGGTCCCAGTAGCGGTGGAAGGCCTCGGAGGTGGCCACGCCCGTGGCCTTGTCGTCCTTGTCGGCCTTCAGCGCCTGGGCCTGCGCCTGGGCCGTGCGCGCGCCGGCAAAGCCCCAGGCCGCAAAGACGATGCGGCGGCCGTCGGCGAACCACTTGAAGCTCTCGATGCCGGGCGCGAAGTGCGCCAGGCGCCGCGCCTCGCCGCCGTCGGCCGCGATGGCGTAGAGCTGCGGCGTCTCGTCGAGCGCGCCGTCGGCGCCGCGGCGGCGCGCGAGGAAGGCGATGCGGTCGCCGCGCGGCGACCACGCCGGCTGGCCGTCCTTCTCGCCGCAGCTCGTGAGCTCGCGCGGCGCACGGCCGTCGGTGTGCAGCCGCCACAGGCGCGAGACGCCCTGGTTCTGGTCGGCGTCGTAGGTGGTGACGCCGAGCACGGCCTCGCGCCCGCAGGGGCTGATCGAGGGCGCGCCCAGGCGGGCCAGGCGCCACAGCGTGGCGGCGTCGAGGGGGCGGGTCTGCGTCATGCCCGGCAGTGTCGCCGCTGGCGGCCACCGCTGCCGGGCGCGGGGATGGCCCCATTCGGGGCCCCCATGCGGCGGGTCAGGCGGATGCGGCGCGTCAGCCGATGCTCTCGACCTGCCGGCTCTGCTGGTAGGCCGCGCCGAAGCGGTTGGCCAGGAAGTCCGGCAGCGCCACCTGCTCCTGGCGGATGAAGCCGCTCTGCGGCAGCTTGCCCTCGCGGAACAGGTCGACCGCGGCGCAGATGCCGGCGGCGGTGGTGATCTGGATGGCACTGAGCGGCGCCGACTCGGAGCGGTCGGCGAAGATCTTGCGCGCGAACACCTCCTGCACCAGCTGCCCGTCGCGCAGGCCGCTGACGGTGACGAACACCAGCACCACGTCCTGCATGGTGCTGGGGATGCTCCTGCGCATGATGGCCTTGAGCGTCTCGGTGTCCTGGTTGAGCTGCAGCTCCTCGAGCAGCATCTTCATCAGGTCGCGGTGGCCGGGGTAGCGCACGCTCTTGTAGTCGAGCGTCTGCACGCGGCCGGCGAGCGTCTCGCACAGCGTGCCCAGGCCGCCGCTGGTGTTGAAGGCCTCGTACTCGGTGCCGTCGAGGCTGAAGTGCTCCAGGCCCTCGAGCGCCAGCACCTCGATGTTCTTGCCGCCGCGGATGGCCTCGCAGGGGTGGCAGTACTCGTTGATGAGGCCGTCGACGCTCCAGGTGAGGTTGTATTTCAGCGAGTTCGTCGGGAAGGCCGGCAGCGCGCCCACGCGCATCTTGACCTCGTGCAGGGTGTCGAAGCCCTTGGCCAGGTGGTGCGCGACGATGCCGATGAAGCCCGGCGCCAGGCCGCACTGCGGCATGAAGGCGGTCTTGGCGCCCTCGGCCAGCTGCTTGATGGCGCGCGTGGCGGCGACGTCCTCGGTGAGGTCGAAGTAGTGCACGCCAGCCTCGCGCGCGGCCGTGGCGGCCACGGTGGCCAGGTGGTAGGGCAGCGCGTTGACCACCGCGTCCTGCCCGCGCAGCACGGCCAGCACGGCGGCCACGTCGGCCGTCTCGGCCACGCGCGTGGCCACGCCGGCGCAGGCCGGGTCGGCGCTGATCTTGGCCAGGGCCGCGGCGCTGCGGTCGACCACCGTCACGGTGTAGTCGCCGCTGCCGTGCAGCAGGCGGGTGATGGTCTGGCCGATGTGGCCGGCGCCGAGCAGGGTGATGCGCATGGGTTTCTCCGGAAGTGAGCGAGCCTGGAACTGCCGGGCAGTCTAGGCAGCGCTCACGTCAGAAGAAACGGCACAATCGTCGGAACAAAGGCAGGCTACGTCGAAACGCAGCGATGAACACGACGAATCGTCGTCTACAACACCCCGTCGGCCTTGAGCTTCTGGCGATAGGCCCGGGCCTCGGCGCGGCGCGCCTTGGTGGCGGCGGCCTCGTAGGCCTCCACGGCCTCCTGGCGCAGCTGCACGGCCTCCTTCAGCGCCTCCTTGAAGCGCTTCTGCGTGTAGGTGTTCTCGGTGCCGATGTAGACGCTCTTGCGCTGCGGCGTGCCGCCGAAGCGCGGGATCAGCACGGCCAGGCTGCAATCGCGCAGCTCGGAACCGCGGCGTTGCCGCACGATGGGGCCGGAGATGCCCACCGGCAGCCCGCTGCGCTTGTTGGCGCTGGGCCCGCGCTGCAGCAGCGAGGGCGCCGGCAGCTCGGCGATGCGCTTGAGCAGCTCCTTGGTGGCCAGGCGCAGCGACTCGGCAGCGCCGCTGCCGTCGTTCGTGTGGTCGGAGTACAGCTTGGTGCCGCCATAGCGCAGCTGCCAGCCGTGCGTGGCGCGGTGGTCGATGCGCTGGATGCTCTGCGGCACCTCGAACACATGACCGCTGAAGATGGTGACGGTGCGGGTCTTCACATGGGGCCCCTGGGTGATGTGGACACGGGTTCCCCCCTGGGTGGGGCGACGGGCACTCTGCGCTGCCTCGTGCGGCGGCTGCCGCGCGGCATGGTGAAAATTCACCATGCGCCGTTTCGCGAATGTAGTCGAAGCGCGGGGCCGCTCACTTCCCGGGTTTTGCCGCATGTGGCGCGGGCGCCGCGGCGGGCGTCGGAGGCCCGCGCATGACGCTCGACGAGCTCGACCGCCGCCTGCTGGCCCTGCTGCAGGCCGATGCGCGCACCCCGGCCGCCGACCTGGCGCGCCGCCTGGGCGTGGCGCGCACCACGGTGCTGGCGCGCCTGGCGCGCCTCGAGAAGAACGGCGTCATCGTCGGCTACACCGTGCGCCTGGCGCGCGACGAGGGGGCGGCCGCCGTCGAGGCCTACGTGGGCATCAGCGTGCAGCCCCGCGCCGGCGCCGGCGTGACGGCGCGGCTGGCCACGCTGCCCGAGCTGCGCCAGCTCAGCAGCGTCAGCGGCGAATGGGACTACCTGGCCCTGCTGCGCGCCGACAGCACGGCGCGGCTGGACGCCGTGCTCGACGAGATCGGCGGCTTCGAGGGCGTGCTGCGCACCACGACGCACATCGTGCTGGCGCGGCGCATCGACCGCACCTAGCAGGCCCCCCGGCTGCGGCGCTAGCGCGCCAGCTCGGCTCGCATCGCGTCGATCACGGCCTGGTAGCTGGGCTGGCCGAAGATGGCGCTGCCCGCGACGAAGGTGTCGGCCCCGGCGTCGGCCACGCGGCGGATGTTGTCGACCTTGATGCCGCCGTCGACCTCGAGCCGGATGTCGCGGCCGCTGGCCTCGATCAGGCGGCGCGCCTGCTCGCACTTGCGCAGCGTGTGCTCGATGAAGCTCTGGCCACCGAAGCCCGGGTTCACGCTCATGAGCAGGATCACGTCGAGCTGGTCGATCGTCCACTCGAGCACGTCCAGCGGCGTGGCCGGGTTGAACACCAGCCCGCAGCGCTTGCCCTCGGCGCGGATGAGCTGCAGCGTGCGGTCGACGTGCGTGCTGGCGTCGGGGTGGAAGGTGACGATGTCGGCGCCAGCGCGGCAGAAGGCCTGGGCCAGGGCGTCCACCGGCTGCACCATCAGGTGCACGTCGATGGGCACCGTGGTGTGCGGGCGCAGCGCCTGGCACACCATGGGGCCGAAGGTCAGGTTGGGCACGTAATGGTTGTCCATCACGTCGAAGTGGATCCAGTCGGCCCCGGCCGCGACGACGTCGCGCACCTCCTGGCCCAGGCGGGCGAAATCGGCGCTGAGCAGGCTGGGGGCGATGCGGTGCGTGGGCATGGGCCGATTCTAGGAGGGGGCTCCCTAGAATGCCCCGCATGAGCCAAGCACCCCGCGAGCGAGCCGAGTTCACATGCAGCGTGCGCGTGCAGTTCCTGCCCGAGCAGTCGCAGGAGCCCGACGGGCCGTTCGCGTTCGCCTACACCGTCACCATCGTCAACAGCGGCGAGGTGCCGGCGCAGCTCGTGGCCCGCCATTGGGTCATCACCAACGCGCACGGCCACACCGAGGAGGTGCGCGGCCTGGCCGTCGTCGGCCACCAGCCGCTGCTCAAGCCCGGCGAGCAGTTCGAGTACACGAGCTGGACGCGCATCGACACGCCGCACGGCAGCATGCGCGGCACCTTCTTCTGCTTCTCCGAGACCGCACGCCCCTTCGAGGCCGCCGTGCCCGAGTTCGCGCTCGTGCACCCGAACGCGCTGCACTGAGCGCCCGCGCCGATGCCCTCGCCCTGGGACCTGACCGCGCTCATCAACGCCGCCGATCCCCGGGCCGGCCTGGCCGAACGCAACCTGTGGCTGGTGCGGCTGGCCGAGTGGCTGCGGCACGCCCCCACCACCGCGATGCTGCGCAGCGACGAGGCCACGCCCCTGCCGGCCCTGCGCCTGAAGCAGCTGCTGCGGCAGCTTGACCAGCACCCGGAGCCCGCGGCGCGCGTGCGCGGCCTGGCCGACGCCTTCTGGCGCGAGATCGACACGCCCTCGCTGTTCGCCGACTTCGGCCTGGGCGCGCGCCTGTCCTTCGGCAGCGAGCTGCTGGCGCGCGTGCAGGCGCGGCTGCTGCCGGGCACGCCCGACACGCGCGACCTGGCCACGCTGTTCCGGCTGCTGTTCGACGGCGCCGATGCGGCCTGGATCGCCGAGCTGGACGACGACACCGCGGCCCGCGCGATGCGCTGGCTGGGCCCCGACCCCGGGGTGCTGCGCACGGCGCTGCTGAACGCGCTGCAGATCCTGGCCAGCCAGGTGCAGGCCGCCGGCCACGCCCCGGCGCTGCGCCAGCGCATGGACCGCACGCTGCTGGCCAACGAGCCCTTCCGCCAGGTCACGGCCGCGGCCACCGCGCTGCGCCGGGCCGCCGACGACGGCGACGAGGCCGCGCTGCGCCGCGAGACGGGCTACCTGCGCGCCCTGCTCGACCACTGCCGCAGCGCCGCCGCCAGCGTGACGCCGCAGCTCGAGGCCCAGGGCGTGAGCGTGAACATCGTCTTCGACCTCGACCAGCTCGACGCGCGCTGCCGCCGCACAGAGGCCCTGCTCGACGCGCTGCTCGCGCCGCAGCCGCTGGCCGAGGGCCGCCGCCTGCTGGCGCAGCTGGTGGCCCAGCTCACGCCGCTGAAGAGCGTGCGCGCGCTGTTCGCGCGCCACTACTCGCTGCTGGCGCGCCAGGTGGCCGAGCGCAGCGCCGAGACCGGCGAGCACTACATCACCCGCGACCGCGCCGAGTACCGCCAGATGCTGCAGCGCGCCTACGGCGGCGGCGCGGTCATCGCGGGCACCACCTTCGCCAAGTTCGCCATCGGGGCCCTGGGCCTGTCGGCGTTCTGGACGGGCTGGTGGAGCGGCTTCAACTACGCGCTGAGCTTCGTCGTCGTCATGCTGCTGCACTGGACGGTGGCCACCAAGCAGCCGGCGATGACGGCGCCGGCGCTGGCCGCCACCCTGCCCGCGGCGCACACCGGCGCGGCCAGCAGCGACGAGGACATCGAGCGCTTCGTGGACCGCGTGGCGCAGCTCATCCGCACCCAGGTGGCGGCCATCGCCGGCAACCTGGCGGCCTGCTTCCCGCTGGTGCTGGCGGTGCAGCTGCTGGCGCAGGCGCTGGCCGGCGCGCCGCTGGTGGGCGTGGACGAGGCGCGCTACGTGCTCGACTCGCAGACGCTGCTGGGCCCCACGGTGCTGTTCGCGGCCTTCACGAGCGTGCTGCTGTTCGCGAGCTCGCTGATCGCGGGCTGGGCCGAGAACTGGTTCGTGTACCACCGGCTCGACAGCGCCATCGCCTGGAACCCGCGCATCGTGTCGCGCCTGGGCGCGGCGCGCGCGCAGCGCTGGGCGGCCTGGTGGCGGCGCAACGTCTCGGGCCTGGCGGCCAACGTCTCGCTGGGCTTCATGCTCGGCCTGGTGCCGGCGGTGGCGGGCTTCTTCGCGCTGCCGCTGGAGGTGCGGCACGTCACGCTGTCCACCGGGCAGATCGCCGCGGCGCTGGGCGCCCTGGGCTGGGGCATGCTCAGCGAGCCGGCGTTCTGGTGGTGCGTGGCGGCGGTGCCGCTGATCGGCGGGCTCAACGTGGGCGTGAGCTTCTGGCTGGCCTTCCGCGTGGCGCTGCGCTCGCGCGGCGTGCGCGTGGCCGACCGCTCGCGCATCGTCTCGGCCATCCGCCGGCGGCTGCGCGACAAGCCCATGAGCTTTCTCAGGCCGCCGCGGTTCGGCTGAGCGGGCTCAGTTCTCCGGGTCGTCGTCGCGCTTCTTGCGGCCCGAGAACATCGTCCACCACACGGCAAACAGCAGCAGGGCCAGTGCGGCCATCGCTTCGAGGATCAGCAGCCACATGGCGGCGGGTGTCCGGGGTCAGGGCCCGCGGCGCTGCGCGAGCAGGTTGAGCAGGAGGCCGCCGATCACGAGCGCGGCGGCCAGCAGTTTCCAGGGCGGCAGCGGCTCGGCCAGCCACCACGCGGCGCTGATGATGCCGAACACGGGCACACCCAGGGCCATCGGGGCGATGGTGCCGGCCGGGTGGCGCGCCAGCAGCCAGCCCCAGGCGGCGTAGCCGAACAGCGTGTTGCCCGCGGCCTGCCAGGCCACGGCGGCCCAGGTGCCCAGGTCGGCCGCGGCCAGCGCGGGGCCGATGCGCGCCGGGCCCTCCAGCAGCAGCGTGAGCAGCGCCAGCGGCGGCAGCGCGAAGGCGCTCGACCACACCACCACGCCCAGCATGGGCACGCGCCCCATGCGGCGCGAGACCTGGTTGCCCGCCGCCCACGACAGCGCCGCCAGCAGCACCAGCGCCAGCCCCAGCGGCGTGACCTGCCCGCCGGTGTTCGCCGCGATGACGCCGATGCCGGTGAGCGCCAGGGCCAGCGCCGGCACCTGCAGCGGCCGCAGGCGCTCGCCGTCGGCCAGCATGGCCAGGCCGATGGTGAAGAACACCTGCGTCTGCACCACCAGCGAGGCCAGCCCGGGCGCGATGTGCCCGGCGATGGCCAGGTACAGCAGCGCGAACTGCCCGGCGCCGATGAGCACGCCGTAGGCCGCCAGCAGCCGCCAGGGCACCGCCGGCCGCGGCACGAACAGCAGCGCCGGCACCAGGGCCAGCGCAAAGCGCAGCAGCGCGAGCAGGAAGGGCGGCAGCACCGCCAGCGCCGCGTGGATGACGACGAAGTTGCTGCCCCACACCGCCACCACGGCCAGCGCGAGCAGCGCGTGGCGCGCCGGCAGGCCGCGCGCCGCGGCGGCCGTCACTGGGCCACGACCACGCGGCCGGGGCCCTGGGCCTTGGCCTCGGCCAGCGCGGCCACGGCGCGCTCCAGCGTGCGCTCCAGCGGCTCGCCGGCGATGTGCTCGGCCAGGCCGGCCGAGAGCGTGACGCCCAGCGCCGCCGGCCCGTGCACGATGCGCAGCGCCGCCAGCCGCTGCTGCAGCCGCTCGACGCCACCGCGAGCCAGCGGCGCGTGGGTGTCGCTCATGAGCAGCAGGAACTCCTCGCCGCCCCAGCGCGCCAGCACGTCGGACACGCGCACCTGGCGCTGCGCCTCCTGGGCCACGGCGGCGAGCACGGCGTCGCCCACGGCGTAGCCGTGCGCCTCGTTCACGGGCTTGAAGCGGTCGATGTCGAGCATGGCCAGGCAGAAGCTCTGGCCGCTGCGGATGCAGCGCTGGTGCTCCTGCTGCATCAGCGTGGCCATGTGGCGCTTGTTGATGAGGCCGGTGAGCTCGTCGCGCGTGACGGTCTCGCGCAGCCGCGCCAGGGCCTGGGCGAGCTCGGCGCGCTGCTGGCGCGCGCGGTGGCGGATGCGCGACAGCCGCCCCGCCAGCAGCGACACCGCCGGCAGCATGGTGGCCACGAGCAGGAAGTGCCCGACCTCGATCACCAGCGGGTACTGGCGCGGCTGCGTGATCGTCATGAAGGCCATGGCGCTGCCGAACAGCAGCACGGCGTAGACGCTCAGCCAGCGCATCTGCCGCGGCGAGACCACGAACATGCCGAACATCAGCACCACCATGACCACCGGGAACACCGCGCCGCGCCCCGGGCCCAGCAGCGTGTAGGCCACGGCGCCGCTGGTCAGTGCGAACAGCATCTGCGGCACCGTGAGCGAGGGCTCGGCCCAGCGCCGCGAGACGCCGCTGCGGATGAGCCCGAAGAACACCAGCATGCCGCCCAGCGTGACCACCGACCACAGCACCACCGGCTCGGCCGGCGCCACGCCCACGGCGGCGAAGTAGTGCATGGACGCCACGCCGGCGGCCATGAGCCCCAGCGCCAGCCCGGCCTGCGCCAGGCGCACGCGCTGCACGGGGTCGGTGGTCAGGAGGGCGTCGATGAGCCGGTTCATGCGGGCGCCGAGGGTAGCACCGCGGCCCCGGCCGCCGGGGCCCGCGTTCAGGCGCCGGCGCGCAGGTGCTGCAGCGGCAGCGCGCCGCCGGTCTTGACCTCGCCGAGGCTGAAGCTGGTGTGCAGGTCCTTCACGTTGGGCAGCTTGAACAGCACCTCCAGCGCCAGGCGCGAGAAGGCGTCGAGGTCGGTGGCCACCACGTGCAGCTCGAAGGTGCCGGTGCCGCTGATGTAGTGGCAGGCCAGCACCTCGGGCCGCGCGCGGATGGCCTCCTCGAGCGCACGCGTGCTGGCGCTGTTGTTGCGCTCGCAGTCCAGGCGCACGAAGGCCAGCACGCCCAGGCCGATCTTGCGGCGGTCCAGCTCCGCCCGGTAGCCGGTGATGTAGCCCTGCTCCTCGAGCCACTTCACGCGGCGCCAGGTGGGCGCGGCGCTCAGGCCGATGCGCGCGGCCAGCTCGGCGTTGGTCAGGCGCGCGTCGGCCTGCAGCTCGGCCAGGATGGCGAGGTCGTAGCGGTCCAGCGCCCCGCGCGGCTCGGGGCTTTCAGGCGCGGCAGCGGGCGCGGGCGGCGGGGCAAGGGTTACCCCGGATCTGGGCTTCTTCGGCGTCATGGGCGCTCCTGGCTGGCCTAACGAGCATAAACCTTGCGCCAGAGCCCCGAACGCGGGCAGAAAACGAAAGGACATGCGCGCCCGATCTGCCTACACTGCCCCGCTGGCCCGGCGAGGTGTGCCCGGGCGTGGAGTTGCGCCGATGAACGCCCCCCTGCCCGAGCACGTCCGCAAGGCCCTGGAAGCCGCGACGCTCGACGACAAGTACAGCCTGGCCAGCGGCCGCGCCTTCATGAGCGGCGTGCAGGCCCTGGTGCGCCTGCCCATGCTGCAGCGCCAGCGCGACGTGCTCGCCGGCCTCAACACCGCCGGCTTCGTGAGCGGCTACCGCGGCAGCCCGCTGGGCGGCTACGACCAGGCCCTGATGGCCGCCAAGAAGCACCTGGCGCAGCACCACGTGGTCTTCCAGCCCGGCGTGAACGAGGAGCTGGGCGCCACCGCCGTGTGGGGCACGCAGCAGCTCGACCTGTACCCGCAGAGCAAGAAGTACGACGGCGTCTTCGGCATCTGGTACGGCAAGGGCCCGGGCGTGGACCGCTGCTCGGACGTCTTCAAGCACGCCAACATGGCGGGCACGTCTAAGCACGGTGGCGTGATCGCGATTGCGGGCGACGACCACGTCAGCAAGAGCAGCACGGCGCCGCACCAGAGCGACCACATCTTCAAGGCCTGCGGGCTGCCGGTGTTCTTTCCCAGCAGCGTGCAGGACATCCTCGACATGGGCCTGCACGCCTTCGCCATGAGCCGCTTCAGTGGCGTGTGGAGCGGCATGAAGACCATCCAGGAGGTGGTGGAGAGCAGCGCCAGCGTGCTGGTGGACCCCGAGCGCGTGAACATCGTGCTGCCCGAGGACTTCGTGATGCCGCCCGGCGGCCTGCACATCCGCTGGCCCGACGCGCCGCTGGAGCAGGAAGCGCGGCTCATGGACTACAAGTGGTACGCGGCCCTGGCCTACGTGCGCGCCAACAAGCTCAACCACGACGTCATCCGCACCGCCCACGACCGCTTCGGCATCATCGCCAGCGGCAAGGCCTACAACGACACGCGCCAGGCGCTCAACGACCTCGGCCTCGACGACGACACCTGCCGCGCGCTGGGCATCCGCCTGCACAAGGTCAACGTGGTGTGGCCGCTGGAGGCCACGATCACGCGCGACTTCGCCACCGGCCTCTCGGAGATCCTGGTGGTGGAAGAAAAGCGCCAGGTCATCGAGTACCAGCTCAAGGAAGAGCTCTACAACTGGCGCCCCGACGTGCGGCCCAACGTGCTGGGCAAGTTCGACGAGCCCGAGGGCGACGCCACCGGCGGCGAGTGGAGCCGCCCCAACCCCAGCGAGAACTGGCTGCTGCGCGCCAAGGCCGACCTGACGCCGGCGCTCATCGCCAAGGCCATCGCCAAGCGCCTGAAGAAGCTGGGCGTGCCCGAGGACGTGGAGCGCCGCATGGCGCAGCGCCTGACGGTCATCGAGTCGCGCGAGCGCGAGCTCGCGGCCCTCAAGACCGACACCGGCGAGCGCGCGCCCTGGTTCTGCAGCGGCTGCCCGCACAACACCAGCACGCGCGTGCCCGAGGGCAGCCGCGCCGTGGCCGGCATCGGCTGCCACTACATGACGGTGTGGATGGACCGCAGCACCAGCACCTTCACGCAGATGGGCGGCGAGGGCGTGCCCTGGGTGGGCCAGGCGCCGTTCACGAGCGAGAACCACATCTTCGCCAACCTCGGCGACGGCACCTACTTCCACAGCGGCCTGCTCGCCATCCGCCAGAGCATCGCGGCGGGCGTGAACATCACCTACAAGGTGCTCTACAACGACGCGGTCGCCATGACCGGCGGCCAGCAGGTGGGCGAGCGCGCCGAGGGCCACACGGTGCTGCAGATCCAGAAGAGCCTGGTCAGCGAGGGCGTGAAGAAGCTGGTTATCGTCACCGACGAGCCGGCCAAGTACCAGGGCGTGGCGCTGGAGGCGGGCGTGACCGTGCACCACCGCGACGAGCTCGACCGCATCCAGCGCGAGCTGCGCGAGATCCCCGGCTGCACGGCGCTGATCTACGACCAGACCTGCGCCACCGAGAAGCGCCGCCGCCGCAAGCGCGGCAAGCTGGTGGACCCGGCCAAGCGCGTGGTCATCAACGAGCTGGTGTGCGAGGGCTGCGGCGACTGCAGCGTGCAGAGCAACTGCCTGAGCGTGGAGCCGCTCGAAACCGAGTTCGGCCGCAAGCGCCGCATCAACCAGAACAGCTGCAACAAGGACTTCTCCTGCGTGAAGGGCTTCTGCCCGAGCTTCGTCACCGTCGAGGGCGGCCAGCTCAAGAAGCCCAAGAAGGAGAAGAAGGGCACGCTCGAGGGCCTGCCGCCGCTGCCCGAGCCGGCGCTGCCGGCGGCCGAGCGCGCCTGGGGCATCGTGGTCGGTGGCGTGGGCGGCACGGGCGTCATCACCATCGGCCAGATCCTGGGCATGGCGGCGCACCTCGAGGGCAAGGGCGTGGTCACGCAGGACGCCGGCGGCCTGGCGCAGAAGGGCGGCGCCACCTGGAGCCACATCCAGATCGCCAACCGGCCCGAGGCCATCCACACCACCAAGGTCGACACCGCGCAGGCCGACCTCGTGATCGCCTGCGACAGCATCGTCGGCGCCAACAAGTACACCCTGGCGGTGATGCAGCACGGCCGCACCTTCGTGGCGCTCAACACGCACGGCACGCCGACCGCGGGCTTCGTGAAGAACCCGAACTGGCAGTTCCCCGGCGGCAACTGTGAAGCGGCGGTGCGCGGCAGCGTGGGCGAGGGCCTGGTGGGCGCCTTCGACGCCGAGCAGGTGGCCGAGCAGCTGCTGGGCGACAGCATCTACACCAACCCGCTGATGATGGGCTACGCGTGGCAGCAGGGGCGCATCCCGCTGAGCCTGGCCGCCATCCACCGCGCCATCGAGCTCAACGGCGTGCAGGTCGAGAACAACAAGGCCGCCTTCGAGTGGGGCCGGCGCTGCGCCCACGACCTCGCGTCCGTCACGGCGCTGTTCAAGGCCCAGCAGGTGATCCAGTTCGTCAAGAAGCCCTCGCTGGAGGAGCTGCTGAAGACGCGCACGGACTTCCTCACCGGCTACCAGGACGCGGCGTATGCGCAGCGCTACGCCACGTTCGTCGAGAAGGTGCGCGCCGCCGAGGCCCCGCTGGGCGGCGGCACGCCGCTGGCCGAGGCCGTGGCGCGCTACCTGTTCAAGCTCATGGCCTACAAGGACGAGTACGAGGTCGCGCGCCTGCACACCGACCCCGCGTTCACGAAGAAGATCGCCGACATGTTTGAAGGCGAGGTCAAGCTCGTGCACCACCTGGCGCCGCCGCTGATCGCCAAGACCAACGACAAGGGCGAGCTGGTCAAGCGCCCCTTCGGCCCCTGGATGCGCACGGCCTTCGGCGTGCTCGCCAAGCTCAAGGGCCTGCGCGGCGGCGCGCTCGACGTCTTCGGCCGCACCGAAGAGCGCCGCATGGAGCGCGCGCTGATCACGCGCTACGAGGCCACCGTCACCGAGCTGCTCAAGACGCTGGACGCCGGCAACCGCGCGCTGGCGGTGGAGATCGCGCGCCTGCCGGAGGACATCCGCGGCTTCGGCCATGTGAAGCTGCGCCACGTGAAGGCCGTGGAGCCGCGCTGGGACACGCTGATGCAGCGCTGGCGCCAAGGCCCCGCGGCCGGCGAGCGCCACGCGGCTTGAGCGCCACGGCCGCCATCCCCGCGCTGGCCGCGGCCGGCCACGCCGCGCGGCCGCGCCGCCCGGCGTGGCTGGACGGCGAGCGCGTGGGCTGCGTGGCCGAGCCGCACCTGCCGCTGCTGGCGGCCGAGCCCGAGGCCTTTGGCGTGACGACGGACCGCGTCGACATCCTGATCCCGCCCGCTGCGCGCGAGGTACGCCTGGCCGCTCTGCACCGCGCGTGGCACGCCCAGGGCGCCATCGTCGGCTGGCGCAACGAACCCTATGCCCTGGCGCCCCTGCACGGCCCGCGCGCCGGCCAGCCACTGGTGGCCATCGAGCGCGCGGCCTCGCGCTTCTGGGGCAGCCTCACCCTGGGCGCCCACGCCAACGGCTGGGTGCGCGGCACCGATGGCCGGCCCGCGGCGCTGTGGATCGCGCAGCGCTCGGCCAGCAAGCCCACCGACCCGGGCCTGTTCGACAACCTCGTGGGCGGCGGCGTGCCCCTGGGCCAGCAGCCCGCCGAGACGCTGGTGCGCGAGGCCTGGGAGGAAGCCGGCCTGCCCGCCGCCCTGGCCGCCCGCGCCCGGCCCGTGCGCACCCTGCGCATCGAGCGCGACATCCCCGAGGGCCTGCAGCGCGAGTGGCTTCACGCCTTCGACATCGAGCTGCCCGCGGGCCTGCAGCCGCAGAACCAGGACGGCGAGGTCCAGGGCTTCCGCCTGCTGCCGGTGGCCGATGCCCTTGAACTGGCCATGGGCAACACGATGACGGTGGACGCCGCGCTGGTGACGCTGGACTTCGGCTTCCGCCACGGCCTGCTGCCCGCGGCGCCCGCGGCGGCCTGGCGATCTTTCCTCGCCAGTCAAAACTGAAGTGACGCTGCCGGCAGGCTTGCAGTCGGGGTCTGCACCACGGCTGGGGGAAACACCCGGTTGATTGCGCTGCGGAGGGGATTGACAGTCCGCCAGTTCAGGCCATGTCCAAGACAAGCGGCCTGCGAACGGACATCACCACACCATCCGGAGACAGACCCCCATGAGCGAGACCACCACCGCGGCCAAGCGCCGTGGCTTCCTGAAGCACGCGGCCGCCGGTGCCGTCGGTTCGGCCGCGATGGCGGCGCCGATGGTGTCGAAGGCGCAGACGACGACCTTCCGCTTCCAGAGCACCTGGCCGGCCAAGGACATCTTCCACGAGTACGCCAACGACTTCGCCAAGAAGGTCAACGACATGGCGGGCAACCGCCTGCGCATCGAGGTGCTGCCCTCGGGCTCGGTGGTGCCGGCCTTCCAGCTGCTCGACGCGGTGAACAAGGGCACGCTCGACGGCGGCCACGGCGTGGTGGCCTACCACTACGGCAAGGCCAACGCGCTGGCGCTGTGGGGCAGCGGCCCGGCCTTCGGCATGGACCCGAACATGGTGCTGGCCTGGCACTACTACGGCGGCGGCAAGGCCCTGCTCGACGAGATCTACAAGTCGCTGAACATCGACGTGGTGTCGTTCCTGTACGGCCCCATGCCCACGCAGCCGCTGGGCTGGTTCAAGAAGCCCGTGCGCACGCCGGCCGACCTGAAGGGCCTGAAGTTCCGCACCGTGGGCCTGGCGGTCGACGTGTTCAAGGAGCTGGGCGCCGCCGTGAACCCGCTGCCCGGCGGCGAGATCGTGCCGGCGCTGGACCGCGGCCTCATCGACGCGGCCGAGTTCAACAACGCCACGTCCGACCGCATCCTGGGCTTCCCCGACGTGGTCAAGAACTGCATGCTGCAGAGCTTCCACCAGAGCGGCGAGCAGTTCGAGATCCTGTTCAACAAGGACAAGTACAACGCCCTGCCGGCCGAGCTGAAGTCGGTGATCGACTACGCGGTGCAGGCCGCCAGCTCCGACATGAGCTGGAAGGCCATCCAGCGCAACAGCCAGGACTACATCGAGCTGCGCACCAAGGACAAGGTCAACTTCTTCAAGACGCCCGACCCCGTGCTGCGCGCGCAGCTCGCGGCCTGGGACAAGGTGACTGCGGCCAAGAGCGCGGAGCAGCCGATCTTCAAGCGGGTCATGGACAGCCAGCGCGCGTTCGCCCAGCGCGCAGGCTCGTGGCAGAACGACTACATGGTCAACTTCCGCATGGCCTGGGACCACTACTTCCGCGCCCGCAAGGGCTGAGTGCCGCGCAGGGCGCCTGCGCGCCCTGCCTCCGAGGGCCACCGCGCCGCAAGGCCGGTGGCCCTCGGGCCGTCTAGGCCGGACCTGAAGATTTCCTGAACCCCCGAAAGCGCGCCATGCAATCCCTGCTGCTGCTGGTGGACCGCGTCTCGACCTGGATGGGCCAGGTCTTCGCGTGGCTCATCGTCGTGCTCACGCTCATGATCAGCTGGGAGGTGTTCTCCCGCTACGTGCTCAACTCGCCCCACGACTGGGCGCTGGACGTGCAGATCATGTGCTACGGCACCCTGTTCATGACGGCCGGCGCCTACACCCTGGCCAAGAACGGCCACGTGCGCGGCGACGTGCTCTACGGCTTCTTCCGCCCGCGCACGCAGGCCACGCTCGACCTGCTGCTGTACGGCGTGTTCTTCCTGCCCGGCATCGTGGCGCTCACCTGGGCCGGCTGGACCTTCGCCAGCGAGAGCGCCGCCATCAAGGAAAGCACCTTCAGCGCCACGCCGCTGCCGGTGTACCCCTTCAAGTTCATCATCCCGATCTCGGGCTTCATGCTGCTGCTGCAGGGCCTGGTGGAGATCGTGCGCTGCATCCAGTGCATCCGCACCGGCGAGTGGCCCTCGCGCGAGCAGGACGTGGAAGAGGTCGACGTCGACAAGCTCAAGGCCGTGCTGCACGTGAAGGACGCCGACATCGAGGCGCTCGACCGCTTCGTCACCCCGGGCACCACGGGAGGCACGAAGTGACGATCCGCAAGGAACTCTGGTTCGGCTTCACGCTGATGGCCATCATCATCGCCGGCACGGCGGTGATGCTGCTCTCCGCCGAGACCATCACCAATGGCCACCTGGGCCTGATGATGCTGGCGCTGGTGGTGGTGGCCATCATGCTGGGCTTCCCCACGGCGTTCACGCTGATGGGCATGGGCATGATCTTCACGTGGATCGCCTATGAGGAGGACACGGGCAAGACGCTGACGCTGATGGTGCAGTCGGCGTACAAGGTGATGGGCAACGACGTGCTCATCTCGATCCCGCTGTTCGTGTTCATGGGCTACCTCGTCGAACGCGCCAACCTGATCGAGAAGCTCTTCCGGAGCCTGCACCTGGCCATGGCGCGCGTGCCGGGCTCGCTGGCGGTGGCCACGCTCTTCACCTGCGCGGTGTTCGCCACGGCCACGGGCATCGTGGGCGCGGTGGTCACGCTGATGGGCCTGCTGGCGCTGCCGCAGATGCTGCGCGGCGGCTACGACGTGCGCGTGGCCGCGGGCAGCATCACGGCCGGTGGCTGCCTGGGCATCCTGATCCCGCCGAGCGTGATGCTCATCGTCTACGGCGCCACGGCCGGCGTGTCGGTGGTGCAGCTGTACGCGGGGGCCTTCTTTCCGGGCCTGATGCTGGCCGGGCTGTACGTGCTGTACGTGATCCTCCTGGCCAAGATCAAGCCCAACCTGATGCCGCCGCTGTCGGCCGAGGCGCGCTTCGTGCCGCTGCCGCCGCTGACGCAGAAGATCTCCGACGGCATCTCCAACCGCGCGCTGCCGGCGCTGCTGACGGCCCTCAAGGGCCGCCGCAACGTCGACGTGCCGCTGGGCCACGTGCTGCGCCAGCTGGGTGTGGCGCTGCTGCCGGCGCTGCTGTTCGCGCTGGTGGCGGCCTTCAGCTGGCACCTCAACACGCGGCCCGCGCCGGTGGAGGAGGTGTTCGTGGCCGAGCCCGAGAGCACCGAGTCCGCCAGCGACAGCGGCGGCCTCGCCGAGCCGCCCGCCGAGGACACCGAGGGCGGCCTGCAGGAGCCGCCGCCCGCGGAGGGCGAGGCCTCGTCCGACCTGCAGGAACCGCCCGCCGACGACGCCGCCAGCGCGGCCGCCGAGGGCGGCGTGCAGGAGC
>ERZ1066136.629-NODE-629-length-24023-cov-9.082026_pt1 | contig 24023 bp, 23 predicted proteins | sample MGYA00382783_ERZ1066136 | MGnify/ENA primary metagenome ERZ1066136 (study PRJEB33369, sample SAMEA5778366) | biofilm metagenome | biome: Industrial cooling water; feature: Water cooling tower basin; material: Biofilm | place: United Arab Emirates | collected... | reverse complement strand
GCGCGAAGCGACCGCGAGAAGTGAGCGGCGTCGGAAAATCCGGCGTCATGGGCGGCGGCGGTCAGCGTGGCGCCGGCCAGCACGCGATCCATGGCGAATCGCAGACGCCGCCATAGGACGAGCTGCTTGGCCGGCAGGCCGATTGAGGCCCCCAGTCGGCGTTCGAGCTGGCTGATGCTGATGTTCTGACGTTTCGCGAGTTCGCCGACGCGGAGTGGCTCACCGAGCAATCGGTCGACGTCCGCCATTAGCGCGCTGAGCGAAGGCGCTAGCGGATTCGCCGGCCACTCCGCTTCCAGCCACTGTAGCCAGGCATCTGCATCCCGAGGCGCCCTCCCGTCGATCAGCGGAAGGCGTTCAAGGGTGTAGACCCAGGGCTCCGCGTAGATGAACGTTGCGGGCCCGGTTCCCGCACGAACTCGGTGTGACACCCCCGAGGGCACGATCCAAGCGTCGCCGCGGCGGGTCGCCCCCTCCACAATCAGTTCGCTTCCGTCGCGCGGGGGGAACACGATCTGGTGCGCGTGGTGCGCATGGAGCTCGGCATCTCCGGGGGCGCCAATGAACACCGCGAGGTGTTGGGCGATCACTGCTGCACCCAGCCAGGGACTGTCGCTATGCGTCGGCATCGAAACGTTCCTCTACTGCTGTGGACAAACCGCTTCGTCAATCCCGGACTCCACGCTGCCGGCGAGCCCATCGCCGCTGCGGTAGTTCTCTTCGCTGAGACAATCAATCGCTCCTTGGCGAAGATTGAATCTGCGCCGACCTTACGCGGAGGGCCTCACGGATGATTTCGACCGCTTCCCTGATGACGTAGAGGCCGATCAGCACGCCGATGATGAAGTCCGGGTACGGCGTTCGGGTTGCAAGCACCAGTACGCCGGCAGTAATGACGCCAACGTTGGCGACAACGTCAGCGCGAGTGAAGATCCACGTCGCTCGAAGATGGACTTCTCCGGATCTCAGGGGTGCCAGCAGCCGCAGTACGCTGAGGTTCACAGCGAGCGAAAGCAGTGCTGTGGCGATCATCCAACTGCTTACGGGCTCGGCGCCAACGACCACTCGCCGCCCGACCTCAATCAGCAAGCCGAGCCCTAAAACCAGCAGCAGCGATCCGCTGAACAAGGCGGCATTTCCCTTGAAGCGAAGCGATCGCCCAATCGCGACGAGTCCGATGGCGTAGGCCGACGCATCCGACAACATGTCGAGTGCATCCGCCAGCAGGCCTGCGGACTGCGCCCACCAACCCACCGCACCGCCGATTACCGCCATACCGGCATTCAGAGCCAAGGCGATCCATAGCGTTTTCCGTTCTTGACCGGTGCTTGCCTCAACGTGGCAGTCGCAGTTGCTCATGATTTCATTCTCAATAGTCGATGCCGATGGGGTCGGGAGGATGGGTCATCAGTGAGGTACGCTGCAGGCCTGTTCCTCCATCTGTAGCGTCAGCCGGTCGATCGCGAAGTCCTCCTGCAGCATCCGCGACAGCGCGCCGCGCAGCGCATCAATTGACGCGGACGGGTCTGACGCAACGACGTGCACCGTCAGCACACGCTCTTTCGAGCCCAGCGCCCAGGCGTGCAGCTCGTGGACCGCGCCGACGCCCGGACTCGCCAGCAGCGCGCGACGGACCGCTTCTATGTCGAGGCCTTGCGGCACGCCTTGGATCAGGATGTTCCCAGCCTCCTTCATCAGAGTCCAAGCGCGTGGCAGCACCCACAGGCCAATCGCCGCCGCAACGATGGGGTCCGCGATGTTGTAACCGGTCGCCTTGATGAACACCGCGGCCGCGATTACGCCGATCGATCCGAGCATGTCGGCCCAGACTTCCAGATAGGCGCCCTTGACGTTGAGGCTCTCGCCGCTGCCGGCCTTGAGCAGTCGCATCGACATCAGGTTGATGACCAGGCCCAGAGCGGCGACCACCAGCATGCCCAGCGACGAGACTTCTGGCGGCCGCTGTATCCGGCCAACAGCCTCCCAGAGGATGTAGCCGGCCACCACGAACAGGAGCGTGCCGTTGACCATCGCCGCCATCGCCTCCAAGCGCGCGTAGCCGTAGGTGCGCTTCGCGTCGGGTGGGCGGCGCGACATGCGAACTGCGAACAGCGCGATCGCGAGCGCGATCACATCAGTGCCCATGTGCGCCGCGTCCGAGAGGAGCGCCAGGCTGTTGGTGAGCAGCCCCGCGACCACTTCGACGACCAGGAAGGTCGCGGTGAGTCCGAGGGCCCACCACAGCGGTTTCTCGTGATGGATCGTCGTGACTCCGTGGTCGTGGTCGTGGCCCGCACCCATGCCGGTTTCTCCTGTCCGTCAGCCGTTGATCATCACGTCTTTCGTCTCGCCGCTCTTGTGCACCAATCGGTACAGCGCCGGCAGCACGAACAGCGTCAGCAGCGTCGACGACAGCACGCCGCCGATCACTACCGTCGCCAGTGGCCGCTGCACTTCCGCACCCGCACCGACGGCCAACGCCATTGGCACGAAGCCCAGGCTTGCGACCAGTGCGGTCATCAGCACCGGACGGAAGCGCGTCAGCGCTCCGTCGCGCACCGCGTCGTCAAGAGCCATACCGTCCAGGCGCAGCTGGCGAATGAAGCTCAGCATGACGATGCCGTTGAGCACGGCGATGCCGCTCAGCGCGATGAAGCCGACGCCGGCAGAGATCGACAGCGGCAGGTCGCGCAGCAGCAGCGCCGCGACGCCGCCGGTCAGCGCGAGCGGCACGCCGGAGAACACCACGAGAGCGTCGCGCCCTGAGCCGAAGGCGAGGAACAGCAAGCCGAGGATCAGTACCAGTGTCAGCGGCACGACGATCGACAGCCGCTGTGTCGCCGAGATCAGCTGCTCAAAGGTTCCGCCGTACTCGACCCAGTAGCCAGGAGGCACGTCGACTTCGCTGGCCACCCTCCGCTGCACCTCGGTGACGAAAGAGCCGAGATCACGACCGCGGACGTTGGCCGTCACCACCACGCGGCGCTTGCCGTTCTCGCGGTTGATCTGGTTCGGGCCCTCCTCGATGGTGATGCGCGCCACTTCGCGCAGCGGCACGGTGCGGACGCTGTCGGCGCGATCGGCGGGTAGCGGGATCGGCAGGTCGCCTAGTCGGTCGGCATCGTTGCGCAGGCCATCGTCCAGGCGGACGACGATCGGCGCGCGGCGGTCGCCCTCGTAGAGCATTCCCGCCTCGGTGCCACCGATGGCCGTGGTGACCACCTGTTGGACGTCCGCCACCGAGAGGCCCAACCTCGCCACCGCTTCGCGGTCGGGGTCGACCACCAGCATCGGCAGGCCAGTGGTCTGCTCCACGCGCACATCCGCAGCACCGTCGACGCTGGACATCGCGGCCTCGATCGCCCGTGCGGTGTCCATCAGCGTGTCGAGGTCGTCGCCATACACTTTTACTGCCACGTCCGAACGCACGCCCGAGATCAGCTCGTTGAACCGCATCTGGATGGGCTGGGTGAACTCGTAGTTGTTGCCAGGCACTTTGGCGACCAGCGCTTCGAGCTCGGCGACCAGCTCCGCTTTCGACTTGCCGGAATCCGGCCATTCGTCGCGTGGTCTCAGGATCACGAAGGTATCGGCCACCGACGGCGGCATCGGGTCGGTCGCGACCTCGGCCGTGCCGATCTTGCTGAAGACGAGCTTCACTTCCGGCATCGTCATGATCTCGCGCTCCAGCACCTGCTGCATCGCCACCGACTGTGAGATGGAGGTGCCCGGAATGCGCATCGCATGCAGCGCCACGTCACCTTCGTCCAGGCTGGGCATGAATTCGGTGCCCATCCGCGTCGCCGCGAATCCCGCACCGGCCACGAGCACCGCGGCCGCCAGCACCACGCGCCAGCGCCACGCGAGCACGCGGTCGAGCGCAGGGGCATAGCCGCGCTTCAGCCACAGGACGATCCGGTTTTCCTTCTCCTCGACCCGGCCACCGAGGCCCACCGCCACCATTGCTGGAACGAAGGTGAGCGAGAGCAGCATGGCCGCGGTCAGTGCGAACACGACGGTGAAAGCCATCGGGTGGAACATTTTTCCTTCGACGCCGTCGAGCGCGAAGATCGGCAGGTACACGGCGGTGATGATGCCGACGCCGAACAGGCTGGGCCGGATCACCTCGGCCGTGGCGGAGGCCGCCAGTTCGTAGCGCTCCTCGCGGGTCAGCAGGCGGCCAAGCCGATGCTGCAGCTCGCCGAAGCGACGGATGCAGTTCTCCATGATGATCACCGCACCGTCGACGATCAGGCCGAAATCGAGAGCACCGAGGCTCATCAGATTCCCGGAGACGCCCGCTTTCAGCATGCCGGTGGCGGTCATCAGCATCACGAGCGGGATCACCGCCGCGGTGATCAGCGCCGCGCGCAGGTTGCCGAGCAGCAGGAACAGCACCACCACGACCAGCAGCGCGCCTTCGGCGAGCGACTTCGACACCGTGCCGATGGTGCGGTTCACCAGCGCGGTGCGGTCGTAGACCGTGCGCAGGATCACGCCTTTCGGCAGGGTGCCGCGCACGGACGCGACGCGCGCATCGACCGCCTGCGCCACCTCGCGGCTGTTGGCGCCGACCAGCATGAACACCGTGCCCAGCACGACCTCCTCGCCGTTCTCGGTGGCGGCACCCGTGCGCAGCTCCTTGCCCTCCTGCACGGTGGCGACGTCGGCCACGCGGATCACATTCGTGCCGCGGCTTGCCACCACCACCGAGCCGATGGTCGAAGCGTCGCCGAGCTGCCCCGGCACGCGCACCAGCACCTGCTCGCCGCGCTTCTCGATGTAGCCGGCGCCGACGTTGGCGTTGTTGCGCTCGAGCGCATCGACGAGGTCGTCAAGGCTCAGATTGAGCGCGATCAGTCGTGTCAGGTCCGGGGCGACCTGCACCTCACGGGCATAGCCGCCGATCGTGTTGACCTCGACCACGCCCGGCACGGTGCGCAACTGCGGCTTCACCACCCAGTCCTGCAGCGTGCGCAGGTCGGTCGGCGTCCACGGCTGGCCGTCTTCGCGCGTCGCGCCGGGCTCCGCTTCGACGGTGTACATGTAGATCTCGCCGAGGCCGGTCGAGATCGGCCCCATCGCCGGCTCGAGGCCGGTCGGCAACTGCCCGCGCACCTGCTGCAGGCGTTCGGCGATCTGCTGCCGGGCCCAGTAGATGTCGGTGCCGTCCTTGAAGACCACGGTCACCTGCGACAGCCCGTAGCGCGACAGCGAGCGCGTGTAGTCGAGCTCGGGGATGCCGGCGAGCGCCGTCTCGACCGGGAAGGTCACGCGCTGTTCCGCCTCAAGCGGCGAGTAGCCCGGCGCTTCGGTGTTGACCTGCACCTGCACGTTGGTGATGTCCGGCACCGCGTCGATGGGCAGCCGGAGCAGATTGAAAGCGCCCCACGCCGCGAGGGTGAGGACGAGGATCAGCACCAGCCAGCGGTGCCGGATGGTGTAGCGAATGAAGGACTCGATCATGGCGGCCTCAGTGGTCGTGGCTGGCGCCGGACTTTTCGATGTCCGCCTTGACCAGGAAACTCTGCTCGACGACCACCTCGTCGCCGGCGTTCAAGCCTTCGCGCACTTCGACCCACGCGCCGTCGCTGCGGCCCAGCTCCAGCGGGCGGATCTCGTAGGCCTCACCGATGCGGATGAAGGCCACCTGCCAGTCGCGGAAGCGCTGCAGCGCGCTGGTCGGCACGCGGATCGGCACGGTCGATTCGTCGATGACGATGCGCGCTTCGACCGCCATGCCCGGCCGCCAGCGACCGTCGTCGTTCGGCACTGAGGCGCGGGCGGTGAGGCTCTGCGACAGCGCGTCGGCCGACGGCAGCACACGCTCGATCCGCGCGTCGACTTCGTGGCCGTCGATCAGGCGGCGCAGTCGGAGGTTGGCGTCAGGCGTGACCTGAAGTGCATCAGCACCGAACAGCGGCAGCTCGACGGCGAGGCCATCCAGATTCGCGATGCTGAACAGCGGCGTCTCGCCGGTGCGCTGGCCGACTTCCGCACTGCGGCTCATCACCGTGCCGGCGATCGGGCTGCGCAGCGTGTAGCTCGACAGGCTGGCGCCACTTTCGATCGTGGCGAGCGTCGCGCCGGCGGCCACGCTGTCGCCGGGATTCGCCGTCACGCGACGGATCACGCCCGGGAAAGGCGCGCCGACTTCCGCCAAGGCCTGCGGCGGGACGATCACGCGGCCGGGCGCGGTGAGCGTCTGTGCGATGACGCCGGGCCCCACCGCGGCAACGCGCACGCCCGCATCCTCCGCGGCCTTGGCCGACATCGTGGTGCGGCCTTCGAAGCTGTCGTAGGTCCACGTCGCGGTCTCGCCGCCGACCGTTGCATTGACGGTGACGACGAAGCTGTGCGGCTCGCCGACCACGCCGTCACCCTGCAGGCGGCCGTCGACCGACGTGAGCCGGTGCGTGTCGACCTGTCCACCGAGGCGTTCGAGCTTCACTTGAACGGCGGCTTCGCTCGGATCGACGGGCTCGCCGTTGCGGGTGACCCACGCGGCGTAGCGCGGCGGCTGGCCGGATTCCTCGATCTTCAGCTCGACGGCGAGGTCGCCCTGCACGTGCAGGCGGCCGCCGTTCGGGCCCTTCTCGGGCTCCTCTTCGGCGTGGTCGTCGTGGCCGTGGCCGTGCGACTCCTCGCCCTCAGCGTCATGGGACGCCTCGGCCTCGTCATGAGCGTGCCCATCGCCATGATCGTCGTTGGCGCCTCGGCTGCCGCAGCCGATCAGCCCAGCGGCAAGAAGAACGGACAGCGCGGTGAAAAGCAGGGTGTGGCGGTTCATTCGGAGACTCCTTTGCGAGCGGCGTTTGCCGACCAGCTCTCGGCGGTCAGGCGCTGCAGTTCAATCAAGGCGCGCTGCGCGGCCACGCGGGCCTCCAGCAGCGCAAGGCGTGAGGTGGTGATGTCGGTTTGCACCGCGGCCCATTCGAGGTAACTCAGGGCGCCGGCGCGGTAGGCGCGTTCGGACTGCGCGGCGGCGCGTTCAAGGCGCGGCAGCACCTCGGCGCGCAGTCGATCGGCCTGCAGTGCGCCGCTTTCCACCTGCGACCAGGCGTCGACGGCCACGGCTTCCAGCTGCAGCGCGGCGGACTCGCGTTGCATCCCCAAGGCCTCGCGCTCGGCGCGGGCGGCGGCGATGGCTGGCTCGGCGCGCTGGCGCGTGCCCAGCGGCAGGCTAAACCCGGCAACGAGGCCGGTGTCGCTGCCGTCCTGCAGGCGACGCACGCCGACGCTCCAACCGGCATCCGGGCTGGCCTCTGTCTCGGCCAGCCGCAGCCGCGCTTCGCGGATGCGCGCTTCGTCGGCGAACACCAATAGCTCCGGTGACTCGGCGATCCGCGCCGTGAGTTCCTCTAGCGTCGGCAACGCAGGCGCCGATTCCGGCACTGGGGTAACCTCCGGCACCGCGCCGTCGACCGGCGCGCCCCACAGAAGCGACAGCCGGCGCCACGCGGCGGCCTGCTGCGCGTCGAGCGCGGCGAGGCGGGCCTCGGCCTGCGCGATCCCGGCTTCAGCCGCAAGCGCAGACGCTTCCGGCGCAGCACCCGCGGCGAAGCGCTGTCGCGCGGCGTGGGCGATGCGCCGGCGCTGGTCGAGGTCTTCTTCCAGCAGCGGGCGCTGCGCCTGCAGTGCGGCGAGATCCACATAGCGGCGCGTGGCTTCTGCGAGCAGGTCGAGCTGCGTGGCTGCGCGCTGGACGCCGAGCGCGTCGATGCGGGCCGCGGCCAGTGCCCGGCGCGCCTCACGCTTGCCGCCGCGCTCCAGCACGCCAGCGAGACTCAGCGTCATCTCGGCGGATCGGGTGCCCTGGAGAGGACCCGATCCGAGCACGTTCTCCAGATCCACCTGGGCTTCGATCGGCGGTCGAAGGTCCGCCGCTCGCGCGTCGGCCTCAAGGCCCTCGCGGCGGGGGACGAACAGACGAAGATCGGGATGGAACTGGACGACGCGTTCATGCGCGTCTTCCAGCGTGAAGGGCTGAGCGGCCGCGCCCGTGGCGACGGCCAGCACCATCAGCCCGGCCGCGAGCGCGGCCAGACGATAAGACATGGGGAAACTCCGTTGATTCGTGGAATGGAACGCCGCGAAACGCGGCCGATTCGACGGATCAGCGGATGGGTGGGCGGAACAGGCCTTGCAGCAACGGCGCGGGTGCGGGGCGCGCGTAGAAAGCCGGAATCAGCGGCGGCGGTGGCGAAAGCAGCTTCGCCACGGGCGTCGGCAGGACGGCAATGACCACGCCGCAGTGGTGCCACGCATGCGCCAACTCATGCGAGAGGCTGGCCAGCCCGGGCGGGTGCGGCGTGTCTTCATCACAGTCCGGGCGATCCGTGTCGGCGACCGCGGCAGACACCGCGAGGGCGTCGTCATGGACCGGCGGATGACCGGTCGCGATCGCGCCCAGCATCGACGCCACGAGCAGCAACGACGCCAGCGCCCAAATGAGGCCGGCGTGCAAGGCGCGTGCGCGATGTCGAATGCGGGACATGCGTCTAGGGTAACGGATCAGCGCGACAATAGGTCGCGAAGATCGGCCGGGATGGGCATCGGCTGGATGGCGCTGACGTTCGATCCCCCGGTGTTGCCCTCCGGCACCCAGATGCGACTGAACAGCGCTGCCGCCAGAATCCGCGTGGCCTGCCCGAGCAGCTCCCGCGGCTGACGTTGCCGCCAAGCCCAGCCCCACATCCGCAGGTGGCTGCGCACATGGGCGAGCGTGTGACGCTGCGAAAGGATGTGAGCGCGTTCAAGGTGATGGAAGGCCTCGGCGGCGCGGCCAACGGCTTCCGCCTGACGGGCGAGTGCGTACTCGGTCTCGATGGCTTGGTTGAGGCGTGGGTTCATGGTTTCCGCTCCGCGTGTCCGATGGCAGCCGTGTGCCCATGCCCATCGTCCATGGGGGTGGGGATGCCGGTGGTCCACTCCCGCCACGCGGCGCGCAGGACGGTGAAGGAGGTCTGTAGGAACAGCGTGGCCACCAGCAGTCCGACCGCGAGATCAGGCCAGCGGGTTCCCGTCCACACGACCAAGCCCGCTGCCGCCAGCACACCGACGTTGTTCGCCAAGTCGTTGCGCGAGCACAGCCAGACGGAGCGGAGGTTCAGGTCCTCATTGCGGAAGCGCGTCAACAGGGCGAAGGCCGTCACGTTGACGGTGAGCGCGACCAGCGACATCACCGTCATGAGCCCGGCATTCGGTACCTCGCCGGAGATGGCCCGTCTGACCACTTCGATGATCACAAACAGCCCGAACGCGCCCTGGAGTGCCCCCTTGAGCAGCGACGCGCCCGCCCGCTGGCGAATCGAGCCGGCCATCACCACGAGGGTGAGCAGGTAGATGCCGGCGTCGCCCAGCGCATCGAGCGAGTCCGCCATCATCGCGCTGCTGTGCGCCCAGACGCCGACGCTGAACTCTGTCACGAACAGCGCGGCATTCAAGGCCATCACCACCCACAGGACGCGGCGAAGGCCCCGTTGATTCGAGCTTGCGCAGGCGGTCGCGGTGTCTTGGCAGGAGCAGTCGGTCATGGTCTTGTCCTCCGAATGGGCGTACCGTAAACCCCGGAGTCGCTACAGGGTCAAGCCCATGAAGATCGGCGAGCTGGCTGCGGCCACGGACTGCCATTTCGAGACCATCCGCTACTACGAAAAGGTCGGTTTGCTCCCGAAACCGGAGCGAACGGCGTCGGGGTACCGGGCGTACCGAAAGGGCGACATCGCCCGCGTCCGTTTCATCACTCGTGGCCGCGCTCTGGGGTTCAGCCTCGACGAGATCCGCAGCCTCCTGCGTCTGTCGGAAAGCCCGGATCTGGCCTGCGCCGAGGTCGACACCCTGGCGCGCCGCCACCTGGCCGAGGTGCGCGAGAAGCTCGTCCATCTTCAGCGGATGGAGTACGAGCTGGTCGCCACGGTGGAACGGTGTCGTGGCGGCCAGCGCGCGACCTGTGCGGTGCTGGAAAGCTTGGCGCATGAAGGGCGAGCCTCAGAAGCTCGCTTCTCCATCCACTCGCCCCTCGCCTGAGAACGTCGCATGTCCCTAGCCAGCACCTTCGCCCTCTACGCGCTGACCGCGCTTGCCGAGATCGTGGGCTGCTACCTGTGGTGGCTCTGGCTGCGTCAAGACAAGTCGGCGTGGTTCGGCGTGGCAGGCGTCGTCGCGCTGGCGATATTCGCGTGGCTGCTGACCTTCCATGAAGCGGCGTCGGGGCGCGTCTACGCGGCCTACGGTGGCGTCTACATCGGCCTCGCCATTGCCTGGCTGTGGATGGTGGACGGCATCAGGCCGTCCCTTTGGGATGTCGCGGGCGTCAGCCTGCCCTTGGCAGGGATGGCAGTGATCGCGCTTCAGCCGGGGCGATGAACGAAGCCCTTCCTTGGCTACACCTCCGTCTGCTCCGAAATCTCTAGGGCGTCATCAAGCTCGACGCCCAAGTAACGAACGGTACTCTCGATCTTCGTGTGCCCAAGGAGTAGTTGGACCGCGCGAAGATTTCGGGTTCGCCGATAGATGAGGGCCGCCTTCGTTCGCCTCATGGTGTGGGTGCCGTAGGACGAATCGTCGAGGCCAATGTCGCGAACCCACTGATGAACGATCCGGGCGTACTGCCGTGTGGTTAGGTGTGGCGAACTTCGAATTCGGCTTGGGAAGAGAAATTCACCGTTCCGCAGTGCGGCCTGCTCAATCCAGTCGGCAAGAGACCTTCTTGTCTGCTCGGTGACTTCGAACTGGACGGGACGCTTCGTCTTTCTCTGCATCACGATGGCGCGACTGGCTAGCTGCGAGCCATGCATCACGTCCATGACCCTTAAGTTCAACAGGTCGCACGCACGCAGCTTCGAGTCGATCGCAAGGTTGAAAAGGGCTAAATCACGAATCCGTCGAGAAAGCTGGAGCCTGACCCTGATCGCATAGATCTCGTTCAACCTCAGTGGCGCTTTCTGGCCCGTTAGCTTTCCCTTGTTCCACGGATCTCGGTTAAGTGTAGATCGCTGGCCTTTCATAGCCGCCTCCGGGGCGGGACGACCATATTGAACCGATACTGATGGCAGGCAAGTTGCTGGTTTCGACTGTCCGCTTTTGGCCGGAAACGGCCATCTCTGACCCAAGGCCGACTCACCCCCGCCAATTCGCGTGGTGCTCCCAGAACGCGACGCTCCGCGCATACGCCTCGCGGTCGATCGGGACGCCGCTGCCGCCCTCGTCGACGCCCAGCGCGTTGCGCATCATCGTGATCGGCGCCATCGGGATCTCGGCGGGTTCGCTCGTGTACATGCAGCCGACGATGCCCCAGTCCCCGTCGATGGGCGTGCCCTCCTTCGCCATCTGCCCGGCGCTGTACAGGATCACCACGAAGTAATCGGCGACCGGGGGCTCCACGCCTTCGAACCAGCGGTTCAGCACGGGCAGCTCGGCTTTCGTCCGCGCCTCGTAGGCGGAGCGCAGCCGATGCCGGTTCTCGTCGGTGATCGGCACCACGAGGCAGCGCGTGCTCGTCCAGTTGCGGTGCACGTGCAGCTTGCAGAACGGCGCGTAGCCGTCGAGCACGGCCAGCGGTGCCACGGTGTTGAGATGCTCGACGAACTGGTCGGGCGTGATGTCCTGGATGGTGTTGCGGCGCGGCTCGCGCGGGAACAGGCGCGGCTTGGCGAAATCGGTCAGGACGATGCGCATGCGGACGGGTGATCGGGCGACGGCCGCGCATTCTGCCGCGCCGCGCGCCACGCCGTCGGCGTGCAGCCGGTGGCGGCCTTGAAGGCGCGATTGAAGGGGCCGAGCGAGCCGAAGCCGCTGTCCAGGCTGACGTCGAGCACGCTGCGTCCGTCGTTCGCCGCGAGAAGGCGACAGGCGTGCGCGATGCGATGGCGGTTGACGAGCTGGTTGAAGTTGCGCTCGCCCAGGGCCTGCGTGATGGCGCGGCTGACCTTGTGCTCGGCGCTGCCCACGGCGGCGGCCAGGTCGGCGACCTTCAGCTCCGGCTCGCGATAGAGCTCGCGCGTCGCGAGCACGCGCAGGATCGCGTCGCCGAGGTCGCGCTCTTCGGTCGATGCCGAGGGCGCCTTCGCTGGCGGCAGCGGCGACGACGGCTGCGCGACGGGATGCCGGCGCCGCCACGCCAAGGCGAGGTGCGTTCCCACCACCACGGCCGTCGCACAGCACAGCACCAGCATCCGGTGGCCGTCGGCCCATCCCGGCGCACTCGTCGACATCGCGCTGGAGGTGGTCCCCAGCAGCACGCAGCTGCCATACACGGCCATGAACCCGATGCGCAGGCGCTTCTCGGCGCGAGGCAGGGCCGACGACCAGCCGCGCAGCGCCTCGGCGAAGGCCAGCACCAGCACCGTCGAACTCGCCAACGCGAGCAGGTCGCCCAGCACCGCCGCACGGGGGCCTCCGCCGCTCGCTTCCGCGGCGCGATACAGGGCGATCAGCAGGGCGATGCCGGCCGCAGCCGCGACGTGACGCCGCCCCACGCCGCCGCTGCCGCGGAACAGGGCACGCGCCACCAGCCAGTAGACGTTGCAGGTGGCGCAGGCGCCCAGGGTGACCAGCGCCACCAGCAGGGCGGGCGCGCCGTCGAGTGCGGGTCGCAGCATGGCCATCGCCACCGAGCCGCAGAACAGCGCGAACAGCAGCTCGGCGTCGCTGCGTACGCCGCGGACCGCCGCGGCCAGCACCGACGCCAAGGCCAAGCCCACCACGCTCGCGGTCATCAGTTCGATTGCCGTCATTCCGCCCCCCTGCCACCGCCTCGATGGATGCCGGCCGAGCTTGGCGGGCCGCCGTGGGCGTCGCCACTGCCGGGCGTCATGGATGAACGCGGGCTGTTCGCCGATGCGCCGCGGACGGGATCGGCTGGCCGATTTCCAATCCGGCGGGACGGGCCCCGGTGGCTCGCCCAAGGTGGCCGCCTTCCCCACGCTGGAGACCCCGCCATGCCCGATGCCGTCGACCGTCCCCGCGCCCGCCGTCGCCTCGACCACGCCGCCCGAACGTGGTTCGCCACCGCCGTCGTCGGGCAGGCTGCCTTCGTGCTGTTCATCGTCGGCTTCTTCCTGCCGCCGCTGCTCCAGGGCGACCCGCAGGCGCTGAACGCCAAGCCGCACCTCACCGGCTGGGTGTCGGGCGACCCGCTGGGCAACGCCCATCTGCTCATGCACGTGTTCGTGGGCGCGCTGGTCACGGCCAGCGGCCTCGTGCAGCTGCTGCCCACCGTGCGCCGGCGCTGGCCCGCCGTGCATCGCTGGAACGGGCGGGGCTTCATGGTCTTCGCCATCGTCGCCACGCTCACCGGCTTCTACCTGACGTGGGTGCGCGGCTCGCAGCTGAACCTCCCCAGCGCGGTATCGACCAGCCTCAACGGCGCGCTGATCCTGGTGTTCGCGGCCCTGGCCTGGCGCAGCGCCTGGCGCCGCGACATCGCCCGCCACCGCGAGCACGCGCTGCGCGCCTGGGTGCTGGTCAACGGCGTCTGGTTCCTGCGCATCGGCATCATGCTCGCCGGCCTCGGGCTGGCGCCGCTCGGCGTGGCGATCCGCGAAGACGGGGCCGTGTTCCTCGCCGTCAGCTTCGCCAGCTGGCTGGTGCCGCTGGCGGTCGTCGAGGGCTACCTCGCCGCGGGGCGAAGCGCGCGCGCCGGCCGCGTTCGCGCGGCCGCCGTCGGGCTCTACGGGCTCGCCGCGCTCACCGCGGCGGGCAGCCTCGCGGCCATCGCCTTCATGTGGTGGCCGCGGCTGTGAGGGGGTCGCGTCGCGCGACTACCGGGCCGGGTCCGGCGCCTTCGCCGGCTCGGCCTGGATGCGCTTCAGCACGGTCGTGGTGGCCAGCACCTCGACCTTGCCGCCGGCCGCTTCGAACGCGGCGAGGTGGGCGTCGATGTGCTCGCTGGTGAGGCCGCGGGCGCTGTCGGCGCGACGCACCGAGGACGAAGCCGTGGCGGCGGAGTGCGGGGTGTACGGACGCGTGCTCAAGGTGAACCTCCGATCGGGGATGAAGGGACCGCGCTCGCGTGGCTGCGCGCGAAGTCCTCGCGGACGGCCCGGCAGTACGGCCCGGCCATGACGAAACGCCGGCAGCTGTCGGGCCGCGCGGAATAGATGGAGCAGGCCATGCGGCTGCGGTCGAGCGCCACGCACCAGCCGTCGTCCGCCCGCGTCATCACCCGCAGTCCCGTGTCGGTGAGCGTGGTGAGGGCCTCGTCGATGCCATCCGCGGCCTCGACGGTGACGATGAGCCGGCAGCAGACGGCGGCGCAGTGCGCGCAGTCGGGCCGTCCGGCGCGAAGGGCGGGCTGGGGAGGAGTGGCGGTGGCGATGAGAGGCTCCCGAAGGGGCGTCCGCAGGCTGCGGCGACGCGTGGGTGGGAGCGGAACGGGCGACCGCAGGGGTCGAGCGCAGCGCGCGAGGTGGAACCGGCCCCATCCTACGCCCTTCGGCCCCCCTCCCCCTGAACGGCCCTCCCGGGCCGTCCCGGGCTCAGGCCAGATGGCGCCGGAACCAGCCGATCATGCGTTCCCAGGCGAGCGCCGCGGCGGCCTCGTCGTAGCGCGGCGTGGAATCGTTGTGGAAGCCGTGGTTCGTGCCCGGGTACAGGTGGGCCTCGTACACCGTGCCCGCGGCCTTCAGCGCGGCCTCGTAGGCCGGCCAGGTCTCGTTGATCCGCGGATCGTTCTCGGCGAAGTGCAGCTGCAGCGGGGCCTTGATGCGCGGCACGTCCTCGGGCTGGGCCTGCCGGCCGTAGAACGGCACCGCCGCGGCCAGCGCGGGGTCGGCCACCGCCGCCGCGTTCGACACGCCGCCGCCGTAGCAGAAGCCGGTGATGCCCACCTTGCCGTTGCTGAGCCCGCTCGAGCGCAGGTGCTCGATGGCGGCGAAGAAGTCGTTCATCAGCTTCACCGGGTCGACCTGCTGCTGCAGGCGGCGGCCATCCTCGTCGTTGCCGGGGTAGCCGCCCACCGAGCTCAGGCCGTCGGGCGCGAGCGCGACGAATCCCGCCTTCGCCACGCGGCGGGCCACGTCTTCGATGTAGGGGTTCAGGCCGCGGTTCTCGTGCACCACCACGACGCCGGGCACCGGACCTTCCACGCCCGTCGGCCGCACGAGGTAGGCGCGCACCTCGCCATGGCCGTCGGGCGAGGGGTAGCGCACGTACTCGGCGCGGATGGCCGGGTCGGTGAAGGCGATCTGCTGCGCCAGCGCGTAGTCGGGCGTGAGCGATGCCAGCAAACCCGCCGCCGTCAGGCCCCCCACCGCGAAACGCGCCGCGCGATCGAGGAAATCGCGGCGGCTCAGGCGGCCGTGCACGTAGCCGTCGTACAGCTCCAGCAGCTCGGGGTGGAAATCCTTGGCGGTCAGGCGGGACATGCGCGGCTCCGGCGTTGGGCAGTGCGCGCGAGCATCGGCGCGGCCCCGGGAGCACCGGGTGAAGGGGGCCTCCACGCCGCCCGGGGACGCGGCGCGCCGTCGCCGGGGCGCCGTGAACCGCCCGCGCTCAGAGCTTGCGGCGCAGGCGCTTCTCCACCAGCCGACGCTCCCAGCCGGGGCCGAAGAACGGCAGGTTGACGATCTCGAAAGCCAGCAGGCCCTGGATCACCACGCCGATGCCGAGGGCGCCGAGGATGATGTAGACGATGGTGGCCCGGTGCGTGTCGTGGAAGACGATCAGGAACACCGGCGTGATGACGAGCCAAGTGGCGAGGAACTCGTAGAAGGCCTTCACGCGCTTGGCGTAGGCCATCGCCTCCTGCTCGTCCCGCTTGAGCTCGGGCACGGGATCGAGGAACTCCTTGGCCATCCGGGCCTGTCGCAGGGCTTCCTGGGTATCGGCATCGGCGGGCGATGCGGGTCGATCGGTCGAGGGGGTCATGGTCGGCGCCTCCGGCTGGAAGGTGGAAAGGTCGACCTCGAAGACGGACGCCAGGGCTTTCGCGGTTTCGAGGCTGGGGGCCTGCCCCTGCTCGATCCGCTGGATGGTGCGCGTGGTCACCCCGACCAGTTCGGCCAACTGGGCCTGGGACCAACCGCGCTGCAGCCTGAGCTTCCTGACAATCATCGTTTCACCGTGCGCCTTCGAGGCGCCGCCAGAGTGGAGCGACCGGCCCACCCCGCCAACGACGCCGGGGCGACACGGGAGCGACAGGGGCACGACACGCGCCGGACAGTGTAGCGACGGCGCCTCGGATTCAGGCACAACGGGCGTCCTATCCCCCACCCGAGTGGACGCCATGGCCCCCAGCGAGCTCCAGCGCTTCATCAATGCCACCCACCGCGATCCGTCCTTGCCGCGGGTGTACTGCCTCGGCGATTCGTGGTTCCGCCTGCCGCTGGCCCCACTCGACCTGCACCGGCAGCTCCGTCGCCTGTTCCAGGGCGAGGCGATCTTCGCCAACAACGCCGTGCCCGGCCGCACCACGGCCGAGATCAAGCGGCAGTTCCCCGCCCTGCAGCGGCACCTCGGCGCGCTGGAGATCGACGTGCTGCTCGTCTCGATGGGCGGCAACGACATCGCCGGGCACGAGCTGGCCGAATACCTGAAGCGCCCCGACGAGCCGCAGAACCGCGGCCCCTACACCGCCGCCGTGCCGGCCCTCGTCGAGGCGCACGTGCGGCTGGCCACCTTCGCCAGCGCCATGACCACGCTGGAGGAGGACTTCCAGCGCGTCATCGACATCCGCGACAAGGTGCGGCCGGCCTGTCCGGTGGTGCTGCACAGCTACGCCTACCCGATGCCGAACGGCCGCCGCGCCACGCGGCTGGGCGGCATCTTCAAGGCCGGCCCCTGGCTGAAACCGCACCTCGTCACCGCCGGGCTCACCACGCTCGGTGACAAGAAGGCGCTGATGCGCTGGCTGGTGGACGAGTTCCACGCACGGCTGGAGGGGCCGGCGGCGCGGAACCGCGGCGTGGTCGTCGTCGACTCGCGCCGCGCGGTGAAGGACAGCGAATGGTCCGACGAGATCCACCCCACCGAGGCCGGCTACGAGCGCATTGCGCGGGAGCACTGGCAGCCGGTGTTGATGGGGGTGTTCGAGGGGTTGTGAGGGCCGCCCACCCAAGCGACCGAGGGCGTCACGTCACCCCATCGACCTGACCGGCGCGTCGTTCGACGGCTGCGGCGCCTGCGCCATCTGCGGCGCCTCCATCGCCTGCTGGCGCTGCAGGGTCTCGGCTTTGGCCAAGCTCTGATCGACAGGCGTTTGCACCGCCTCAGCGGTCTTCACCCCCACCCAATCGCTGGGGCGCTCCGATGAACCCGAATACGCGAACACGTACTCGCCCGGCTGCGCGCGATCGCCCTTCTGGCCCAGCACCACGCCGTCGACGCGCGAGAGGCCATTCGCGCGGCACTCGGCGCAGAGCGCCGCGGCCACGCGGTCGCTGGCCTCGTCGGGCGTGCGGCCCATACCGCGGTCCATCTCCTGCACGTGGCCGCGCAGGGATTGGAACAGCGGATCGACGCCGCGCGACGCATCTTCGAAACGGCCCAGTGCGCGCTCCGGCTCGGGCAGCTTCGGCGCCGGGCGGCCGTTGTGCAGCTCATCGGCCAAGGCACTCAGCGAGCGCATGCCGGCCTTGCCGTCGATCTCCAGCCCGTGCGCGCGCTGCAGTTCCTCCACCGCGTGCCTCGTGTTGGGGCCGAAATCGCCGTCAGGCTTGAGCGGCTGGCCGTCCTTGCCGGTGTAACCGGCTTGGATCAGTTGGCGCTGCAGGGCTTCGACACCGACGCCGCGGTCGCCGAGATTGAACATGCCGTCGGCAAAGGCGGCTTGGTTGTTTGCGGCCGCTGCCGAACGGGAGCTTCGCACCGGGGGCAGCGCCGCCTCCGCACGCCACTCCGGAAGCCGGCCTTGCTCTCGTAACGTCGATTCGGCCTCAGACAGTTCGACCAATGCCGCTTTCTCGTCCTTTGCCCGATTCAGTAGCCCGTCCCATTGCTTGGGTGAGCTTCGGAACAATCGTTCGTTATTGTCGATCTTGTAGTCCTGTACGGCCTCGATGATCTGCCTGTCGGACAGCGCCTCAAGGCTCCCTGCCGAAGCGATCGCTGGTTCAAGCGCGCGCCGGAAGACGGTGGTGCCCAGCGAGCGCATTTGCACCGAGGTGCTCCAGAGCGCGTCATGCACCGCCCTACCGCGATCGGTGAGGTCAATGCCCTGCGCCGCAAGGTCACTCACCACAGGTTGGTAATGCGTTCGCTTGATGAACTGATGTTGCTCGGTGGCGAAGTCGGGCTCACGACTCGCGACGTCCTTCCATTTCGCGATGAACTCCTGCGAGTTCCGCTCGAGGCCCTCGAACTCATGGCGAAACTTCGATCCCGAGAGGTACTCGTCCAACGTGCCCTGACGACTGGACAGCTGGTATGCCCCGTACGAGACACCGCCGTGGTCACCCACGCCCGTGGACACCGTGGCGACGCCCCGGCCGCCTGTTTCGAACCGAATGGAGGTCTTGCCAAGATGCCAATCGGCCAGCGCCTGCTCTGCACGCAAGGTCTCTTGAGCACTCGTCACAGCCTGACCTCCTGCTCAAGTTCGTTGGCGATCTCCCGCTCCTCTGCCGCCTGAGCGGTTCGGAACATTACGCAGTACGCCGCGTCGAGCTGTTCCGCCTCCGTCGCTTCTGGCCTCGGTGTGCACGCTGACGCGATCTCTTCGCGCAGCTTCCTGCGACTCTGTCGATAAGCCTCGAGCTCCGGCCCAACCAGCACGGCTTCGCCCTTGGCGTCCGCCGCGTCGAGCCTTGCCTGCTGCTGGCTTGCTTCTCTTTCGACGCAGGTCTGGCGAATCGCCGACTGGTTAGACCCTTGCCAGCACCGCTCGAAATCTTCCGAGTAGGTCGACCGAATCCGCTGGTCGCCTCCCGAAGCCTCCGAGATTGCCGGCGCTGAGGTCGTTGACTGGTCCCGAGCCTCATCAGGACTCGAAGCAGCCGCCGTCTCCGCCTGCGGCGCACGACACCCGGCCAATACAACGGCCAGAACGGAAAGAAGAAGAACTCGGGGGGCCATACACGCTCCATGCGTCGGGGGTGGGCGAATGCTAGCCGCCCGCCGCGGCGGTGTCCGTCAGGGAAACTCAATAGCGCCGCACGCCTCGCAAGGCCTCGCTCACGCCTCCTCATCCTTGGCCGACGCCTCCCGAAGCCCCTTTCCCGCCTCTGCCGGTGTCCACCACGCCTCCCGAAGCATCGGCGACACCTTCCGAAGCGTCCGCGACGCTTATCGACGCCTCGCCAAAGCCTCCCCTGCGCTCGCCCACGCCGGTTGAAGCGCCACAAACAACAACGCCGCCCCGAAGGACGGCGTCGCTGGCCTCACGCACTCAAACGCTTACGCCGGGGCGGCTTCCTTGCGGCGGGTCTTGGCGAAGCGGCCGGAGAGCTCGCGGCGCAGTTCGTCCAGCCCCTGCGCGCGGCCCGACACCTTCACCAGCGCGTAGCCCTCCAGCGCCACGTCCATCACGTCGCTGCCCAAGGCCGCGACGGTGTCGTCCACCCGCGCGGTGAGGCGCTGCAGGCGCTCCAGCAGCGGGCGCAGGCGGTCGTGGGCCTCGAGGTCGGCGCGGGCGGCGGCGAGGTCGAGGCTGGGCGGTACGATGCCGGGGTTCTGCTCGAGCACTCGCAGCGTCTGGCGGGCGAAGGGCTCCGAGCGCGGGCCCATCAGCGGCAGGCCGCGGCGTTCGCCGGTCTCGAAGGCGATAAGGCCGGGCAGCGCCGCCTCCAGCTGCTGCAGGGCGGTGAGCGCGGCGGCGAGCTGCGCGTCGGTAAGGTCGAGGGTGACGAGGTTCTGTGACATCGGGGGCTCCTGTTGGGGGGATGCCCGCCGTCATTGGCGGGCGCCGAGGAGACTGGAAGAGAAGCCCGCGAAGCGGTGTCGGAAAGGCGCGGGCCAGGGGGTAGGAAAAAAACGCTGGCGATGGCCACGTCGCAACCACTGAGACAGGTGCGCGCCATGTTGCGACCGCGCCAGTCCGGCGTTCTGAGAGAGGTACACGTGCCGTGAACCGCTACTTCGTAAACCAGACCGCACAATCCAACGGCGACCATGAGGTGCATCAGGTCGGCTGCCAATGGCTCGCAGAGGCCCGGTATGTCGCTGATCTTGGATGGCATTCCAGCTGCCACAGTGCGGTATCGGCGGCCAAACGGATCTATGCAACGGCGAACGGATGCGCTTACTGCGCGCCTCTCTGCCATACGCGATGAGAGTCTCGCCGGCTCCGCTTGGGCCGGCGAAGTCCTACACAAGATCGCGTGCGTCTCCGACTTCCCCCACGGGACGAAAATGGACAAACTGTCCCCCGAGCTCCCGGAGATTCTGATGGAAGTCCACCCCCTGCTTGACCTCGCCCTAGCGCGATTTGGCGCTCGACATGTCGCGAAAGTGCTCGAGGTCGATCCCCGCACCGTCCGCCGCTGGCATGTGCGCGAAACTGAGCCACCCGCCTACGTCAGCGACGCCATCCGCCAGCGCCTGCTGCCTCTTCACTCGACGCCGGCCAACGAGGACGGGTTCCGCTTCATCGACCTGTTCGCCGGCATCGGCGGCATGCGGAAGGCTTTCGAGAAACATGGTGGACGTTGCGTCTTCACCAGCGAATGGGACGAGTACGCCAAGAAAACGTATCTGGCCAACTTCACCGACATCAGCGGCCATACCTTCGTGGGTGACATCACCACGATCGACGAGAAAGACGTTCCCGATCACGACGTCCTGCTGGCCGGTTTTCCCTGCCAGCCGTTCTCCATCGCCGGGGTCTCCAAGAAGAACGCGCTGGGCCGACCGCACGGCTTCTCCGACAAGACGCAAGGCACGCTGTTCTTCGATGTGGCGCGGATCATCGCCGAGAAGAAGCCCAAGGCATTCCTGCTCGAGAACGTCAAGAATCTTGTCAGCCATGACAAGGGGCGAACATTCGCCACCATCATCGAAGTGCTGGAGAAAGATCTTGGCTACACCGTCTGGCACAAAGTCATCAACGGCAAGCACTTCGTCCCGCAGCACCGCGAGCGGATCATCATCGTCGGCTTCCGCGAGCCCGTGCCCTTCACTTGGGACGACCTTGAACTGCCGCCGCTGGACCAAGGTCCGAAGATGGCCAGCATCCTGCACCGCGACGACGATCCGACCTTCGAACCCCAATACCTCGTGCGGAAGAAGGACAAGGCCGCCGTCAAGGAGAACTACACGCTCTCCGACAAGCTCTGGGAATATCTGCACAACTACGCGCTGAAGCACAAAGCGAAGGGCAACGGCTTCGGCTACGGGCTGGTGACAGCCAAGGACACGGCGCGCACGCTCTCCGCGCGTTACTACAAGGACGGCTCGGAGATCCTCGTTTCCCAAGGCGCCAAGAAGAACCCGCGCCGCCTGACGCCCCGCGAATGCGCCCGCCTGATGGGCTTCGACGAGAATTTCCGGATTCCGGTGTCGGACACCCGCGCCTACAAGCAGTTCGGAAACTCTGTAGTGGTGCCAGTGATCGCGGAAGTCGCGCGGATCATGGTCCCGCACCTCGACGCTGTCGGCGTGCGAGCGAAGACCGCGAAAGGCAAGAAGGCCAAGGCCGCCTGATGGACATCATCAGCCCGGAGCGCCGCTCCGCGCTGATGTCGCGGATACGCGGCAAAGACACGGGCATCGAAGTGACGGTGCGCAAGGGGCTGCATCGACTCGGCTTCCGGTATCGGCTGGGCGGTGGAGGCCTGCCTGGACGGCCGGACGTTATCCTGCCCAAGTACGGCACCGTCGTTTTCGTGCACGGATGCTTCTGGCACGGGCATGACTGCCCGCTCTATCGCCTACCAAGAACCCGCACCGCTTTTTGGCAGGCCAAGGTCGAAGCCAATCGCGAACGCGATGCGCGGAAAGCCGCGGAGCTGCGCGCAGCAGGATGGAAAGTCGAAACGGTCTGGGAATGCCAGATCCGCGGCAGATCACCTGAAGCGGTCGACAGGCTGATCTCAAGCCTAGGACAGAAGATCTTCAAGCGCGCCGCCTGATCAGACTTCGCAGAGAGGCGCCGGCGAGGCTAATCTCGGACTTTCCCGACCCGCGCAGCGCACATGGACGTCTTCGAAACTCTCGCAGCCCTCGTTTCCCGATTCGGTGCCCTGGGCGCAACGCGGATCTTCTTCAAGCCGCTCGCGGAGAACGACAACAGCAAGCAGCAGGTCTATCTGGGCGGCAGCTTCGACGTGCTGACGTTCTTCCGCCACGGCACGGTCCACGCCGAGCCCGGCCTCAAAGATCCGACGTTCAAGGCAGCGCTCGACTTCCACTGGGTCCACCCGGAAACCGTCGAGAAGGCGGCCGGCGCGCAGCTCATCCTCTACCCGCGCTATCCAGAAGTCCGCCTTTCGGGCTTCCTCGCCGGCTGCCGCACGGCGCCCAACGCTCACCTCCGTCCCATCCCGAAGCAGGACCGCAAGGGTGTCGATGGGCGCGTGCTTTTCTTCGGCACGACTCCCGACGGGCGCACGCTCGCCCACCTCGCCCCGTCGGGCTCACCCCTCGCTTGCGAAGCGCTGCTCGCGCAGCACGTCGATGCAGGGCTGTTCAAGGAACTGCCGCTCACCGGAACGACGGCAGGCGACTCGAAGTCGTTGCTGATCCAGAAGCTGCGCGAAATCCAGGAGATGGGCCCGGTTCCGTCGATGCGGCTCGACCGCTCGGGCAACCGTATCCCCTACAAGGCCCGGAACGGGGGCGGTTACACGCTCGAAGCGTTGCTCGGCATCCGACCGAACGGCGACGCCGCACCGGACTATCTCGGATGGGAGATCAAAGCCTTCAGCGGCAACCTAATCACGGTGATGACGCCCGAGCCGGACGGCGGATTCTATGGCGAGAACGGCGTCGGCGCGTTCATCAGACGCCACGGCCGCAAGGTCGAGGGTAAAGACCAGATGTACTTCACCGGGCGTCACTACGTCGGCAAGGCGGACCGGACGACCTCGATGACGTTGGGGCTGATCGGATTCGACGCCGCGAGCGGAAAGATCACTGACGTCGAGGGCCGCATCGTTCTCATAGATAAAGAGGGAAGCGAGGGCGCAAGCTGGTCCTACAGCCATCTGCTCACGCACTGGAATCGGAAGCACTCTTCAGCGGCGTACGTTCCCTACTCGTCAACAACGCTGGAGCTCCCTGCGTACACCTACGAGAATCCCGTGCTGTTCGGTGAACGGACCGACTTTTCGCGTTACCTGCGTGCGCTCGCGGTTGGCCAAGTGGTGTTCGACCCCGGCTCGAAGATCGATGGCGCCGCGAGCGAACGCCCCAAGGTCAAGGCACGAAGCCAGTTCAGGGTTTCACGAAAACATGTTCACGCACTGTATGAGGAGCTGACAGCGGTCGATGTCCGCCCCGAGCAAGGCGCGAAGAACCCTGTTGCCGGAGGGCTGGAGAACTTTCCTAAGTAATGATTGCGTAGCGCAAATCAATACGCATTTGGCGAAGCGAACGCACACAATTTACCAGTGCCACCTTCGCAAAAAACGGGAGGGATGTCGCTGGCACGCCACGAAGAATAGCGAGCACGTACGTGGCCCTCGGCTCATCTACACACTTCTGCCAAACGTCCTTGAAACGCCCACTTGGGATTAGTGCGTCAACGCTTGCGCAAAATTCGTCACTTGAGCGAAGCAGTTGGGCCGAAACAATTGCTTGGTTGAAAAGATGGCTTAGCGACCCCGAGCTTCCGCCCCAAGGCTTGACGCAGACCAAGGCTCGGTCAATGCGCAAGAGATCGCAAACTTCGACTGAACTCCTGTCGACCACCCGGACAAGTTTTCGATCAAGGAGAAGGTAACGAGAGCCAAATGATCGAGACACTCGAGTGTTGTAGTCGCCCTCGGTCTCTGAGGCCGAAGCAAGGCGCGGAAAGTACTTGCTGTCCACCGCAACGTCTGCCACGAACTGGTTGGTCTGCTTGACAAAACTCGGCTCTACTCGGAACCACGATCCACGTTGAGTGACGAAAACTTGGCCGCGAAATTTGATTGTCGCTCCAATAC
>ERZ1066136.625-NODE-625-length-24165-cov-15.250726_pt1 | contig 24165 bp, 25 predicted proteins | sample MGYA00382783_ERZ1066136 | MGnify/ENA primary metagenome ERZ1066136 (study PRJEB33369, sample SAMEA5778366) | biofilm metagenome | biome: Industrial cooling water; feature: Water cooling tower basin; material: Biofilm | place: United Arab Emirates | collected... | reverse complement strand
CCGGGCTCTCGATCTCTCGGCCGAAGTGGCGCTTCACGCCTTCTTCGGAGTGTTTTTGATGATCAGCCCCACACTGATCACCGACCACTTTGCGAACCCGCCGGCATCCCTCGCGATCGATCCGCTCGTCGACCAGGGCATCGCAGGCGGCTTGGCATGGTCGTACGGCGAGGGCCCGACTGTGCTGATTCTGCTGTATATCTTGCACCGGTGGTTTCGCGACGACACACGAAAGGCAGTGGCAGCGGATGTCCGCGCCGACCAATTCGGAGACCCCGACCTCGACGCCTACAACGAGTACCTGGCACGTCTGCGCGAGCGCCCCCGCCAGGGTGATTAACGCAGGCACCTCTGCTTCATTGGTGTGACGTGTGATCCTGCGAAGGACGAATCAGCACGGGCAGGAGACGAACGAGCAGCACCATCGTCAAGAGTTCCACCAAGGTCTGAGTAACGATCGCAAGCGGCGCGATCGCAAGATTCGCGGGAAGCGTGAGGGCGAGCGGCACGACGACCAGCGGGTTCCGTGTCACACCGCTGAAGACCACCGCTCGCCTAGCGGCCACGTCGAGCTGGGCAACGCGACTCGCCCCAACTCCGACGACCAGCATGATGACCGCGAACACGGCGTACAACGGGAGCAATCGAGCAAGCGTGACGATCTCACCACCCACTGCGGCGATCTGCGAACCGATGAAGACCGTAAGGGTCAGCATCATGAGCGGCACCATGGCGGCGGCCATCACGACACTGATGCGACGACCGAATACGTACCGGCGAGCAAGCCTCTGCACGACGGCCGCCCCGATGAGCGGCAACACGATCAGAGAAAGAAACGCCTCGACGAACGGTTCGATCTCAAGGTGACGAGCCACTCCAGGGCCGGAAAACAGCAGCAGGTACACCGGCAGCAGCACGATCTGCGCGACCATCAGCAAGGGTGTCGCGGCCAGTAACCGCGTTCTCGCCCCGCCCGCGAGACCGGTGAAGACGATGACGTAGTCGACGCACGGTGTCAGCAGCACGAGCAGGAGCCCGACCAGAAGGCTTTCGTCATCTGCGATGAATCGGGAGAGCCCGAACACGACGACCGGAACGATCACGAAGTTGACGATGAGTACCGTGCCGAGGAAGCGCCAATCTCGGAAGGCCCTGCCCAGCTCGAGCACGGGCACGCCGAGAAACGTCGCGAACAGCAACAGCGCAAGCACGGGGTTGGTCGTGGCTTCGAGCGCTGGAGCGACGGTGGGCACGATCGATTCGACGACACCCCCGACCACGATTGCCACGAGGTAGAGAGCGACTTGATGAAGATCCCACCACTCTACGAGTCGCTGCACCCGCCGCATGTCGATCTTCCTCAGTGGAGGTCGTGCGACGGCACTGCTCCTGCGGGTTCGAGCTGGAAGGTGGCATGGTCGATCGCCACGGGAAAGTGCTCGGAAACGCACGTCTGAAACGCTTGCGTGATTTCGGGCGCATGACCGTCATGGAAGCATTCCGCCTCGACAACGACGTGCGCGGTAAGCACCGGAAGCCCTGTCGCGATCTGAGTGATATGCAGGTCGTGCACATCGACGACATGGTCTTCGTCGAGAAGGTGCTGACGAACGTCGTCGAGGTCAATACCGCGGGGTACCGACTCCAACAGTACGTCGACAGCGTCGCGCAACAGTCGCAGCGTGCGGGGAATGATCAGGGTCGCCACCAGCAAAGCGGCAACCGTGTCGGCCTGCTGCCAGCCCGTCGTCATGATGACGATCGCCGCGCCGATGACAGCGACCGATCCCAGCGCGTCATTGAGCACTTCCAAGAAAGCAGCGCGCATATTGAGGTTGTCGCCACGCCCACCTGAGAGCACCACGATCGACCCGACGTTGGCCAGCAGACCCACCACGCCGAAGATGAGCAGCTCGACGCTGGCGATTTCAGCCGGTCTGCTGAAACGCTGCACGGCTTCGACCGCCACGAAGATGCCGACGGCAAGCAAGACAGAGGCTTGCACGGTGGCCGCAAGCACTTCGGCGCGGCGTAACCCCCAGGTGCGCCGTGATGTGGCTGCTCGCTCCATGAGCCGCGCCGCGATGAGGGCTACGAGCAACCCTCCCGCATCGGTCAACATGTGCGCAGCATCCACCAGCAAGGCCAGCGAGCCGGTGATGATCGCCCCGATCACTTCCGCGACGAGCACGCTCGCGGTGAGGGTGAAGGCGATCGCCAGGCGTCGGCGGTTCACCCCGCCACTAGTGTGGGAGTGGCCTTCAGAGCTCACGAGTGGCCCTCACCCTCGTGGCGATGGGTATCGCGTGCAGCTGACTCCATGATCTCGCCCACCGCCGTTGCGCAGGAGTCACCTAAACCTTCAGCAGTCCCAACCTCGACGCCAGAATCAAGACCGAACCCGATGAGCGCTGCCGAAGCCGCTTCGGTACCGGCGGCGAGCGCAATGATGCCCTCGATCAGGTTGTAGGCGATGGTCACCGCAACGATGATCGTGACGCGGCGACGCAGCACCGCGGTGCGGTTCGGGGTGGGAATCGTTCGCGGCGAGGCCGTCACGCGGTCACCGCGCATTCATCGTCATCGGGTGCACAGTCAAGGCTGTTGTCGACGACGAGCACGACGTCAACCAGGTCATGCAAGGCGTGCCGCAGTCGTGCGTCAGAGATCTCGTAGAGCACTCGCCGCCCCACAGGCTCGGCAACCACGATGCGACAGTCGCGCAGGCACGCGAGGTGGTTGGAAACACTTTGCTTGGTGATGCCGAGTTCGTGCGCGAGATCAGCGGGGTACCGTGCGTCGTCGAGTAGCGCCAGCAGTATGGCTGACCGGGTTGGGTCAGCAAGCGCTTTCCCGACTCGACGCAGCGCTGTCGTGCGCTCAGCAATGGAGACCGTCATGCTCAAACAGTACACCCACTCGTGTACCGAGGCGAACGCACGTGTCGGTAAGCCGTCCGAGCCAGCAGCGCAAAGCCAACGGGCCTCCTCACTAACTCGGAGTCGTCACCAACCCGGAGTACGAGTGCAGACCGGTGAACATGGTATTGACCACCGTGTAGTTGAAGATGATCGCGGAGAACCCGACGATCGCCAACCACGCAGAGCGATCGCCGCGCCAGCCGCGCGTTGCGCGGGCGTGGATGTAGCCGGCGAACAGGGTCCAGATGATGAAGGTCCAGACTTCCTTGGTGTCCCAGCCCCAGTACCGTCCCCACGAACGCTCGGCCCAGATCGCTCCGGCAATCAGCGTGAAGGTCCACAAAACGAATCCCACGATGTTGATGCGGTACGCCAACGACTCGAGGGTTGCGGAGCCAGGCAGGGTGTCGAGAAAACGAAGGCCGGCGACCGCACGTGCTTCGCGCCGATAGCGCAGCAACTGCACGACAGAAAGCCCGGCACCCAGAGCGAAGAACGCCGTCGCAAGAGAAGCCACGAGCACGTGAATGACTAGCCACGCTGATTGCAACGCGGGCGGTAGGGGCACGACATCGACGTAGTAATTGACCGTAACGATGCCGAGTGACAAGACCGTGAAGCCAGTGATGTAGGCCCCCAGGAACCGAAGGTCCTTCCAGAGCTGCGCAAGAAGAAAGACCCCGACCCCCATCGCAGTCGCGACCAACCCAAACTCAAACAGGTTGACCCAGGGCACCCGTTGGGCCGCGATGCCGCGAAACACGACAGCCGCGAAGTGCAGCACCCAGCCGAGAATCGTCAGCGCGAAAGCCGCGCGCTGAAAACGGGTCGCACCGCCGAGGCCCTCAGAGTCGGCGCGTGGCAACTCAGTGCGGGAGAGCTCTGTTTGCTCAAGCGCCTCAGCCGGTGCTGACGCGCCGACACTCGCACCCACAGGCGCCTGAGTTCGTTGGGGAACCTCGGTACTGCGCTTGGCGAGATCGAGCGTGAAGAGCAGGAACGCGACGGTATAGACGCCCATCGCGGAATACACCGCGACGACCGACAGCGAAACGAGATTGTCCATGATTCTCCTAAAGTACGCCGCGCTACCTGGAAGTGCGGCCCGAAATCGCCTGTTCGTGCTGCTGAGCGAGTTGAGAGACGGCCGCTTCAAGCCCTGGGTCGTCTCCGCGCGAGAGTCCGGCGTATTGCAGATCAACGACACCGTCGCGAGCCGCCGCAGCCACCCACAAGCGCCGTCGCGGTACGAAGAGGCTCGTCAACAGGCCAGCAAGCGCAAGCAATGCGGCGACGAGCACGACTGCTTGGGTGGGGTCATGATGGATCTCAACGCTCACAAAGCGCGGCAGGCTGGTGAATTCCACCGAGCCGAGGCCTGCAGGAAGTTGAGCGGAATCTCCCATTCCAAGAATGATCGACTCCTCTCCCGAGTCACCACCCGTGAGTTGCGTGAGTGACTCCGTGTCGAGCGCGTACACGTTGCGCGGTACTCCGTCGTTGATGCCGAGGTCGCCGACGAAAGCGTTCAGCGTGACAACAGGTTGGTCCGGTTCCGGAAACAGCGATGTCAGAGCCCCTGACTCGAGTTGAGCCGCTGAGGGGTAGAAGAACCCGATCAACCCGACCTGTTGGTCGAGTCCGTCGGGAACTTTGATGATACCGAGGCTCGTGAGATTCGAGTCCTGGGGCAAAAACGGAACAGGTTGACTGAACACAGCGGTTCCGTCTGCATCACGAACCGTGATCCACGGCGCGAACCCGTTGCCCAGCAGGTAGGTGGTCGTGCTCCCGATCCCCACCGGCTGGTTGACCTTGATCTCCTCCTCGCGTTCCCCCCCCTGCTCGACGATCGTGACGGCAGCGGTGTAGTCGAGAGCGATCGGGAAACCCGTCGAGGTGTCCAGGTCGTAAACGGGAACAAACTCGTCGAGCCGAATGGAGAACGGATCAAGTCGAGACTCGTCGAAGAATCTCCCAGGGCTGAACGAGTCATAGCTCGTCAACTGATTCGTAAAGGTTTGTCCTTCCACGATGACACGCTGACCGTAGTAGCGAAATCCGCCGAGAAATCCAACGGCGATCAACACCAAGACGAGCGAGAAGTGAAAAACCAGATTGCCCGTCTCGCGAATGTATCCACGCTCAGCGGAGATCGAGTCTCCGTACCGTACGACCCGGTACCCCTGTCGGCGCAGCACCCGCTCGCCGTCGTCAAGTACGTCATCCAGCCGTCCTTCTGCCTGTCGTTCGGTGAAACCCACCAGTCGGTTCAGGCGCGCAGGTGTCGCGGGTGGCGCAGCTCGCAACGCTCTCCAGTGGTGAAGTGTGCGCGGTATCACGCAGCCGATGAGCGAGATGAAGAGAAGAAGGTAGATCGCTGAGAACCAGGCAGAACTGTAGGTGTCGAACAGCTGGAGGCCATCGAGAATCGGAAACAGATCGGGGTTGTTGCGCTTGAATCTGATGACTCCGTTGGGGTCGGCTGAGCGTTGCGGCACGAGCGAGCCGGGGATCGCCGCGACGGCGAGCAACAACAAGAGCACCAGGGCCGTGCGCATGCTCGTGAGTTGCCGCCACCCGAAACGCAACCACCCGACGGCGTTGAGCTTGGGTTGCGTGATCGATTCGCGCTTGCTGTCGTGGTGATCAGAGGGGCGTAACGGTTCCACCGATCACCGCCCCCAGACTCGACACAAACATTTGCCACAAACCGGTCACCATGGCGAGTCCAATCGCGATCAGCAGGCTGCCGCCGATGATGTTGATAATGCGGATATTGCGCTTGAGCCACTCGGTCGCGCCCGCCACCCAGCGGAACCCGAGCGCGACGAGCAAGAACGGAATGCCCAGACCGAGGCAGTACATCAGCGCGATGAGAGCCGCCCGACCGATATCGCCCTCGTTGAGCACGAGCGCGTTGACGGCGACGAGCGTGGGGCCAATGCACGGCGCCCACCCGAGCCCGAAGACGACACCCAACAGGGGCGCGCCGCCCAGACCGGTCGCGACCCGGATGCGCGGCGCAAGAGATCGCTGCAAAAACGACACCTGCCCAATGAAGACGAGCCCCATGAGAATCACAATGACGCCAGCGATGCGCGTGATGAGGCCGATCCAGGGCAGGAGCAAGAGCCCCGCAGTGGCGAACACGATCGACAGGCTCACGAACACGACGCTGTAGCCGAGCACGAAAAGCGCGACGCCGAGCAGGAGTCGACCCCTGCGCTGATCGAGTTCGGTGGAGTTGGTGACTCCTCCGATGTAGGCGAGGTAGCCCGGCACGAGTGGCAAAACGCACGGCGACGCGAAGGCCAAGAACCCTGCGGCGAGCGCGATCGGCACCGCGAGCAGCAGGTTGCCGCTCAGCACGATCTCACCAATCGGGTTCACCACACTGCTGAACGCACCCGCGAGAGCGGTCACGGTGCCTCAGCGAGTGCGTCGGTGATCATTGAGCGCAGCACGCTCGGCTCACTCAGCAACCCAGAGATACGAGCGGCAACGCGCCCCTGTCGATCGAGCACGAGCGTCGTCGGCACCGAGTTCGGCGCCACTTCGCCCGCGAACGCGAGACGCACAGATCCAGAGTTGACGTCGAGGATCGACGGGTAGGTCACCCCAAATTCGTTGGCAAACGCGAGAGCGGTGGGGGCCTGATCGTAGATGTTCACTCCCAAGAAGCTCACGCCGTCAGCGGCGAACTGCTGGGCGATCTGCTCCAGGTCGGGTGCCTCGACGCGACAGGGTGGGCATGCTGCAAACCAGAAGTTCACGACAAGCACGTCACCGCGATAGTCATCGCTCGAGACCGTGTCGCCATTCTCAACCTCGCCGACAAATTCGATCGGCTCGCCACGGTCGGCCTCGGCGATAACGGTGAACGCGCCATCGCCGGAGATGTACCCCTGACCGGTGCCAGCGCGGTACTGCTGAGCAAGAGGATCGCTCGCGGCACACCCGGCGAGAAGGATTAGCGCCGTGGCGAGGACAGTGACGCTCCCGAACCACGCGGACGTGTGACGCTTCATACTGCTCCTAGGTCGGTCGACTCTGTGACTAAGTCTGCACTCGGTTCCTGATAGCCGCTCTCAGCGAAGCGGCCGTCGACCCACGCGAAGCTCGTGAGGCTCGAGAGCGAGCAGCGGCGGCGGCGGGGGTCGTGGTGCAGCGGCTCGCCGGCGAGCGCGCGGTGCACCATCCAGATGGGCAGCTGGTGGCTGACCATGACGACCTCGCCCGCGTCGACGGCCTCGCGCGCCTCGTGCATCGCGGCGAGCATCCGGGCCGCGATATCGACGAACGGCTCGCCCCAACTCGGCACCCGGGGGTTGCGCAGCAGGTGCCAGTTGCGCGGGTCGGCGATCGTGCGGCCGTTCATGCGCTTGCCCTCGAAGCGGTTGGTCGGCTCGATGAGGCGCTCGTCGGTGCGGATGTCGAGGCCGAAGGCTTCGGCCCACGGCGCCGCCGACTCCTGCGCGCGCTGCAGCGGGCTGGCATAGAGGGCGGTCACCGGATGCCCGGCCAGACCCGTGACCGCCGCGGCGGCCATGCGGTGCCCGAGGTCGCTGAGCCCGAACCCCTCGAGCCGCCCGTAGAGCACGTGCCCGGGGTTGTGCACCTCGCCGTGGCGCACGAGATGGACGAGGTCGGCGGGCACGACTCAAGTCTAAGAGAACGGAGAAGCCTGGGTCGCAGCCCCGGCATGGCCAGCACCGCGCACCCGTCGGAGCCGAAGCGGCGGGAACGCTCGCCAGAACTGGCGGCCGGATAGTGTGCCGTGACACTGACAGGAGTGGCGTCAGCGAGACGCGGCGCCGTAGTTCTTGCAGAGGGTCACAGATTCGCCGGTGGCGTCGAGCAGCCGCTCAGCTGAACGGAGTAGGTCAAAGAGCTCAGGGTGGGTGAGCGAATACAGCGAGGAACGCCCCACCGGGCGCACTGCCACCAGTTCACATTCGCGGAGACAAGCAAGGTGCTGGGAGACGGTGGACTGAGCCAAGCCGAGTTGCTCGGTGATCTCGGCAACCCTCTTCTCTCCGCTCATAAGAATCTGTAGCACTCCGAGGCGAGCGGGATCGGCGAGGCTGTGAAACAGAGCGGCCGCCGGTTTGAGAACCGACCGAGCGGAATCGGACGTCGACACCGTCATGATTCGATCGCAAGGGTCAGCCGAGGACATCGATCAACCGAGGAACAACGCCCGACTCGACAAGGATGAAGAGGCCGAGCCCGATGAAGACCACGGGCACGAGCCAATGCTCTATTCGTTCGAGCGCCTCGGTCACTCTCCGGTTCGTGCCGATCGCCCGCCCGAGCGCGCACCATGCGGCCACGAGGACGAGGAACACCACGATCGTAATCGCCGTGTCTGTCGGCGAAAAGGTGCGGAACACCGGCGTGTAGAGCGAGATATTGTCCGCTCCATTCGCAATGGTGATCCCCGCGACACCGAGAAGCCCGACCGCCTTCAGCGCCGACTCTGCTTCGTCATCGTCATCGTCTTTGCTCTTGCGGAGCCCGCGAAAGAGCCCGATGACGCCGATAGCAAGTGGTATGACGCCGAGGAAGCCAACCCACTGATCCGGAACAACGGTGAGACCCAGCGCGGCGACCACGCTGATGGCGACCAAGGTACTGAAACCGAGGTACTGGCCCAGCACGATCTGCCAAGGTCGGGGTCCGCCCCGCGTCGAGGCCAGGAACAGGACCGTCAGCACCACGATGTCATCGATATTGGTCGCCGCGAACATGCCTGCAGCGACAACGATCGTTGAAATCACGCTGGCTCCTCTTCGTTCTGTAAACATTAAGTATCAGCGATGTTATCGTCCTTTAGCGATGATGAATACCTTGCAGAAGGTTTCAGGCTGTTGCCGAACCCTCGATGTGCGGCCTACAACGTCACTGATGTGAGCGTTGCCCCGACGAGCGGCAGGGAAGCCGTAGGGTCAGCCTCGCCGGACACGCCAAAGATGCCAGCGGGCGGATACGCGGACCTCTCACGAGAGAGCCCCGAGCCGCGCATCCGGGCGACGGTAGGCTCTTCTCTCGTGACTCGCACCCCCATCAAAAACCTCGCCCCCTTCCCCGACGGCTTCGTGACAGTGGCGGGGTGGGTCGAGACCGTCCGCGACCAGAAGAAGGTGCAGTTCGTCATCCTGCGCGACGAGTCGGGGGCTGTGCAGCTGGTCAACCCGGCGACGAGAGACCTCGAGGACGGCGCCTCGGCAGAAGAGCACGCCGCCGCTGCGCTCACCGAGACGATCGGCGGGCTCGCGCACGGCACGATGGTGCGCGTCTCGGGCGAGCTCAAGCACGACGAGCGCGTGAAGCTCGGCGGTATCGAAGTCAAGATCGCGACCCTCGAGGTGGTGAGCGAGGCGCTTCCCGAGACGCCCATCGCCGACGACTCGAGCCTCGACAAGCGCCTCGACTGGCGCTTCCTCGACCTGCGCCGCCCCGAGGCCTCCCTGATCTTCAAGATCCAGACCACCTTCGAGCACGCGCTGCGCAACTGGTGGGTCGAGCGCGACTTCATCGAGATCCACACGCCCAAGCTCATGGCGAGCGCCTCCGAGAGCCGCGCCGAGCTGTTCGAGATGGAGTACTTCGAGACGAAGGCCTACCTCGCGCAGAGCCCGCAGTTCTTCAAGCAGATGGCGCAGCCGGCCGGCTTCGGCAAGGTGTTCGAGATCGCGCCCGCCTTCCGCGCCGACCCCTCGTTCACCTCGCGCCACGCGACCGAGTTCACGTCGATCGACGCCGAGGTCAGCTGGATCGACTCGCACGAGGACGTCATGCAGATGCACGAGCAGCTGCTCGCGCACGCGATCGGCGCGGTGGCCGAGAAGCACGGTGCGGCGATCGAGACGGCGTTCGGCGTCGAGCTGAGCGCGCCGACGATGCCGTTTCCCCGCATCCCGCTCGCGGTGGCGCGCCAGATCGTGGCCGACGGCGGCTACGAGATCCCGCGCACCGACGGCGACCTCGACCCGGAGGCCGAGCGCCGACTGTCGGCCTGGGTGAAGGCCAACCACGGCAGCGACTTCGTGTTCGTCACCGACTACGCCACCGGAATCCGGCCGTTCTACCACATGCGCCGCGAGGGCGACCCGACGGTCACCAACAGCTACGACCTGCTCTACAACGGCACCGAGATCTCGACCGGCGCGCAGCGCGAGCACCGTCTCGACGTGCTCATCGCGCAGGCGCGCGAGAAGGGCCTCGAGCCGGAGGAGCTCGCGTTCTACCTCGACTTCTTCCGCTACGGCGTGCCGCCACACGGCGGGTTCGGCATGGGCCTCGCCCGCGTGCTCATGCTTATGCTGGGGCTCGGGTCGATCCGCGAGACGACCTACCTGTTCCGCGGACCGACCCGCCTGCTGCCGTAGGGGCTAGGTGAGGTCGACGATCGTCGCGCCCGCGGCGTTCTTCATGACCGACTCGACGGCGCTCTTCGCCGACGACTTCTGCACGTAGTTCTCGCTGACGGCAAGCGTCTGGCCGTTGGCCGACACGATGCGCCAGAAGTACGGCTGCTTCTCGCTCTTGCCCTTGACGATCTCGAACTTCATCGGACTCTCCCGTCTGTGGACGGCTCCATCGCCACCCCTGTTCGGGATGCTATGCCGCGGCCGCACGCCGCGCCAGACCCCGTGGGCGCATGCGCGGCGACTAGAGAGTGAAATCGGGTCGCACGCGCCAGCCGGTGTCCTCCTCCAGGCGCGCGAGCAGGGTGAGCGCCTGCAGCCGCGCGTGATCGTCGCTGACCGTCGAGTAGACGTCGATCGCGAGCGGCGGCGGCTCGCCGAACTTGGGGATCTCGATCTCGACCCACGCGCCGTCGCGGTACCCGGCGCCGTCGAGCAGCACGTACGGGCGCATCGTCTTCTGCTGCTCGACGGGGCGGTCAACGGCGAGGGCGACGATGGCGAGAGCATCCAGCTTCGTGACGGCGCTCATGACGACGATCGTGGCGCAGTACTCCGCGGGCTCGGCCGGGCGGCGCAGCAGCTGGCGGAGGGCGTCGAGCATGCCCCCACGGTAGAACGACTTGCTGAGCGGTTGCCCCGGAATACGCCTGGCGCTCTATGCGTTTGCATGGATATCATCGAGAGCCCCCGATCGAAAGAGTCGACCATGACCGCAACCACCGAAGGCCTGCACCACGTCACCGCGATCGCCGGCGACCCGCAGAAGAACATCGATTTCTACATCCGCGGGCTGGGCCTGCGCCTGGTCAAGAAGACCGTCAACTTCGACGACCCCGGTACCTACCACCTGTACTACGGCGACGAGTCGGGTCGCCCCGGCACGCTCATGACCTTCTTCCCGTGGCGTGGCATCCAGCCCGGCCGCATCGGCGCGGGCCAGTCGACCTCGACCGCCTTCTCGGTTCCGGCCGGCTCGCTGGGCTGGTGGGTCGACCACTTCGCCTCGGTGGGCGCCGAGGCGCGCATCACCTCGACGTCGTCGAGCGAGGAGCGCCTGCTCGTGCGCGATCCCGACGGCCTGCAGATCGAGCTCGTCGCCACGCACCAGCACGATCCGCGCGACCCGTGGGACTCGGCGAGCGTTCCCGCCGAGTACGCCATCCGTGGCCAGCACTCCAGCGTGCTGACGGTGCGCGACGCCGAGCGCACCATTGCTCTCATGGTTAACGACCTCGGCATGCGCATCGTCGAGGAGGAGGGCAATCGCACCCGTCTCGCCGCGGGTGACGGCATGCCCGGCGCCCTCGTCGACGTGCACGCCTCGAGCCTCGCCCCCACGGGCCTGAGCGCGGGCGGCACCGTGCACCACATCGCCTTCCGCGTGCCCGACCAGGCCACGCAGCAACTGTGGCGCGACGAGCTCGCGAGCAAGGGCCACCGGGTCACCGAGATCCTCGATCGCCAGTACTTCACTTCGATCTACTTCCGCGAGCCGGGCGGGGTGCTCTTCGAGATCGCCACCGACACCCCCGGCTTCGCCATCGACGAGCCGCTGCTCGAGCTCGGCCGCTCGCTCAAGCTCCCGCCGTGGCTCGAGCCCTCGCGCGAGCAGATCGAGCGCGCCGTGATCCCCGTGCAGCTGCCGGAGGAGAACAACCCCGAGGTGGCCGCATGAGCGCGGATGCTCTGCCGACGGTCGACCTCACTGAGTGGCCGCACACCTTCACCGAGGGTGACGCCGCCGACGCGCCCGTCGTGCTCACGCTGCACGGCACCGGCGGCGATGAGCGGGAGATCGCCGCACTGGGCCCCGCTCTCGTGCCCGGCGCCGCCGTGCTCTCGCCGCGCGGCCGTGTGCGCGAAGGGACGGCGAACCGCTGGTTCCGCCGCCTCGGCGAGGGGGTGTTCGACGTCGACGACGTGATCGCCCGCGCCGGCGAGCTCGCCGCCTTCACCACCGCGGCGCGCGAGCATTACGGCCTCGGCGAGCGCCGGCTGATCGCCACGGGATTCTCGAACGGCGCCAACATCGCGCTCGCGACCGCGCTGCTGCACCCCGACGTGGTCTCCACCGCCGTCGCGTTCTGCGGCATGCACCCGTTCGCCGAACGCGAGCCGGGCGGCTCGGCGGCCGGGGTCGCCCTGCTGCTGCTGAACGGCGACCATGATGCGATGGCACCGGCCACAAGCGTCGACCGGCTGGTGGCGTTCGCGAGCGCGCGGGGGGCATCCGTCGATCGGCGTCGGCGGCCGGGCGGCCACGGCATCGACCGCGCCGAACTCGCCGCGGCGCAGGAGTGGCTGGCCGCGCGACTCTGAACCGCACCCGCCGAGGTCGGCCCCATCGTCAGTGGCAGAGTGGGCCCATGAACGACACCGCCCCTCCGACGGCAGCACTCGCCGACGCGTGCGTGCGGCTCGGCGTGCCGCTGCGCGTCGGGCCCGCATCCCTGCGCCCGATCGCGCCGCACGCCCCTCTCGCGGGCCCGGCCATGCCGGTGACGCACGCCGGCAGCGTCGATGTCTTCCTCGAGGCGATCGATGATGCGCCGCCCGGTGCCGTGCTCGTCGTCGACAACGGCGGGCGTGACGATGAGGCCTGCGTCGGCGACCTCGTGACGCTCGAAGCCCGGGAGGCCGGTCTGGCCGCCATCGTCATCTGGGGGCGGCATCGCGACACCGCGCAGCTGGTCGAGATCGGCCTTCCGGTGCACAGTCGCGGTGCCCTGCCGCCGGGGCCGCGGCGCGTGCCTCCCGCCGGCCGCTCGATGCGCACGGCCTGGCTCGACGGCGTCGAGGTCGCGGCCGACGACACCATCGCCGCCGACGACGACGGGGTGCTCGTCATCCCGACCGTCGACTGGCCGCGCGTGGCGCAGCTCGCCCGCGAGATCCAGCAGGTCGAGCAGGCCCAGGCCGACCGGATGCGCGCCGGAGCCAGCCTGCGCGCCCAGCTCGACTTCGCGGGCTATCGGGCTCGGCAGGCGACCGAGCCCGACCTCAGTCTGCGGCGGTACCTCGCCGAGCGCGGCGGCGCCATCGAGGTCTAGCGACCGCGCGGCCGGCTCGAGGATGCTCAGCCGGGCAGGTTCGCCTCGATGAGTTCGACGATCTCGGGCGCATCGGGCTGCACGTTCGGGCGGAATCGGTGCACCTCGCCGCTCGGCAGCACCAGGAACTTCTCGAAGTTCCACGCCACCGGGCCGGCCAGCCCGTGGCTGTCGGGCGTCTCGACGAGCTGCGCGTACAGGGGGTGGCGCTTCTTGCCGTTGACCTTCACCTTCTCGGTCATCGGGAAGGTGACGCCCCAGGTCGTGCTGCAGTACTGGGCGATCTTCTCCTCGCTCGACAGCTCTTGCAGGAACTGATTCGAGGGCACGCCGAGCACCGTGAAGCCACGGTCGCCGTACGTCTTCTGCAGCTGCTCGAGCGGCTCGTACTGGCCGGCGAGCCCGCACCGGGAGGCGACGTTGACCACCAGCACCACGCGGCCCGCGAACTCGGAAAAGGTCGTCGCGCGGCCGTCGATCATGGTGAGCGGGGCATCCAGCATCACGGTCATGCCGCCACGGTACGCCGCGGGCCTCCACCCACCCTGAGCGTCAGCGCTGTGCTTCCTGCACGCGCTCCGGGCGCAGGTCGAGTCGGCGCAGCAGCTGCGCGTTGAGTGCGACGACCACGGTGGAGGCCGACATCAGCAGGGCTCCGACCGACATCGGCAGGATGAACCCGATCGGGGCGAGGATGCCCGCCGCAAGCGGCACCGAGAGCAGGTTGTAGCCGGCCGCCCACCAGAGGTTCTGCTGCATCTTGCGGTAGCTCGCGCGCGAGAGCTCGATGACCGACAGCACCGATCGCGGGTCGTCGCTGGCGAGGATCACCCCGGCCGAGCCGATCGCAACGTCGGTGCCAGCGCCGATCGCGATGCCGACGTCGGCGGCGGCGAGAGCCGGGGCGTCGTTCACGCCGTCGCCGACCATCGCCACGCTGAACCCTTCGCTCTGCAGTTCGGCGACCTTCGCCGCCTTGTGCTCGGGGCGCACTCCGGCGAAGACCCGGTCGATGCCGAGCTCGGCGGCGACCGAGCGTGCGACCGCCTCGGCGTCGCCGGTGATCATGACAACGGTGATGCCGCGCTCGTGCAGGGCGTCGACGGCCGCCCGCGATTCGGCGCGGATCTCGTCGGCGAGGGCGAGCGCGCCGACGACCTCCTCCCCGACGAGCACGTGCAGGATGATCGCCCCCTGCTCGCGCCAGGTGTCGGCGATCGGCAGCTCGGCGGCGGCGTGCCGCTCGAGCATGGCCGGGCCGCCGACGCTGACCGTGCGGCCGTCGACGCGGGCGGTCACGCCCGTCGCGGGGCTCGACGTGAAGTCAGCGGCGGCGGGGATGCTCAGCCCGCGATCCTCGGCGGCGCACACGATGGCGCGCGCCAGCGGGTGCTCGCTGTCGGCTTCGGCCGCGGCGGCCAGGGCCAGCACCTCGTCGGCATCGTGCGCGCCGTGCGTCGCGATCTCGGTGACGGTGGGCGCGCCCTTGGTGAGGGTGCCGGTCTTGTCGAACAGCACGGCGTCGACGGTGCGCATGCGCTCGAGCGAGAGGCGGTCTTTGACCAGCACTCCCCCGCGGGCCGCGCGCTCGGTGGCGATCGACACGACGAGCGGAATGGCGAGCCCGAGCGCGTGGGGGCAGGCGATGACGAGCACGGTGATGGTGCGCACGATCGCGTCGCCGGGCATGCCGACGGCGAACCAGACGATCGCCGTGATGGCGGCCGCGCCGAGCGCGAACCAGAACAGCCAGGCGGCGGCGGTGTCGGCGAGCCGCTGGGCCCGCGAGGTCGAGGCCTGCGCCTCGGCGACCAGCCGGCGGATGCCCGCGAGCGCCGTGTCGTCGCCGACGGCCGCGACGCGCACCCGAACTCCCGAGTCGGTGGCGACGGTGCCCGCGACGACCGCGTCGCCGGGCTCGCGGCGCACGGTGCGCGATTCGCCGGTGATCATCGACTCGTCGAACGCGGCCGAGCCCTCGATGACCTCCCCGTCGGCGGGCACCCGGGCGCCGGGGCGCACGATCACGATGTCGCCGATGCGGAGGTCGCTCGGCGCGACGGTCTCGACGCCCCCGTCGGTGACCCGCTCGGCCTCGTCGGGCAGCAGCGCGGTGAGCGAGTCGAGGGCGCTCGTGGTCTGCGCGAGCGACCGCATCTCGATCCAGTGGCCCAGCAGCATGATGACGACGAGCAGGGCGAGCTCCCACCAGAAGTCGAGCTCGTGCGGCAGCAGCCGGAGGCTCGCGCCCATGCTCGCGACGAACGCGGTGGTGATGGCGAGGCCGATCAGCAGCATCATGCCGGGGCGGCGGGCGCGCAGCTCATCGATGGCACCGCTGAGGAAGGGGCGACCTCCCCACAGGAAGATGACGGTGCCGAGCACGGGCGAGATCAGGTCGAGGCCCGGAACGGGCGGCAGTTCGTAGCCCAGAACCATGGCGAACATCCCGCTGAAGGCGACGACCGGAATCGCGAGCAGGAGATTCCACCAGAACAGGCGGCGGAAGATGGCGACGTGGTCGCCGTGGTCGGCGTAGCCGGCGTGGCCGGCGTGGCCGGCGTGCTCGGCGTGCTCGGCGTGCTTCGTGTGGTGGTCGTGCGTCGTGTTCATGCCCGCCACCATAATACCCCCCCTGGGTATTAGTCACGGGGTTCGGCCCCGGGCCGCGACGAGGCCGAGCATCGGGCGCATCGCACTCCCCGAGCTCTTCTAGGCTGAGACTCGCGAATGCACGGAAGCCCGCAGGGTCGGGCTGCAGACTGCGGAGGTGCGGATGCGCGCGATCGTCATGACCGAGACCGGCGGGCCCGAGGTGCTGCAGGCGGTGGATGCTCCGCCGCCGACGCCCGCCCCCGGCGAGGTTCTCGTGCGCACGCACGCCGCCGGGCTCAACTTCATCGAGATCTACCAGCGCACCGGCGGCTACCGGATGCCGCTGCCCCTCACCCTCGGTTCGGAGGGGGCCGGGGTCGTCGAGGCGCTCGGCGAGGGTGTCACGACGCTGCGGGTGGGCGACCGCGTGTGCACGGCCGAAGCGACCGGCACCTACGCCGAGCTCTTCACCGTGCCCGCCGAGCGCGCGGTCGTCGTGCCGCCCGGCATCGACCTCGATACGGCCGCGGCCCTGCCGCTGCAGGGGCTCACCGCGCACTACCTCGCGACCTCGGCCGCGCATCCGAAGCCGGGCGAGACGGTGCTCGTGCACGCCGGTGCCGGCGGGGTGGGTCTGCTGCTCACCCAGGTGCTCGTCGCCCGCGGGGTGCGCGTGATCACGACGACCTCCGACGGCGAGAAGGCCGAGCTCAGTCGAGCGGCGGGGGCGTGGCGCAGCATTCCGTACGAGGGCTTCGCGGATGCGGTGCGCGCGCTCACCGACGGCGCCGGCGTGCCCGTGGTCTACGACGGGGTCGGGCGGGCGACCTTCGACGACTCGCTCGCGAGCCTGGCCGTGCGCGGCGAGCTCGTGCTGTTCGGCGCCGCGAGCGGGCCGGTGCCGCCCTTCGACCTGCAGCGTCTCAACGCGGGCGGGTCGCTCAGCGTCACGCGCCCCTCGCTCGGGCACTTCCTGCGCACCCCCGCCGAGCGGTCGGGCCGCTACCGCGAGCTGTTCGCGATGATCGAGGCCGGCACGCTCGACGTGCGCATCGGCGCCCGCTTCCCGCTCGCCGAGGCCGGGGCCGCGCAGACAGCTCTCGCGAGCCGCGGCACGACGGGCAAGGTGCTGCTGGTGCCGTAGGGCCGCAGGGGGACTGAGGATGCGGATAGAACCGAGTCCTCCGCGAGGGGTGTCGTCGTGGCGATCGCACGTGGCCAGCGTGCTCTCGACGCGGGCGGGTGAACCGTTTCTGTGGCACAGCTGGCCATCACCAGGCGCACTAGCCTTCGACCATGAGACACACGGTCACCCACATCGAACTCAGGTATTGGGACGGCGTTCGCACGGAAGAGACTCTCGTACGACTCAACGGGCACGTTTCTGAGATGTCGAGAGACGGCTGGCGCGTCGTGAGTACCGTCCAAGCTGACCCGACACATCCACTTGCGATCTTCTGGCAAGCCGACTAGCGCCGAACCTGCATCCGGACGTCACGACCAGACGAGCGAGGTGGGTCGAAAGAATGCGCGCACCGGCAGGTACGCAGAAGGCCCCGAGTCTCATGACTCGGGGCCTTTCACACGTGGCGGTGACGGTGGGATTTGAACCCACGGTGGGCTCAACACCCACACAACTTTTCGAGAGTTGCACCTTCGGCCGCTCGGACACGTCACCGCGGGAGAGTTTAGTACAGCCGGGCGGGCGGGTCGAACCGGGGGCGAGGTCGGCAGGAGCATCCGGAATCGATGGATACGATGCCGAGGTGGCCTGGTCGTTGCGCACCCCGTTCACGGCGGCGCGCGCACGGGCCTGGCGACGACGGGCGCAGCAGCCGGGAGAGCTGCTGTACGTGGCGATCGGCGACTCGGCGGCGCAGGGCATCGGTGCCCGGCGGCTCGACGCGAGCTACGTCGGCCGCCTGGCCGCGCGGCTCGAGAGGCTCACGGGCAGAACGGTGCGCGTCGTCAACCTCTCGCGCTACGGGGCACGGCTCGACGACGCGCTCGAACGGCAACTGCCCGCAGTGGCCGCGCTCGAACCCGACCTGGTGACGGTGGCGATCGGCGCCAACGACATGGCCGCGTACGAGCCCGAGCGGTTCGCGGCCGCGTTCGACCGTGTGCTCGACGGCCTGCCCGCGCACGCGATCGTGGCCGACCTGCCGTGCTTCCACTTCGGCGATCGCGAGCAGAACGCGGTGCACGCCTCGCGCCTCATGGCTCAGCAGGTGCGCGAGCGCGGGTTCGCCTTCGCCCCGCTGCACCGCGTCACCGAGAAACGGCGGGGGCCGCAGTCGTTTCCCGAGTTCACCTGGGACCAGTTCCACCCCTCCGCGCTCGGCTATCGGGTGTGGGAGTCGGCCTTCGCCCCGGCCGTGAACAGGCGGGCCCGCGAGGTCGGTGCAGCGTCGTAGTCTGAAGCGACCATGGCCAAGCCCACCGCGAACTTCGTCTGCACCGAGTGCGGCTGGACGACCCTGAAGTGGGCCGGGCGCTGCGGCGAGTGCCAGCAATGGGGCACGGTCATCGAGAAGGATGCTCCCGCCCAGCCGCGCACCGCCGCGAGCCGCCCCGCCGCGGGTCGGGCCGCGCGCCCCATCACGTCGATCGAGCCGCGCGAGACCAGTCACACGCCCACGGGCATCGCCGAGTTCGATCGGGTGCTCGGCGGGGGCATCGTGCCCGGCGCCGCCATCCTGCTGTCGGGCGAGCCGGGGGTCGGCAAGTCGACCCTGCTGCTCGAGGTCGCCGCGCGCGCCGCGAAGCTCGGCCAGCGCGTGCTCTACGTGAGCGCGGAGGAGTCGGTGGCGCAGGTGCGCCTGCGCGCCGAGCGCACGGGCGCGCTCACCCCCGAGCTGTACCTGGCGAGCGAGACCGACCTGGCGACGATCCTCGGCCAGATCGACGAGGTGCAGCCGGCGCTCGTCATCGTCGACTCGGTGCAGACCGTCGCGTCATCGCTCGTCGAGGGGCTCGCGGGCGGGGTCTCGCAGGTGCGCGAGGTCGCGGCGACGCTGATCCGGGTTGCGAAAGAGCGCGAGGTGCCTGTGGTGCTCGTCGGCCATGTCACGAAAGACGGCACGATCGCCGGGCCGCGCCTGCTCGAGCACCTCGTCGACGTCGTCTGCCAGTTCGAGGGCGACCGCCAGACGGCGCTGCGCTTCGTGCGCGCCCTCAAGAACCGCTTCGGCCCGACCGACGAGGTGGGCTGCTTCGAGATGACCGGCGACGGCATCGCCGAGGTCGCCGACCCGTCGATCCTCTTCCGCTCGGGCTCGAGCACCCCCGTGAGCGGCACATGCGTCGCCATCGCCATGGAGGGCCGCCGCGCCCTGCCGGTCGAGGTGCAGGCGCTCATCGTCGCCTCCAACGCCCCGCAGCCGCGGCGCGTCGTCAACGGCGTCGACTCGTCGCGCGTCGCGATGCTGCTGGCGGTGCTCGAACGGCGCTGCGGCATGCCGCTCTCGGGCTTCGACGTGTACGTCTCGACCGTCGGCGGCATCCGCCTGACCGAGCCCGCCGCCGACCTCGCCATTGCGCTCGCCGTGGCGAGCGCGCGTCGCGAGAAGGCGCTGGATGCCCATCTCGCCGCCATCGGAGAGATCAGTCTCGCCGGCGAGATCCGCGCGGTGTCGGGCGCTTCACAGCGGGCGGCCGAGGCAGCGCGCCTCGGCTACACCACGGTGGTCGACGCCTCGGCGCTGCACCTGCGCGAAGCAGTGCGGCTCGCGTTCGCGAGCGCGCACGACGACGCGCTCGACGTGCCCGAGTTCTAGGCCGGGTCTGCCGCCTCGCGCGGCAGCCGCAGCGCGTCGAGCACATCCTGCGGCTCGGCCTGCATCGCGTGGGGCCCGGCGACGTCGAACCACACGGCCTCGAGCACACCGATGTTCTGCTCGAGGAAGTCGCGCAGGGTCTCGCCGTCGTAGGCGAGCACGCGGTGCTCGGGCTCCTGCGGGGTCATTGCCGCGTAGTTCTCCGGCGCCGAGAACAGCAGCAGCATGTACGTGTCGGCCTCGCCCCGGCGGAACACCCGCACCTGCGGCGGACCCTCCACCGGCAGCAGCGGCACGATCACGTGGTCGTTGCGCAGGGCGAAGGCGACGGCGGCGGCATCCTGGCGCTCGAGGGCAGCCCCGAGACGCTGGTCGGGCGGCAGTGTCGATGCCGGGAGGGCGGCGGCGAACAGCCCCGCACCGCGCTGCGGGCGGGTCGGGCGTTTCGGGGAGCGCTTCTTGGGCATCCCGACCAGGTTAGCGGGGCGGGCTCAGCGCTAGTTGAGGATGAACGGGCGGTCGCCGTCGCTCGCGAACTCGCCGACGCTCACGCTGAGCCGGTAGGTGGCCCCTCCCGCGATCACCGGAGGCCGCTGCGCGCCGCAGTCGTTCGGGGTCGAGCGGGTGCGGCTCCACGGGAAGGGCGTGGTCGACACCGGCTCGCCGGGCTCGAGCCTCACCTCGGCCGGCTCGGCCGGGTCTTGGCAATCGGTCGACGCCCAGATGCGGTCGCTGCCCGAGGTGATCACGTAGCTCTGCACGTCGGGGCCGGCCGGCAGCGTGCACGGCGCGGTGCCCGTGTTGACGATCGTGAGCGACAGCAGCGGCTGCTGATCGGGCGCGTAGACGTCGGAGTCGGTGACGGGCGTGACCTCGACCTGGTCGGCCGTGCACGGAGCGGCCTCGCCGGGCAGCGCGCCCGGCTCGGTGCCGGGGGCAGCGCTCTCGGTGGAGACCGGGTCGGGCGTGGGCTGCTCGGCGGGGTCGCCCGACCCCGGCCGCACGATGATGAGCACGATGATGACGATCACGGCCAGCACGCCGAGGCCCACGACCAGCCGACGGCGCCAGTAGACCTCCGGCGGCAGCGGTCCGACAGGGTTGCGGATCGTCGACATGCGGCCAGGGTAGGCCACCACTGCACCTACAGCGTCTTCAGCATGCGCGTGTTGCCCAGGGTGTTCGGCTTGACGCGCGAGAGGTCGAGAAACTCGGCGATGCCCTCATCGGGCGAGCGCACGAGCTCGGCGTAGACCTCAGGGTCGACGAGCAGCTGCTCGCCCGTCGGCTCGAAGCCGTGCCGCGTGAAGAAGTCGACCTCGAAGGTCAGGCAGAACAGCCGGCGTAGGCCGAGCACCCGGGCCTCGGCCTCGAGGCTCTCCAGCAGGGCATGCCCGACGCCCTTGCCCCGCCAGTCGTCGCCGACAGCGAGCGTGCGCACCTCGCCGAGGTCTTCCCAGATCACGTGCAGCGCGCCGCAGCCGATGACCTCGCCGCTCGCGTCGTCGACCGCCACGCGAAACTCCTGCAGCGACTCGAAGAACACCACGAGCTCTTTGCCGAGCAGGATGCGCTGCTGCACGAGCGGCTCGACCAGGCGCTTGATCGCGCGCACATCGGTCGTGCGGGCCGGTCGCACGTGGAAGGCGCTGCTGCTCACCCCGCCAGCCTAGAGCCGCGCGGGTGGGTGCCGAACGCAGCAGCGGCGGGCATCCGGTGTCGGATGCCCGCCGCGTGCGCGTCTGCCCGCTAGTCGAGCGGCGGCAGCTCGCCGGCGTCGGCGCCCGACGCAGCCGAGGCGCCCGAGGGACCGGCCTCGACGGCGGCGAGCTCGCGCTTCGTGGTCGCGAAGGTGAAGGCCCCGTCGACGAAGTCGACCGCGATGTGGTCGCCCGCGTCGAGGTCGCCGTGCAGGATGCGCTCGCTGAGCGCGTCTTCGATCTCGTGCTGCACCGCGCGGCGCAGGGGTCGGGCACCGAGCGTCGGATCCCAGCCCACCTTGATGAGCTGCTCCTTCGCGGCCTGCGAGACCTCGATCGTCATGTCGCGGTCGAGAAGGCGCTCGCGCAGGCGCTTCACGAAGAGGTCGACGATCTGCAGCAGCTCGTCCTGGGTGAGCTGCGGGAACACGATGGTCTCGTCGACACGGTTGAGGAACTCGGGCTTGAAGTGCTTCTTCAGCTCCTCCACGACCTTGGCGCGCATCGCCTGGTAGGTCGCCGCCTGGTTGCCCTCGATCGTGAAGCCGACCGGGCCGCCCGTGATGTCCTTCGTGCCGAGGTTGGTCGTCATGATGATGACCGTGTTCTTGAAGTCGACGACGCGACCCTGACCGTCGGTCAGGCGACCCTCTTCGAGCACCTGCAGCAGCGAGTTGAAGATGTCGGGGTGCGCCTTCTCGATCTCGTCGAAGAGCACCACCGAGAACGGCTTGCGCCGCACCTTCTCGGTCAGCTGGCCGCCCTCCTCGAAGCCGACGAAGCCGGGAGGGGCACCGAACAGGCGCGAGACGGTGTGCTTCTCGCCGTACTCCGACATGTCGAGCGCGATGAGCGCGCCCTCGTCGTCGAACAGGAACTCGGCAAGCGCCTTCGCGAGCTCGGTCTTTCCGACACCGGTGGGGCCGGCGAAGATGAACGAGCCCGAGGGGCGCTTCGGGTCTTTTAGCCCCGCACGCGTGCGGCGGATCGTCTTTGCGAGCACCGAGATCGCCTCCTCCTGGCCGATGACCCGCTGGTGCAGGGCCTTCTCCATGAAGATGAGGCGGCTCGACTCCTCCTCCGTCAGCTTGAAGACGGGGATGCCCGTGGCCTGGGCGAGCACCTCGGCGATAACGCCCTCGTCGACGACGCCGCTCGCGGCGACCTCGCCGGCGCGCCACTGCTTCTCGAGCCGCAGGCGCTCACCGAGCAGCTTCTTCTCGTCGTCGCGCAGCGCGGCGGCCTTCTCGAAGTCCTGGTTCTCGATCGCGAGTTCCTTCTCCGTGCGCACGGCCGAGATCTTCTCGTCGAACTCGCGCAGCTCGGGCGGCGACGACAGAATCGACAGGCGCAGGCGGGCACCGGCCTCGTCGATCAGGTCGATGGCCTTGTCGGGCAGGAAGCGATCTTGAACGTACCGGTCGGCGAGGTTCACGGCGGCGACGATCGCGCCATCGGTGATCGACACCTTGTGGAAGGCCTCGTACTTGTCGCGCAGCCCCTTGAGGATGTTGATCGCGTGCGGCAGCGCCGGCTCGTTGACCATCACCGGCTGGAAGCGGCGCTCGAGCGCAGCATCCTTCTCGAAGTGCTTGCGGTACTCGTCGAGCGTGGTCGCTCCGATGGTCTGCAGCTCGCCGCGGGCCAGCAGCGGCTTCAGGATGCTCGCCGCATCGATCGCGCCCTCCGCAGCACCCGCACCCACGAGCGTGTGGATCTCGTCGATGAAGACGATGATGTCGCCGCGGGTGCGGATCTCCTTCGTGACCTTCTTCAGGCGCTCCTCGAAGTCACCGCGGTAGCGCGAGCCGGCGATGAGCGAGCCGAGGTCGAGCGAGTACAGCTGCTTGTCTTTGAGCGTCTCGGGCACCTCGCCCTTGACGATCGCCTGGGCGAGGCCCTCGACGACGGCGGTCTTGCCGACGCCGGGCTCGCCGATCAGCACGGGGTTGTTCTTCGAGCGGCGCGAGAGAATCTGCATGACCCGCTCGGCCTCCTTCTCGCGGCCGATCACCGGGTCGAGCTTGCCCTCGCGCGCAGCGGCCGTGAGGTTGCGGCCGAACTGGTCGAGCACCTGCGAGCCCTTGTCGGGGCTGGGGCTGTCGCCGCCGACGGCGACGGCCTCCTTGCCCTGGTAGCCCGAGAGCAGCTGGATCACCTGCTGGCGCACCCGGTTGAGGTCGGCGCCGAGCTTGACGAGGACCTGGGCGGCGACGCCCTCGCCCTCGCGGATGAGCCCGAGCAGGATGTGCTCGGTGCCGATGTAGTTGTGGCCGAGCTGGAGGGCCTCGCGCAGCGACAGCTCGAGCACCTTCTTGGCGCGCGGCGTGAACGGGATGTGCCCGGTCGGCTGCTGCTGGCCCTGGCCGATGATGTCTTGCACCTGCTCGCGCACGGCGTCGAGCGAGATGTTGAGCGACTCGAGCGCCTTCGCGGCGACGCCCTCGCCCTCGTGGATGAGGCCGAGAAGAATGTGCTCAGTGCCGATGTAGTTGTGGTTGAGCATCTTGGCTTCTTCTTGCGCCAGCACCACCACACGTCGGGCCCGGTCGGTGAACCGTTCGAACATCTCGCACTCTCCTCACGCGACGCCGTCGACAGGATGCGGAGCCGCTGTATCGAGGGTAACCAGGGCACCCCCGCAGAACTGCCCGTGTTCGCCGTAGGCGTGAGGGTTTGTGGCG
>ERZ1066136.618-NODE-618-length-24299-cov-12.497113_pt1 | contig 24299 bp, 18 predicted proteins | sample MGYA00382783_ERZ1066136 | MGnify/ENA primary metagenome ERZ1066136 (study PRJEB33369, sample SAMEA5778366) | biofilm metagenome | biome: Industrial cooling water; feature: Water cooling tower basin; material: Biofilm | place: United Arab Emirates | collected... | reverse complement strand
GGGCTGGGCGGGCCCGGCGCCGCGCGCGCTGCTCGCGCAGGCCCGGGCGCTGCTGCCGGCCCTGCCCGGCACGGCCCAGGCCCACGACCTGCTGGCCGAACAGGCCCAGGCCGCCGAGGCCGAGGGCGACACCGCCGCCGCCAGCGCGCACTGGCGCGCGGCCTACGCGGCGCTGGCGCAGCAGCGCAACCGCGAGTTCAACGACCGCGCCGCCGTGATGGAGGTGCGCCTGCGCACCGAGCAGGCCCTGGCGCGCGCCAGCGCCGAGCACGAGCGCAGCCTCACCGACCCGCTCACGCAGCTGCGCAACCGCCGCTTCTTCGAGCAGGAGATCGAGGCCTGCGCCGCCGAGGCGCAGGCGCCGGGCGCCCGCGGCGAGCTGCTGCTGTTCATGATCGACCTCGACCACTTCAAGGCCGTCAACGACACCCACGGCCACGCCGCCGGTGACGCCGTGCTCGTGCAGTGCGCGCAGCGCCTGCGCGGCGTGGCGCGCGCGCACGACCACCTCGTGCGCTGGGGCGGCGAGGAGTTCGTGCTGCTGCTGCGCTCGGGCTCGCGCCACGACGCGCCGGCCGTGGCGCAGCGCCTGCTGCAGGCCGTGGCCGGCCAGGCCTTCGAGCTGCCCGGCGGGCAGGCGCTGCCGCTCACCTGCTCGGTGGGCTGGTGCGCCTTTCCGCCCGACCCCGGCGCGCCCGGCCCGGCCCGCTGGCACGAGGCGCTGCAGCGCGCCGACGCCCACCTGTTCGAGGCCAAGCGCGCGGGCCGCAACCGCGCCGTGGGCTGAGCCCGGGCGCCCGGGTCGTCAGGCCTTGGCCAGCGCGCCGATCTTGGCGGCGTCGCGCGCGAGCTCCTCGCGCGTGGTGATGCGGCGGAACCAGATGGTCACCGCGGTCGAGGTGAGCACGATGAACAGCGAGTACAGCACCGGGATCAGCAGCACCTCCTGCTGCTGCGTGCCGGTGAAGCTCAGCAGCACGATCAGCACCGCCAGCGGGCCGTTCTGGATGCCGGTCTCCAGCGCGATGGTGCGCGAGCGCCGCGGGTCCTGCTTCAGGCCGCGCGAGATGAGGTAGCCCAGCGCGAAGCCCGCCAGCCCCAGGCCGATGGACGCGGCGTACACCGGGAAGCCCGTCTGCATCAGCAGCGCGCCGTTGCGCGGCACCCAGCTCACCACCAGGAACAGGATCACCAGCACGCCCAGCAGGCCGCCGATCATCTCGATCAGCGCGCCGACGTTGGCGTTCCACTTGCGCAGCGCGATGCCGATGACCGTGGGCACCAGCAGCACGAACAGCACCTGGATCACGTTCTCGCGCGGGATCTGCCAGTTGCCCTCGATGCCCTGGCTGTAGAAGGCCAGGGTCAGCGGCACCATGACGATGGCCACCAGCGTGGAGCTCATGGTCATGAGGATGGACAGGCTCAGCGTGCCCTTGCTGAAGTACGCGAAGATGTTGCTGGTGGTGCCGCCGGGCATGCAGCCCATGAGGATGAGGCCCACGGCATAGGCCGGCGGCAGCGCCAGCACCAGGGACAGCACGTAGGCCAGCAGCGGCATCACGCCGTACTGGCACAGCAGGCCCACCACCACGCCCACGGGCTTGCGCAGCGCGATGGCGAAGTCCTTGAACGTGAGGCTCGCGCCCATGCCGAGCATGATGACCATCATCATCACGCCCAGCAGGCGGGTTTCGGTTTCGGAGAGCATGGCCGGTCCTCAGGTCTTGTTCTTGTTCGCGCCCAGCACCTCGGCGCGCAGGTCGCGGCGCAGGATCTTGCCCACGGGCGTCTTGGGAAGCTCGTCGCGGAACTCGATGCGCACGGGCATCTTGTAGCCCGTGAGCAGCGTGCGGCAGTGCGCCATCAGCGCCTCGGCGGTGAGCGCCTCGTCGCGCTTGACGACGTAGGCGCGCACGGCCTCGCCCGTCTTGGGGTCGGGCACGCCGATGACGGCGGCCTCGAGCACGCCGTCGTGGCGCGTGAGCGCGTCCTCGATCTCGTTGGGGTACACGTTGAAGCCGCTGACGAGGATCATGTCCTTCTTGCGGTCCACGATCTTGAAGGTGCCCTCGGCGTCCATCACGGCCACGTCGCCGGTGTGCAGCCAGCCGTCCTTGATGACCTCGGCCGTGGCCTCGGGCCGCTGCCAGTAGCCCTGCATGACCTGCGGGCCGCGCACCACCAGCTCGCCGGGCTGGCCCAGCGGCACGGGCTCGCCGGTGTCGTCCACCAGGCGCACGTCGGTCATGGGCGCGGGGACGCCGATGGTGTCGCGGTGGCGCTTGCCGTTCAGCGGCTGGAAGCACACCACGGGCGAGCTCTCGGTGAGGCCGTAGCCCTCCACCAGCGGCGCGCCCGTCACCTGCTCGAAGCGCTCGACCACGGCGTGGTGCATGGCGGCGCCGCCACCGCCCGCGGCCTTGATGTGCCTGGGCGGGAAGGCGGTGAACCACTCCTCGCCGAGCAGCGCGTTGTAGAGCGTGTTGACGCCCGTGAGCCAGGTGATCTTGTAGTTCTCGATGGCGCGCTGCAGGTTCTGCACCGGCCGCGGGCTGGGCACGAGGATGTTGCGCGCGCCGGCCTCGAACATGCTGAGGAAGTTCACCGTGAAGGCAAAGATGTGGTACAGCGGCAGCGCCGTCAGCACCACTTCTTTGCCCTCGTCGATGTGGCTGCCGCACATGGCGCGCATCTGGGCCACGTTCCACAGCAGGTTGCCGTGCGTGAGCATGGCGCCCTTGGCCACGCCGGTGGTGCCGCCGGTGTACTGCAGCAGCGCCAGGCTGTCGTGCGTGAGGCCACCCCACCAGGCCTTCACATCGCCGCCGGCGGCCGCGCCCTGGGCCAGCGCCGCGGGCAGCGCCGTGAACGGCACGCGGTGTGCGGGCACCTGGCGGTTCCAGTACTTCATCACCGCGTGCACGATGCCGCCCACCACGGGCGGGAAGAACTCCGGCACGCGCGTGATCACCACGTGCTTCACGTCCGTCTGCGGCAGCGCCTGCTCGAGCTTGTCGGCGAACAGGTCGACCACCACCACCGCCTTGGCGCCGCTGTCCTTGAACTGGTGCGCCATCTCGGCGGCCGTGTACAGCGGGTTGGTGTTGACGGCCACGCAGCCGGCCTTGAGCACGCCCAGCAGCACCACCGGGTAGGCCAGGCTGTTGGGCATCTGGATGGCCACGCGGTCGCCGGCGTCGAGCTTGAGCACCTGGCGCAGGTAACGCGCGAAGTGGTCGCTCTTCTCGTCCACCTGCTGGTAGCTCAGCGAGCCGTACATGCCGTTGGGCATGACGGTGGTGAAGGCCGTCTGCCGCGCGAAGCGCGCCGCCGCAGCCTGCGCCATGGCCGGCAGGCTGGCCGCCGCGGGCGGCGTGAGTTCGGCCTTGATGTGGCTGCCGTACTGTCCGACCCAGGGCCTGAGGTCGTAGGGGCTGATCGCGTCCATGGGTCTCCCGCCGGCGCCCAACTGCAGGCCCCGAAAGTGGGCGTGAAATGTACCTTGACGTCCCGCTGACGCCGCTGGAGTCGACTGCCTAATTCCCCGCGACGGCGGGGGCCACGCCAGGGTTCACCCGGGGGTGTTCAGCCGGCGCGGCCGGCGGCCGTGGTGATGCGGGCCAGCCAGGTGCCGGCATCGCCCTGCAGCATCGGCCAGCCGAAGCGCCAGCGCCAGTTGCCGTCGGCCGTGCCCGGGCGGTTCATGCGGTGCTCGCTGGCCAGGCCCAGCACGTCCTGCAGCGGGAACAGCGCCAGCTTCGCCACGCTCTGGCTGGTGGCGCGGATCAGCGCCCAGTGGATGCGCTCGGCGTCGTTGCAGGCCAAGTACTCGGCCGCGAAGGCGCGCACCTCGGGGCGGGCGTTGTCCCACCAGCCGCGCGCGGTGTCGCTGTCGTGCGTGCTGCTGTAGGCCAGGGCGTGTGGCACGTGGTGGTGCGGCAGGAAGGGGTGCCGGGCGTTGGCAGCCGGCGTGCCGTCGCCCCAGCCGCCGAAGGCCTCCTGCACGATGCGCATGCCGGGCAGGCCGAAGCCGTCGCGCAGGGCGATGACGTCGGGCGTGATGGTGCCGAGGTCCTCGGCCACGATGGGCAGCTCGGGGCCCAGCGCGGCGCGGAAGGCCTCGAACAGGGCCGGCCCCGGGCCCGGGGCCCAACGGCCCTCGCGCGCCGTGGGGCAGTGGGCCGGCACCTCCCAGTAGCCCGCGAAGCCGCGGAAGTGGTCCACGCGCACGAGGTCGGCCTGGGCCAGCGCGCGCCGCAGGCGCGCCACCCACCAGGCGTAGCCGTCGTCGGCCATGCGCTCCCAGCGGTACAGCGGGTTGCCCCAGCGCTGGCCGTCGGGGCCGAAGCCGTCGGGCGGCACGCCGGCCACCACGGTGAGTTCGTGGCGCTCGTCCATGAAGTAGAGCTCGGGCCGCAGCCAGACGTCGGCGCTGTCGTGGGCCACGAAGATGGGCACGTCGCCCATGAGGAACACGCCGCGGCGGTGGGCGTGGCCGCGCAGCGCCTGCAGCTGCTCGTCGAACGCCCACTGCACGAAGGCGTGCACGCGCATCGCCTGGGCGTGCGTGGCGCGGGCGGCGCGCAGCGCGGCGGCGTCGCGGCGCGCCAGCGGCTCGCCCCAGGCCCACCAGGGCTGGCCGTGGTGGGCGTCCTTGAGGGCCGCGTACAGGCACCAGCCGTCGAGCCAGTCGGCCGCGGCGGCGCACCAGGCCTCGAAGCGCTGGCGCTCGGCGGGTGTGGCGCGCGCCTCGAAGCCCGCCGCGGCCTGCTGCAGCATCGCCCAGCGCCAGGGGATGGCGCGCTCGTAGTCGGCGCGCGCCGCGTGGAAGGCGGGCGCGGTGGCCAGCGCGGCGGCGTCCAGCCAGCCGGCGCGCACCAGCGGCGCCAGGGCCACCAGCCAGGGGCTGCCAGCAAAGGCCGAGGGGCACTGGTAGGGCGAGTGGCCCGGCCCCACGGGGTGGATGGGCAGCACCTGCCACAGGCTCTGCCCGCTGGCGGCCAGCCAGTCGACGAAGCGGTGGGCCTCGTCGCCCAGGTCGCCCAGGCCGTGCGGCCCCGGCAGCGAGGTCAGGTGCAGGACGATGCCGGAACGGCGCGCGCTCAGGTCGAAGGGCATGGGTGGGTCCTCAGGGCGCGGGCCGTTGCCGCAGCAGGCGCAGGGAGCGCGGGGCCAGCGCGGCCAGGCCGCCGGCCGGCGGCGCGGGGGTCGATGGCGCCGCGGTGTCCAGCGCCAGCGCCCAGGCCGCGCCTTCCAGCGCCTCGGGCGGTAGCGGGCGCGGCTGCGGGTCGGGGTTCAGGGCCAGCAGCCAGCCGGCGCCGCGCAGGGCCAGGCACTCGGCCGCGTCGTCGTCGATGCCGAACACGCGCAGCGGCGCCTCATGCCAGCTGTCCGGCACGCCCAGCGCGCCCTCGCGGCGCAGCGCGAGCAGCTGCGCCACGAAGGCGGTGAGCGCGTCGTCGGCGCGCGGCCAGTCGAGCCAGCCGAGGGCGTTGTCCTGGTTCCAGGCGTTGTTGTTGCCCTGCTGCGAGTGGCTGAACTCGTCGCCGGCCAGCAGCATGGGCGTGCCCTGGGCCAGCAGCAGCGTGGCCAGCAGCGCGCGCTGCACGGCGGCGCGGGTGGCCTGGATGGCGGGGTCGTCCGTCGGGCCCTCGGCGCCGAAGTTCGCGCAGAGCTCGTCGTCGCGGCCGTCGCGGTTGTCTTCGCCGTTGGCGTGGTTGTGCTTGCGCGAAAACGCCACCAGGTCGGCCAGCGTGAAGCCGTCGTGCACGGCGATGAAGTTCACGCCGCTGGTGGGCGGGCGGCCGTCGCCGGCGTAGAGCTCGGGCGAGCCGGCGAGCCGCGCGGCCATCTCGCGCCGCGTGATCGGGCCGTGGGGCCCAGGCCTGCCCAGCCAGAAGCCGCGCGCGGCGTCGCGGAAGCGGTCGTTCCACTCCTGCCAGGGCGCCGGGAAGCCGCCGACGCGGTAGCCGCGCGGGCCGCCGTCCCAGGGCTCGGCGATGAGCATGGCGCCTTCGAGCGCCGGCTCGGCCTGCAGGGCGCGGAAGAACGCGCCGTCGCGCTCGAACGCGCCGTCCGCGCCGCGGCCCAGCACGGGCGCGAGGTCGAAGCGGAAGCCGTCCACGCCCATCTCGCGCACCCAGAAGGCCAGGCTCTCCACCACGAAGGCGGCCACGCGCGGGTGCGCCACGTTCAACGTGTTGCCGCAGTGCGTGTAGTCGACCAGCGTGCCGTCGGCGGCCACGCGGTACCAGCTGGCCTGGTCCAGGCCGCGGAAGCCGAGCGTGGGGCCGAAGTGGTTGCCCTCGGGCGTGTGGTTGTAGACCACGTCCAGCACCACCTCGAGCCCGGCCTCGTGCAGCGCGGCCACCATGGCGCGGAACTCGTCGGCCACGGCCGTGGGGTCGGCCGGCTGCTGCGCGAAGCGCGGGTCGGGGCAGAAGAAGCCCAGCGAGTTGTAGCCCCAGTGGTTGACGAGGCCCGGCGGCATCAGCGGCTCGCTGAGCCGGTGCTGCACAGGCAGCAGCGAGAGCGTCGTCACGCCCAGGCGCTGGAAGTGCGCGATCGCCGCCGGATGCGCCAGCGCGGCGTAGGTGCCGCGCAGCGCCGGCGGGATACCGGGGTGGCGCATGGAGAAGGACTTGACGTGCACCTCGCAAAGCACCCGCGCCGCCGGCGCATGGCGCGGTGCGCGCTCGCGGCGGGCGGGCGGGCGCGGCGGCGCCACGCGGGCCTTGAGCGCCGTGGCGCCGTTGTCGCGGGTGTCCACGGTGTCGAAGGGCGAGGCGCCCAGCGTGTAGCCGTGGTGCTCGGGCCGCCACTCGAAGGCGCCGACGATCTCGCGCGCCCAGGGGTCGAGCAGCAGCTTGGCCGGGTTGAAGCGGTGGCCCTCGCGCGGCGCGTGGGGGCCGTGCGCGCGCAGCCCGTACACCAGGCCCGGCCCGGCACCGGCCAGGAAGCCGTGGAACACGCCGTCGGCATCGCGGTGCAGGCGGTGGCGGGCCAGCTCCTGCGCGCCGGTGGCGTCGAACAGGCACCAGTCGATGGCGTGGGCGTGGTCGGACCACAGCGCGAGGTTCACGCCGCCGGCCACCGCGTGGGCGCCCCAGGGGCCGCGGCGACCGGGCGCCAGGCTGCTCGCCAAGGTGTCGTTCATGTAGTAATGCTACATGGTGGATTCCCGGATGGCATCGCAAGTGATTGATTTTTAATGGTTAACCAGCAGAACTGCGGGTGAGGCCGTCTTGGATGGCCGGCGCTCGCCGCTGTATATTCATTACATAACCGCAGGGGCCCAGGCCCGGAGACAACGCAGTGGCCGAAGTCAAGCTGGCCGGGGTCGGCAAGGCCTACGGCGAGGTGAAGATCCTCAAGGGGATCGACCTGCACATCCGCGACGGCGAGTTCATGGTCTTCGTGGGGCCCAGCGGCTGCGGCAAGAGCACGCTGCTGCGCACCATCGCCGGGCTGGAGGACATCACCGAAGGCACGCTGTCCATCGGCGGCCGCGTCGTCAACGACGTGCCGCCGGCCGAGCGCGGCATCGCGATGGTGTTCCAGAGCTACGCGCTCTACCCGCACATGAACCTGTTCGACAACATGGCCTTCGGGCTGAAGTTGGCGAAGGTGCCCGAGGCGGAGATCAAGGACGCCGTCACCAAGGCCGCGAAGCTGCTGCACATCGAGCACCTGCTGGAGCGCAAGCCGAAAGACCTGTCGGGCGGCCAGCGCCAGCGCGTGGCCATCGGCCGCGCCATCGTGCGCCAGCCCGAGGTCTTCCTGTTCGACGAGCCGCTGAGCAACCTGGACACCGCGCTGCGCGTGAAGATGCGCTACGAGTTCGCCAAGCTGCACCAGCAGTTCAAGACGACGATGGTCTACGTCACGCACGACCAGGTCGAGGCCATGACGCTGGCCGACCGCATCGTGGTGCTGCAGGCCGGCCGCATCGAGCAGGTGGGCGCGCCGCTGGAGCTGTACGAGCACCCCTGCAACCTGTTCGTGGCCGGCTTCATCGGCAGCCCGGGCATGAACCTGCTCGACGCCACCGTGGCCGAGGCCTCGGCGCAGCACGCCGTGGTGCGCGTGAAGGGCTCGGGCGAGGCCATCCGCTGCCTCGTCGACGCCAGCGCCGCGAAGCCGGGTGATGCCGTCAAGCTGGGCGTGCGCCCCGAGCACCTGCGCGCGGGGGAGGCCACCAATGCCCTGGCCACCGAGGTGACCTTCGTCGAGAGCCTGGGCGGCATGACCTACGCCTACTGCAGCCACCCCGGCGTCGAGGACGTGCTCACCTGCGCCGTGGAGGGCGACCGCCGCCTGGCCAGCGGCAGCACGCTCAGCCTGGCCGTGCCGCCCGAGAAGGCCTACCTCTTCGACGCCGCGGGCCAGGCCTTCCGCCGCCTGGCGGCGGCGCCCACCGAACGCTCCGGCCCGCTGAACCATGCGGCTTGATCGTGTGCTCGCCGCGGCCGTGCTGGCCGCGCTGGCGTCGGCCGCCACCGCGCAGGGCAGCCCGCGCCTGCTGGTGTGGATCAACGGCGACAAGGGCTACAACGGCCTGCAGAAGGTGGGCGACGCCTTCACCGCCAAGAGCGGCGTGCCCGTGGTCGTGCAGCACCCCGAGGGCGCGCCCGACAAGTTCCAGGCCGCGGCCGCCGCCGGCAAGGGCCCGGACATCATGTGCTGGGCCCACGACCGCGTGGGCGAATGGGCCAAGGGCGGCCTCATCGTGCCCATCCGCCCGGGCCGCGCCCTGCGCGAGCGCATCGACGAATCGGCCTGGCAGGCCTTCCGCTACCGCGGCCAGACCTGGGGCTACCCCATCGCCATCGAGGCCATCGGCCTCATCGTCAACAAGGCCCTGGTGCCCGAGCCGCCGACGAGCTTCGAGCAGGTCATCGAGATCGACCGCCAGCTCAAGAAGCAGGGCAAGAGCGCCATCCTCTGGGCCTACAACAACAGCTTCTTCAGCTGGCCCTTGCTCGCCGGGCCGGGCGGCTATGTCTTCGGCCGCAACGCCCAGGGCGAGCTCGACCCCGCGCAGGTGGGCGTCAACACGCCCGGCGCCGTGCAGGGCGCGCAGATGCTGGAGCGGCTCATCCGCGACGGCCACATGCCGCGCGGCGCGCGCTACGCCGAGATGGAAGGCGCCTTCGCCAAGGGTCAGGTGGCGATGATGATCAACGGCCCCTGGGCCTGGGACAACGTGCGCAAGGTGGGCATCGACTTCACCGTGGCGCCGCTGCCCAGCATCGGCGGCCACCCGAGCCGGCCCTTCGTGGGCGTGCTGGGCTGCATGATCACGGCGCCGAGCAAGGTCAAGGACATCGCGCGCGAGTTCCTCGAGCACCACCTGCTGGAGGTCGAGAACCTCAAGGTCGTGAGCGCCGACGTGCCGCTGGGCGTGCCGGCCGACAAGGCCTACTACGCCGAACTGAGCCGCGACCCGAAGATCGCCGCCACCATGGCCAACGCCCGCGCCGGCGTGCCCATCCCCAACATCCCCGAGATGGGCCGCTTCTTCCCGGCCATCGACGCCGCGCTGGAGGCCATCACCAACGGCCGGCAGTCGCCGAAGGACGCGCTCGATGGCGCGGCCGCGCGGATGAAGAGTCGATGAGCGCCGCCGCCGCTTCGCCCCCGCGCCCCTGGCTGCAGCACGGCATCGCAGTCCTCGCCGGCCTGGCCCTGCTGTGGCTGGTGTTCAACCTGTGGGTGGCCGGCCAGCCGCTGGTGGCCGTGGGCGCCCTGGCCTTTGGCAGCGTGGCGCTGGTGGTCTACGGCACGGCCACGTCGGTGGCCTGGAAGTACCTGTTCCCAGGCGTGGCGGGCATGCTGCTGTTCGTGGCCTTCCCGCTGCTGTACACGGTGCAGATCGGCTTCACGAACTACTCCTCGGCGCACCTGCTGAGCGAGGAGCGCTCGCGCCAGTACCTGCTGGACCAGAGCCTGGTCGACGAGGCCCGCGCGCGGCCCTACACGCTGCACGCCGAGGGCGGCGGCTTCCGCCTGCGCCTGGCCCCGGGCGAGGCTGGCGGCGAGCCGCTGGTCACGCCGCTGCTGGACCTGGGCTCGCCACCCGCCACGCCCGTGGCGCTGGAGCCCCAGGCCGGCGCGGCGCTCGGCCCCGCGCTCGACCTCAAGGCCCTGATCGCCCAGCGCGAGGGCCTGCAGCGCCTGGCCCTGCAGGTGCCCGGCGCCACGGGACCGGATTCGGTGCTGCGCTACGCCGGCCTGCGCGAGTTCGGCGTCATCGAGCCGCTGTGGACGGCGCGCTCCGACGGCGCCCTGGTGCAGGCCGGCAGCGGCCGCGTGTTCGTGCCCAACCGCGAGACGGGCTTCTTCGAATCGACGGCGGCCGACGGCGAGGTCGAGCGCCTCGCGCCCGGCTTCACCGTGGGCATCGGCTTCGCCAACTACAGCCGCATGCTGCTGGACGCCGACTTCCGCGGCCCCTTCGTCAGCATCTTCGTCTGGACGGTGGCCTTCGCGGGCCTCACGGTGCTGTTCGCCACGGCGCTGGGCATGTCGCTCGCGGTGCTGCTGGAGTGGGAAGGCCTCAGGCACCGCACGCTCTACCGCACGCTGCTGTTCCTGCCGTACGCCGTGCCGGGCTTCATCAGCATCCTGGTGTGGAAGGGCCTGTTCAACCAGAACTTCGGCGAGATCAACGCCATCCTCGACGCGCTGTTCGGCGTGCGCCCGGCGTGGTTTGCCGACCCGCTGCTGGCCAAGACGATGATCCTCATCGTCAACACCTGGCTGGGCTACCCGTACATCATGATCCTGTGCTCGGGGCTGCTGAAGTCCATCCCGGCCGACCTGTACGAGGCCAGCGCCCTGGCCGGCGCCAGCCCCTGGGTGAACTTCTGGAAGATCACCGCGCCGCTGGTCATCAAGCCGCTGACGCCGCTGCTCATCAGCGCCTTCGCCTTCAACTTCAACAACTTCGTGCTGATCAGCCTGCTCACCGACGGCCGGCCGGACTTCCTGAACACCAAGCTGCCGGCGGGCACGACCGACATCCTGGTGAGCTACACCTACCGCATCGCCTTCACCGACAGTGGCCAGAACTTCGGCCTCGCGGCGGCGATCAGCACGCTGATCTTCATCATGGTGGCGGTGATGGCGCTGGTGCAGCTGCGCTTCACGCAGACCAACACCGGGAGCCGCTGACATGCCCATCGTCACCGGAAAGAGCCAGCGCTGGCGCGTCTGGGCCGCGCACGCGCTGCTGTGCACGCTGCTGGCCTTCACGCTGTTCCCGCTGCTGGCCGTGATCAGCATCAGCCTGCGGCCGGGCAACTTCGCCACCGGCAGCATCATCCCCACGCAGATCAGCTTCGAGCACTGGCAGCTGGCGCTGGGCATCCCCGTCACCAACCCCGACGGCACGGTGACGCAGCCGCCCTTCCCCGTGCTGCTGTGGCTGTGGAACAGCATCAAGATCGCCACGATCTCGGCCTTCCTCATCGTGGCCATCAGCACCACGGCGGCCTACGCCTTTGCGCGGCTGAAGTTCGCGCGCAAGCAGCTCATCCTGAACAGCATGCTGCTGCTGCAGATGTTCCCGGTGGCCGTGGCGCTGGTGGCCATCTACGCCATCTTCGAGGGCATCGGCACCCAGGTGCCCTGGCTGGGCATCGAGACCCACGCCGGGCTCATCGTCGCCTACCTCGGCGGCGTGGCCATGCACATCTGGACCATCAAGGGCTACTTCGAGACCATCCCGGTGGAGATCGAGGAGAACGCCAAGGTCGACGGCGCCACGCACTGGCAGGCCTTCCGCCACGTGCTGCTGCCGATGGCCGTGCCCATCCTGATGGTGGTGTTCGTGCTGGCCTTCATCGGCACCATCATCGAGTACCCCGTGGCGAGCATCCTGCTGCGCGAGGAGCCCAACCTCACGCTCGCGGTGGGCAGCAAGTTCTACCTGTACGAGCAGCGCTACCTGTGGGGCGACTTCGCCGCGGCCGCCGTGCTGAGCGGGCTGCCGATCACGCTGGTGTTCCTGCTGGCGCAGCGCTGGATCGTCAGCGGGCTCACCGCCGGCGGCGTCAAGGGATGAGGCCGGCTGCACCGCTGCGGGCCGCTGCAGCAGCGCTCCTGCTGGCGGCGGCGCTGCCGGCGCCGGCCCAGACCGCGCCCGGCGCGGCCGCCTGCCGGCCCGACCCGCTGGACGGCCGGGCGCTGTACCTGCGCGGCGGCTTCAACGCCTGGGCCGCGCCCGAGGCGCAGCGCTTCACCTGGGCCTGCAACCGCTGGGAGCTGGTCACGCGGCTCGCGGGCGAGCACCGCTTCAAGCTCGGCGACGAGGGCTGGAGCGCCGACGCCGACTTCGGCAGCGCCGACGGACAGCGCCTCGTGCGCAAGGGCCCCGAGCTGCAACGCCGCTTCGGCGGCACCTACCGCTTCACGGTGACCATGGCCGACCCCGCGAACCCCGAGCTCCGCATCGACGAGTGCCCGGTGAACGAGGCGCCGCTGGGCGCCACCGCGCTGTTCCTGCGCGGCACGCCCAACAACTGGGCGGCGCTCGACGACTTCCAGTTCCAGTTCAGCTGCGACGCCTACTACCTGAACGTCAGGCTCGAGGGCCGGCACGAGTTCAAGATCGCCGACGCGGCCTGGAAGGACGCCAGCACCATCGGCCCCGGCGGCTTCGGCCAGGGCGCCAACTTCGCGCACAGCTTCAGCGGCGAGCACACGCTGCGCCTGGCCTGGGCCGGCGGCCGGCCGCAGCTGGACATCGGGCCCAGGAGCTGGGCCGATCCGCGCGCGGCGGCCGTGACGGACCCCGTGGCCCTGAGCCTGCGCTTCGATTCGCGCAGCGCGGTCCACAAGCGGCCCTTCGGGGCGGTGCCCGCCGGCAGCACCATCGAGTTCGTGCTCACCGCCGCCCCGGGCGTGCAGCGCGCGACGCTGGTGGTGGAGAAGCGGCGCCTCGAGGGCAACCAGGAGGTGCTCGAGTACACGCCCGCGGCGCGCGTGGCCATGGTGCGCAGCACCGACGCCGACGGCCGCGAGCGCTTTGCCGCGAGCCACCGCTTCGCCGACGTGGCCGTGTACGGCTACTGGTTCGAGGTCGAGATCGGCGGCAAGCTTTTCGCGTACCAGAACAACGCCGAACCGCTGCACTGGACGCGCGAGAAGGGCACCGGCGGCCTGGGCGCCGTGGCCGAGCGCCCGGGCAACCCCGGTGGCATCCGCCGCTTCCGCCAGACCGTGCACGCCGCCGACCTGCGCGTGCCCGACTGGGCGGCCGACATCGTCTACTACTACGTCTTCCCCGAGCGCTTCCGCAACGGCAACCGTGCCAACGACCCGCAGCCGGGGCGCGACCGCTACCGCAACGCCGGCGTCGAGACGCACGCGCGCTGGACCGACCGGCCCTACAAGCCCGGCAGCGGCGACGGCAGCGACGCCGTCTTCAACAACGACTTCTTCGGCGGCGACCTCGAGGGCCTGGCCGACAAGCTCGACACCATCCGCGAGCTCGGCGCCAACACGATCTACATGACGCCGGTGTTCCGCGCCGGCAGCAACCACAAGTACGACCACGCCGACTACCTGAACGTCGACCCGGCCTTCGGCGGCAACGCCGCCTGGGACCGCCTGCTGCGCGAGGCGGGCCGGCGCGGCATCCGCGTCATCCCCGACGCCAGCCTCAACCACACCGGCAGCGACTCGATCTACTTCGACCGCTACGGCCACTACGGCGGCACCGGCGCCTTCGCGGGCGGCAAGCCCAACCCCACGAGCCCGTACTTCGGCTGGTATCGCTTCGACCTCACGCAGACCGAGCCCGACAAGCAGTACCGCGGCTGGGTGGGCGTGCCCGACCTGCCCGAGCTCGACAAGGCCAGCCCCGCGTGGCGCGACTTCGCCTACCGCCGGCCCGACAGCGTGACGCGCACCTGGCTCCAGCGAGGCGCCGCCGGCTGGCGCATGGACGTCGCGCCCTGGGTGCCCGACGACTTCTGGCGCGAGTGGCGCCAGGCCGTGAAGAGCACCAAGCCCGACGCGCTGACCGTGGCCGAGACCTGGTTCGACTCGAGCAAGTACTTCCTGGGCGACATGTTCGACTCGACCATGAACTACGTCTTCCGCAACGCCGTGCAGGACTACGCCCTGGGCGGCCCGGCGGCGGGCCTCGTGGCGCAGCTCGAGCACCTGCGCGAGGCCTACCCGGCGCCCGTGCACCGCGCGCTCATGAACCTGCTGTCCAGCCACGACCAGGCGCGTGCGCTGCACGTCTTCGGCTGGCACGACGGCGTGCAGGACCCGGCCGTGATCGCCCGCGCCAAGCAGCGCCTGCTGCTGGGCGTGTTCCTGCAGATGAGCTACCCCGGCGCACCCACCGTCTACTACGGTGACGAGGTCGGCGTGACCGGCGGCGACGACCCCTACAACCGCGCCACCTACCCCTGGCCCGACGAAGGCGGCCAGCCCGACCAGACGCTGCGCGAGCAGTTCCGGCGCCTCATCGCCATGCGCCACGCCCACCCGGTGCTGAGGCGCGGCGAGCTGATGGCGCCCGTGGTGGTGGACGAGCACGTGGTGGTGTGGCCGCGCCGCCTGGTGCAGGGCGGCCGCGAGCAGTGGGCCCTGGTGGCGGTGAACAACGCCGACACGCCGCGCCGCGTGCGCCTGCCCCGCCCGGCGGGCCTGCCGCAGGGCCCGCTGGCCGACGCGCTGGGCGGCGAGGCCGTGCGCGGCGAGGGCGGGTGGATCGAGTTCGAGGTGCCGGCGCGCTTCGGCCGCGTGCTGCTGCGCTGAGGCCGGCCGCCGGCGCCGCGCGGGAGGGGCCGCCCGTTGGGCGGTGGTCCTGGTTGCCCGAAGACGCTTCCCTGAGCCGATGCCTGCGCCGCTGGACGGCGTCTCTCTCGGTTTGCGTTGAACGGCCCGGGCTCAGCCCAGGCCGTGGAAGAAGGCCACGGCACCGCCCAGCAGCGCCACCAGCACGGGCACGCCGCACAGCAGCAGCGTCTGCCAGCGCCCGCCGGCCTGCTCGTGGGCACGGCCGCGCTCGGGGCTGAAGCTGCTGCTGTCGAACAGGTCCTCGACGAAGGCCTCGCTGCGGTGCAGCTCGGGCAGCAGGCTCACCGGAAAGCCGCTGGAACGGCCCAGGCTCGGAGCGGGGGTGGCGTTGGCGGCGGGCATGGCGGTGCGGTGGCTGGGGTGGTGTTCCGTGGAGCCACACTGTCCGCCGCGGCGGTATCGCTGCGATGTCAGGCCGGCGATCGACGGGTTTGTTTTGTTGCCGGCGGCGGCCGCGGCGCGAACAAACGAAACACGCCCAGGGCCCGCGCGATGCCGCTGCGAAACAGCGGCCTCCCACCATCGGGGGATGGCCGATCCCTGGCGCCCGCATCCCGTCTACCACCACCCGTGGTTCGCCGCCGCGCTCGCGGCCGGCGGGGCCCTGCGCGCAGGGGCTGGTGGCTATGATCGTGCGGAGCCTGCCGCCCCGATGCCCGCCGACACCGCCACCGCCGCGCCCCCGACGCTGCTGATCGTCGACGACGAGCCGGAGCTGCGCGGCCTGCTCGCCGAGTACTTCGGCCGCCACGGCTTCGCCGTGCAGGCCGCCGCCAGCGCCGCCGAGGCGCGCAGCCTGGTGGCCGCGCAGCGGCCCGCGCTGGCGCTGCTCGACGTGCACATGCCCGGCGAGAACGGCCTCGGCCTCGCCCGCTGGCTGCGCGAGGCCCACGCCGGCGTGGCCATCGTCATGCTCACCACGGCCAGCGAGCCGGTGGACCGCATCGTCGGCCTCGAGCTCGGCGCCGACGACTACGTCGGCAAGCCCTTCGAGCTGCGCGAGCTGCTGGCGCGCGTGCGCGCCGTGCTGCGGCGCACGCAGGCGCCCGTGGCGGCGGCCGTGGTGCCGGCCACCGACACCGCGCGCCGCGTGCCCTTCGGCACGCTGTGGCTCGACCTCGAGCAGCGCAAGCTGCTCGCCGCCGACGGCCGCGAGGTCGAGATCACGGCCGCCGAGTTCGACCTGCTGGCGCTGTTCGCGCGCCACCCCAACCGGCCGCTGTCGCGCGACCAGATCATGGAACAGGCGCACAACCGCGGCTGGGACGTCTTCGACCGCTCCATCGACCTGCGCGTGATGCGCCTGCGCCGCAAGATCGAGCGCAACCCCGACAAGCCCGAGGTGCTGAAGACCGTGCGCAACGTGGGCTACGTCTACGTGCCACCGGCGGCGTGACCACGCCCGCCGCGCGCGTGCCGCCCGGCACGCCGGCCCTGGCGCGGCGGCTGCTGTGGTGGCTGGTGGTGCCCGTGGGCCTGCTGCTGGCGGTGCTCACGGCGCAGCAGTTCGGCGCGCGCTCGCAGCAGGCCGAGCGCGAGTTCGGGGGCCTGGTCGACGAGCGCATGCAGGTGCTGGCCGAGCTGGCCCGCCCCGCGGCCGAGCACGTGCAGGACCTGCGCCGCCTGCTCGAGCTGCACTGGAACGCCCCGCCCGACGCCGGCGCGGCGCTGCGCCAGGCGCTGCAGCGGCGGCCCGGCGGCGATGGCTGGGCCCTGGACAGCGGCGACGCCGCCGGCCTGGCGGCCCGCGAGCGCTTCGGCCAGCTCTGGTGGGCGCCCACGCCGCCGCGCCCGCCCGACGAGACCTGGCTGCGCCGCGCCCGCGTGTTCCTCGACACGGCGCGCATCGTGCACGCCCGCACGCCGGGCTTCGAGGCCACCTGGTTCGCCGCCGCCGAGGAGAACCTCAGCTTCGGCTACCCCTGGGTGCCCACCGAGCGCATGCTGGCCAGCATGGGCGTGGCCGACCTGCGCGGCCTCGACGCGCCGCGCCGCGCCGGCGTCGAACGCAGCGAGCGCGAGCTGGCCGCCGACCCCGAGGACACCACGTTCTGGGGCACGCCCTACGTGAGCCAGCTGCACGGCGAGCTCGTGATCTCGCACGGCAGCACGGTCAGCGTCGACGGCCGCTACCGTGGCGAGGTGAGCCTCGACTTCCGGCTCGACACCCTGCAGCGCCTGGCGCAGCGCTGGCAGGTCGAGGGCGGCGAGGTCTGGATCGTGGAGCGCGGCCTGTTCGTGCTGGCCGACGCCAGCCAGCCGCTGCGCCGGCCACCCGGCCAGGGCCTGGCCGACACGCGCGTGCTGGTGCCGCTGGCCGACCGGCTGGCCGAGCGCGGCATCGCCGTCGACGAGGCCCTGCTCGACCGCCTCTCGCGCGAGCGCGGCAAGGTCACGACGCGGGGTGACTGGGTGCTGGCCAGCGCCAGCCGCGAGGGCCTGCCGTGGATCGTCGTCAAGGCCGTGCCGCGCAGCACGCTGCAGGCGCCGGTGTGGCGCAGCCTGCTGCCGAACGCGCTGCTGGGCGGCGCGCTGCTGGCGGTGTTCGTGCTCGGGCAGTGGCTGTTCGCGCGCTGGTTCGTCACGCCCTCGGTGGCCGTGCTGGCCTACCTGCGCCAGCTGGCGGCCGACCCGGCCGCGCCCGTGCCGCAGCTGGGCCCGCGCTGGCAGGGCTGGGTCAACGCCGTCACCGACACCTTCCGCCGCCAGCGCGAGGCCGCCGACCAGGTCGAGCGCCAGCGCGAGGCGCTGCGCCAGAGCGAGAAGCTCTCGGCCATGGGCTCGCTGCTGGCCGGCGTGGCGCACGAGCTCAACAACCCGCTGGCCATCGCCATGGGCCGCGCCAGCCTGCTCGAGGAGAAGGTGGCCGGCGGCGCCGAGCCCGCCGCGCTGCAGGACGACGCGCGCCGCATCCGCGAGGCCACCGAGCGCTGTGGCCGCATCGTGCGCACCTTCCTCAACATGGCGCGGCAGCGGCCGCCGTCACGCCGCCCGGTGCAGGTCGGCGACATCGTGCGCGCCGCCGCCGACATGCTGGGCTACACGCTGCGCAGCCACGGCGTGCGCGTGGAGCTGGCCCTGGCCGAGCCGCTGCCCGACGTGCAGGCCGACGCCGACCAGATCGGCCAGGTGGTGCTCAACCTCATGGTCAACGCCCAGCAGGCGATGGAAGGCGCGGGCACGGCCGATCGGGTGCTGGCCGTGTCCACCGGCGTGGAGCTGCCGCGCCCGGGCCGCGAGCCGCGGGTGTGGGTGCGCGTGGCCGACAGCGGCCCCGGCGTGCCCGAGGCGCTGCGCGCGCAGCTGTTCGAACCCTTCTTCACCACCAAGGCCGCCGGGTTGGGCACGGGGCTGGGGCTGTCGGTGTCGCGCGGCATCGTGCGCGAGCACGGCGGCGACCTCGTGCTCGAGCAGCCGCGCACCAGCAACGCGCCCTGGGCGCTGCCGGGCGCCTCGTTCCGCCTGAGCCTGCCGATCAGCGGCGAGCGCTCGGGCGACGACCTCGAGGCGCTCGCCGACGACGGCGCCCCGGCCGCCACCGCCCCCTCGCCGGCCGAGGCCGCGCGGCGCATCCTTGTCGTCGACGACGAGGCCGAGGTCGCCGAGCTCATGCGCGAGGTGCTCGAGGGCGCCGGCTTCGACGTGCTGACGGCCGAGTCGGGCGCCGTGGCGCTGGAGCTGCTGGCCGAGGCGCGCTTCGACGCCATCGTGAGCGACGTGCGCATGCCCGACATCGACGGCCCCGCGCTGTGGCAGCGCCTGAAGGCACAACACCCGGCGCTCGCACGCCGGGTGTTGTTCGTGAGCGGCGACACCCTCTCGGACGCCGCGCGCAGCCAGCTGGCCGACACCGGCGCGCCGACGCTCGACAAGCCCTTCAGCAGCGCCGACCTGCTCGGCGCCGTGAGGGCCCTGCTCGACGCCGCCGCCTGACGGGGCCCGTCAGGCCGGCAGGGCCAGCATGTCGGCCCAGATGTTGTCGGCCCAGCTCAGCGCGTAGCGGCCCTCGAGCTGGTTGGCCGCGGCGCTGACGCCGCCCGAGCCCGGCACGGTCTTGAAGGTCTTGTCGGCGGCGTCGTACTGGTGGACGCTGGCCACGTGCACGACGTCCGTGCGCGTGACGAAGCTGTAGCAGGTGTTCATCACCACCGGCGTGCTGTTGACGGCCTCGCCCTTGAGCAGCTGGATGATGGCCGCCGCCGCCACCTTGGCGTGCTGGTTGGCCATGTGGCCGCTCTTGGGCATGGCCGGCGCGCTGAAGGTGGCGTCGCCCAGCACGTGCACGCCCGGCACCGCCGTGCTCTCCATGGTGAGCCAGTTCACGCCCACCCAGCGGTTGTTCATGTTCACCAGGCCCGCGGTGTTGCGCGCGAGGTCACCCGCGCGCTGCGCCGGGATCACGTTGAGCACGTCGGCCTTGACGTCGTCGAACTCGAGCTTGGCCACGAGCTGGCTGCCCTGGGTGACGACCTCCTTGACCTCGTTGTTGGCGCGGTACTCGAGGATGCCCTGGTAGTGCTGCGCGAACGCACGCTCGAACAGGGCCTTCTTGCTCTGCACCTCGGGGTTGGCGTCGAGCACCAGCACCTTGGACTTCGGCTTGGCCTGCTTGAAGTAGCTGGCCACCATGCAGGCGCGCTCGTAGGGCCCGGGCGGGCAGCGGTAGGGCACCTTGGGGATGGTCATCGCGAACACGCCGCCGTCGGGCATGGCCTCGAGCTGCTTGCGCAGCGCCGCGGTCTGCGGGCCGGCCTGCCAGCTGTGCAGCACGCGGCCGCTGTCGAGCTGGGCCTGCAGGCCGCCGGTCTGCTCGGTCATGAAGCCGATGCCGGGGCTGATGACCAGGCGGTCGTAGGGCAGCTCGGTGCCATTGGCCAGGCGCACCTTCTTGGCCGCAGCGTCGATGGCCGTGACCTCGCCCTGCACGAGCTTCACGCCCAGGGCCTTGAGGCCGTCGTAGCCGCGCGTGATGCGGTCCATGCCGGCGTGGCCGCCGATGACGTAGTTGCTGATCGGGCAGGACACGAACTGCGCGTTGCGCTCGACCAGCGTCACGTCGACGTTGCCGCCCCACATCTTGAGGTAGCGCGCCGCCGTGCTGCCGCCGAAGCCGCCGCCGACCACGACCACGCGGCCGATGGAGGGGCCGCCCGTGGTGGCGCAGCCGGCCAGGCCCAGCGTGGCCATGCCGCCGAGCGCGGCGCCGGCGCCCAGCAGGCGGCGGCGGGTGGGGTGAAGTGCGTTCGTCATGGTGTGTGTCTCCCTCACTTCGCCGGCTTCTGGGCCGCGAAGTGCGCGGCGATCAGCTTGATCTGGTCCTCGGTGTAGCCCTTGACGATCTGGTGCATGATCGTCGCGGGCAGGTTGCCGGCGCGGTAGTCGGCCATCATGGCGATGAGCTTGTCGGCGGGCATGCCGGCCAGGGGCTTCATGTCGCCACGCGCGTTGCCGTTGGTGCCGTGGCAGTTGGCGCAGGTGGCGGCGAGGTTGCGCGCCAGCACCATGTCGGGCGCGGTGGCCTGGGCCTGCGCGGCCAGCGGCACGAGCAGGGCGGTCAGGGTGGCGGCGGCGGCCACCACGGCTCGGGTTCGGATCACGTCTTGGTCTCCTCGGGCAACAACAGGCGCCGGCGGGCCCGGCGGCCTCGGATTGTGGTGGCCTTCGCGCGCCGTGCCGACCGGGCGGACCCTGCAAGCCGGATTCAGCTTGCCAGCCGACGCCCGGGCGCCTCTAATATCACTCCATGCGAATGTACGGTTCCAGGGCGGGGCGCGAGCCTGTGAAAACCCGAGGGGGTGTCGTCCGGCGGCTGGCCGCGGGCCTGCTCGTGGCCGCCGCCGGGGCCCTGCCAGGGCCGGGCGCGGCCCAACCCGCCGCCGCCCCGGCCACCGCCCCCGCGCTGCGGCCGCAGCCCGTGCTGCCCGGCGTGTGGATGGTGCAGGGCGAGTCGGCCCTGGGCAGCCCGGCCAACCGCAACTTCATCAGCAACGCCGGCTTCGTGGTCACGCCCGCGGGCGTGGTGGTGATCGACGCGCTGGGCTCGCCGGCGCTGGCGCGCGAGCTGCTCGACGCCATCGCGCGCATCACGCCGCTGCCCGTGAAGGCGCTGGTGGTCACGCACTACCACGCCGACCACATCTACGGCCTGCAGGTCTTCAAGGAGCGCGGCGTCGAGCTCATCGCGCACGAGGCCGGGCGCCTCTACCTGAACAGCGACACCGCGCAGCTGCGCCTGCAGGCCAGCCGCGAGGAGCTGGCGCCCTGGATCGACGCGCAGACGCGGCTCGTGGCCGCCGACCGCTGGATCAGCGGGCCCCTGCGCCTGGAGCTCGGCGGCATGGTCTTCGAGGTGCTGCCGGCGGGGCCGGCGCACACGCCGGAGGACCTGGTCGTGGCGCTGCCGCAGCAGGGCCTGCTGTTCGCGGGCGACCTGGTGTTCCGCGGCCGCATCCCCTTCGTGGGCCAGGCCGACAGCGGCCGCTGGGTGCAGGCGCTGGACCGCCTGCTGGCCATGAACCTGCAGACCATCGTGCCCGGCCACGGGCCCGTGTCGCGCGAGGCGGTGGACGACCTGCGGCTCACGCGCGACTACCTCCAGCACCTGCGCAGCACCATGGCCGAGGCGGCGCGCAACCTCGAGCCCTTCGACGAGGCCTACGCACGCGCCGACTGGTCGCGCTTCGAGCACCTGCCCCTGTTCCGGGCGGCCAACCGCATCAACGCGTACAACACCTACCTGCTGATGGAGCGATCGCCCCCGTGACCCACGCCGTGCTGCCCCGCCGCCGCCCCCTGCTCGCCGCCCTGGCCCTGGCCGCCGCGGGCCTGCCGCTGCGCGCGCGCGCCGCCGCGGCCAAGGGCGAGCCCGTGGCCTGGCCCACGGTGGCGCTGCTCGACGGCCGCAGCCTGGGCGCCGCGCAGTGGCAGGGCCAGGTCGGCGTGGTGGTGTTCTGGTCCACCACCTGCCCGTTCTGCCGCCGCCACAACCAGCACGTCGAGAAGCTGCAGCGCGCCGCGCGCGAGGCCGGCCTGCCGCTGCGCGTGCTGGGCGTGGCGCGCGACCGCGACGCCGCCACCGTGCGCCGCTACGCCCAGGCCCAGGGCTACAGCTTCGACATCACGCTCGACGTCGCGCCCCTGGCCGCCGCCCTGGCGCCGCGCAACCTGATCCCGCAGACCGCCGTGGTGGGCAGCGACGGCCGCCTGGTGCAGCTGCTGCCCGGCGAGATGTTCGAGGAGGACGTGATGGAATTGCTCGACCTGGCCCGCCCGGCCGCCCCGCGACGCTCCTGATCCACGCCCGCCATGCCCCCGACCGCCCCCTCCCCCCAGCCGGCCGCGGCCGCCGCCGGCGACGAGTCCGACCTCGTCTTCGACTCCGCGGCGGAGCTGTTCCGCCTGCTGTCCACGCCCATCCGCCTGAAGATCATCAGCGCGCTGTGCGGGCAGGAGAAGAACGTCTCGCAGCTGCTGGCCGAGATCGACACCACGCAGCCCAACATGAGCCAGCACCTGGCCACGCTGCACCGCGCCGGGGTGCTGGCGCGCCGGCGCGACGCCACCCAGATCTACTACCGCATCGGCAGCGAACGCGCGGCCACGCTGTGCCGCGCCGTGTGCATGCAGATCGCCACCGAGTTCGACGGCGAGGTCGAGCTGCCGCCCTCGGAGCGGCTCACGCCGCTGACGGCCCAGCCGCGCGGCTGAGCCCGGCCGCTACACGCGCCCCACGGCCGCCATGCCCAGGGCGCGCGCCACCAGCGTGGTGGGGAACAGCGCGATGGCGGCATCGTGGGCCTCGGCGGCCTCGTTGAAGCGCTGGCGCGCGTAGGCCAGCCGGGGCTGGGCGTCCTTCAGGGCCGCCAGAAGCGGCGCCACGGCGGCGTCGGCGCGCAGCTCGGGCTGGGCCTCCAGCAGGGCCAGCAGGCGCGTGCTGGCGCCGGCCAGCTGGGCCTCGGCGGCCACCCACTGGCGCGCGAGCGTGGCGTCCAGCGGCCGCGCGCCCAGGGCCGCGGCCCCCTGCCGCGCCTGCGCCGCCGCGCCCAGGAAGGCGTCGAGCGCCCCCTGCTCGGCCGCCATGGGGCCGCGCAGCAGCGCCACCAGGGGCTCGACGGCGGCATCGCGCGGCTGCAGCGCCTCGGCCAGGCGCTGCCACAGGCCCAGCAGCTCGGCGCGCAGCGCGCGCAGGCGCTTGGCCGCCCCCACGAGCCAGAACAGCAGCACCGCGCCCAGCGCGAGCAGCCACCACAGCAGCGGCACCGCCGCCAGCGCGTCGACCACGGCCTGCATCAGCCGCGCACTTCACCCTGGCCCAGCACCACCCACTTCATCGAGGTGAGCCCCTCCAGGCCCACGGGCCCGCGGGCGTGGAACTTGTCGGTGCTGATGCCGATCTCGGCGCCCAGGCCGTACTCGAAGCCGTCGGCGAAGCGCGTGCTCGCGTTCACCATCACGCTGGCCGAATCCACCTCGCGCAGGAAACGCATGGCGTTCGGGTGGTTCGTGGTCAGGATGGCGTCGGTGTGGTGGCTGCCGAAGTGGTTGACGTGCGCGATCGCCTCGTCGAGCGAGTCCACGACCTTGATGCTGATGATGGGCGCCAGGTACTCGGTGGCCCAGTCCTCGTCGGTGGCGGGCAGCACCCGGGGCAGGCCGGCCAGCAGCGCCGCAGCGCGCGGGCAGCAGCGCATCTCCACGCCCTTGGCCGCGAACACCGCGCCGATGCGCGGCAGGAAGGCCGCGGCCTGCGCCGCGTGCACCAGCAGGCTCTCGGCGGCGTTGCAGGGGCTGTACTTCTGCGTCTTGGCGTTGTCGGTGACCTTGATCGCGAGCCCGAGGTCGACCTCGGCGTCCACGACCACGTGGCAGTTGCCGTCGAGGTGCTTGATCACGGGCACGCGCGCCTCGGCGCTGATGCGCTCGATGAGGCCCTTGCCGCCGCGCGGGATGATCACGTCCACGAACTGCGGCATGGTGATCAGCGCGCCCACGGCGGCGCGGTCGGTGGTGGGCACCAGCTGCACGGCGTCCTCGGGCAGGCCGGCCTCGGCCAGCGACGCGCGCACCAGCGCGGCCAGCGCGCGGTTGCTGTGGATGGCCTCGGAGCCGCCGCGCAGGATGGCGGCGTTGCCGCTCTTGATGGCCAGGCTCGCGGCCTCGATGGTGACGTTGGGCCGGCTCTCGTAGACCATGCCGAACACGCCCAGCGGCACGCGCATCTGGCCGACGCTGATGCCGCTGGGGCGGCGCTTCACGCCCGTGATCTCGCCGATGGGGTCGGGCATGGCGGCGATCTGCTCGCAGCCCTCGGCCACGGTGGCGACGACGGCCGGCGTGAGCCTGAGGCGGTCCACCAGCGGCTCGGCCAGGCCGGCGGCGCGCGCGGCGGCGAGGTCCTGCTCGTTGGCGGCGGCCAGGGCCGGGCCGGCCTCGCGCAGGCGGCGCGCCAGGGCGCGGAGCGCGGCGTCCTTGGCGGC
>ERZ1066136.617-NODE-617-length-24303-cov-13.985896_pt1 | contig 24303 bp, 25 predicted proteins | sample MGYA00382783_ERZ1066136 | MGnify/ENA primary metagenome ERZ1066136 (study PRJEB33369, sample SAMEA5778366) | biofilm metagenome | biome: Industrial cooling water; feature: Water cooling tower basin; material: Biofilm | place: United Arab Emirates | collected... | reverse complement strand
CGGAGGTCGACGGGGTGCCCGTCGGCACGCCCCCGCAGTACCGCCGCGCCTACCGCTGATCAAGAGCACTACGATTCTGCGACACTCTGCTCATGGGCGACTCAACTGCGGAACACGGTACGGACGAGACCGTCTACCTGTTGCGCAACCAGGCGAACGCTGAACGCCTGCTCGCTTCGATCGATCGAGCACGCCGGGGAGAATTCGATCAGAACGACCTGATCGACGCAGATAGCAGTCGAACTGCCGGCCTACTCGGCGAGACCTGACAAATCTCTAGCTCGTGCCTTCCTCCGACGGGAGTAGACGATCACGGCAAACGCACTGACCGTCAGGAGGAGCCACACGAGGCCGACCCCGACGAGATTGACGAGCCCGCGGAGCTCCTGGCCCTGTTCGAGGAGGCGGAGGCCGCGCACCGCATAGCCGATGGACACCGCAACGATGACGACGCTGGAGAACACCCAACCTGCAACGCGCCACTTGCTGACCGAGGCCAGGCCGCCTGCACGAGTATCAGGCTCGTGCTCTTGCTCCCGACTCATGGCGTTCACGTTATCGAGACTGAGTGCCTAGCGCCCGCGGCGCTGCGTCGCGTCCTGCACCTCGCCGACGAGCTCCTCGATGATGTCCTCGAGGAACAGCACGCCGGTCGTGCGGCCCTCCGCATCGGCCGCGCGCGCGACGTGTGCGCCCGTGCGCCGCATGACAGCGAGCGCGTCCTCCAGCTCGGTCGTCGCGAGGATCGACACCAGGCGACGGATGCGCTTCGGCGGCACCGGGTCGTCGAGCTCGTCGTCGGGCAGGTCGATGACGTCTTTCAGGTGTAGGTAGCCGGTGGGCTCGCCCGCGTCGTCGATCAGCACGTAGCGGCTGAACCCGCGCTGGGCGACCGCGCGCTCGACGTCGAGGGCGCTCGCGTCGTCGGGCAGCGAGGTGAGGGCATCCATCGGCAGCGCGACATCGGCGACCACCTTGGTGGTGAACTCGAACGCGGCGGTGAGCGTCCCCGTCGTGTCGGTCAGCAGGCCCTCGCGCGTCGACTGGCGCACGATCGTCTCGACCTCGTCGAGGGTGAAGGCGCTCGCCGCCTCATCCTTCGGCTCGACCCGGAACGCGCGCAGCACGCCGTTCGCAATCGCATTGAGCGCACGGATGACGGGGCCGAAGATGCGCGAGACCAGCACGAGCGGCGGCGCGAGAATGAGCACGGCGCGCGTCGGCAGCGAGAACGAGAGGTTCTTCGGCACCATCTCGCCGAACACCACGTGCAGGTAGGTGACGAGCAGCAGGGCGATCGTGAAGGCGATGCCCGCGATCCACTCCGGCGTCAGGCCGGTGAGCCCGAGCGGGATCTCCAGCAGGTGCTTGATGGCCGGCTCGGAGACGTTCAGGATGAGCAGCGAGCAGATCGTGATGCCCAGCTGGCAGGTGGCGAGCATGAGGGTCGCGTGCTCCATGGCCCACAGCGCCGTCTTCGCGGCCCGCGAGCCGGCCTCGGCGCGCGGCTCGACCTGCGAGCGCTTCGCGGCGACGACCGCGAACTCGGCACCCACGAAGAACGCGTTGGCCGCCAGCAGCACGAACAGCCAGGCGATGCCCCACCAATCGGACTCGGTCATCGGGCACCCCCCTCGTCGGCGGCCGCGGCCGGCAGGGCGATCTCGCCCGTGGCGACAGGGGTGAAGCGAACGCGATCGATGCGCCGGCCATCCAGTCGCTCGATGCGGAACGTGCCGGAGGCGATCTCGACGGTGTCGCCCACCTCGGGCAGTCGGCCGAGCTCGGCCATGAGGAACCCGCCGACGGTCTCCCAGGGGCCGTCGTCGGGCACCGTGACACCGGCGCGGTCGAGCAGTTCGTCGGGGCGCAGCATGCCGGGGAAGGTCAGCCAGTTGCGTGAGCGAACGACGTCGACGCGCGCGCGGTCGTGCTCGTCGCTCACCTCGCCGACGAGCTCCTCCACGAGGTCTTCGAGTGTCGTGACGCCGGCGGTGCCGCCGTACTCGTCGACGACGATCGCCATCTGGTAGCCGCGGCCGCGCAGCTCGGCCAGGAGCGTGTCGAGCACCATCGTCTCGGGCACCCGCAGCGCCTCGCTCTGCAGCGCCGATGCCGGAACCTCGGCACGGCGATCGCGCGGCACCGCGACGGCCTGCTTCACGTGCACGATGCCGACGATGTCGTCGATCGACTCGTCGATCACCGGGAAGCGCGAGTGACCCGTGCGGCGCGCGAGGTCGATCACGGCCTGGGCGGTGTCGCCGCGCTCGACGGCCTCGACGCGCGGGCGCGGCGTCATGACGTCGGCCGCGGTGAGCTGCGAGAACGCCAGCGTGCGCGACAGCAGCGTCGCCGTGTCGTGGTCGAGGCTTCCGTGGCTGGCGGAGCGCCGGACGAGCGACGCCAGCTCCTCCGCCGTGCGGGCACCGCTCAGCTCCTCCTTCGGGTCGACGCCCATCGAGCGGAGGATGGCGTTCGCCGAGCCGTTGAGCAGCAGGATCGCCGGGCGGAACACGGTCGTGAAGGCCCATTGGAAGGGCACGACGACCTTCGCCGTCTGACGCGGCAGGCTGAGCGCGAAGTTCTTGGGCACCAGCTCGCCGACGATCATCGACAGCAGGGTGGCGATGACGACAGCGGTGACCGAGCCGACGATCGGCACGGCGCCCTCCGGCAGGCCGGTGGCCGTCAGCGGGCCGGCGAGCAGGCTGGAGATCGCGGGCTCCATGAGGAAGCCGGTGAGCAGGGTCGTCAGCGTGATGCCGAGCTGCGCGCTCGACAGGTGCGTCGAGGTGATCTTGAGCGCCGCGATGGTCGGGCCGAGCCGCTTCTCGCCGCGCGCCTGCCGCGCCTCGAGCTCGGAGCGGTCGAGGTTGATCAGCGAGAACTCGCTCGCCACGAAGAAGCCGGTGCCGACGGTGAGGATGACGCCCGCCAGGACTCCGATCCACTCAGAGCCCATGCGCGCCTCCCCGCGTCGGCGAGGGACTATGACTGGGGTCGTCGCTGGGCGCGCGGCCCGTACTCGGAGGCTCCATAGGCTGAGCAGTATACGGGTCGCGGCTGACGGCTCACCATTGGAACAGATCGCCCCCGCTCACCACGACACCGGCAGGGCCTTGCCCTCCTCGTAGCCGGCTGCCGACTGGATGCCGACGACGGCGCGCTCGTGGAACTCGGGCAGCGTGGATGCTCCGGCATACGTCATCGACGACCGCAGCCCTGACGTGATCATGTCGAGCAGGTCGTCGAGCGACGGTCGCTCGGGATCGAGCAGGATGCGCGAGCTCGAGATGCCCTCGGCGAACAGCCGCTTGCGCGCCCGCTCGAAGCCGTCGAGCCGGGCGAAGCGCTGCTCGACCGCCTTGGTCGAGGCCATGCCCCAGCTGCTGCGGTACCACCGCCCCTCCTCGTCGACCTCGAGAGCACCCGGCGCCTCGAGGGTTCCCGCGAACCACGAGCCGATCATGACCGCCGACGCGCCCGCGGCGAGCGCCAGCGCCACATCGCGCGGGTACCGCACGCCGCCGTCGGCCCACACGCGGGCACCGAGCTCGCGGGCCGCGGCCGCCGTCTCGATGACGGCCGAGAACTGGGGCCGACCGACGGCCGTCATCATGCGCGTCGTGCACATCGCGCCCGGGCCCACTCCGACCTTGACGATGTCGGCGCCCGCAGCGACGAGGTCGCGTACCCCCTCCGCCGTGACGACGTTGCCCGCGACGATCGGCACGCCGAGCCCGCGCTCGGCGACCGCCCGCACCGCGGCGACCGCCTGGCCCTGGTGGCCGTGGGCCGTGTCGATGACGATCACGTCGACACCGGCGTCGACGAGGGCGGCGGCCCGCGCAGCGGCGTCGCCCGTGACGCCGACCGCGGCGCCGACGCGCAAGCGCCCGTGGGCATCCACCGCGGGGGGATACAGGGTGGCCCGCACCGCGCTGCGTGCGCTCAGCGAGCCGATGATGCGCCCGTGGTGGCGCACCACGACGGCGTCGACGCCCGCGGCCTCGATGAGGGCGAAGGCGGCCCGCGGGTCGGTGACGTCCTCGTCGTCGATTCCCGGCACGCCGGCGTCGCGCAGGTCGCCCACCGGCGCGTCGGGCAGGGCCGTGCGCAGAGCCGCGGCCGGGATGCTGCGCTCGGGCACCCCGTCGGCGTCGACGATGGTCAGCAGCGCACCCGGAACATCGGCGACCAGGGCCCGCGCTGCCGCGACCGACTGCCCCCGCCCGACCAGCACGAGCGGATCGAGCAGAGGCGAGGCCTCCTTCACCGCACGGATCTCCGCCGCGAGCTGCTGTGCGGATCCATCCTGCGGCAGCACCCCGAGCCCGCCGCGCCGCGCGAGCGCCGCCGCGAGACGGTGCCCCGTCACGGAGGTCATATTGGCGGCCACGATCGGCGTGCGGAGCCCGGTCGGGTCGTCGACGGCGAGGTCGACGGCGAGGCGGCTGCCGACCTCCGAGCGCTGGGGCATCAGGAAGACATCGCTGTAGGTCAGATCGTGCGCCGGAGGCTCGCGGAAGAATCGCATGATTTAACGCTAGCGGGCGGCCCGATGGCCCGGTGGGGCCGCAAAGAACGGTTAAGCTTGTCCGGGCGCGCCAGAGACGGTGTCGCCTGATCCACACCCATCGATGTGAAGCGAAAGTGGGCGGTCGGCTGTGTCAAGCCAAGTGACCGGAGTCGGCCCTGACGGCAACGCCGCGGGCGAATTCGGGGCCAACGAGTGGCTCGTGGACGAGCTGTACGAGCAGTACAAGGTCGACAAGAACGCGGTCGACCCCTCCTGGTGGCCGATCCTCGAGAAGTACCACGCGGCCGCCACGGGCGCCGCCCCGGCAGCGGGCGCGACCGCCGTCGCCCCGCCCGTGGCCGAGGTTCCGAGCGCCCCCGTCTCGCCCGCCGTGAGCAGCGCGCCGGCGGCGAGCGCTCCCGCCACCGGCAGCCACCCCGTGGCCCGCACCACCTCCATCGCTCCGCAGCCCACGCCGATCCCGGCGCAGGCGCCGGCCCCCACCGGCCCGGGCGGCCCCGTCGACGCCGACGGCGACGGCGAACTCGACGACATCGTCACGCCGCTGAAGGGCATGGCCAAGACGCTCGCGAGCAACATGGATGCGAGCCTCACGGTGCCGACGGCCACGAGCGTGCGCACCATCCCCGCCAAGCTGATGATCGACAACCGCATCGTCATCAACAACCACCTCAAGCGCGCCCGCGGCGGCAAGGTCAGCTTCACGCACCTCATCGCCTGGGCGATGGTGCGCGCCCTGCGCGAGTTCCCGAGCCAGAACGTCTACTACGACGAGGTCGACGGCAAGCCCGTCGTCGTCACCCCGGCGCACATCAACCTCGGCATCGCCATCGACCTGCCGAAGCCCGACGGAACGCGCGCCCTCCTGGTGCCCGGCATCAAGAAGTGCGAGTCGATGGGCTTCGGCGACTTCCTCGCCGCGTACGAGGACGTCGTCAAGCGCGCCCGCGACAACAAGCTCGCCGCCGGCGACTTCCAGGGCAACACCATCTCGCTCACCAACCCGGGCGGCATCGGCACCGTGCACTCGGTGCCCCGCCTGATGAAGGGGCAGGGCGCGATCATCGGTGCGGGCGCCCTCGAGTACCCGGCCGAGTTCCAGGGCATGTCGCAGGCGACCCTGGCCGACCTCGGCATCGGCAAGACGGTCACGCTCACGAGCACCTACGACCACCGGGTCATCCAGGGGGCGGGCTCGGGCGAGTTCCTGAAGAAGGTGCACGAGCTGCTCATCGGCGAGCGCCACTTCTACGAGGACATCTTCGCCGACCTGCGCATTCCGTACGACCCGATCCACTGGGCCCAGGACATCCACGTCGATCTCGCCGACGAGATCAACAAGACCGCCCGGGTGCACGAGCTGATCAACGCGTACCGGGTGCGCGGCCACCTGATGGCCGATGTCGACCCGCTCGAGTACCGCCAGCGCTCGCACCCCGACCTCGACATCGCGAGCCACGGCCTGACCTTCTGGGATCTCGATCGCGAGTTCGTGACGGGCGGGTTCGGCGGGCGGCGCACCATGCTGCTGCGCGAGATCCTCGGCGTGCTGCGCGACACCTACTGCCGCACCGTCGGCATCGAGTACATGCACATCCAGGAGCCGGAGCAGCGCCGCTGGTTCCAGGAGCGCCTCGAGAAGCCCTACCAGAAGCCGACGCACGACGAGCAGATGCGCATTCTCGGCAAGCTCAACCAGGCCGAGGCCTTCGAGACCTTCCTGCAGACCAAGTACGTCGGCCAGAAGCGGTTCAGCCTCGAGGGCGGCGAGAGCGTCATCCCGCTGCTCGACGAAGTGCTGCAGGGTGCCGCCGAGCAGGGCCTGGACGAGGTCGCCATCGGTATGGCCCACCGCGGCCGGCTCAACGTTCTCGCCAATATCGCGGGCAAGACTTACGGGCAGATCTTCCGCGAGTTCGAGGGAACGCAGGACCCGAAGTCGGTGCAGGGGTCGGGTGACGTGAAGTACCACCTCGGCACCGAGGGCGTCTTCACCGCCATGTCGGGCCAGCAGGTCGACGTCTACCTCGCCGCGAACCCCTCGCACCTCGAAGCCGTGAACGGCGTGCTCGAGGGCATCGTGCGGGCGAAGCAGGACCGCAAGGCCGACGGGTCGTACAGCACGATGGCCGTGCTGGTGCACGGAGACGCCGCCATGGCTGGGCAGGGTGTCGTGCTCGAGACCCTCCAGCTCAGCCAGCTGCGCGCCTACCGCACGGGCGGAACGATCCATGTGGTCATCAACAACCAGGTGGGGTTCACGACCCCGCCCGGCGAGGGCCGCTCGTCGACCTATTCGACCGATGTCGCCAAGACCATCCAGGCGCCGATCTTCCACGTCAACGGCGACGACCCCGAGGCCGTCGTGCGGGTGGCGGAGATCGCCTTCGCCTACCGGCAGGCGTTCAACCGCGACGTCGTCATCGACCTGGTCTGCTACCGCCGGCGCGGGCACAACGAGGGCGACGACCCCTCGATGACCCAGCCGCTCATGTACAACCTCATCGAGGCCAAGCGCAGCGTGCGCACGCTCTACACCGAGGCGCTCGTCGGCCGCGGCGACATCACCGAGGAGGAGTTCGAGGCCGCGCACCGCGACTTCCAAGACCGGCTCGAGGTCGCGTTCGCCGAGACACACGCCGCGCAGACGGGCACCCTGCCCGTGATCGACGGCACCGCGCCGCGAGCGACGGAGGACGAGGCCGTCGAGCCCGAGTCGACCGCCGTCGATGTGGCGGTCATCCAGCACATCGGCGACGCGCACGACAACACGCCCGCCGGATTCACCGTGCACGGCAAGCTGCAGGCGATGCTGAAGAAGCGGGTCGAGATGAGCCGCCAGGGCCAGATCGACTGGGGCTTCGGCGAGCTGCTCGCCCTCGGCTCGCTGCTCATGGAGGGCACGCCCGTGCGCATGGCCGGGCAAGACTCGCGTCGCGGCACCTTCGTGCAGCGCCACGCCGTGCTGCACGACCGCGTCAACGGCCAGGAGTGGCTGCCGCTCGCGAACCTCAGCGAGAACCAGGCGAAGTTCTGGATCTACGACTCGCTGCTCAGCGAGTACGCCGCCATGGGCTTCGAGTACGGCTACTCGGTCGAGCGCCCCGACGCGCTCGTGCTGTGGGAGGCCCAGTTCGGCGACTTCGCCAACGGCGCGCAGACGATCATCGACGAGTTCATCTCGTCGGCCGAGCAGAAGTGGAACCAGCGCTCGAGCGTCGTGCTGCTGCTGCCGCACGGCTACGAGGGTCAGGGGCCCGACCACTCCTCGGCGCGCATCGAGCGGTTCCTGCAGCTCGCAGCCGAGGAGAACATGACGATCGCGCGGCCCTCGACGCCCGCCTCGTACTTCCACCTGCTGCGCCGCCAGGCCTACGCGCGGCCGCGCCGACCGCTTGTGGTCTTCACCCCGAAGGCGATGCTGCGTCTGCGCGGCGCCACGAGCGAGGTCGCCGACTTCACCAACGGCCGCTTCGAGCCCGTCATCGACGATGCGACGGTGGTGGATGCCGGCGCGGTGCGCCGGGTGCTGCTGCACGCGGGCAAGATCCACTACGACCTCACGAGCGAGATCGAGAAGCGCGGCACCACCGGTGTCGCTCTGGTGCGGCTCGAGCAGTACTACCCGCTGCCGGAGGCGCAGCTGCGCGCCGCCCTCGACCGGTACCCGAACGCCGAGGTGGTGTGGGTGCAGGACGAGCCCGAGAACCAGGGCGCCTGGCCGTTCCTCGCGCTCGAGACCCAGAAGCGCGGCATGAAGCCCATGCGCGTGGTCTCGCGCCCGGCTTCGGCCTCGCCCGCGACCGGGTCGAGCAAGCGCAGCGCCCAGGAGCACGCCGACATCATGGACGCCGCGCTCGCCTAACGCGGGGGCCTCACGGCTGCGGCGCTCGCCCTCGGGCGGGCAGCGCGGGCAGACGCTGAGCGTCTAGCGGGCATCCAGTCGTTCGATCGACCCCAGGATCATCGCCCGCAGCTCGTCAGGCGCCTTCTCCTGGCAGGCCTCCTTGACCTTCGTGGTCAGGGTGACGCCGACGAGGTGCTCGGCCGAGCAGTCGTCGCAATTGGCCATGTGGTCGCGGATGTCCTGGCACTGATCGGGGCTGAGCTCGTTGTGCAGGAACTCCTCGAGCTCCGCCTTGGCCTTGTCGCAGCCGCAGTCGCTCATCGCGTGCTCCTTCGGGTCGGGGCGGTGCTCGCGGTCATGCCGCGCTCACGCGCGTAATCGGCGAGCAGCTCGCGCAGCAGCCGGCGGCCGCGGTGCAGCCGGCTCATGACGGTGCCGACGGGGGTCTTCATGATGTCGGCGATCTCCTGGTAGGCGAAGCCCTCGACGTCGGCGAGGTAGACCGCCAGGCGGAAGTCCTCCGGGATGGCCTGCAGGGCGTCTTTCACCGCGCTCGCGGGCATGCGGTCGATCGCCTCCGCCTCGGCTGACCGGGTCGTGCTCGACGTGGCCGACTCGGCGCCGCCGAGCTGCCAGTCTTCGAGCTCATCGATCGTGCCCTGATACGGGTCGCGCTGCTTCTTGCGGTACACGTTGATGAAGGTGTTGGTCAGGATGCGGTAGAGCCACGCCTTCAGGTTCGTGCCCTGCTCGAACTGCCCGAATGCGGCGAACGCCTTGACGAACGTCTCCTGCACGAGGTCGGCGGCATCGGCGGGGTTCTTCGTCATCCGCATGGCCGCGCCGTAGAGCTGGTCCATGAACGGAAGCGCCTGCTCCTCGAAGAGGCGGCGGCGCTCGGCGAGCTCATCGGTCGTGTCAACCATCAGGCGCGAGTCTAGCGACGCAGCCTGCGCGGTCGGCGCGTGCGGCGCATCGAGCAGCAGGGTGGGCATTCGACTCCTCTCGGATGCTCGCGCGCAGCTCGCGCGACGGGTGGTCGTCCGGCTCCGGGTCGGTGCCGTTACCCTGATAACCGATGCAGGTCTTCACCTATTCCGGCGCCCGGTTCTCGCCCTACGGCGACGAGCAGCGCCCCGGCGACTCCGCTGCCCTCCCGACCGATGACGAGTGGCTCGCCCCCCGCGCGACCGGTCCGCTGGCTGCCCGCGTCAGCCTGCCCGGCTCGAAGAGCCTGACGAACCGCGAGCTGGTGCTCGCCGCCCTCGCCGACGGGCCCTCGCTGCTGCGCCGCCCCCTGCACTCGCGGGATTCGAGGCTCATGATCGAGGCACTGCGCGCGCTCGGGGTGCAGATCGACGAGGTCGAGGGCGACGGCGCCTTCGGGCCCGACCTGCTCATCACCCCGCCGGCCGAGCTGTCGGGCAGCGCATCGATCGACTGCGGCCTCGCGGGCACCGTCATGCGCTTCCTCCCCCCGGTCGCCGCCCTGGCCCTCGGGCCCGTGGCCTTCGACGGCGACGAGGCTGCCCGCCGCCGCCCGATGCGCACGACCATCGACGCGCTGCGGGCTCTCGGCGTCGACGTCAACGATGACGGCCGCGGAACCCTGCCGTTCAGCCTGTGGGGTGCGGGCGAGGTGAGCGGGGGCGAGATCGCGATCGACGCCTCGGCCTCCAGCCAGTTCGTGTCGGGGCTGCTGCTCGCCGCCCCGCGATTCTCGAACGGGCTCGTACTGCGGCACACCGGCGAGCGCCTGCCGTCGATGCCCCACATCGAGATGACCGTCGCGGCTCTCGCCGAGCGCGGCGTCGTCGTCGAGAGCCCCGAGCCCGGTGTGTGGGTCGTGCCGCCGACCGCGATCCGCAGTCGCGAGGTCGTCATCGAGCCCGACCTGTCGAACGCCGCCCCCTTCCTGATCGCCGCGATCGTCGCGGGGGGCACGGTCGCAGTCGACGGCTGGCCGACCGAGACCACCCAGGTCGGAGCCGATCTGGCGACCCTGCTGCCGCGCTTCGGCGCGACCGTGCGGCGTGACGGCGACGCCCTCGTCGTCGACGGCGGGCTGGGTCTGCTCGGCGGCGCCGACCTGCCGGGCGTCGAGCTCGATCTCTCCACCGGCGGCGAGCTCGCCCCCGCCCTCGTCGCCCTCGCGGCTCTCGCGAACGGCGCGAGCACAATCACGGGCATCGGCCACCTGCGCGGCCACGAGACGGATCGACTCGCGGCCCTGGCCGCCGAGATCGGCGCGCTGGGTGGTTCCTGCACCGAACTCGACGACGGTCTCGCTCTCGCACCGCGCTCGCTGCACGGCGGTGCGTGGCGGGCCTACGAGGATCACCGCATGGCGACAGCCGGCGCCATCATCGGGCTCGCGGTCGACGGGGTGCACATCGACGACATCGGCTCGACGGCCAAGACCCTCCCCCAGTTTCCCGAGCTGTGGGCGGCCATGCTCGATCACGCCGCGCCGACCGAACCGGCGGCGCGTCCGGCATGAGCTGGCTGCCCCCGGACGACGACGACCCCGACGACCCGTACGGGCAGTACGACGAGTCGCTCGTGCGGGCGCGGCCGAATCCCAAGGCGAATCGGCCGCGCTCGAAGCAGCGGCCCGCTCATGACGACGCCGTCGTGGGGCGGGTGGTCACGGTGGACCGCGGTCGGTACCTCTGCCTGGTCGACGAGGATGCTCCGTCCGAGCGATCCGTGATCACCACCCGCGCGCGAGAGCTGCGCTCGACCGCGATCGTCACCGGCGACCGGGTGGATCTCGTCGGCGACACGACCGGCGACGAGGGCACGCTGGCCCGCATCGTCCGCCTGCACGATCGCCGCACTCTGCTGCGCCGGAGCGCCGACGACACCGACGCGGTGGAGCGCATCATCGTCGCCAACGCCGATCAGCTGATGGTGGTGGTCGCCGCCGCCAACCCCGAGCCGCGCCCTCGCCTGCTCGACCGCTACCTCGTGGCCGCCTTCGACGCCGGGATCGAACCGCTGCTGGTGGTGACGAAGACCGACCTCGCCGACGCCGCACCGTTCCTCGCGCAGTTCCGCGGCCTCGACCTGCGGGTGGTCGAGAGCCGTTCTGACGCCCCCCCGGTCACCGCCCTGCACGCGCTGCTGCGCAACCGAACGACTGTCGCGGTCGGCCATTCGGGGGTCGGCAAGTCGACCCTCGTCAACGCCCTGGTGCCCGAGGCCCGCCGCGCGACGGGCGTCGTCAACGCCGTCACCGGTCGCGGTCGCCACACGTCATCGTCGACCGTGTCGCTGCGGCTGCCGGGCGGCGGGTGGATCATCGACACCCCCGGAGTGCGCTCGTTCGGGCTCGGCCACGTCGACCCCCAGAACATCCTGCGCGCGTTCGGCGATCTGGCCGCCTTCGCAGAGAACTGCCCGCGCGGGTGCACGCACCTGCCCGACTCGCCGGACTGCGCGATCGTCGAGGCCGTCGCCGACGATGAACTCGGCCGGCACGGGGCCGAGCGGCTCGACTCGCTGCAGCGCCTGCTGGCGACGCTGCTGCCCGGCGCGGGGCGGGGCGGCGCCGATACGCTGAGCACGTGAGCTCCGCATCCGCCCAGCCGTCGCCCGCCGCGTCCAACCCCGCCGCGTCCGCGACCGATCTGGCCGCCGACCTCGCGCTCGCCCTGGCGCTCGCCGACCGCGCTGATGCCGTGTCGCTCGCCCGGTTCCGCGCGGTCGACCTGCACGTGAGCACGAAGCCTGACCGCACGCCGGTGACCGACGCCGACCAGGCTGTCGAGCGGGTGATCCGCGACGGGCTCGCGGCCGAGCGACCTCACGACGGTATTCTGGGCGAGGAGTACGGAACGGCGGCCGGCAGCGGAGGCGGGGCGCATCGGCAGTGGATCATCGACCCGATCGATGGCACCGCCAACTTCCTCCGCGGGGTGCCCATCTGGGGCACGCTCATCGCCCTCGCCGTCGACGGCGTGCCGGTCGTCGGCGTGGTCAGCGCTCCGGCGCTCGGTCGGCGTTGGTGGGGGGCCCGCGGGCTCGGGGCGCACACCGCGATCGAGGGCGACGAACCGCGGCCGCTGCGGGTCAGCGGTGTCGCCGCCCTCGACGACGCCGTGCTCAGCTACAACAGCCTTCCCGGCTGGGACGAAGCCGGGCGGCTCGAGCAGATCATCGGTCTCACCCGCGCGGTGTGGCGCGCGCGGGCGATCGGCGACATGTGGTCGTACATGCTCGTCGCCGAGGGCGCCATCGACATCGCGGGCGAGTTCGACCTGCAGCCCTACGACATGGCGGCCCTCCAGCCGATCGTCGAGGAGGCGGGCGGGCGCTTCACCTCGGTCGACGGCGAGGCCGGGCCGTGGCACGGCAGCGCGCTCGCCACCAACGGGCTGCTGCACGACGAGGTGTTGCGGCGGCTCGCGGGTCGCTAGGCTCGCATCGAGCATCCCGAGCATCATCGGACGGCCCTCCCCACCCCTCCCGAGCCGAAAAGAGCACACCGTGACCAACGCCACTTCCGCGCCGTGGACGCGCGGCCTCGCCATCGTCGCCATCGCCGCGGCAGGAGTCGCCCTGAGCGGCTGCAGCCTGCTGCCCACCTTCGGCGGCGGCAGCGCCACCCGCGACGATGACGGTCAGGTCGTCGAGGGCAACGACAACACCGACGTGTTCACCCTGCAGGTCGGCGACTGCCTCAATGACGCCACCGCGGCCGAGACGGTCGAGACCATCCCCACCGTGCCGTGCTCCGAGCCGCACGACAGCGAGATCTACGCCTCGTACATCATCGCGGGCGACACCTTCCCGGGCACCGACGCCGTCATCGAAGAGGCCGACGCCGCCTGCCTCGAGGCCTTCCCCGGCTTCGTCGGCGTCGACTACTCCGAGTCGGTCTACTACTACAGCTACTACTTCCCCACCGAGGGCAGCTGGGCCAACGGCGACCGCGAGGTGCTCTGCACCATCTACGAGCTCGACGCGGAGGGCAACGGCGTCAAGGTCACCGGCTCGCTCGAGAACATCGGCCGCTGAGAACTTCGCCCGCTGAGAACCGCGGCATGAGCCAGCCACGACGACGGTCGCCGATCGCGCTCCTCGCGGTCGGCGCCGCCGTCGTGCTGACCGGATGCACCGCCCTGGGCCCGGTCGTGCCCTCCGACGCGCCCGTGCGCGACGACGGCGGTCAGATTGTCGAGCCCAATGAGCAGACCGATGCCTTCGCGCTGCAAGTCGGAGACTGCCTGAACGACGCCGCTGCTGCCGGTGAGGTGACGACGGTGCCGACGGTGCCGTGTGACGAACCCCACGACAGCGAGGTGTACGCCGCGTTCGAGCTCGGGCAGTCGAAGTACCTCGGTGAGGACGTCACCATCGGCAAGGCGGAGGCCGTGTGCCTGCCCGCGTTCGAGGAGTTCGTCGGTGAGCCCTACCTCGAGTCGCGCTTCGACTTCGCGTTCTACTACCCGACGGAGGCCAGCTGGGCATCGGGCGACCGCGAGGTGCTCTGCGTCATCTACGACCCGGAGGGCCCGGTGACCGGCTCTCTGCGAGGCGTCACCGACTAGGCGCTGATTCGCGGGCGACCTCGATGACGGCCTTGCCCCTGATCTGCTGATCAGCGAGGCGCTGCATGACTTCCGCGGTGCGCTCGAACGGCACCACCTCGTCGACGGGCGCGCGCAGGCGACCGTCGGCGAGCATCGCGAGAAGCGCGGCGACATCGTCGCCGTTCTCCCGCTGCATCACCGCGACGAGGCGGTGGCGCACCCAGGGGTTGACGAGCATCGCCCGCGCCTGCCGGTCGGCCCCGCGCAGCAGCGGCCCTCCGGCCTTGTCGGCACCGACGATGACGAGCGTTCCCCGCTCGCTGAGGGCCCGACGCAGCACGTGCAGCGGTCGGCCATCGGCGGCGTCGACGACGACGTCGAAGCGCCCCCATTGCTGCGGCTCGGTGACGGCACGGTAGTCGATCACCCGCTCCGCCCCGAGCGAGCGCACGAACTCGGCCTTGGCCGCACTGGCCAGTCCGGTGACGCGGGCACCCGCATCCACGGCGAGCTGCACCAGGTACGCGCCGACGCCGCCACCCGCACCGATGACGAGCACCGACTGCCCGGGTCGCACGTGAGCGCTGTCGCGCACGGCCTGCAGAGCAGTGCCGGCGGAGACCGGGAGCGTGCTTGCGTCGATCATCGTCACGCCGTCGGGGATGCGTGCGAGCTTCGCGGGCGACGCGACCACGAACTCGGCGCAGGCCGCCCAGGCCGTACCGGCCACACGGTCGCCGACGGCGAGGTCGCGCACCTCCGACCCGACCTGCTCGATGACGCCGGCGAAGGCGAGGCCGATGACCTGCTGCCGCGGGCGCCGCAGCCCGAGGGCCAGCCGCACGGCGTACGGGTCGCCCTTCATGAGGTGCACGGTGCCCGAGTCGGGGCTCATGGCCATCACCCGCACCAGAACCTCATCGCGGTCGGGCGCGGGCCGGGCGCGGCGTTCGGTACGCAGCACCTCGACACCGCCGTACCCGCTCTGCGTCATCGCGGTCATGGTCGCCGGGGTGGTCTCGGTGGTGGTCATGAGGGGTCTCCTGTCGTGGGGCTGGTCGGGTAGCTGAACACCTCGTCGAGGCGCGCGCCGAGCGCGTGGGCGATCTGGAAGGCGACCTCGAGCGAGGGCGAGTACTTGCCCTGCTCGATCGCGATGATGGTCTGTCGCGTGACTCCGACCCGCGCGGCGAGCTCGGCCTGGGTCAGCTCGCCGGCGGCGAAGCGCAGCGCGCGGATGCTGTTGGTCACACGGGTCGGCTTCACCATGCGGGCACTCCCCCGCGGTAGAGGGCGATCTTGGTGACGGCCTCGAGCGTCGCCGAGAGCATGAACCCCAGGTAGAGCACGTTGGCGATCCAGAAGCCGTCCTGGTCGAGCATCGCGAGGATCATCGCGGCGAGCGCACCCGCGATCAGCACGCCGCGCGCGGTGAACTCGGCGCGCGCGGTGATCTGCTTATCGCGGATGTCGGTGGCTCGTCCCTCCGTGCTCGTCGTGATCGACACGATGATCGAGAGGACGATCATCGCCAGGATGCCCGCGCCGAGGCTCCACAGCAGGGCATCGACGTAGGGCGTCTCGGGCATCGGCGTGCTGGCGGCGCGCGTCAGCAGCACGCTCAGGTAGACGGTGCCATGGATGATCGCGACGATCAGGCCGCCCCAGGCGATCTTCTCCTCGAACGACAGCTCGTGCTCGGCCACAGTGGCCCCCTTCGGTCAGTGTCAAGAATGATTGACATGCTCGAAGGTAAAGCACGGATTACATCATGTCAAGTTTTCTTGACTCCGGGAGTCTGTGGGCGCCGGTGCTCGTCGGCCCGCGCGGCGACGCGGCTGCAGCACCGCTGCGGCGAGCCCGGCGAGCATGACCGCGCCGCCGATGAACTCGGTCGCAGTCGGCACCTCCCCCTGCACCAGCCACGCCGTCAGGATGCCCACCACGGGCACGAGCAGGGTGAAGGGCACCACCGCGCTGGTCGGGTACCGCGCGAGCAGCGAGTTCCAGATGCCGTAGCCGATGAGGCTCGCGAACACCGCCGTGTAGACGGTGCTGCCGATCGCGACCCACGACAGGCCCGTCAGCGCCTGCCAGACCGCGGCGGGCGTGTCGACGATGAGGGAGAGTGCCAGCGCTGGCGCGGGCACGATGAGCCCCGACCACACGACGAGCGACAGCCCCGAGCTGGCCTGGGCCCGCCGAGCGAGCACGTTGCCGATCGACCATGACAGCGCCGCCCCGAGGGTGACGACGAGCGGCAGCAGCGGCGCCGCCTGCGTGTGGCCGGCGATCACCAGAGCCAGGCCCGTCATACCGATGACCACGCCCGCGAGCTGACGGCGCGAGGGCCGCTCGCGCAGCACGAGAGCGGCGACCACGAGGGAGAACATCACCTGGGTCTGCAGCAGCAGCGACGCGAGACCCGGCGGCATACCGAGCGCGAGCGCAAGGTAGAGCAGAGCGAACTGGCCGAGGCTGAGGAATCCGCCGACCAGCAGCAGCTGACGCCACCCGATACCGGGCGGCCTCAGGAAGAAGACCGCCGGAACGCAGACCACGAGGAAGCGGAGGGCCAGGAAGAGCAGCGGTGGGACATCCTGCTGCCCTGCATCGATGACGACGAAGTTCGCGCCCCAGATGACGACGACGAGCAGCGCCAGGAGGGCGTGGCGCAGGGTCACGGCTGGTCGACGATGTCCTTGCCGAGCGGCAGCAGGGCGACCGGCACCATCTTCAGGTTCGCCCACGCGAAGGGGATGCCGATGATGGTGATCGCGAGCGCCAGCGCCGAGGCGATGTGCGCGAGGGCGAGCCACCACCCGGCCAGCAGCACCCAGATGATGTTGCCGAGCACCGACCACACGCCCGCGTTCGGCTTGTCGACGACCGTCTTGCCGAACGGCCACAGCGAGTACACGCCGATGCGCCAGGCCGCGATGCCCCATGGGATGGTCACGATCAGGATGAACATCAGCAGGGCCGCGACGGCATAGCCGAGAAACAGCCAGAAGCCCGAGAGCACGAGCCAGATGATGTTGAGGAGGGTGCGCATGCGCCCAGTCTGTCAGAGGGGTTCGGCCGCGGGAGCATCCACAGTGCGTGACAACGACCGGTGGTGGAGATGGGGGGAATTGAACCCCCGTCCATCGCTGTGAGCCGGAGCCTTCTACGGGCGTAGTCTGCTGAATCGTTCTGCTCGGCTCCGACCTTTGTTGCAGACCCCTAGGTCGACGAGCCCAGCCTCAGTTGAAGTCCCGCGTGCACCTGAGACGCAGGCACGCAGCAAGCCTCCTGGATGACGCCAGACACCGGGGCGGAGACGAACCCGGGCTGACGGACTTATCTACTCTGCCTTAGGCGGCGAGAGCGAAGTCGGTGCGCTTAGCATTGGCACCTGTTGTGTGCAGAGATCGTTTACGAGATAACCCTGCATCCTCGACCCGCTTCTCACCGTTTCGCAGGCGATGTCGAAACCGATCATCCCCTCGGTCGCCGCCATCGCGGCCCGACGGATCGGGCGCGCAGCAGGGGCGGGTCGTTGTCACGCACTGTGGAGTTGCCGAGCCCGGGCGAGCCGGGCGTTCATGCGCCGATCACGACGCAGCCCTACAGTATACGTCACGACCGACCCTCCCGCGAAGGAGCCTGCATGACCGCCCCCACCCTCACCGTGCGCGGCAGCGCCCGCGCCGAGCTCGCTCCCGAGCGCGCCACCGTGCGGTTCACGGTCGCCAGCGACGGGCCCGAGCGGGATGCGGTGCTCGAGGCCGCCCGCAGCGCCCTCACCCGCACCACCGAGGCGCTCGCGTCGCACGCCGCCGGCGCGACCGCCCCTGGCACCCTCGAGTGGTCGGTCGACCAGCTCGGCGTCAGCGCCCAGCGACCGTGGACGAACGACGGCCGTCAAGCACCCATCGTGCACCGGGCGAGCGCTCAGGGTCGGGCCGTGGTAGGGGGTGACGCCGCTGCCGCGGCCGCCCTGGTCGATGCGCTCGCTGCCGATGCTCTCGTCACCATCGACGGCATCGAGTGGTCGCTCACCGAGGCGACTGCCGCGCAGGCGCGGGCAGACGTGCGGGCGCGGGCGGTCGCCGACGCGCTCGAGGCCGCCGAGACCCTGGCCTCGGCGGTGGGGCGGGCGAGCATCCGCGTGACGGCCCTCGCCGACCCCGGAATGCTCGACGGCGGAGGCGACGGCGGCGCACCGCAGCCGCGCTTCGAGAAAGCGATGGCGTTCGCCGCCGACGCGGGGGGCGGATTCACCCTGCAGCCGCAGCCGATCATCGTCGAGTTCGCGGTCGACGCGCGGCTCATCGCCGAGTAGGGCGCTACTCGCCCATGCGGTTGCGGGTGCGCATGGCCCGCTCGGCCTCGCGCTTGTCCTGCCGCTCGCGCAGCGCGTGCCGCTTGTCGTACTCCTTCTTGCCCTTCGCGACGCCGAGCTCGACCTTCGCACGCCCATTGCTGAAGTAGATGCGCAGGGGCACGAGGGTGTAGCCGCCCTCTTTCACCTTCTGGCTGATCTTGATGATCTGCGCCTTGTGCAGCAGCATCTTGCGCTTGCGGCGCGGGGCGTGGTTGGTCCAGGTGCCCTGCGTGTACTCGGGAATGTGCACGGCGTCGAGCCAGGCCTCACCGTTGTCGATGAAGCCGTAGCCGTCGACGAGGCTCGCGCGGCCCTGCCGCAGCGACTTGACCTCGGTGCCGCTCAGCACGAGGCCGGCCTCGTAGGTGTCCTCGATCGTGTAGTCGTGCCGCGCCTTGCGGTTGGTGGCGACGACCTTCTCACCAGTCTCCTTCGGCACGGTTCACCTCCTGCGATCGACCGACGGATGCCGCGCGCGAGCCGCGCGCAGCCCTCCAGCATACCCGCGCCCGAGCGGGCATGCTCCGGCGACGCTAGACGCGCAGGTAACGGGTGATGGCGACGTTGGCCGACAGCGCGGCGAGCACGGCGCCCGCGGCCAGCAGGATGGGCACCACGAGCAGGGCATCCTGAAGCCCGACGAAGGAGGTCAGCGGCAGCGTCTGCGCGAGGTAGCCCTGCACGAAGAACTGCACGATGCCGACGACAGCGAGCCCGGCGAGCACCGAGCCGATGAGCGCCGCGACGACACCCTCGATGATGAACGGCGTCTGGATGAAGCGGTTCGAGGCCCCGACCAGCCGCATGATGCCGATCTCGCGCCGACGGGAGAACGCGCTCAGGCGGATCGTCGTCGCGATCAGCAGCGCCGCCGCGACGAGCATGAGCGCGGCGATGCCGATCGCCGTGAAGCTCGCGGCGTTGAGGATGGCGAAGATCTGCTCGAGGTAGCTGCGCTGATCGACGATGCTCTCGACCCCGACGAGGCCGCCGAGGGCGTCGACCAGGATGTCGCTCTGCGTCGGATCGACGAGGTTCACCCAGAAGGCCTGCGGCAGCAGCTCGGGCGTGATGAGGTCGGCGACCGCCTGGCCGGCGAACTGGTCCTGGAACCGCGCGAAGGCCTCCTCCTGCGTCTCGAAGTAGTAGGTGTCGATGAAGGGCGCCAGGGTCGCGCTCTCGAGCTGCGCTTCGACGAGGGCGACCTGGTCGGGCGTCGCCGCTTGCTGGTCGCAGCCGCCGACCGTCGAGAACTCGGTGCAGAGGTAGACGGCGACCTGGGCGCGATCGAACCAGTACGACTTCATCTGCGTGATCTGCATCTGCAGCAGCACCGCCGCGCCGACGAACGTCAGCGAGATGAAGGTGACGAGCACGACCGAGATGACCATGCTGAGGTTGCGGCGCAGACCCTGCCCGACCTCCGAGAGCACGAGTCCGAGTCTCATCGGGCATCACCGAGCCCGAATCCCTGCGTCACGATCGGGGTCGCCTGCGTCTTGTACCCGCCCCCGCGCTCGTCGCGCACGACCCGCCCGCCGATCACCTCGATGACGCGCCGCTGCAGGCGGTCGACGATGCCCGCGTCATGGGTCGCCATGATCACCGTCGTGCCGTTGGCATTGATGCGCTCGAGCAGGGCCATGATGCCGGCGCTCGTCTCGGGGTCGAGGTTACCGGTGGGCTCGTCGGCGAGCAGGATGGCGGGCTTGTTGACCACCGCCCGTGCGATCGCCACACGCTGCTGCTCACCGCCCGAGAGCTCGTGCGGGTACCGCTGGGCCTTGCCGTCGAGGCCGACCGTCTGCAGCGCGTCGGGCACCGCCTCGTGGATGAACCCGGCGCTCTTGCCGATGACCTGCAACGAGAAGGCGACATTGTCGAAGACCGTCTTGTTCGGCAGCAGCCGGAAGTCTTGGAAGACCACGCCGAGATTGCGGCGGAAGTACGGGACCTTCCGGTTGGAGATCCTCCCGAGGTCCTGCCCGAGCGCGTGGATGGTGCCGCTCGTCGGTCGCTCCTCCTTGAGCACCAGCCGGAGGAAGGTCGACTTGCCCGAGCCGGACGCGCCGACGAGGAAGACGAACTCGCCGCTGAGAATCTCGAGGCTGACGCCGTTGAGCGCCGGCCGCGCCGTGCCGCGGTAGACCTTGGTGACCTCGTCGAATCGAATCACCGGCCCAGCGTAGGCGCGGGCGCGGGCGGTGCCGGGCTGCGACACACAGCGCGGCGCACTTCCCAGCGCCCTCAGAACCGCGGCGGCACAGGGATGCGGGCTCGCGCCGCCCCTACGGCTGGGTCACCCCGACCACCGTGCCCTCGAGGTCGCGGAATGCCGCGTAGCGCCCCCAACCATCCACGGCCTCGACTTCCGCGGCGATCTCCCCACCGGCTTCGACAGCCCGTGCGAGGACCGCTTCGAGGTCGTCGACGGTCACGGAGAGCCGGATTCCCTCGCTGCTCGGCACGTAGTCCTCACCCTCCGTCAGGGCGAGCCCCGTCGCCGTCTCATCTGCCGTCGGAAAGAACACCATGCGTTGCCCGTCGACCTCGGTGATCTCGAGCTCGAGGGCGAAGACACGAGCGTAGAAAGCACGAGCGCGCTCGAGGTCACGGGCGGGAATCTCGACGATGCTGATGCTGACCATGGCGAGACTCTACGGACTCACCACGCCCTAGTCGACAGGCCGTTGCTTGCGCCACTTGATGCCGGCGGCGATGAAGCCGTCGAGGTCGCCGTCGAACACGGCCGAGGGGTTGTTGACCTCATACTCGGTGCGCAGGTCTTTGACCATCTGGTACGGCGCGAGCACGTACGAGCGCATCTGATCGCCCCAGCTGGCCGTGATGGTGCCGGCGAGCTCTTTCTTCTTCGCCGCCTCCTCCTCGCGCTGCATGATGAGCAGGCGCGACTGCAGCACCCGCATGGCGGCGGCGCGGTTCTGGATCTGGCTCTTCTCGTTCTGCATCGACACGACGATGCCGGTCGGCAGGTGGGTGATGCGCACCGCCGAGTCGGTCGTGTTGACCGACTGCCCTCCCGGGCCGGAGGAGCGGAAGACGTCGACCCGGATGTCGCCCTCGGGGATCTCGATCTCGGCGCTCTCCTCCAGCAGCGGGATGACTTCGACCGCGGCGAAGCTCGTCTGGCGCTTGCCGGCGGCGCCGAACGGCGACATGCGCACGAGGCGGTGGGTTCCGGCCTCAACGCTCAGCGTGCCGAAGGCGTGCGGCGCATCCACTTCGAAGGTCGCCGACTTGATGCCCGCTTCTTCGGCGTACGAGATGTCCATGACCGTCGTCGGGTACCTCCGCCGCTCGGCCCAGCGCAGGTACATGCGCAGCAGCATCTCGGCGAAGTCTGCCGCGTCGACGCCGCCCGCACCGGCGCGAATGGTGACGACGGCGGGGCGCGCGTCGTACTCGCCGTCGAGCAGCGTCTGCACCTCCATCTCGGCGAGGGTGGCCTCGATGCCGTCGAGCTCGCTCGCCGCCTCGGCGGCGGCCTCGGCGTCGTCAGCCTCGCGCGCCATCTCGATGAGCACGTCGAGGTCGTCGAGACGCTGCTGCAGCTCGGTGATGCGCTTGAGCTCGGCCTGGCGGTGGCTGAGCGCGCTCGTCACCTTCTGCGCGTTCGCCGTGTCGTCCCACAGGTCGGGCGCGGCAGCCTGCTCGTTGAGCGTCGCGATCTCCGCCTCCAGGCGCTCGACGTCGATGACGGCGCGGATGTCGGCGAAGGTGCTGCGGGCGGCGGCGATGCGCTCAGAGAAGTCGAGGTCGATCATGGCGGAATCCAGCCTACCGGCGGGGCCGATGGCGGCCCGACGGCGGCCTCGGCGCCGGGGCTCAGGCCGTCGCGGTCGGCAGGCCCTGGAACGCGGTCGAGGGCAGGTCGCGCTCATCGGCGCGCACGCCGTCGAGGATGCGCCCGACCACGGCGGCGGGCGCGTAGCCGACCGGGAAGGCGGGGCGCTCGCCGGCCAGCGGATGCCGCGACAGGTCGGTCTCGGTGTGACCGGGGCGGGCATCCATGACCCGGATGCCCGCACGGCGCAGCTCGCGGGCGGCGACCTGGTGCGCCGCGGCCTGTGCGGCCTTGACCGCGCTGTAGGCGCCGATGCCGGCGGTCGGGGTTTCGGCGACCACACCGCTGATCGACACCACGAACGGGGAGCCGCCGCCCGTGGCGCTCTCGGCGAGCGCCGGGGCGGCCGCGCGCAGCACCCGCAGCGGCGCGAGCACGTTGATGGCCCAGAGGGCATCGAGGGTCTCGTCGGCGGTCTCGGCGAGCGGGCCGAAGGCGACGGCGCCCGAGGCGACGATGATGCCGTCGAGCCTGCCGTGCGCGGTGAGGGCCGCCGCGACGACCTTTTTCGCGTCGCCGGGCTCGGTGAGGTCGGCCGGGATGAGGGCCGCGCCGGCGATGTCGAGGTCGTCCAGCGCGAGCATCGAGCGGCCGGTGAGCGTGAGCAGGGCCCCCGCGTCGGCGAGCTGCCGGGCGAACTCGCGGCCGAGGCCGCCGGTCGCGCCGAGGACGATGATGGATGCACCCGCGAGGTCGGTCATACAGCCGACGTTACGCGCGCACTCTGGGAGCACGCAGAGCGCACTCAGGCTGCGGGGCGCGGCCCTCAGGCCCGGGCGCGCTGCGCGTACTGCAGAACCTCCTGCGCGAAGGCCGCGCCGACGGCGCGCGCCTGCTCGCGGTAGCGCCGGTAGTTCTCGTGACTGCGCTCCGCCTGCTCGTCGGGGTCGACCCCCGCTCGCTCGTAGGCGCCGCGGCCGCCGGCGATCCACGCCAGCTGCGTGGCGAGCCCCACCTCGAGGTGGAACTGCAGCCCCCACGCGGCCGGGCCGAGACGGTAGGCCTCGATGATGCCGTCGGTCTCGCCGAGCAGCACGGCACCCTCCGGCAGCTCGTGACTGTCGTCGTGGTAATGGAAGACCTCCACAGCGCCCTCCTCGGCCGTGCGCGCGAGCGGCGCGATGACCGGGTCGCTCGCGGCCTCCGGGGTGAGGGTGACCGTCGTCCAGCCGTACTCCGACTTCGGGGATGGCTTGAACGCAGCTCCTCCGGCCGCGGCCAGCAGCTGCGAGCCGAAGCAGAGGCCGAGGGTAGGTAGCTCCAGCTCGAGCGCCCGCTGCATGAGCCGCTTCTCGTGGGTCATCCAGGGGTGCTGGGCCTCCTCGTGCACGCCCGCGTAGGCGCCGAGCGAAACGATGCCGCTGAACTGCGCGAGAGCATCCACCGTCGGAGCACCGTCGGGGTCGCGCTGGACGTCCCACATGACGATGCGCAGCCCGGCGTCGGCGAGCGGCTCGGCGAGCTCGTTGAGGTTGTCGTCGACGTCGTGCAGCACGACGAGCACGCGCGGCCGGTCGGAACCCGACGACGCGGTGGGTGCGGTGGTCACGCGGTGGCTTCCTGCATGGCGCGGATGTACTCGCGGATCGTCGGCACGCCCTCGAGCTTGTCGCGGAAGAACGTGTTGACCAGGTTGATGACGCGGGCCTGCGCGGCCTCGACTTCGGCGGTGCGGCGCTCGCCCGCCGACTGGTCCTCGAGGGTGCGCCGCAGGCTCAGCAGCGCGCTGACGATCTCGGCCTCCTCGTCGCCCTCGAGCATCTCGATGACCTGCAGCATGAGAGCGTCGGCCTGGTCGCGCACCGCATCGATCGGGATGCTCGTGCCGGGCTGTGTGGCGTTGTCGAGCGTCGAGATCAGCGACCACACCTGGTACAGGATCGTGGCCGGCTCGTCGAACAGTTCGCGCACGTACGCGGCGTCGAGGTGCCGCCCCGAGAGCCGGAAGATGTTGTACATGCGCTTGGCGGCCTTGCCGTAGTTGAGCTGCTTGGTGAGGTACTTGCGCACCTCCTCCTCGAGCCGCTCGACGTACTCGTCGAGAGCGTCGTCGCTCACGAACTGTGCGACCTTGGCGAAGGTCGGCATCGCGTCGGCGTCGAGATACACCTCCTGGAAGTAGGCGTCGAGGTAGCCGTCGAG
>ERZ1066136.616-NODE-616-length-24365-cov-7.760921_pt1 | contig 24365 bp, 24 predicted proteins | sample MGYA00382783_ERZ1066136 | MGnify/ENA primary metagenome ERZ1066136 (study PRJEB33369, sample SAMEA5778366) | biofilm metagenome | biome: Industrial cooling water; feature: Water cooling tower basin; material: Biofilm | place: United Arab Emirates | collected... | reverse complement strand
TGTTAGGCATGCCGCCAGCGTTCGTTCTGAGCCAGGATCAAACTCTCAAGTTCATGCGACCGACCAAGGCGGGGAATACCGCCTGAGCCGACCGAACGTTCAGGAGCTTATTCTGTCTGCACAACATCACTGACATACCGGCTTCAAGCCGGTGTGCTTTGTGGTTGAGACATATAAGCTTTGGTTTTTACCACGGTATCCGGAGCCTGAACCCCCGAACCGTGGACCGCCGCCCACATGTCCCTTCATTTAACCTACGATGTCAAAGAGCGACACTGACCTCTCCCCTGGTTGCCCAGGTTCCTGACCGGCATCTTGTCCGAGGTCGGCGGCGAACGCTTGGTTCTGTGTTTCCACAGACGCTTGGGTTCGTCGTCGGCGACGGGGGCGGCTTATGGTCCGCTCGGAACGACCCGTCAACAACTTTTTTCGCGGTGATTTCGGCGAACCGAAACCGGCGAAATTCCCGACACCGCAACGATTGTCCGCCCACTTTTTCGGTGGGTCAAGCGACCGCTGCTGTTGCTGTGGCTTTCGACGTTTCGCCGGAGCGCCCCGTCGGCCGGGAGCGCTCCTCTATGGGGGTCGGCCGGCCGGCGCAAGCGGTTTTTTGCGGGAACGCGAAATTTTCTGTCCGTTCCTTGGACGAATCAATCCGAAGCATGGCCCGGCCCATGGAAGGCGCGGGAGAATCGGTCCAACTCTGGCCCCCGCTGCGCTGCGGAGGGCGCTGCCCAGGGACCGCGCCTCAGCTCGCGATGTAGAGCTTCAGCGATTCGGCCTCGGCCTCGGCATCCTCGATCCGCCGCTTCACCAGATCGCCGATCGACACCAGCCCCAGCACATCGCCGGAATCATCCACCACCGGCAGATGGCGGAAGCGCCGATCAGTCATGATCGCCATCGCCTCGCACACGCCGATGCGCGGATGCGCGGTGACGACAGGGCTGGTCATGATGTCCACCGCTGCTTCATCGAGAATCGCCTTGCCGTGGCTGTGCAGGCAGCGAACGATGTCACGTTCGCTCACCAGGCCGACCAGCTGCGCGCCGTCCATCACCGGCACGGCGCCGATTCGATGCCGGTGCAGCAGCGCCAATATCTCGTAAACGGGCGTGTCGGGCGCCACGCTGATCAGCCGGCCCTTCCCGGCGAGAATCGAACCGATCATGATTCGCCTCTCCTTTCGCTCCGGCCGGGGATCGCGCATGAAGATCGCGGCCGCAGGCGGGATGATGCGCCCATATGGGCAGGAAGGCAAAGGCGAAGGGATGAAGGGGCGAAGGTGAGCAGCGAATTGAACGGCAGGGCAACCGAATCGCCGTCCGCGTCGGCCTGGGCACCGCTCAGGCGGCTGCTGTGGCTGTGCGCGGGGCTGAGCCTGCTGGCCGCCGGCGCCGCGATCGCCTGGCTGAAGGCATCGGGCGCACCGATGCGCTGGGAACTGCTGCTGGCGGTGAGCGGCGGCGTGGCCGGCACGTTGTTGCTCACCGGCGCGCTGATGGGCCTGGTGTTCGTGTCGAATCGCTCCGGTCACGACGCCAGCGTCGGCCGCAACGATTCGGAACAGTGAAACCGCTTATTCGGCGGCCGGTTCGGCCACGGCGCGGCGCGGCCGGCCACGGCGCTTGGGCGCTGCCTCGGCCGAATCGGCGTCGCTGGCGGCCGGCTCCGCCGCTGGCGCATCATCAGCCGGCGCAGCCTCGCGCTTCAGGCTGAGACGACGGCCTTCGGCGGGCGCGGCCTCGCGCGCCACCGGCGGCGGCAGTGCCTGGAGCAGCGATTCGCGGTCATCCCCAGCCTCGTCTGCGGCCGGTGCGTCGCCGCGGGGCGCGTCGCCGCGGCGGTCGCGGCGATCCCGCTGCCAATCCCGACGGCTGCGATCATCACGGCCCCGTTCTTCCCGGGGACGATCGTCGCGGGAACGTTCTTCGCGGGGACGCTCATCCCGATTCCGGTCATTGCGGTTGCGGCCATCACGGCCCCGATCGTCACGACCGCGCTCTTCACGGCTGCGCTCCTCGCGGCCCCGATCTTCACGGCCGGACTCGCCTGCGTCTTCGTCGCCATCGGAGTCGGCGGCGTCGCTTTCGAGCTCTTCATTGTCCTGCAGCTCGTCGTCAAAGCCCTCGCGGCCCTGCCGGCCCGTGCCGCGGCCTTCCGGCTGGCGATCGCGGTAATCGCCCAGCACGCGATAATAATGCTCGGCATATTGCAGATAATATTCCGCGGTCACGCGGTCGCCGGCCTGCTGGGCATCACGGGCCAGAGCACGATATTTTTCCAGCAGCTGGGTGGCATTGCCGCGCTGGCGGTTGTCCAGCCGGTTGCCATAATTGTTGCCGCCCGCCATCTGCTGCGGGCGCGGGCCGTTGTTGCCGCCACCACGCCGCCGCCGCTGGTTGTTCCTGATCAAGATCGTCGTTCCCGTGCCTGGCCCATGCTGGCCGCTGTTGGGTGAAAAACACGCCCCCGCGCCGATGCCTGCCCCAGATCATGCCGCAGGCGCCTTGCCATCCAGATGCCGGCCCAACCCCTGTTGTCCTGCCGGCTGCCGATGCGCTTGGGGGACGCCCGCCGCGTGTTCGCGCGGGCAACCTGATCTGGCCTTAGCCGGGCCGGGAGCGTCCGCCAAGGAAAAAAGCGCGCACGGCGCTCAAAGCGGTCGTTTCGGCGCCATCTGGGCCATCAGGGCAAAGCAGGCTTCGGGATCCTGCCGCTTCAGGCCCAGCAGCTGCATTTCGGCCGCGCCTTCGCGGCCCACCGGGATTTCGGGCACATCACCCGCAATGCCAGCCAGGATCTGCTGTGCGGCCTCGTGGATACTGATGCCGCCATCCACCGGATCGTTGCCGGCCCCCTTCACGCTGCCATCAGCGGTGAGCGCGTTGGCGCCGATGCCGGTGGCCACGAAACCGGGGGTGAGCACATGCACCTTCACGCCATACTGCGCGATCTCGGCCCGCAGCGCATCAGACCAGCCCACCAGCGCGTGCTTGGCCGCGCAATAGCCGGTGCGCAGCGGCGAGCCGACCTTGCCGGCCACCGAGGCATTGTTGATGATGCGGCCAGAGCCACGCTTGACCATCGCCGGCAGCACCAGCTGGGTGAGCCGCAGGGGCGCGAAGAAATCCACCTCCATCAGCGTGCGATAGACCTGGAAATCGGTATCGACGCCCAGGCTGCGCTGCGAGATGCCGGCATTGTTCACCAGCCAGTCCACCCCGCCGGTGGCGGCCTGCACACGCTCCACGATGGCCGGCAGGGCATCGAGATCAGTGGCCTCGAACGCCTCGACAAGGCTGCCGGGGCAGTGCGCGGCCACCTCTTCCAGCGCTGCCCGGTTGCGGCCAGACAGCACCAGCCGCGCACCCTGCGCCGCCGCCGCCAGCGCCAGCCCCTTGCCGATGCCGGAAGAAGCACCGGTGATCCACACCCGGGTTCCATCGAGGTTGCTCATTGCAGGTAACTCCAGCCAGCGGCGGGGACGCCGATCAGATAGCTGTGCCCCCAGCCCAGGAAGACGAACCACAGGATGGCGCCGCCCAGCACCGGCACCAGCCCCGGCCACAGCGCGCTCCACGGCTGCCGGCCGGTGAAGATGGCCACGAACGGCACATGGCTGGTGGCGGCCATGTGGGCGACATAATCGGGATTGCCGGCGCTTTTCTTGAAGTCCTGCATGATGGTGCCGATGATCGCCAGCGCGGCGATGCCACTGGCCAGCACGATGGTGCGCGGATCAGCGGTCATCACCATGTGGACCACGGCCCAGATCACGAAGCTCCACATCATCGGATGGCGGGTGATGCGCTGCAGCCCCCTGGGCGCGCCCTTCACGCCCGGCATCATCGCCGGGTTGGGCGCGGTAACCGAGCCCACGAAGAAGATGAAGGCGATCAGCATGGCCCCCAGCGCCAGCGGGTAGGCCGCCGCCGGCGTGTCCCACAGCTTCATCTTGGGAATCTGCCGCCACAGCTGCACCGCCGCGCCGAACGAGGCGAGCGCCACCAGCGAATAGACGATGGCAAAGACCTTCTCGCCCAGCCGCGCCACCAGCGGCGCGCGCAGGGCGTGGGACAGCAACTCATGGCTGGCCACGAACAGGCCAACCAGCATGCCCAGCAACACCAGATCCGGCACGGTCAACTCTCCTCCGGCGCCACCCGGAGCGCCCGTCAGCGCGGATATTGCAGCGGCAAATCGGTGCGGCCAAGGGCCTTGTAACGATTGGCCAGCTCGGTCTGCCGGCTGGTCATCGGCTGGGCGGCGCCATCGATCCACACCATCACCGGCGTGCTGGCCAGTTCCAGCGGATCGCCATCCCACAGCACGATGTCGGCGCGCTTGCCCGCCTCCAGCGCACCGGTATCGCCCAAGCCGAAGATGCGCGCAGGGTTTGACGTGATGGCCGCCAGCGCCTGGCCGCGGGTGAGCCCCTTGCCGCCCGGCACGCTGCCTTGCGCCACGGCATTGCCGGCATAGCTGGGCAGGTTCACCGGCGTAGTGCCGCCGATGCCGCCCAGCGCGCCAAGCGCCACCGTCACCCCGGCGGCCTGCAGATGGCCGAGATTGTTGCGGCTGGAAGCCAGCGTCTCGAAATCATCGGGCAGATCATAAAGGCTGTGGGTGATCACCGGCACGCCGGCCCGGGCGATCTCGGCGGCCACCAGCCAGCCCTCGCGGGCGCCCACCAAAACGGTGCGCATCGCCGGATAGCGGGCCTTCAATTTCAGCACTTCCGAAATGTCGCTGGCACGATCGGCGTGGATCAGCAGCGGCTGCCGGCCATCGATCACCGGGGCCAGCGCCTCGGCATCCAGCCGCTTGGCCAGCGCGCCCGAATCCTGCCCGCGATCGAAGGCCGCCGGATTGGCGGCCAGCCGCTGTGCTTCGGCCAGCATGTTGGCGAGCTGCGCCCAGGCCGCCGGGCGCGAACCGCCGGCCAGCCGCGCGCCATTCTCGCCCATCTCCATATACTGGAAGGCGCGCGGCCGCATCACGGCAGGCCCGTTCACGGCCAGGCTGATCACCGCCCCTTGCCCGCCGAAGATCGTGCTGGCGGCATCCGGCATGGCGACGGCGCGGGTGATGCCGGCCATGCGGTTGATCGCCATGTGCAGCGAGCGCGGGTTCACCGCTGTCGAAAGATCGAGCGCGGCCGAAAAGCTCGACTGGCGGGCGCCGCCATCATTGGTCTCGCGCACGCCGCCGACTTCGCTGATGCCCAGATCGCTGGCGGCCGCGATGATGCCGGGCGTCACCGGGCGGCCCTTCGCGTCCACCACCTCAGCGCCGGGCGGCACGGCAAGGCCGGCGCCAATCGCGGTGATGCGGCCATTATCGATGATGATGGTGGCGTTCTGGATCACCTGCTCGCCCTTGCCGGTGTGGGCGGTGGCGCCGGTGATGGCGATGGGGGCGGCAAGGGCCGGGGCCGCGGCGCCCAGCGCCAGGGCAAGGAGCGCGCGCTTCATTTCACTTCTCCCACACCGGGCTGACCCAGCTCGAAATCGGATATCGGTCGCCGCTTGGGATCGGCCCAGTCATACATCAGGGCGCCGTCGATCCACAGCTGCATCGGCCGCGCCATCACGCTGAACGGCTCGGCCGACCACAGCACCACGTCTGCCGCCTTGCCCACTTCCAGGCTGCCGGTGCGGTCCCCGATGCCAAGGCCCTTGGCCGGGTTGAGGCTCAGCCAGGTCCAGGCATGTTCGGGCGTGATGTTGAGGCCCAGCCGGCGCCCGGCGGCGATGGCCTTGGCGGCTTCCTGGTTCAGGCGCTGGATGCCGTTCTCGTCATCACTGTGGACAATGGCGCAGGCCCCGGCGGCATCGACGAGCGCGATATTCTCGCGGATGCCGTCGAAGCTCTCCATCTTGAAGCCATACCAATCGGCCCACATCGCCGAGCAGATGCCCTGTTCCTTCAACAGATCGGCGATCTTGTAGCTTTCCACCGCGTGGTGGAACGCCGTCACCTTGTAGCCGAACTCCTTCGCCATGCTCATCACATTGGCCATCTCGTCGGCGCGATAGCAGTGGTTTTGCACCAGGATCTCGCCGGCCAGCACGCCGGCCAGCGTGTCCAGCGCCAGCTCACGGCGCGGCGCGTCGGTGGGCTTGGCGGTGCCGGCTTCGGCCCGGCGGGTGTAATCGTCCCAGCGCCGCTTGTAGGCCACCGCGTCTGACCACAATTGCCGGGCATAGGCGATGTTGCCCATGCGCGTCGCCGGCAGCTGGTTGCGGCTGCCATAGACGCGCTTGGGATTTTCCCCGCAGGCCATCTTCAGGCTGTAGGGCGCGCCCGGAAACTTCATGTCCTGCACGCTGCGGCCATAGACGGGCTTGAGCGTCACGCCGCGGCCGCCGAACAGGTTGGCCGAACCGGGCAGCGCGTGCAGCGCGGTGATGCCGCCGGCCAGCGCGCGGGAAAAGCCCGGGTCCTGCGGCCAGACACTGTGTTCGGCCCACACTTCCGGGCGGGCCGGGCTGGTCGCCTCGTTGCCGTCGCTGTGCGCATCGACACCGGGCGAGGGATAGACGCCCAGATGGCTGTGGATGTCGATGATGCCGGCGGTGACATATTTGCCCTGTGCCTCGATCAGCCGGGCACCTTCCGGCACCGCCACCGTGGCGCCGATCTCCGCCACCTTGCCGCCTTCGAGGCGGATCATGGCATTTTCATATTTGCGGCCCGCGCCATCATAGATGGTGGCACCGCGGATCACGGTCGTCTGCGCAGGATAGGCCTTGTAGAGGCTGGGCCAGGGATCCTTGCCCACCCGCACCACATCGGGCGGGCTTGCCGGTTCCGCTTTCTTGTCCTTGGCGAGCGCCGGCATGGCGATTGCCAGCCCCGCCACCGCCAGCAACCACGTGCCCTGCATGATGTCACTCCCCTGTTGGCGCCATGCTGGGCCAACCGGGGGGCGAGGGCAAATTACGCTGTAGCCATCATTTGACGCCGTGCATGAGCTTCTTGAGCAACGGCGAGATCAGCAGCAGCACGCCGCCGATCGCCGCTGCCGCCAGCCCGATGGTCTCGAAGGTGGCGGTGTAGGTGTCGAGGCTGACCTTCAGGTTGGTCACCTGCCCGCCCACCGTCTCGACGCTCGCCACCTGCGCCACCAGCCCGCCGACATATTGCGCGCAGGCGATGGAGACGAACCACAGGCCCATCATCAGGCCGACCACGCGGGCGATGGAAAGCTTGGTCACCATCGACAGGCCCACCGGCGAGATCATCAGCTCGGCGATGGAGTGGATGAGATAGAGTCCGGCCAGCCACCACAGGCCCACCTTGAAATCATCGCCGGCAAACTGCGCGCCCCACACCAGGAACAGGAAGCCGCCGCCCACGCCGGCCAGCGCCAGGCCGAACTTCACCGGGATGCCCGGTTCCAGCCCGCGCCGCCCCAGCGCCTGCCACAGCGCGCTGAACATCGGCGCCAGGATGACGATGAAGATGGCGTTGAAGAACTGGGTCTGCGCCGGCGACAGCTCGAACAGGCCGAACACCGAAAGATCGGTGTTGCGCGCCGCAAACAGGGTGAGGCTCGATCCGGCCTGTTCGAACAGCGTCCAGAACACCACGTTGAAGACGATCAGGATGATCGCCGCCAGCATCATCTGCCATTCCTGCCGGTTGCCATAGGCGATCGACCAGATCGGGATCAGCACCACGCAGGCAAGGAAGGTGCCGAACAGCACCTTGCCCAGGATCGGCAGGCCCATCAGGTAGCCGATAAAGCCGGCGCCCTCCACCGGCGGCGGTGCGGCCATCAGGTTGGTGAACAGGAACCACACCAGCGGCACGAAGGCGATGGCGCCGAGATAGATGGGAATGTCGCGCTTCGGCGCGTTTGCGGGCGGTTCGCCATAGCCTTCCAGCTTCGGGCCGGCGAACTGGATGAGATACCAGCTCAGCGCCATGCCCAGCGCCGCCAGCAGGAAGCCCGCCCACCAGCCATAGCGATCGGCCAGGAACGGACAGGCCAGCTGGCTGCCCAGCGAGCCGAGGTTGATGCCCATGTAGAAGATGGTGAAGCCGGCATCGCGGCGCGGATCGCCCTTGGCATAGAGGCTGCCCACCATGGTCGAGATGTTGGGCTTGAAGAAGCCGTTGCCGATGGTGACAGCCGAAAGCCCCAGCAGCATGATGGTGACGAACAGCGCATCGCGTGTCCCGCCGGCTTCGAAGCCGCCCTTGGCGACCCGGCGTGCTTCGTTGCCATCGCCGGCGAGCAGGGAGACGCTGCCATCCTCGTTGCCCTTGATCGCCAGCTTTTGGCCATCAATGGTGACGAACTGCGTCTTGTCGTTGCCGGTCTGCTCGACCGTCACGTCATATGTCACGCCGTCGATCTTGGCGAAGGGCTTTGCCGCCTCGCCGCCGAAGCACAGGGTAAAATAGCCCAGCGCCATCAGGATCGCGCCGAACTTCACCGCCTTCTTCGAGCCGAGATAATTGTCTGCCAGCAGCCCGCCGACCAGCGGCGTGAGATACACCAGCGCCGTGAAGCCGCCATAGAGGCTGGCCGTGGTGGTATCGGAAAACAGGAAATGGTTGGCGAGATAGAGCGTCAACAGCGCCCGCATGCCATAATAGCCGAAACGCTCCATGGCCTCGGTGGTGAACAGTCGCGCCAGCTGCGCCGGGTGGCCAAACCATTGTGGGCGGGCGTCTGCCACCGCCGCCGCTGCATTCTCGCTCAAAACCTGTCTCCCTCGCGCAGCCTCTGCGGGCGCGCTCCGGCACGGTGATAGCGGCGACGATGCGGCTCGCCAAGCATGACGGGGAATTAAGATGCAGTCTGTGGCGCGCGGCCGACACTGGGCGCATGCGCACCCTCCTCTTCGCCCTGATCGCCCTGTTGCCCGCGCCCGCCGCCACGGCGCCGGTGCTGCTGCTGCCCGATCGCGTGTTCGATGGGGAGGCCATGCACCCGGGCTGGCAGGTGCTTGTGGACGGGCAGCGCATCGTGGCGGCCGGGCCCAATATCCCGGTACCGCCTGATGCCCGCCGCATCACGCTTGCCGGCCAGACGCTGATGCCCGGCATGATCGAAGGGCACAGCCACCTGCTGCTCCACCCCTATGACAAGACGCCGTGGGACGATCAGGTGCTCAAGGAGAGCGAGGCCTATCGTGTCGCCCGCGCCGTCAGCCACGCGCGCGACACGCTGATGGCCGGCTTCACCACCGTGCGCGATCTCGGCACCGAAGGCGCCGGCACCGCCGATGTCGGGCTGAAGCGCGCCATCCACGAAGGCCGCATCCTGGGACCCCGCATGATCATCGCCACCCGCGCCATTGTCGCGCCGGGCAGCTATGCGCCCAAGAATGATGCCTGGGCGGTGCCGCAGGGCGCCGAGGAAGCCGATGGCCCCAACCTGGTGAGCGCCGTGCGCCGCCAGATCGGTGCCGGGGCGGACGTGGTGAAGCTCTATGGCGATTATCGCTGGCGCCCCGGCGAGGGCAGCCGGCCCACCTTCAGCCAGGCCGAGATCGCTGCCGCCGTGGCTGCGGCCCATGACGCCGGAAGGCCGGTGGCGGTGCACGCCAACACCGCCGAGGCGATGCGCCGGGCCAGCGCCGCCGGCGTCGACGTGATCGAGCATGGCAGCGAGGGCGATGCCGCCACCTTCGCGTTGATGGCGAAGAACCGCACGGTGCTTTGCCCAACGCTCGCCGCCGGCGATGCCATCGCGCGCTTGTCCGGCTGGAACGGCGAGGAGCCGGCACCGGCCGATGTCCAGCAGGATCGCGGCGCCTTCCAGCTTGCCCTGAAGGCCGGCGTGCCAATCTGCATGGGCGGCGATGTTGGCGTCTATGCCCATGGTACCAATGCGCGCGAGATGCTGCTGATGGCCAGGGCGGGGATGCCCAATGCCGCCGTGCTCACCGCCGCCACCGCCGGCAATGCCCGCTATTTCGGGCTTGCGGACCGCGGCCGGGTGGCGCCGGGCCTGCTGGCCGATCTGGTGGCAGCGCCGGGCGATCCGCTGGCCGATCTGTCAGCCGTTACCCGCGTGCAGTTCGTCATGAAGGGCGGCGAGGTGGTGAAGGGCGCGCCCTGATTGGCAGATGGCCCCGCCCCCGATAGAAACCGCCGCCATGGACAGTTTCAACGATTCCACCAGCACCGCCGCCCTGCTCGCCACCCGCCGTTCCGGGAAGGCGCGCGAGATGGTCGCCCCCGGCCCCGATTCGGCGCAGTTGCGGGCGATCCTCGCTGCCGCGGCGCGCGTGCCCGATCATGGCAAGCTCAACCCATGGCGCTTCGTGGTGATCGAGAACCGCGCCGCCTTTGCGGAAGGCTTGATGGCCATCTATCTCGCCGGCAAGCCGGACGCCGGCCGGCTGGAGCGCGAGGCGGTGACCCAGTTTGCCACCCAGGCGCCCTGCCTTGTGGCGGTGATCGCCAGCCCGAAGCCCAGCCATATCCCGCTGTGGGAACAGGAGCTTTCGGTGGGCGCGGCCTGCCAGAACCTGTGCCTTGCCGCGCACGCCCGTGGCTTCGTGGCCAACTGGCTGACCGGCTGGGCCGCCTTTGACGAGCAGGTGCTGGCGCTGCTCGGCGGCGCGGCGCCCGAGCGCATCGCTGGCTTCTTCTTCATCGGCACCCAAGCCAAGCCGCTGGAGGAGCGCCCGCGCCCGGCGCTGGATGCCGTGATCAGCCACTGGCGCGGCTGAACCCGATCAGTTGCAGCGGATCACCCCGCTGCCAGACGAACGGCTGGTGCAGCGCGCGCGCCCGGTGACCGTGACATCCCCGGAACCGGACGTGCGGGCGGTCACCGCGCCGCTGGCCTTCAGGCTGACATCGCCGGAGCCCGAAGTGCTGATATCGGCGCTGGTGCAGGCCAGCCCCGCTGCTGCCAGATCACCGCTGCCCGACAGGCGGGCATTGAGGCTGGTGCAGCGGCCGGCCAGCGCAATGTCGCCCGAGCCGGAGATGCTGGCGCTCACGGCCTCGCTCGCCGCGCTGGCCACGCCCAGATTGCCCGAACCCGATACGCTGGCCACCAGCGCCTTGCCGCGCACGGCCTGCACCGCCAAGTCGCCCGAACCGCTGACCTTCAGCGCCACCGATGCGGCATCGGCGGCATCGGCAGTAACGTCGCCCGAGCCGGAGACGGTGACGCCAGCCAGCGCCGGCAGCCGCACGGCCACCGCCACATCCTTGCCGTTCCATCGCCAGCCGTCACGCTTGCGGCCGATGCGCAGCACGGTGCCTTCCTGCCGGATCTCCAGCCGGTCAAGATCGGCCTGATCGCCGGTTGCGGTGATGGCAAAGCCGCCCTTCGCGATGCTGACATCATCGCTGGCCTCAACGATCACCTGGGTGAAGCCGGTGTTGGCGAAACGGCGTTCGGCCGCATCGGCCGAGGTGGCGAGCAGCGCGGAAGCGATGAGGAGGGGGGCGCGGATCATGCGGGAGTCCTTCGGGCCATTGTGTATTGATTAGCTAATACACCAAGGGCCCCGCCCCGGCAAGTCAGCGCCGCAACGACGCGATGTCCAGGCCGAACATGTTGATTTCAATCACGAAGAAACAGATGATCCAGATCGCCGCGTCCCAGAAATCGAGCCAGGCGCCGGTGATGCCCCAGAAGATCGCGCAGGCGAGCGTGATGGCATAGAGCGTCCGGCGGGTGCCGGCACGCAGCGGCCGGCTGGCGCCCTGCGGGCTGAACAGGTCGATCCAGATCAGGGCGGAAATGCCCAGCCAGGCGGCGGCGTTGGCGATCTCGACGGGATCGCGGATCGCGACATAATGGGCCAGCGCGAACAGCGCACAGCCATAGCCGGCCAGTTCCACGGCCAGCGCCGGCGCGCTGATGCGGGTGAGCGCCTCGCCGCGGCCCAGCTGGCGGGTTTCCCATTCGAACACGGCGAGGATGAGGATCCAGCCGATCTGATCGATGGCCTTGGGGGCCAGCCAGTCGCGCGTGTCCCACATGAAAGCGCCGACATTGGCCAGCAGCGCCGCATAGACCACCGCCTTGAAGACGGGGAACCATGGCGGGGCTGCGGTCAATGTCGGCGCAAGACGGGCTGAACCGACGGCTGGGCGGGCCTCAGGCGGCGTTGGCTCCGCCGAAGCCGCTCAGGCGGCGTTGGCTCCGCCGAAGCCGCTCAGGCGGCTTTCAGCACTTGTTCGATCTTCTGCTGGGCGGCCGGCTCGTCGATGTTTTCCATCGCCGCCAGCTCGCGCGCCAGGCGGCCGATCGCGGCTTCATAGATCTGCCGCTCGGAATAGCTCTGCTCCGGCTGATCCTCGGCGCGGTGCAAATCGCGCACCACTTCCGCGATGCTGACCAGATCGCCCGAATTGATCTTGGCTTCATACTCCTGGGCACGGCGCGACCACATGGTGCGCTTGATGCGGGGCTTGCCCTTCAGGGTGGTGAGCGCCTCGTTCATGGTGGCCTGGCTCGACAGCTTGCGCATGCCGACGCTTTCCACCTTGTTCATCGGCACCCGAAGCGTCATCCGCTCCTTTTCGAAACGCAGCACGAACAGATCGAGCGCGACGCCGGCGATTTCCTGGTGCTGGATCTCCACCACACGGCCAACGCCGTGCTTGGGATAGACCACGTAATCGCCCACTTCGAAACCAAGCGGTTTGGCAAGTGCCATGGAGCAGCTTCCTCATTCTTGTCCGGCAGCAGAGCGTATCGGATAGGCATCGCCAGCAGCGCTGCTGCCGTCTCCCGATACTATTCCTGCGTTATGACTGACTGCCTGCCAGACGTTTCCTGACCCTGGCTCACCACCGACCCGGCAGAAGGACTGCTGGTGATGAGACCTGCGACCTGACTGCGGTTATATCCCTCAGTCACATCGATGCTGTATCAGAAAAATGTCACAAATACCACTGTTGCAACACCGATTCCGGCCACCTGCGACCATTTCTGACACCAAAAATGCCGATTCCGGGGTGGAATCGCCCCGGAATCGACATCAATCGCCATCATGAACGATTGGTTCAGGAACCCTTGCCCGGATTCGGGGTGAAATATTTGTCGAACTTGCCGTCTTCGCCCTTGTGCGAATCGGCATCGTCCGGGGTTTCGCCCTTCATGGTGATGTTGGGCCACTGCGCCGAGTAGGTGGCGTTCAGCTCCATCCACTTTTCCAGCCCGCCTTCGGTATCGGGCAGGATCGCTTCGGCCGGGCATTCCGGCTCGCACACGCCGCAATCGATGCATTCGTTGGGGTTGATGACCACCATGGTCTCCCCTTCGTAGAAGCAGTCCACCGGGCACACTTCCACGCAGTCCATATACTTGCACTTGATGCAGGCTTCGGTGACGACGTAGGCCATAAATCTCCCCTTGGGGCCGTGCCCCGCAGAAAACCCCTGTTTGCGTCGCGGGCCTTAGGCGAGGGCCAAGGCCTCTGGCAAGAGGGCATGTTGCGCAGGCGCCGTCCGCTCGGGCGAAAGATCGGTGTAGAACTGCCGCGCTTCCACATAGGGCCCGCGGCGATCGGGCAGGCCTTCCACCCTGATCACGATGATCTCGGCCCCGCGCGCCCAGCTCAGCACGCTGCCGGCCCGCACCTGAGCAGAGGCGCGCTCCACCACGCGGCCATCGATGCGCAATCGTCGGCTTTCACACAGGTCCTGAGCGTGGGCGCGGGATGGCGCCAGGCGCGCAAACCACAGATATTTGTCGATCCGCAAGCCAGCTCCGTAGACCAAATGCTACCTGCCTTTCATGCCGGCCAGGATGGCGAAGGGCGATGCCGGGACGGTCCTGGCCGCCGTCCGGGCATCGGGAGAGGGGCGCCGGGCACCGGCCCAGGCGAAATGCGGCATGCCGTCCACCAGCCGTGGCCGATAGCCCAGCGCGCGCAGCAGCCGTGCCAGCCCGTCCTGCGACAGGCCAAGGCTGGCGGCCCAGTTGGGATCGGGGATGAATGGCGCCCGGCCGGACCGGCGAGCGTGGATCTGGCGCGCCAGCCGGTCCACCATGTCAATGCGCACCGTGATGTCGCTGCCCGGCAGGCGCCAGTAACCGGCCACGGCCAGCGCCTCGCCGGCATCGCCGGCCGCCCGCATGCTCACCCGGCCCGGCGGCGGCAGCGCCGGCAGCGCCGCCTGTTCGGTGGCGACGGCCCACAGCGCCAGGCGCCAGCGTGTCGCTTCCGGACGCAGCAGCGCGGGGCTGAACAGGTGCAGCGGGCCCAGCCGCACGCCGGCCTTCGCCAGGATCTGGCGGTCAGCGCGGGTGAGCCCGGCCAGCTGATCGGCAACCCTGTCACGATCCAGCACGCCCAGTCCGGCCACCAGCTGCACGATCAGACCGCGCGCCGGCGGCGAGACCTCGGCGCGCAGGGCCGACAGGGCGGTGAGCGGGGCCAGCACGGCGGCCGTGCGCCCGGCCAGCCACGCTTCCAGCCGCTCACTGATGCGGCGACGGTCATCGGCATCGAGTGTGGCCACCGCCCGCTCCAGCTCCAGCCGTGGCGACAGCGCATCGCGGCCCTTGCGCAGCAGCGCCACCCGGGCGCCCTGCCACAGGATGCGCGGCGGCAGCTGGCCACTGAAATCGAGGGCGAACTGCGCATCCGGCGCCTCGGCCAGCTGGCGCGCCCGGGCCGAAAGTTCGCGGCGCAGATGACGCTCGGCGGCGGCCAGCAGCAGCCGCTGCTCCCCGGCGCGGGCGGCGGCATCGGCGGTGAAGCGGAAGCCGTCCAGTCGGCCGATGGCCTCGCCGTCCACCATCACCACGCCATCGGCCTCCACCAGCACGGCGGCATCGGCGCCCTTGGCCTTCAGATCCTTCAGCAGCACCGCCGTGCGGCGATCGACGAAGCGCTGGGTGAGCGCAGCGTGCAGCGCGTCCGACAGCCGCTCCTCCAGCGCCCGCGTGCGCTCGGCCCATTGTGCCGGGTTCTCCAGCCAGTCGGGCCGGTGGGCGACATAGGTCCAGGTGCGGGCCGCGGCGATGCGATCGGAAATCGCCTCGACATCGCCGGTGACGCGATCGAGATGGGCGATTTCGGCAGCGATCCAGGCTTCCGGCAGATGGCCATGGCCTTCGGTGAGATGGCGGAACACGCGGCCGACCAGCCGGGCGTGGGCCTCGTCGCCGGTCTTGCGGTAATCCGGCAAGCCGCAGGCCTGCCACAGGCGGTGGAGGCCGCGAGTGCCCAGTAGCCGGGCGCTGGCGCGCTCCATCACCCAGGGTTCGCCGCCCAGGCGCTTGAGCACCGCCAGATCGATGGCATCATCGCCGCGCACCAGTTCCGGGCGCGGGCTGCGGGCATCCAGCGTGGTGACCAGCCGCGACAGGCTGGAAAAATCGAGCTGGCTGTTGCGCCATACCAGTTGCTGCAAGGGCTCGAAGCGGTGCGCCTCCAGCCCCTCGATCTCCTCCGGCGTGAACTGGCAGTGCGCCTCGGCACCCAGCTGGACGGTGCCGAAGCTGCCATCCTGCTGATGGCGGCCGGCGCGGCCGGCAATCTGCGCCATTTCCGCCAGCGTGAGCCGACGCTGGCGCTTGCCATCGAACTTGCCGAGCGCCGCGAAGGCGACATGGGCGATGTCCATGTTGAGGCCCATGCCGATGGCATCGGTGGCGACGAGATAATCCACTTCGCCGGATTGATACATTGCCACCTGGGCGTTGCGGGTGCGCGGGGACAGTGCCCCCATCACCACAGCGGCACCGCCCTTCTGCCGGCGCAGCATCTCGGCGATGGCATAGACCTCGGCGGCGGTGAAGGCGACGATGGCAGTGCGGCGCGGCAGGCGGGAGAGCTTCTTCGGCCCGGCATAGCTCAGGGTGGAAAAGCGTGGCCGGGTGATGATCTCGGCCTCGGGCAGCAGCTTGCGGATCAGCGGCTTCAGGGTCTCCGATCCCAGGATCATGGTTTCGGCATAGCCGCGCACGTTGAGCAGGCGATCGGTGAACACATGCCCGCGTTCGGGATCGGCGCCCATCTGGCCTTCGTCGATGGCCACGAACGCCACCTCGCGATCGGTGGGCATGGATTCCACCGTGCACAGGAACCAGCGCGCACCGGGCGGCACGATCTTTTCCTCGCCGGTGATCAGCGCCACCTGGGCGGCGCCCTTCAGCGCCACCACGCGATCATAGACCTCGCGCGCCAGCAGCCGCAGCGGAAAGCCGATGATACCGCTGGCATGGCCGCACAGGCGCTCGACAGCGAGATGTGTCTTGCCGGTGTTGGTGGGGCCGAGAACCGCTGTCACCCGGCCGGCATCCCCGGTACCAAAGCCCTTCGGGGCAGCAGGGGCAGCGGGCCGGATCACGCCTGCAATCTGCGACCCGCATCAGGCACCGGCAAGGGCCTGTGGCAACATGGACGGCTCGGGAATGGCCAAAGGGGTTTGCGGGGCAAAAGCGCGGTGCGGGGCTGGCCTGGGCGCCCCATGGTCATGCGAAACCGCCGACGCTGGACATGGCCGAAAACTGACACGGGCCGAATCGCCGCGCAAGTGACCGTTTGACGACAACGGTTCGTCCGCATTGACTTGGCCGCCAGCTGTTGCGCGGTTGACACGGCGACTCGCGCTGGGCAATGCTCCCGGCGTTGCATGCAGGCGCCGCGACGCGTGTTGAATCAATGCTTTGGAAGCAGTTTGTTCAATCTGCGTCCTGAAACGGGGGAGCAATTGTACCAACCCGGATTCCAGCCAACCGGTGGCGGCAGCGTGGCGCTGCCCTTCCCCGGCAGCGGTGCGGCCAGCGATGCGGCCAGCCGCTGGGGTGCCGCGCTGGCCCGGATCGGGGCGGGTGCGCGCGCCGCCGCTGTGGCCGAACGCCGCCGCCTTGCCGATGATTGGCAACGCCTGCGCCGCGCCGCCGCGCAGGGCGACATCGATCTTGATCTGGGCAACGCCGTCTTCTCGCGCCGCTGGTGGATGAAGGCCGGCGCCTGCACCGCGCTGGTGGGCGGTGCGCTGTGGGCCGGCCTGCAGGTGATGCCGATTCATGAGGGGGTGCCGCGCGCCCTCACCCCGGCCGAACGCGAAGGCGCGCTGCCGCACATGGTGGCGCCGCTGGCGATGGGCGCCATCACCGGCGCCCCACCGCGTGTCGATGCCCGCCAGTTGCGCCCGCTCGCCGAAGCGCCGGAACGGCCACGTGTGGAGCGCAGCCTCAGCGTCGGCCGGCGCGGCCTGGCCGCTGCCCTGCGCAGCGCTGGCGTGGGTGCCGATGATCTGGCAGCGGTCAATCGCCTGATGGCCGGCCTCAATCCCGGCGGCGGCAGCCGCGCCAACCTGGTGCTGGGTCGGCGCGAAACGAAAACAGTGCCGCGCCCGCTGGAAAGCCTGGCGCTGCGCGCGGCCTTCGATCTGAAGGTTGAGATCAGCCGCGTCGATGGCGCGCTGGTGATGAAGCGCATCCCGATCCGGGTTGATTCCACCCCGCTCCGGGTATCGGGCAGCACCGGCAGCAGCCTGTCGCGCGCGCTGCGCAGTGCCGGCATCCCCGGTGCCCAGGCCGCCGAATTCGTCAAGCAGATGCGCCATGTCGTCGATTTCCAGCGCGGGCTGGGGAAGAGCGACCGTTTCGACATCATCATCGAACAGGATCGCGCCGAAACCGGCGAGGTGCGCCATGGCCGGCTGCTGTTCGGCGCGCTGATGCGCAAGGGCAAGGACCCGGTGGAAATCGGCTGGCACGATGGCGACTATTATCTGGCCAGCGGCGAAGGCGTGAAGAAAGGCTTGATGCGCACGCCGGTTGATGGCGCCCGCATGTCGAGCGGCTTTGGCATGCGCCGCCACCCGGTGCTGGGCTTTTCGCGCATGCACAAGGGCGTGGACTTCAGCGCCGGCACCGGCACGCCGATCCTCGCGGCCGGCGGTGGCACCGTGAGCTTTGCCGGCTGGCATGGCGGCCATGGCCAATATGTGATGATCCGCCACAACAAGGATCTCGCCACCGCCTATGCCCATATGTCGCGCATCAATGTGAGGCCCGGCCAGAAGGTGCGGCAGGGCCAGAGCATCGGCGCGGTCGGCTCCACCGGCCTCTCCACCGGCCCGCACCTCCATTACGAGGTCTATCTGCGCGGCCGCGCCGTCAATCCGGTCAACCTGAAGTTTATCGGCGGGGCCGAACTGGCTGGCCGCAGCCTTGATGCCTTCCAGCGCCAGATGAACCGCTGGCGGGCGCTGCCGATGGCCGATGCCGCGCCGAAATCGGTGCAGGCGGCGGACTGAGCACGCGGGCGGCATCGTCGGCTGACATTTTTTGGCCATGCTGGAATGCCAAGCGACACGCGTGCGCCTGATCATCGCCCCCCTGCTGCTGGCCGCCCTGACAGCGGCAACCAGCCTGCCCCGCCCGCAGCGCCCGGTAGCGCCGGTCGTCTCGCTCACCTGGGGTGACGAGGCGCAACGCGAGCGGCTGGGCGAGGCGGCAGACGTGCTGCGCATCGCCGGGGTGAAGCCCGGCATGGCGGTGGCCGATATCGGCACGGGCGGCGGCTATTATGTGATGAAGCTGGCGCCCGCCGTGGGCCCGCAGGGCCGCGTGTTCGCGCAGGATGTCTCGCAGACGGCGCTGTCACGAGTGCGCCAGCGGGCCGAGAAGGCCGGCTTTGCCAATGTCCGCTACGTGCTGGGCCGGCAGGCCAATGCACGGCTGCCGGCCGCCAGCGTGGACATGGTGTTCATGGTCCACATGTATCACGAGATCGAGCAGCCCTATCTGCTGCTCGACCGGCTGCGCACCAGCCTGAAGCCGGGCGGACGCATCGCCATCGTCGATCTCGACCGGCCATCGGAAGCCCATGGCATGCCCAAGGCGCTGCTGACCTGCGAGGTGAAGGCGGTGGGCTATGAACTGGTGAGCATCACCGACATTGCCCAGGGCTATGTGGCACTGTTCCGCCCTGGCCTCAGGCCGAAGCCGGAAAGCGTGAGGGCCTGCAGAGCTTAGGGGCCGGGCCTGATTGCCGCATTCCCGCCAGGCGGCTGGCATGGCAGCGAGCAGCGATGCCGAAAACCCCGCCGATCGTGCTCTTCTATGGCCTTGCTGGCCTGATCCCCTTCTTCGCGGCGCCGGTCGCCACGCTGTTGGCGCCCGAGTTCCGCTGGCAGTTCAACGAGGCGCTGCTGTGGTGGGCGGCGATCATCCTGTCGTTCCTGGGCGGCGCGCGCTGGGGAGCCGCTGTGCAGGCCGATGCGCCCTCGCCGCGCCTCATCGGGCTGGCCATGCTGCCCAGCATCATGGGCTGGCTGGTGCTGCTGGCCCCGGCGAAATATCGCGTCGCGCAGTTCGCCGCGCTGGCCGCCGGCCTGCTGCTGCACCTGCTGTGGGATCTGGCCGCGCGCGGCCTGCCCGGCTGGTATGGCCGGCTGCGCATGGTGCTGACCGCCGGCGCTGTCACTGCGCTCAGCTGGCAGGCGTTGTTGCAGGGCTAGGCCGACCAGCGGCCGAAGATGGCAGTGGGCAACAAGAGCCCGCGCGCTTCCTCGCGGATCGCCATGTCGCCCACTTCGATGCGGCCGCCACGTGGCCCAAGTGCCTGATCGAGCAGCGGCTGCAAGGCCAGCGCCGACATGCGGATGGCATAGACGGTCAGCACCAGGAAGCGCGCATCGTCGGCGAGCAACTGCCGGGCGAGATCGACCAGTTCCGGCAGGTCGCGCTCCAGCTGCCACACCTCGCCATCCGGGCCGCGGCCATATTTGGGCGGATCGAAGATCAGGCCGTGATATCTGGCACCGCGCCGCACCTCGCGGCGCAGATACTTCAGCGCATCATCGATGATCCAGCGCACCGGCGCGTCTGACAGTCCCGACAGCGCGGCATTCTCGCGCGCCGCCGCCACGCTCTTCTTGCTGGCATCGACATGCGTCACCTGCGCGCCGGCACGGGCCGCCACCAGGCTGCCGACACCGGTATAGCCGAACATGTTCAACACCTTGTCGCCGGGGCGTATGCGCTGCTGCAGCCAGTCCCACTGGCCGCCCATATCGGGGAAGAAGCCGAGGTGACGGAACGGCGTGTTGCTGGCCCAGAAGTTGATGTCGCCCTGTTCGGTGGGGCGCTTCATCTCCCAGCGCTCGGGGACATTGGGCTTCAGTTGCCAGCGTCCGCCGCCCTCTTCGTCACTGCCGCCGATGAACTCGCCATCGGCCTTCCAGTCGGCGCTGGCCGGCGCCCACATCGCCTGTGGTTCCGGGCGGATGAAACGGAAGCGGCCATAGCGTTCCAGCTTGCGGCCATGGCCGCTGTCCAGCAGGCCAAAATCCGCCCAGGGCTCTGTGATGAGGACGGAAAGATCGGTCATGCGGGCTTGTGCCGGCCGATTTCGGCGCGGGCCGGCGCGGTGGCCAGCATGGCAGCGCCGGCGGCGCGGGCCTGCTCCACGGTCACGCCCTCGATGCGGGCGACCAACTCCGCTGGCGGCACGAAGCGGCGGTGCACCAGCAGCGAACGGGCCAGATAATCGGCGGCGCCTTGCGGTGCCTCCAGGGCCATCAGCAGCCCGGCCAGCGCCTGCGCGCGGGCACGATCCAGCTCGGCCTGCTGCAATTCGGTGGCGGTCTGCTGCAAAACCGTGTCGATCAGCGCACGTGCCGCGGCGGCATTGGCGGGATCGGTGGCGGCATGCACGCTCATCAGCCCGCCATCGGCATAGGGCTGCAGCGCCGCCGAGACGGCATAGGCCAGCCCGCGCTCTTCCCGCACCTGCTGGAACAGGCGGCTGCTCATGCCGCCGCCGGCCGCCAGCGTGAACAGCAGCGCGGCATCCTGCGCCGGATCATGATGGCCGGGGGCGGCCCAGCCGGCGGTGAGTTGCGCCTGCTCGATGCGACGCCTGTCGTGGCGGCTGGTGGCGGCGAAGCGCGCCGGCTCGCCGGCCGGCGGCGTTGCGGTGCCGGGCTGTGCCGGAAAGGCGGCTTCGGCCAGCCGGCACAGCGCGGCGTGATCCACCTTGCCGGCCACCACCAGCTGCAGCCGCTGCGGGGCATAATGATCCGCCTGCCACTGCACCAGATCATCACGGGTGATGCGGGCCAGGCTCTCCTCGTCGCCCAGGATCGAGCGGCCGAGGCCCTGGTCCGGGAAGGCGGCTTCCTGCAGGTGATCGAACACGATGTCGTCCGGCGTGTCGCGGGCCTCGCCCAGTTCCTGCAGCACCACCTCCTTCTCGCGCGCGAGATCGCCTGCATCGAAGCGGGGGCGGGAGACGAGATCGGCGACGAGATCGACGCCCAGCGGCAGGTCCTTCGCCAGCATCCGGGCGTGGAACATGGTGGAATCGCGGCTGGTCCAGGCGTTCAGCTGGCCGCCGACATCCTCCATCTCCTCGGCGATCTGGCGGGCGGAACGGCGCTCGCTGCCCTTGAACACCATATGCTCGAACAGATGCGCAAGGCCATTCACCTCGGGCCGTTCAAAGCGCGAACCTGTGTCGGCGGTGACGGCCAGCGCCACCGTCTCGACACCGGGCATCGCCCAGCTGGCAACCGTGAGGCCGCTGGGCAGGGTGGAAATCTGCGGGCCGTTCATCGGGCCTTCGCACGGGCGGCGATGTGCGCCTCGATGGCCTGCAGCTGGGCCGGCGCCACCTCATAGCGTTCGGGCCGGGTCATCAGGTCGGCAAGGCGGGCCGGCAATTCGGGATGAACCCCAGTGGTGGCCTGCACGGCAGCCGGGAACTTCGCCGGGTGGGCGGTGGCCAGCGTCACCATCGGCGCGGTGCCGGCATCGCGCCGCGCCGCGGCGAGCCCGATGGCAGTGTGCGGATCGATCAGCTCGCCGGTGCGGGCCAGCGCCCAGCGCATGGTCTCGGCCATTTCGGCGGCATCGATGCGGGCGGAGCTGAAAAGGCGCGCGGCGGCGTCGCGCTGGTCCGCCGGCAGCGCCATGCGCTTCGTCGCCTCGAACTCGGCCATGCGGGCCCGCAGCGCCGCGCCATCGCGGCCGGCGAGATCGAACAGCAGCCGCTCGAAGTTGGAGGAGACCTGGATGTCCATCGACGGCGCATCGGTGGGCCGCACGGTGCCGGCGCTGTAGTCCCCCGCCGAAAGCGCACGGTGCAGGATGTCATTCTCGTTGGTGGCGACCACCAGCCGCTCTACGGCCAAGCCCATCCGGGCTGCGACATAGCCGGCGAACACGTCGCCGAAATTGCCGGTGGGCACGGCGTAGGACACGGCGCGATGCGGCGCGCCGAGCGAGAGCGCCGAGGTGAAATAATAGACGACCTGGAACAGGAGCCGCGCCCAGTTGATGCTGTTCACCGCCGCCAGCGGGAAGCGGGCGGCGAACGCCGCATCGTTGAACATCGCCTTCACGATGGCCTGCGCGTCGTCGAAATTGCCTTCGATGGCGATGTTGTGGATGTTGCCATCCAGCACGGTCGTCATCTGGCGGCGCTGCACCTCGCTCACCCGGCCATGCGGGTGAAGCATGAACACTTCGACGCCCGACCGCCCGGCCAGGGCATCGATGGCGGCCGAGCCGGTGTCGCCGGAGGTGGCGCCGATCACCGTGATGTGCTGGCCGGATTTCGCCAGGAAGCGTTCGAATACCAGCCCCAGCGCCTGCAGCGCCACATCCTTGAAGGCAAGCGTAGGCCCGTGGAACAGTTCCAGCAGCCAGTGGCGGTGATCGAGCTGCTTCAGCGGCACCACGGCTTCATGGGCGAAGCGGCCATAGGCGGCGGTGAAGATGTCCCTCAGCGCCGCCTCGTCGAGGCTGCCCTCGGTAAAGGGCCGGCACACGCGCACCGCCACCTCGACATAGGGCAGCCCGGCCATGGCGGCGATCTCGGCATGGCTGAAGCGCGGCCAGGCTTCGGGCACATAAAGCCCGCCGTCACTGGCCAGCCCGGCCAGCGTCGCGCCTTCGAAATCGAGGATCGGGGCCTGCCCGCGGGTGGAGATATAGCGCATCGTGCGCCCCCGTTATTCGCCGCGCGGCGGCAGCGCAACCATGCGGCGACGCAGCCACAGGCCGTAGATGAAGGCCAGCGCCACCGCGAGGCCGAACCACTGGCCGGCATAGGCGAGGTGATTGTCGGGCAGATCCTGCCCGCGCGGCTGGCGCGGGCGTTCCAGCGGGGGAATCGCGGTGTCCGGAATCAGCATGAAGCGCGGGCGATCCGGTGCATCACCATAGGGCCGTTCGATCACCACGCCGGCCAGTGCATGATCGAGCGTGAGCGCCATGTCGCGGGCATCGGCGCGGCGCGTCCAGCCGGCCACCGCCACGATATCGGGCGGGCGATCATTTGGCCGGCAGGAGACGACGACGAAGAAGCCGGAATCGCCCTTGGCCGAGCTGCCGGGCCTCAGGTCATAGGGACGCTTCTCGCCGGCGTGGCAGGAGATTTCGGCGCGGCGATACTGCACCGAGATGTCGCCGGCCATGGCCTGGCGGAACTCCGCAGGCGTGACCGGCGGCAGCGTGCCGGCGGCTTCCAGCCGGGCGATCAGATCGCGCTTCCATTCGCGGCGGTCCAGCTGCCAGCGGCCCAACCCACACAGGATCAGGATGCCGGCTGCGGTGATGATGGTGGGAATGATCGGGATGCGGGCGCTCACAGCGTCCCTTCGCCGGCATCGTTGCGAAACTCAAGCGCGACCAGCAGTCCCTTGGCGATGCGCAGCAGGCCAATGGTCAGCCCGATGGTGAGCGGCGTCCACAGCAGCACATGGACCCACCAGGGCGGCGCGAGCTTCGCATCGGTGATGAGCGCCGCGGCCATCATCACGCCGCCAACGATGAAGATCAGGAAGGCAGCTGCCCCGTCACCAACATTGAAGCGGCCATAATCCAGCCCGCAGGCGGTGCAGCGCGGTGCCAGCGCGATGACACCGGCAAACAAAGGGCCGCTGCCGCAGCGCGGACAGCAGCCCTTCAGTGCAACCTGCGCCGGCTTGGGTGCGTCAGGCAAACTGGCTGGCGCCAACGGCGGCGCCGAAGTTCGATCCCCACACATAGATGGCGATGAACAGGAACAGCCACACCACGTCGACGAAGTGCCAATACCAGGCCGCCGCTTCGAAGCCGAAATGCTGGCGCGGGGTGAAGTCGCCCTTGTAGGCGCGGGCCAGGCAGACGATCAGGAAGATCGTGCCCACGATGACGTGGAAGCCGTGGAAGCCGGTCGCCATGTAGAAGGCGGCGCCATAGATGCTGTCGGCCATGCCATATTCGGCGTGGTGATATTCATAGGCCTGCACGCAGGTGAAGATCAGGCCGAGGATGATCGTCACCCACAGGCCCTGCTTCAGGCCCTTGCGGTCATCATGGATCAGCGCGTGATGCGCCCAGGTGACCGAGGTGCCCGAGAGCAGCAGGATCAGCGTGTTGAGCAGCGGGAACACGAAGGGATCGAGCAGCTCGA